>Ga0210407_10001251_pt1 | contig 24547 bp, 28 predicted proteins | sample IncBWC27MmetaG_FD_150860 | JGI IMG/M metagenome (GOLD analysis project Ga0210407, IMG submission 150860) | Forest soil microbial communities from Barre Woods Harvard Forest LTER site, Petersham, Massachusetts, United States - Inc-BW-C-27-M | ecosystem: Environmental > Terrestrial > Soil >... | reverse complement strand
CCGACCCTGCGCGAATTGGGATTGGAATCGGCGCTGGGCGTGATGCTGACGGACAAGGAAACGCAGGCGCCTTCCGGGGCGTTGCTGATCGGCGATGCGCGCGGGCGAAAATGGAAGCCGAACGAAAGTTATTTCCTGCAAGCCGTGGGCGACCAACTAGTAATGTCCGTGAATCACACGCGATTGCGTTCGCTGGTGCGTTCGCTTGCAGTGGCGGACGAAAAGACCGGTCTGCTGAATCGCGGAGCCTACATTGATTGCCTGCTGGTGGAATCCAACCGCGCGCGAGCGCAGAACACCTCGATTTCCCTGATCGTGGTGCACGTGGACCGCGGCGGCGATCTGCTGCGCCAGCACGGAGACGCGGCGGTGGATCATTACATCGAACAACTGGCGCGCGCTCTTTCATCCGCGATTCGCCAGACGGATGTAGCTGTGAAATATACGGCCTGGTCGCTGGCATTTATTCTGCCGGATACATCACTGGAAAACGCGCGGGCGCTGGGGGAAAAACTGCGGCAACTGGCGGCATCGGTGCGGCCATCGTGGGGCACGCCGGATTTGACGATCAGCGCCGTGGTTGCGGAAGCTTCGTCGCGCCCTGGCGACGAAACTGAAGATCGCGTCACCGAATGGATCAATCGCGCCGAGGCCGGGCTGGACGACGCGCGACAACGCGGCGGCGACACACTCGTAGCGCTTTCCACGCCCTAATTCTGAATCACCCCGAGGACAAATGTTCATTACTGATGCTGTGATTTTGCACGGAGCGCGCACGCCGATGGCCCGCTACATGGGCGCGTTCGATAACACCACGGCGATTGAACTCGGCGCGGCTGCCAGCAAAGAAGCGATTCGCCGCGCCGGCACGGAGCCGGCGGATTTCGACCACGTAATTTTCGGAAACGTGATGCAAACGAGCGCCGACGCGCTCTATGGCGCTCGCCATGTGGGCCTGAAAGCCGGATTGCCGATTGAAACGCCGGCGGTGACCGTGAATCGCCTGTGCGGCTCGGGCATGGAATCAATCACGCAAGCCGCCCAACGGATTCTGCTGGGCGAAGCGCGCGTGGTGCTGGCCGGCGGGATGGAAAATATGTCGCAGTGCCCGCACGTGATTCGCGGCGCGCGCGCGGGTTTCCGTTTGGGCGAAGGCAAGCTGGAAGATTCGCTGATGTCCGGACTCTTCGACACGTATTGCGGCTTTAGCATGTCTGAAACGGCGGAAAATCTGGCGGCCGAGCAGGGAATCACGCGCCGCGCGTCCGATGAATACGCGCTGCGCAGCCAGCAGGCCGCGGAAGCGGCATTCCATGCGGGACATTTCAAGGATGAGATCGTGCCGGTGGAAGTGAAGAAAGGGAAGAAGACGACAATGGTGACGGAGGACGATCACCGGCGTCCGGAAACAACCATCGAAGTGCTGGAAGCACTGCAGCCGGCTTTTCGCAAGGACGGAATCGTTACCGCCGGGAACGCCAGCGGAATCGTGGACGGCGCGGCAGCGGTGGTGGTGACACACGCGAAAATTGCAAAAGAGCGCGGCTGGAAACCGCTGGGACGTATTGTTGGTTGGGCGACGGCGGGCGTGCCGCCGCAGATCATGGGGATCGGCCCGGTGCCGGCGATTCAGAAAGCGCTGGCGCTTTCGGGCTTGAAACTCGAGCAAATGGATCTGGTGGAAGTGAACGAAGCGTTCGCGGCGCAATACCTGGCCGTGGAAAAAAAGCTGGGGCTGAATCGCGAGAAAACCAATGTAAATGGCGGCGCGATCGCCCTGGGGCATCCTCTGGCGGCCACCGGAACGCGGCTAGTTCTGAGCTTGTTGCTGGAATTGCGGCGTCGCGGCGCGCGGTATGGCGTTGCCAGCGCGTGTATTGGTGGCGGGCAGGGCATCGCGGTAATTGTCGAATCGGTTTCTTGAGCGCGGTGGCACAACGGGGCAAAGCGCCGCCGATTCGGGTACCATACCAGTGCTGAAATCCGGGAACATACGCTGAGGAAGATATGGCTTACGATAATCTACTGTTCGAGGTGAGGGAAAAGGTTGCGCGCATCACCTTCAACCGTCCTAATGTGCTGAATGCACTGAACCGCAAGACCATGGACGAGCTGGGCGATTGCCTGAATACGGTGCGCGCGGATGACGAGATCCGCGTGCTGATTCTGACCGGCGCGGGCGAGAAAGCCTTCATCGCCGGAGCGGACATCAACGAGCTGTCGCAGCAAACCCCGGTCAACGGCCGGGAATTTACTTTGTACGGCCAGGAAATTATTCACCGGCTGGAGACACTGGGGAAACCCGCGATCGCCGCGATCAATGGATTCGCGCTGGGCGGCGGATGCGAGCTGGCTCTGGCTTGCACGCTGCGCATCGCCAGCCGCAACGCGAAACTGGGACAGCCGGAAGTAAAGCTGGGAATTATTCCCGGTTACGGCGGCTCGCAGCGGTTGCCGCGATTGTGTGGCAAAGGCGTGGCCCACGAATTGATTCTGACGGGCGAAATGATTTCGGCGGAAGAGGCCTTGCGCGTCGGACTGGTGAATCGCGTGGTGGACTCAGCAGAATTGCTGGCGACGGCGGAAGCGATCGCCAAAAAAATAATTGCGAACGCGCCGCTGGCCGTGAAATACGCGATGGAAGCCGTAGCGCACGGAATGGAAATGCCGCAGGAAGAAGGCTTGTATCTGGAAGCCACGCTTTTCGGATTGTGTTGCGCGACGCAGGATATGCGCGAAGGCACGCGCGCATTTTTGGAAAAGCGGCCGCCGAAATTCGAGGGGCGCTGAAGAATGGCGGAAAAGTTGAAGCCGTTGAGTGTGCGGGGCGGACTGAATGCGGCAGGGCTGCGAATTGGCGTGGCCGCCAGCCAGTTCAACAATTTTATTACCGACAGGCTGCTTTCCGGAGCTCTCGATGCGCTGCAGCAAGCCGGCGCCACGGAAGAGCAGATTCAGATCGTGCGCGTTCCCGGATCATTTGAACTTCCCATCATTGCGAAAAAACTGGCCGCGAGCGGGCGCTTCGATTCGATTATTTGCATCGGCTGCGTTTTGCGCGGCGAGACGTCGCACTACGACGTGGTGGTGTCCGAAACGGCGCGCGGCATCCAACTCGCGCAGCTTGATACCGGCGTACCGTTGATTTTTTGCGTACTGACCTGCGACACGCTGGAGCAGGCGATTGACCGCGCTGGCCTGAAATCCGGGAACAAAGGATATGAGGCAGGGCTGGCGGCGATCGAGATGGCGCAGTTGGTGCGCAAAATTGCCGGCAAGTCTGGCGCCGCGACGAGCGGTGGTTCGAAAAGCGCGTCGCGTCGCGGGCGGCGCCGTTAGCATGACGCTGCGCCGCAAGTCACGCGAGTTCGCGCTGCAAATGCTTTTCGAGTGGGACATGACGCGGCGCAAACCTTCGTTGGTGCAGCAACATTTCTGGAAGCAGGCGCGGGCGGCGGATTCCACGCGCAAATTCGCCAATCAATTGTTTGAAGGCGCGGTATCGGCGGCGGACGCGAGCGACAAGACCGTTGAGAGGCTTTCCGAAAACTGGAAACTCGAGCGGCTGGCGGCGGTGGACCGCAGTATCCTGAGACTGGCGATTTACGAATTGCGTTTCGGCACCGCGCCGGTGAAAGTAGTGATTGACGAAGCGCTGGAGCTCGCGAAGAAATTTTCCTCTGCTGATTCTCCCGCGTTCTTGAATGGCATTCTGGATGCTGCGAGCAAAAGCGTAGAAGAGCCGCGTCCTGCCAAGAAGTAGAGATTGACTACGCTTCGATGTGGCCTTCGAAGATTCGAACTGCAGAGCCGCTGACTCTCGGCGTAAGTTTTCCCTTATCCGCACCCACTTCCACGTGAATTTCGCTGGGGCGGCCCATTTCCACGCCTTGCGTGATTTGTAATTGTTCTCCGGGCTTTAGTTGGCCGTGATGCACCAGGTACGCGCCCAGCGAGCCGCCGGCGGAGCCTGTGGCAGGGTCTTCAATCGTCCCCCAGGGAACCATGCCGCGCGCGTAGGCGCGTCCCCGGCCGTTTAGCGCGAAGCAGTACGCCATGGTGCCGTGCGGCGACACCAGATGCGCGAGAGCGGGCATCTTCATCTGGATTTTCGCGAGCACTGCGCGGCGGCTCACCGGAACCATCAGGTTGGAAATTCCGGTGGAGGCGAATTCGATCGGCAGTGAAGGCGCAAGGTCGCTGGGCCTCAAGCCGAGCGCCGCGGCGAGCGCAGCGCGCGAGAATGGCGCGCGCGTGAATCGCGCCGGGCGCTGCGTCATGGTGACGCGCACGGGGCGGCCGTTGTGAAAAGCTAATTCCACGGGAAGAATTCCGGCGCCGGTTTGCTGCAGGATATGCACGCTGCCCTCGGACGCGGGGACGACGCCAAGTTCCGCCAGCAAAAACCATGCGCCGATTACGGGATGGCCAGCCAGCGGCAGTTCGCGCGTGGTGGTGAAGATGCGCAGGCGCGCGAGCGCGCGATTATTGGTGGGCCGCTGGATGAAAACAGTTTCCGAAAGATTCATCTCGCGCGCGATGGATTGCATCTTCGCGGCAGGAATGCCGTCACCATCGGTGACAACCGCCAGCGGGTTCCCGGCGAAGCGCTTGGTGGTGAAAACATCGAGCGTGTAGAGTCGGCGATTCATGTGGTTCCACTTTCTTGCCCAGCCCTGGGCGCGCGCGTGATGAATCATAGCGCTTTCTGCCGTTGCGTTCCGGAAATAAACCGTGGTTGCTTGGCGTGGCAGGTGACGCCAGTGTAACCGCTGAAAAATTGTTTCGGGCTACAGGCGTTGCAGTTCGACGCGGGTGCGTTCGTTGCGGACGTTTCCCGTGTTGAGAGTTGTTTTCGGTTCGATTAGCACGACGTGAACTTCCTCATCCGCAACGGGCATGTGTTCGACGCCCTTGGGGACGATGATGAACTCACCCGGCAGCACCGTGACTTCGTGGTCGCGAAACCGCATGCGCAGGCGGCCTTGGACGACCAGAAACATTTCGTCCTCGTCGTCGTGATGGTGCCAGACGAATTCGCCGGTGAATTTCACGATTTTTACGTAGGTATCGTTCAATTCGCCGATGATTGTGGGGCTCCAGTATTCTTTCACGCGGGACAGTTTTTCATTCAGATTTACCGATTCCATCGCCATGCTCCTTTTTGCGTCTGCAGCGGGCCACCGCCCCGGAAGGCCCGTTGCGTCTTCGTTACAGTTTCTGCACGAGCGCCACGACGGTATCGAGAACGCGCTTGGTGGTTTCAGCGCGCGTGGTCTCGGAATAAATCCGCAGCATATTTTCAGTTCCGGAAGCGCGCAGCATCAGCCAGCCGATCTCGTCCAAGTACACTTTGATCCCGTCGAGATTTTCGCGGCGCGTGATGGGCCAATCGAGCAGGCGCTGAAGCTTATCAGCGGAAAAATGGCCGATGGCTTTTTCCTTCTGGCCGTTTTTCACGTGCAGGTCCACGCGGCCGTAATGATGTTCGCCGAATTCCGCGTGCAGCAGCGCGACAATTTCGCCGAGGCTTTTGCCGTGCCAGGCCATCACTTCCGCGAGCAGTAGCGCGTTGACGGTGGCGTCGCGCTCGGGCAAGTACAGCTTGGTTCCGATCCCGCCGCTTTCTTCGCCGCCTAGCAGGATGTCGCTTTCCAGCATGCGGTCGCAGATGTACTTGAAACCGACGGGAGTTTCCCAAACCTGGCGGCCGAATTTCGCGGCGATTTTGTCGATCATTTTGGTGGTGGAGAAAGTCTTGGCCACCGCGCCTTCGAGTTTGCGCGTGCCGGCCAGGTGCCACAGCAGTATGGCGAAAATCTGGTGCGGGTTGATGAACGCGCCGTCGCGATCCACCGCGCCGATGCGATCAGCGTCGCCATCGAGCGCGAAGCCCGCGTCGAATTTACCCTGTACCACGGCACGTTGCAGAGCCGCGATGTGCGGCTCGATGGGCTCGGGATTTACGCCGCCGAAAAGCGGATCGCGCGTGCCGCGAATTTCTTCGCAGGAGATTTCGTGGCGGCGGAAAAGATCGCGCAGCAGCCCGCGCCCCGCGCCGTGCATGGGGTCAATGACGAAGCGAAATTTTGCGGCGCGTAGGCGATCCCAATCCACCAGAGCGTCGAGAGTCTCCAGATACGGCGCGCGGACATCGAGCGAATGAATCAGGTCTTTACACGACGGCAGAGCCGGAACGCCTTCACGCATAACTTTCGCAAGCTCCGACTCGATTTGCGCGACAATGGCCGGTGAAGCGGAGCTGCCATAGCTGGCTTTGTACTTTATGCCGTTCCACTGGTAGGGATTGTGGCTGGCGGTGATCTGGATTCCGCCGGCGGCGCCGCGCAGTTTCACGAGCAAGGAGATCGCGGGCGTGGGTGCGGCTTCGGCGGCGAGCCAGACGGGAATGCCAGCCGCGGAAACCGTCTCCGCGGCGGCGCGCGCGAAACGTTCGGAGGCGAAGCGCGTGTCGTAGCCCACCAGAATTCCGGCACCTGGTTTTTCCACGCGCACCACGTAACGCGCGATCGCGTGCACTACATTGCGTACGTTTTCGAACGTGAAATCTTCGGCGATGATGGCGCCAGCCGTCTGTACCAAATATGATGTCGCTCACGGTAAGCCAGTATAAGCGATGCGATTTCCAGCGGGAAGCTGCTACGGACAAATAAGTGGCGCTTACCGAGCGCCAAAATGGCGGGCGCTACAGCAAGCGCGAGAGCTTCTGCTGTTCGAGCCATTTGACGATTTGGCCGACGTCTTGCGCGCGCTCGCGAGGGCAGACCAGTATGGCGTCGTCTGTTTCCACCAGAACAAGGTCGTGCACGCCGATGGCGGCGACAAATTTCCCGGGCGCCCAGAAAAAATTTCCGCTGGTGTCCAGGGTGAACGACGAGCCCGCGAAAACGTTCGCGCCGCGCTGCGCCGCAAGCAAATCGTAAACCGCGCTCCATGAACCGATATCGCTCCAGCCCACCGTGGTGGGGATTACCGAGACGCGCGTGGCGCCGCCGGCGCGAGCGGCGGGCTCCATGATGGCGTAGTCCACGGAAATGTTTTCGAGCGTGGGATAAATTCGCCGCAGCGCCGCGCCGTATTTGCGCGTGCCGATGGTTTCGGCGAGCCGCATGAGCGCGGAGTGCGTAGCGGGAAGAAAGCGGCGCAAGCATTCCAGAAATGTGGAGACGCGCCAGAAGAATATTCCAGCGTTCCAGAAATATTTTCCAGAGGAAACGTAGCGGCGCGCGAGCGGCAGCGCAGGCTTTTCGGTGAAGCGGCAAACGCTCAAAGTGCGGATGCCGCGAAGGCGCGCGCTGACTTTGCCGGCCTCGATGTAGCCGTAACCCGTTTCAGGGCGCGTGGGCGGAACGCCGAATACCACCAGATTGCCGGGGGGGCGCGCCAAATCCAACGCGGCGCGGACGAGTTGGCGATAGCGCGCGGCGTCTGCGACGTAGCTGTCCGACGGCAGGACCGTCATCAGCGCGTCCTTGTGGTTGTGTAAAAGGTGAACGGCGGCGAGGGCGATGGCCGCGGTGGTGTTGCGGCCAACAGGTTCGGCAAGTATGTGCGCGGCGGGCATGCGTGGCAGCTGCTTGCGCACCGCCGAAACTTGCTCGATGTTCGTGACGACCCAGAAATCGCGCAAGCCAAAAATCGGCTCGAGGCGCGCGACGGTTTCGCGCAGCATGGTCTCGCCGCCGGTGATATTCAGCAGCTGCTTGGGCGTGCGGGTGCGGCTGCGCGGCCAGAAACGAGTGCCGCGTCCGCCGGCGAGCAGCACAGCGCACACGGGAAGCGATTCGGTTTTTGCGGCAGCACGTTTTTTCACGGATACACCAAACGCGACAACGCCGCCTCGCTGACGCCCAAAGTGGCCAGCTCGCGCGTGACGTCGTCGAGAGACACGGGAACGTAGGCGCGGAGCAGCGATGTCCGCTCGCCCGGCGCCAAATGATATTCGCCCAGCGACGCGGGGAGAAGCCAGGTTTGCGCCGGCCGGTATTCGACGGATTCGCCACCCCACCGGATCGCGCCGCGGCCTTCCAGAAAAGTCAGCAGATCGAAATGTTCCGGCGCGGTGGCGGCGGCCACTTTTTCCACGAATTCCCATCTTTCCACCGCGAAATAGCGGCAGGCGATAAAAAACGTTTCAGTCACTCCACCGTGTACGATCCGCGCCGGTTCGATTTTTCCACCGCGCTGTTCGCCGAAGCGGATCACCTGCAGTGCTTTTTCGACGTGCAATTCGCGCGTACGGCCCTGCGCGTCGCGGCGGTTGTAATCAAACACGCGATAAGTAAGATCGGAATATTCCTGAATTTCGCAGAGCACCAGGCCCGCGCCAATGGTGTGCGCGGTGCCCGCAGGAACGAAAATGGCTTCCCCGGCGCGCAGCGAGACGTGCTGCAGGCAATCTTCGGCGGAACCATCCTCGATGGCGCGCTCGAATATTTCCGGCGTGACACCGGGTTTCAGCCCAGCCAGCACTTCGGCACGGGGCCGCGCGCGGATCGCGTACCACATTTCCGTCTTGCCGCGGCCTCCGGCAGTCTGTTCGTGGCGCGCGGCGTATTCATCATCAGGATGAACCTGCACGGAAAGCTTTTCATTCGCGAAAATAAATTTTACGAGCAGAGGAAACGAACCGTCAGAGCTGCTGATCTTCGTTCCGGTCCATCGCGATGGCAAAGTGCGCCACACGTCGCCGAGTTTCTCGCCGGCAAAAGGTCCCGATGCGAAACGGCATTCCACACCAGTCATCCACGCTTCGCCCAAAGGCTCGCTCAGATTCGATTTTTCGGGAAACAACGGCGCGAGAGTGCGTGCGCCCCACGGACGCGCGTTGAAAATCGGCTCCAGCCGCACGGGGCACAAAGAGGCACTTTCCGGAATCACGCCGCCTTACCGAAGAAGCGCGCCAGCCGGCGCAGGCCCTCGTCGATCCGCTCCATCGAGGTGGCGTAGGAGAGGCGCAGAAATCCTGGCGCGCCGAACGCTTCGCCGGGAGTGACCGCGACGTGTTCGCGCTCCAGCAGTTGCTTGGCGACGGCGGTAGTGTCCGGCATCTGCGGATTAAAATGCGACGCGACGTTCGGGAACACGTAGAACGCCCCCATCGGTGGCGTGCAGGTGACTCCGGGAATTGCGCGCAGGCCCGCGAGAATGTGTTCACGGCGCCGCGCATATTCCTCAAGCATCGCCGTCACCGAATCCATCGAACCGCGCATGGCCGCGAGCCCGGCGTACTGAATGATCGAAGTGGGATTCGAAGTGGACTGGCTCTGCAACTTGGCGATCGCGTCCACCAGAGGCTTGGGCGCGAGAATGTACCCGAGGCGCAGGCCGGTCATGGCAAATGTTTTCGAGAACGAGCCGGCGACGATCAAGCGATCTTTGGGGCCGGGGATGCTGGCGGCGGAGAACGGCTTGGCGTCCTTGTAAACGAAGTGCGAATAACATTCGTCGGAGAGCAGCCAGATATCGCGTCGGTTGCAAAAATCCTGCAAGCGGGCGAATTCGATCGGCGGAATCACCGAGCCGGTGGGATTGTTCGGAGAGTTGGCGATGACGATCCTGGTCTTCGGAGTGCACGCCTGCTCCACCTGGGACGCGCGCAAGATGAAGGAGTCGTTCGCGAGCGTCTCGGCGAAGACGGGCGTTCCGCCGGCGTACTTGACCATGTCCGGATAGCTGACCCAGTAGGGCGCGCCGATAATTACTTCGTCACCCGGATTGATCAGCGAACAAATCGCATTGAAAATTGCGTGCTTGCCGCCGACGCTGACGACGCACTCCGAAGGCTGATAGGCAGATCCCAATTGCGCGGCATGCCAATCGCAAATGGCCTGACGCAGCGGTGCGATTCCCGCCACAGGTGTGTATTTCGTGCGATTTTCCTCGAGCGCTTGGACGATGGCGCGCTTGATGTGTTCGGGCGTGGGAAAATCCGGCTCGCCAGGTCCGAAGTCCGCGACGTCAATACCCTGCGCCTTCAGTTTCTCGGCTTCCTGCAGGACTACCATCGTCGGCGAAACGCTGATGCGATTTACGCGATCCGCAAGCTGAAAGGTTTTATCCATTTTCTTTTCCGTGGCCAGTCCCATCACATGCCCCCAAGTTCGTAACTGCCGCGAAAATGCCGCGCGGTTGACGGCGCCGCGCGACGCCCTTGTAAGCAGTCTACTTGAATTTAGCGACGAGGCGCTCGTGCACGATTGCCGGAACAAAATCCTTGATGGGGCCACCGAGCCGTGCCAGTTCTTTCACCAGCCGCGAGCTTAGATAACTGTACTGCTCCGCCGGCAACATGAAGACCGTCTCGATGTCCGGCTCGATTTTACGGTTCATCATGGCCATCTGCAGTTCGTATTCATAGTCGGAGACGGCGCGGATGCCGCGCACGATCACACTAGCCTTTTTCGCGCGCGCGTAGTCCATCAGCAGGCCGTCGAACACGTCAATCTCCACGTTCACCCACTTAAACGTCGCAGTCTCCAGCATCTCCACGCGCTCTTTTTCGGTGAACAGTGGATCCTTCTCCATATTGTGCGCGACGGCGACGACCAGCTTGTCAAATATATTGGACGCGCGGGTAATCAGGTCCAAATGGCCGTTGGTAACCGGATCAAACGAACCGGGATAGATGGCAGTGACGGGTCTGGAGGCGCCGGAATCCATTCGATACGCGATTCTAACCTAGAAATTCCTTTGTTGCGGCCAGAAAAATCCGGGCATGGCGGTGGCGGGGCCAGTTAATCCGCGTGGAATCGTCGCGGAGGTCACGCCTTGCTGCGCCCCTGCGGTTCGCGAAGACGCCCGTGGCGAAAAGTCCGCGGCCCGACGCGCACTTGCTCAAGCCGTTTAACGTGCTCGCGCTGCCGTTCGCTGCGCTAATTGCCCCGTTTGACCCTCGCGCGTTGACCAGTACGACTAAAATGGTCGTTGTTTAACGTATTGCGCTGGTTGGAGTTGTGGCAAGAGACATGGCTTGACTTTGCCGGCTGGTAGACCTTAGAATCTATATGCGACCGTATCAGTCGCATATGCATCTATGATGAAGCTATCGAAGAAAGCCGACTACGGTTTGATCGCGCTGAAGCATCTGGCGATGCGCAACGGGCGCGGGTCGTGCAGTGCGGGAGACATCGCTGAGCTGTACAAGATGTCCACGCCGCTGATGGCGAAAGTGCTGCAAAAACTGGCGAAGGTGGGGCTGGTGGCAGCGCGGCACGGTTCGGGCGGCGGCTACACGCTGGGACGCGACGCTTCGCTGATCTCGGCGCTCGATGTCATCAAGGCGATCGACGGGCCGCTGTTCATTACTTCCTGCGTGACCTCTCGCGGAGCGTGCGACGTGACGACGACCTGCTCGATTCGCGAACCGCTGCGGCGAGTGAACGACAGCATTCTGGAAGTACTTGGCAAGGTCACGATTTCGCAGATGACGGATGACGCGCCGCTTTCGGAGATGGTCGAGTTGCGGGTTTGACCCTAAGGGCAAGAGCCGACCGCAGAGTTCGCAGAGAAAGATGGAATCGAGTTTTGGGGCAGAGCTACTTGGGCTGGCGGTAACAAACACTGAACGGGGATTGAGGAGACAGAGAATGGCGATTAAGCTTCCAATTTATTTTGATAATCACGCGACCACGCAGGCGGATCCGCGCGTCGTTGAGGCCATGGTTCCTTTTTTTACGGACAAGTACGGCAACGCCGCCAGCCGCAACCATGAATACGGCTGGAAGGCGGAAGAGGCGGTGGAGAATGCGCGCGGGCAAATCGCCAAACTGATCAATGCCACGCCCAAAGAGATTGTGTTCACCAGCGGCGCCACGGAATCGACGAACCTGGCCATCAAGGGCGTCGCCGAAATGTACCGCGAGAAGGGCAATCATATTATTACGCAGGTCACCGAGCACAAGGCTACGCTGGATACCTGTAAGCGCCTGGAGAAAAACGGCTACGAAGTGACCTATCTCGCCGTGCACAAGGACGGCCGTATCAGCCTGGACGAGCTGCGCAAGGCAATCACACCGAAAACAATCCTGATTTCGATTATGTACGCGAACAACGAAATCGGCGTAGTACAGCCTATCGCGGAAATCGGCAAAATCGCGAAAGAGAAGGGCGTCTTCTTTCACGTGGATGGCGTGCAGGCCGTGGGCAAGATTCCGGTGGACGTGCAGAAGGACGGGATTGATTTGATGTCCATCTCCGCGCACAAAATTTATGGGCCGAAGGGCGTCGGTGCATTGTATGTGCGCCGCAAGAATCCCCGTGTGCAACTCGCCGCGCAGATTGATGGCGGCGGACACGAACGCGGCATGCGTTCCGGCACGCTGAATGTGCCGGGAATCGTCGGTCTGGGCAAGGCTTGCGAACTCTGCGGCCAGGAAATGGCGCAGGAAAGCGAGAAGCTGTTCAAACTCCGCGAACGTCTGCGAGAGTCGATCATGTCGCGGCTGGATGAGACGTTCATCAACGGTTCGATGGAGCATCGTCTGCCGCACAATATCAATATCAGCTTCGCGTACGTCGAAGGCGAATCGCTGCTGATGGGCATCAACGACATCGCGGTGTCCAGCGGTTCGGCTTGCACTTCGGCGACTTTGGAACCCAGCTACGTGCTGAAGGCCTTGGGCGTGGGCGAGGATCTGGCGCACACTTCCATCCGATTCGGCCTGGGACGCTTCAACACGGAAGAAGAAGTGGACTACGTGGCGGATCGCGTCGTCGAAACCGTATCGCGCTTGCGGGAACTTTCACCTCTGTACGAAATGGCTAAAGAGGGAGTGGACGTCAGCAAAATGAAATGGCAGGTGGCAGCGGAATAAAAATCGTCTCAAAAGGGGGGAACGTGATCTACGAAGGCACAGTCGGCGTACATCGAACGTTCAGCGGCAGCACCCCGGTATTTGACGTATTTTTCGCTCCTAACGTAGATGGCGGCGCGTGCAACTCGCGGCGCTTTCGTGACCTGGAAGAATTGGCAGGGTTTTTGGAGTTTCTGAAATTGCGTGAAGAAGTGGTGGTGCGGACGCTGGAGGAAGTTTGCGCCGGACGTTCGGCATCCATCGCGCATGTAACTTTGTCGGATCGAGTGATTGCCGAAGAAGGGCTGGATAGCAGCGTTACCATGAAGAGGAGAATCAACTAATGGCGTATAGCGATAAAGTAATCGAGCATTACAACCACCCGCGCAACGTCGGCTCGCTGGACAAGGCCGATCCGAACGTGGGAACGGGCCTGGTGGGCGCGCCGGAATGCGGCGACGTGATGAAACTGCAAATGAAAGTGAATCCGCAAACGCGCGTGATCGAAGAGGCGAAGTTCAAGACCTTCGGTTGCGGTTCGGCGATTGCGAGTTCTTCCCTGGCCACCGAATGGGTGAAGGGCAAGACCGTCGAGGAAGCGCTGGCGATCAAGAACACGGACATCGTCCGTGAACTGGCGCTGCCCCCGGTGAAGATTCACTGCTCAGTGCTGGCTGAAGATGCCATTAAGGCCGCGCTCGGCGACTGGAAGAAGAAGCAGGGCGAAGCGGACTTGAAGCCCGCGGAAACCGCGTCGGCGCATAACTAACCCGCGATCTGTTTGCTGCTGCGCCGCGCACGGCGAGAAGTGCGCGGCCTCGATGCAAATAGGACAACGACCATGATTCATGTATCCGAAAAAGCTGCTGTAAAAATTCGCGAGCTGCTTCAAAAAGAAGGCGTCCCGGCCGAGTCCGGCGGACTTCGCGTGGGCGTGCAGGGGGGCGGATGTTCGGGGCTCAGCTACGCGATGCGTCTGGATACTGAGGCGCGCAACCGCGATAAAGTGTTCGAAGAAAACGGCGCGCGCATTTTCGTGGATCCCAAGAGCTATCTCTACCTTCACGACACCACGCTGGATTATCACGAGGACCTGATGAAGCAGGGCTTCGTCTTCCAGAATCCCCAGGCGGCGCGGAGTTGCGGATGCGGTAGTTCGTTTACTGCCTGAGCTGGGCAGCAGGCCGTAAGCGTTTTACGCAGAGAAATCTCTCTCCTGTGTTAATCGCGCTCTTCTTCCCTCGGGGGCGCGCCCGGACGAGACCAGACCCATGAGCGTCATACGATCCCAAGATGCGCAGACCGAGGGCATACCGGTCACTAGTTGCTGGAACTGTCGCGCAGCAGTCACTGGCGCGCATTTTTGCGCGGCTTGCGGAAAGGTGCAGCCGCTGCCGGCGAGCGCCAGCTACTTTGCGTTTTTTGGACTGCCGCAGAAGCTGACAATCGAACCGGCCTCGCTCGAAGGCCAGTTTCATATGCTCAGTTGGAAGCTGCATCCGGATAATTTCGTGCGCGCGAGTGACTTCGAACGGAATCTCTCGCTGGAACGCTCCTCGCAATTGAACGACGCATATCGCACGCTGCGCGAGCCGATCGCGCGCGTGGAGTATTTACTCGAACACCTGGGCGTGCGCAAGGAAGGCACCACCAAGCAGCAGGCGCCGCCGGAATTGCTTGAGGAAGTTTTCGAATTGAACGAGTCGCTCGATGAGCTACGCGATGCGCGGGCTGCGGGAGGCGACGTGGCGGCCCTGCAGGGCCGGCTGGAAGCGGCGCAGCAGAATTTTCAGGAAGATCTCGACGACGTCGACGCGGAACTTGCGACTCTGGGCCGCGAGTGGGACGCCGTAATTGATTTCGGCGGGGAAGAGGCAAAGAAAACTGCGCTGCTGGCGCGAATGAACGAAGCACTGAACCGCCGTGCGTACATTCGGAATTTAGTGGCAGGCGTGCAAAAGGAACTGGGGAGCTGACGAGAAATGGGACGTGTAGTCGGAATTGATCTTGGGACCACATTCAGCCTGATCGCGTACATGGACGCGCAAACTGGGGCCCCGAAGTGTATTTCCGGGCCGTACGGCTCGACTTTGTGCCCGTCGGTTGTGAGCGCAGATCGCGACGGTAAGGTGATTGTGGGCGAACCGGCGCGCGCGAAGCTGCTGACGCAGCCGGAGCGCACTATTTACTCCGTGAAACGCCTGATGGGCCGCGGCGTCGCGGACGTACAGGACGAGCTAAAAATTTTTCCGTTCCGCATTGATCCTGGCAGCGACAACGTGATTCGCGTGCGTCTGGGCGACAAAAGTTTCACCGCGCCGGAAATTTCCGCATACATTCTGCGCGAACTGAAATCCTGGGCCGAAGTGTGTTTCAAGGAGCCGGTGGATCGCGCCGTGATCACCGTGCCGGCGTATTTCAACGACGCGCAGCGCCAAGCCACCAAAGATGCCGGCCGCCTCGCGGGACTCGAAGTATTGCGGCTGGTGAATGAGCCAACGGCGGCGGCGCTGGCCTATGGCTTGCACAAACAAAAGCGAGGGCACGTCGCTGTGTACGATTTTGGCGGCGGCACATTCGATATCTCGCTCTTGAAACTGATCAGCACCAACGAAGGCGACATCTATCAGGTGCTCGCGACCAACGGCGATACGCACCTGGGCGGCGACGACATCGACAACGCCCTGCTAGACCTGGCGCGCCGCGAAATCCGGGAAAAATTTGGCGTCGAATTCGATCATCGCGGCGAAGCCATCCAGACCCTGCGCAAGAGCTTGATTCGCGCCAAGCACGAACTTTCCACAGCGGAAAAAACCATCGTGCAATATCCGCTGGAATCCAAAGGCATGTACGTCCGCGAAATCACGCGCGCGGAATTCGATCAGCTGATCAGTCCGATCATTGCGCGCACCATGGCGCCCGTGAAAATGGCCCTGGCCGACGCCAAACTCGCGCCGAAAGAAATGGACGAAGTGGTGCTGGTGGGCGGCTCGACGCGCATTCCGCTGGTGCGCAAGACGGTGGGCGAATATTTCCAGCGCGCGCCGCATTGCGAGCTGGACCCCGACGAAGTTGTAGCGCTGGGCGCGGCCGTGCAGGCGGACATTCTGGAAACGGGCGTCAAGACCATGTTGCTGCTGGACGTGACGCCGCTTTCGCTGGGCATCGAGACCATGGGCGGCGTGATCGCCAAAATCATTCCGCGTAATTCCACAATTCCCGCCAGCGCTCAGGAACTTTTCACCACCGGCGTCGAGAATCAGACGGCGATTGACGTCCATGTGTTGCAGGGCGAGCGCGAACTGGCCAAGGATTGCCGTTCCCTCGCGCGCTTCCAATTGAAGACACCGCCAGGACCGGCGGGCCTGGCGCGCATCGAAGTGAAATTCCTGATTGACGCTAACGGCATTCTGCAAGTGGCGTCGCGCGATTTGCGCACCAGCGAGCAGCATACTGTGGAGGTGCAGCCGAGCTACGGGCTTTCGGACACAGAGATCGAACGCATGCTCGAGGAATCGATCGAATACGCCGAGCAGGATTTCGCGGAGCGGCAAGTAATCGAAGCGCGCACCGAAGCGGAAACCATCCTCGCGGCGACTGATAAGGCTCTCGCCGACCCGCGCGCGCAGGAAATTTCCAGCGCGGAACGAAAAGCCATCACGGATTCGGAAGCACAGTTGCGCGCGGCGCTGGCGGGCAGCGATTACAAGTTGATGCGCACACGGATTGATGAAATCAACGCGGCCACGGCGCATCTGGCCGAAGTGCTGATGAATGGCGCGCTGCAAACGGCATTTGAAGGGAAGCGGCTGGACGACGTATAGGATTGCGCGCGAGCAGGGCTGGCTTGGCTCGCGATGACATTCTGATTCTGGTGGTTGGGCGCTCGACCGTTCTGAATTTGTGATCAGCGCGTTGAGAGAGGAGCAGCACAGCATGGGCGGCAAGAATCCATATATCGAAGAAACAAAGTTCGCGCCCGCGACGAAGAAATATAAGGTGACGTTTGTCAGGGAAGGGAAGACCGTCGAGATTGATCCGGACAAAATTCCCTACGGCCACGATGGCTTGCCGGGCAGCATCCTGGATATTTCGCAGGGCTATCAGATGGGCCTGGACCATGCGTGCGGCGGCGTGTGCGCGTGTTCCACGTGCCACGTTATCGTGCACGAAGGCCTGGACAGTTGCAACGAAGCGACGGACGCGGAACTGGATCAATTGGACGAGGCGCCCGGAGTGACGCCGAAGTCGCGGCTCGGCTGCCAGTGCGTGCCGGACGGAACCAAGGACATCGTGGTGGAGATTCCAGAGTGGAATAAGAATTACGCGAAGGAAGCCGAACACTAGAAATTCGTGCCGCTGTGTTCGCGGCACGCGGGCCGCCAGATGCGAGCGGCGCGGAAAAATTTGCATCCAGGAGCGGGAAAGAATGCCGAACACCTTCGATTGGGACAACGCCGAGGAAATCGGAATCCAGCTGGCGGAAAAACATCCTGGCGTGGACCCGCTGACCGTGCGCTTCACCGACATGCACAAATGGATCGTCGAACTTCCGGGCTTTACCGGCGATCCGAAATTATCGAACGAAGGAAAGCTCGAAGCGATTCAAATGGCCTGGCACGAAGAATTTCAGGACAACGAATAACACGGTTTCCGCGCGGACCGCATTCCCAAGAGCTTTCGTTCGCACTTTCCCACGCACGTCTGCACCTACTCTCGCAAGCAGTACCCACGAAATTCCGCATCGGCTTCCGCTGTAGTCCAAATTGTCCGTCGAATCGAGTACGCGAATGGCAGCATCCAATCCGCGAATCGCGCCGGCGTGATACATTTTTGCTGCGAGATTGGACTTGGCGCAAGGAGTTTGCCTGCCAGGAGGCACCATCATGGAAGCAGACCTGCGATTTCCCGTCGGAAAGTTTCAACGTCCCGCGGCGTCGCTGACGGACACTCAGCGTAGCGAGTACATTCAAGCCATCGCCGCGACTCCTGCGAGAATGAGCGAGGCTGTGAAGGGGCTGAAGCCCGAGCAATTGGATACGCGCTACCGACCTGAGGGATGGACGGTGCGCCAAGTGGTGCATCACGTTCCAGACAGTCACATGAACGCCTACACGCGATTCAAGCTCGCGCTCACCGAAGATCTCCCGTTGATCAAGCCCTACAACGAAGCGAAATTTGCCGAGCTGGGCGACGTCAGAACCGCACCCATCGAACCGTCGCTCGCCCTGTTGGAAAATCTGCATAAGCGCTGGGTATTGCTACTGCGCTCGCTGGGGCCGACGGAGTGGTCGCGCAAGTTCCGCCATCCGGAGCATGAGAAGCCGCTGTCGCTCGACGACAGTCTGGCGATGTATGCCTGGCACGGTAAACATCACGTAGCACACATCACCTCGCTCCGCGAACGCGAAGGCTGGCGCTAGCGCAGCCAGGAATAGAACAGCGAAATTGGAAAATGGAACAGCATGGAAGACACCAACCATCGCCCGACGTGGAAGACCCTATTAGCCTTCGCGATTATTTATTTCGTGTGGGGATCCACGTTCCTCGCGATTCGTGTCGGCGTGCGCGAAGTTCCGCCGTTGGTTCTGGCCGCGATGCGTTTTTCAGTGGCGGGCTTGGTTCTTTTTGGCTGGGTGCTCGCGCGCGGCGAACGCTCACCGAGCGCGCGCGAATGGCGGTCGGCGTCCGTACTCGGAATGGTAATTTTCCTATTCGATTATGGGCTTTTGTTCTGGGCCGAGCAGCGCGTGCCTTCGGGCATCGCCGCCGTTATGCTGGCCACGATTCCAGTGTTCATGGCGCTCTCAGAAATCATTTTCCTGCGCACGCAGCGTCTTACGGTGCGCCTGAGCCTGGCGCTGTTGATCGGTATCGGCGGGGTCGGCGTCCTGATGAGCCGCGCGCTCAATCTGGGCGGGGCGCCGATTGATAAGTTGGGCGCGATGGCGCTGATTTTTGCGTCCATCAGCTGGTCGATCGCGTCCGTGTTGGCGCGCAAACTGCCGCTGCCCAGTTCCAAAGTGATGAGTTCCGGAGCGCAAATGCTCACCGGCGGAGTTTTTCTCGCAATCGTCGCGGGCGCGCTGGGAGAATTCAGGAATTTTGACCCGTGGGCCGTTTCGCGCGGAGCATGGCTCGCGCTGCTCTACTTGATTGTCGCAGGCTCGATCATCGGTTTCACGGCGTACGTCTGGCTGATTCATCATGAATCGCCCACAAAGGTCGGCACCTACGCGTACGTGAATCCGATCGTGGCCGTGCTGGTGGGATATTTTCTGGGTGGCGAAGAACTCACGACGCGAACGATTCTGGGAACATTGCTGGTGCTGATCAGCGTGGTCGTGATCACCACCACACCCGCGAAGAAACCCGCAGAGACGCTCTTAGCGGAAGATGCAGCCTGACGCTCGCTCGTCCCACACGCCGTTACTCCATTCTTAGCGCAGCTTCTCTATTTGCTGTTGCACCTGGCTGCGAAATTCCAGCGGATCCGCGACTCGGTGAAATGGATCGGAAGTTCCGCCCGTGCCGATCACTACAATCGTTCCATAACCGAGCATTCGGCCGAACGTCGTTTCGCTCACTTCGATACTCTCCACTTTGTTCAGCAGCATTTCGATAGTCTTGCGGCTCATCAGGCCCGTCTTGATCACCACGCGCCGATTGGTCACCGCCATTTCTGTAGCGCTGCGGCGCACCATGCCCGTCAGAATCACCACGGCGCCGCAAACGAGCAACGCCACTCCGCCACCTTCCGTCAAGTGCAACGTATTGATGTCCATTCCGTGTTGGCTGAACGCGTAATAAAGCAGCAGCACTCCAGGCAGACCGAGCAGCAAGCATCCTACGAAGAGGTGCCCGAGCATCACGATCCAATGCAGCCGGGTCTGGTAAATCACCGTTTCCCCGGGAACCAAGTTCGATTCAACGTAGGTCATCTGCTCTTACCCCCGAACTACTCCGCCGGCCACTGAAATTAAGGCGCCTCGTTCGTCATCGGAAGAGGCTATCACAACGCGCGGAGAGTTCTCGCGCCAGCTTCGGCCTGGCGCTCGACCCGCCGCGCGGACTGAAATTGCCCACCGTCTGGCAATTGCGCGCTTGTGAATTCCGCCCGTATCTCTGATAATCTAAGTACGTCTTGCAGCACTTCCTCTGTGGCGCTATGGTGCAACGGTTAGCACGCGGCCCTTTCAATGCAAAACCCCCTAGACTGCCCTAAACCGACCTAACGATTCGCCCCGTTTTTATTGGTTCTTTTTGCCAAAGCGTGAGAACGGCTTAGTGCCTTTTTGGGCGGTTTGTTACAAAACTCATTACAAAAAAGGTGTGCAACACGGCGTCGTCGGCGGCTCGAGCGACACCGCACCTGAACCCGCACGCTTCAAGAATCGAAAGGATCGGCACCCGGAGAATCGAGAACCCTCGTTTGGTGATGTGGAAAAGTGAGCCACCCGCCGGTCCGATCTATGGAGTTTGTCGACCAGCGGCGACAAGTTTCGCTCGATGGGCGGTCAAAACGGCCTCTAAACGAGTAAGTAGGGTATCGAAGCCCGTGAAGTCAATTCCTTGCCAATTCTGTTCAACATGTCGTGCGAATGCGACTTTTCCGTAATGCGATTGCGTATCGAAATCGCTATCCGGTGAGAAGGTTTTCCCGTTCAACCGGACATCCCTTGTCGCTCGGGTAAAGCCATGTTCAATCACCGACTCCGCATCTCCGTTGAACGGTGTACACACCAGGTACAGGTTTGCCGCAATCCATGTATATTCTCCCTCGAAGTTTCGAATCGTTTTATTGAAGTCGCGCGCGGCATTGAAGACGGCTCGACCTCCTGAATCATGGTCGACCACGAGAATTATGGGTTGTGCTGTGATTGCTGTTTTAAACGATTTGAAGGAATTCAAGTACTGTCCGATAAACTTGCAGAGGGCGCCGAATCCGCCCTCCACACCCATTAATTCTGACAAATGACTTTCCGAATATCGAAAGAGCCTTACTCGGAGTTCCGCGCCGCCGTTCTTGGCCACGGCGAGCTGTGGAAACGCGGCTAGGCGTTTCTTGATCGCGAATCGCAGATAAACGGGATCGGTCTTGCCCTCGCAAAGAATAGTTGGTTCGACCGCGCAGTAGAATTCCTGAAAGAGCAGAAATCGCCGATACAGAGCATCGCGGGAAGTACCGTGAATGTGGATCGGAGCTCCGCCAGTTTGTTGATCTGTCTGCGGTACTGACCGCGACGAGTCGACACGATAAATGTGCGCCAGCATACCCCGAAGCTGATTCATTGTCCCTTCGCGCTTAGCCCGCACGAGCGCACCCGTTGCGTCTCGCCGTAGGTCATTCACTTCGAATTTACCGGTCTGAAAGAGCCGATGTGCCATCACTCGAACAGTTCCGCGGTACTCCGATTTCGTATTTACGATCCGATTTACGATCAGGCCCGTCACGTCTTGCCGGGAGCGCCGAAATTGCATGCGCGTTTTAGCGCTATTCACGCGAAATCCAGTCTCGGCGATAGCTCGGATCACACCGTCGCCGACCACCCATTTGCTAGCAATATTCTCAGTCCGTTTGCCTATTTCTGCGGGGAACGGCTCCCGGTTTGTTGAGAACGTAATATCATCGGCATAGCGTGTGTAGGTGCAGCCTGTGCTGGACGCCAATCTGCAAAGGCGGACGTCCAAAATGTGGCCGACTAGGTTCGATATAACCGGTGAACATGGGCTTCCTTGGGGCAGAAGGTTGTTATGACAGGCGATCTGAGCAAGGACAGTCGCAACTTTGGGATGCAGTTGAAATGTGCGGTTTTTCAAGAAGAAACCTCTCACTCGGCCGAAATTAATCGTCCCGAAAAAGTCTTCCAAGTCTAAGTTGAAAACGAAGCGGCGGTTTCTGTGCAACTCGGCGTTCGAAATTATCGACCGGTCCCTAGTAAATCCGTGAACATATTTATCATTCCAAGCGTTCTCAATGTTCGCGTCCGATATGCAGTCCTGCAACAGCTGCGAGACCCGACGCTGGAGAAGTTTTAGCTCATCCGCAGGGCTCAGAATATCTCTCAATCCTCCTGACCGCTTCGGTATCTGAAAGCTCCGATATCGGTCAGCTGGGGGCTTTATGTAAAGTAAATATGCGAGGGATTTTGGTTTGAATTTAAGGAGGCTCCCGACCGAATGCAGTGAGTCCGCGGCTTTCAGCAACGCGAGGGTCGACATTGGCGAATTATAGTGGAGGTTGGCCTGCAGCCACTCCTATGCGAGCGAACCCGGCGCGCAAATCCCCCGCCGGTATCGTAATACAGCATCCCATCCAACATTGGTTGCACATGCCACGATGGCGTGGCAAAAGATCTGACTGCAGGCGCGAGAAGTGTAGTAGAACCAAAATCGAAGATCAATTACTTTGTTATCGAGTATCTTGGTCCTTACAGTTGTTGCAAATGATTGTCGCGGGTGGCACTCCACAGCGTCAAAAAGGGATATCCTCATCCGAAATTTGTGGGCCATGCTCTTCCCCAATCTCCTTAATCAAATCGCTTAGCGCTTCGTCTACCTTGAGCGCGTGCCGACGTGCCTGCTCGAAGAGCTTAGGAAGCTGATTATCCGGTTGATCCCAGATGCGAAGAATCTCCTCGCCTTGGGAATTACTAATCGTCAGATAATAGTCTGTACTTCCTTGGCTCTCGTTCTCCGACTTGCCCACAGCGAGCGTCCATCGGCCACCGTAGCTTGCCGCGAACGCGTCTGGCGTACTGGTGCTCTCCCAACCTGGTTTTCCAGCCTGTGTGGCACGCAGTAGCTTTGCAATCAGGTCGGTGTCATTTATATCTGGCATGGCTTATGTGCTCCTCGAATCTTGTTCCTTCTGAACTTTGCCTTCGACAGCGCTAATATGATCGTGTGCACCATGTTGAGTTTTGATGATGCGCAGAGGGTTAGGACTGTCCTTACTCGCTTCCTCCGCGATGGTTCGCATCATCGTGATCGCCTGATTCAGGGAATTTTTGGAATCGTTGAGTGCCGTAGAATCTTCCCATCTGTTCACAATGATTCGACAGGATTCCATTACTTCCTCTGCCTTCAATCTCACGACCTGCCAGTTCTTGACTCCTGCATGATTGCTAACCTGTCTGCTGGCGGCAAGTGCGGTTTGAAGATCTTCTAGAGCTCCGCGAGTCCGGGAACTAGCCTTTGCAATTCTTGCAGCCTCTTCCGCTTCTTCGGTAGCCTTTTTAGCCGCTGTTTTGGCGCCTTGCGCAACCCAGAGCACGTAAACGCTGACACCAAGTCCCCATACGCTGGCCAAATTCCCCCAATTTTTTTCGATCCAGGCCTTTGCCACTGGCTGAAATGGTTCGGGAATTAACACAACCAGAAAGATAAGGGGTAGAGGTAGAAGGGCGATCAGAACGTCGACCCAGTCGGGCTTGTGCACGGAGCGGCTGATAAACGTCTCCCACAATTAACGCGTTACTTATATCAGATTTGCAGAAACTATGTATTTGCGTGCCTACTTGAATGGCGTCCAATTCGGGAGCGCTTCATGTCCAAAATGTATTATGCACTGTTCTTGAGCTTCGGGGCGGGTGGCAGAACGAATTCCTCCTGCCGAACGTCAAGCGCTCGCCCTACCAGCCAATGTCTGGTGTTCCTGCTGCCGCCCGCGGGCGTTGCGCTGTTTGGTTATTTGCGACCGTAGCTGAATACAAGAATCGAGGGAAGGGATCGATTTATTTGCGGAAGGATGGAACCGAGAACATTTCGGGTCTGAGCCACCTCGACAAGTTCTTCAAACGCACCCCGGTCACTTACATCACGCCCGATCTGCTCCGTCGGTACATAGAGGCTCGCCGCAAAGAAGGCGCTGCGGACCCAACCATCCGCCGCAATTTGAGCATGCTGCGGTCAATGCTCAACCTGGCTCGCAAAGAAGGACGGCTTCGGCTAGCTGATGTGCCGCATTTTCCGATGCCTCAGGACAGCAAACCGCGGCAAGGCTTCGTGAATCCAGATGTATTTGCAAAACTCCAAAACGCGCTACCGAAGAATTTGCGGCCGATCATTACTTTTATCTATTTCACCGGCTGTCGGCTCGGCGCCGCCAAGAAAATTACGTGGGAAATGGTCGGTAGGGATTACTTAGCTGTAGAGCTTCCCGGTGAGATCACGAAGAGCGGCGAACCGCTGACCCTCCCGCTCGTGGGGTCCGGGCTCAACGAAGTTGCGAAAACACTGAAGAAGATGCATCGCGCAGACGGTCCGGTGTTCGCCACCACCAACCTGCGCGTAGCGTGGAACAAGGCGTGCCATGAGCTCGGCTTAGGCGTGTATGAGAAACGCCTATACAAAGGACTGACCATTCACGATCTGCGGCGCAGTGCAGCCCGCAACCTGATCCGTGCAGGGGTGCCGCGCGGCGTCGCGATGCAAATCACCGGCCACAAGACCGAAGCAGTCTTCGAGCGTTACAACATCACCGACTCCGCGGATGTCCGCGATGCACTCGTGAAAGTGGGGACGTACTCCCAGGCCATGCAGCGCAAGGCCGAGGTGTGACGAGGCTCGTTGTCGTCCAGCTTCAACAGTGACGGAGCATTTAAGCAACACTTCAAATGTCCGGTTACGCGACTAATCAGATGGGATGAGAAGGCCGGTCTCCAGCGGGATGCGATACGCTCCCAATGAACGACGCGCTCTAGGCGCAAAAAGGAGACCGGCGATGAAGA
>Ga0210407_10001250_pt1 | contig 24552 bp, 22 predicted proteins | sample IncBWC27MmetaG_FD_150860 | JGI IMG/M metagenome (GOLD analysis project Ga0210407, IMG submission 150860) | Forest soil microbial communities from Barre Woods Harvard Forest LTER site, Petersham, Massachusetts, United States - Inc-BW-C-27-M | ecosystem: Environmental > Terrestrial > Soil >... | reverse complement strand
CGAAGTTGCCATTTTGTCCCAGCAAAACTACGTGGTATTCGCCGGCGTTCGGGTAACGGGCCCCTACTGCGCACGATTATAGACCCGTTGGCAAGAGGGGGCGCGACTTCTTGCCATCCCGAAGCATCTAAAGGCGTGTTAGAGGGGTGAGTACCGGTTCCTGAAAAGGCTTGCCGAGCCGGCAGCAACGTTTGTTATAATAAGCAATTACAAGGAGATAAACAGATGGCGACCACCACCGTACCGGAAGTACAGCCCCAGTCGCAACCGAAGACAGCGGCTCCAGTCCTTACCCCGAGCGCGATTGCCAAGGTCAAAGAAATCATGGCCTCGCAGGCGCCGGTCCCGTCCGGATTGCGGTTGTCCGTGGTCGGCGGCGGTTGCTCCGGCTTTCAATACTCCATGGCGTTCGAGAATGGCGCCGGAATGATGGACAAGGTTTTTGACTTTGACGGTTTGAAGGTTTACGTGGATGCCACTTCCCTGATGTATCTTGGCGGAGCGCATGTTGATTACGTCGAGACGCTGGAAGGCGCCGGGTTCAAGTTCGAAAACCCGAACGTGAAGAGCACCTGCGGCTGCGGCTCTTCATTTAACGTTTGAGCGTTAACGTTTAATGCTCAAGGTTTAAGTTTTTGGTTTCAGGGCAAGCCCCGCTTTCGATGCGGGGCTTTTCTCTTGCTGGGAACGTGGAAACTACTGTTCGGGTGATGGCGTCTGTCCTTGGTTCTGCGGAGGCTGAGTCGGAGCGCCTGGGGCTCCGGTGATTGGCGTGAATCCCGGCCCAGGCGACGCCGGCTGTCCCGGAGTGCCGCCGAAGTTCCCCGTGGGACCATTTAGTGACACCGGACCGGTCAGCAGCCCGCCGCGGTCGGCCTGCGGCACGTAAATGAAGAGCCAGTCGTTGTAGTGGTTCTTGTCGTAGAACACGCGAATGCTTTTCGCTTTGCTCGCGCTCGCGACTCCAAGGATTGGACCGCCGCCGAATGTTGGTCCATTAAAGCCTGAGCCGGAGCCGGAATTGGAATTTGCATTTGAACTGGAGGACGACGATCCAGCTGAATTCGAATTCTCCTCCGCATCTGAAGGATTGCCAGAGGAAGGGGTGCCGGAAGATGTGTTGCCGGAATCGCCGTTCGCGGGAGTCTGCGCGGCTGAGTTGCCGGCTTGTTGAAGCCCGCCCGGTTGCGATCCAAAGCCGCCGAGCCCGCCTTGCAGGCCGCCTAGTCCTCCCGGCGCTCCGCCAAAGCCGCCTTGTCCCGGTAAGCCGCCTTGTCCCGGGAGCGAGCTTTGCCCAGGCACTTGTCCCAACACCGGTCCGTTGTTCAAGGTGATGTCGGTCTGATGAAGGAGCTTGAAGTCCCTCTCGTGGCCCGTGGCTGGGTCCCTGTTGATTGGATCCTTATAGCGCTTGCGAATGAAACGAATGTTGTTGGTATTTTCCAACTCCTCGAGGCGTGACGGATACCGTCCAAACTTCTTATAGAAGTGTTGAATCGCGCGCATGTAGGCCGTGCCCCGATGTCTCATCTCTTCTTCGCGGTCGCGGCGAATCTGCTGGCCAATCTCGGGGAGCACGGTGAGCAGCGCAATCGTGATTAATGCCAGAGCCAGCATCAGCGTGATCAGCATGTAGCCGCGCTGGGGAATTTGTAATTTGTGATTTGTAGGCGATTTCAACCCGCGCTGTCGCATAACCACTCACTCGCCTCAAGATTACGAATCAAAAACTGGAAATTACAAATCGGCTTCGGCTTCATCCTTGCGTTAAGGGCAAGCTCTGCCGGTTGTTATTGATCACATCTTCCACGTCCACCGCTGTTGGCGAGATGTGCAAGACGCGATAGCGCCGGTCGACGATATCGCCTTCAGCGGCGATAAAAACGTCTTCGCCCTGGGACAAAAATACCTTCTTCGTCTCCCCGGGCCGATTGGCAAAGCCAAAAAACTTGAGCGTGATCGGCGGCGGGGGTTGAATTGGCGGAGGCTGGCGTATGCCGCCAGCCGCTTGATCCGTGCCGTTTCTTTTGGGTGGTTCGATGGGCACAGACCCCACGACAAAAATGTTTCTACCATTGCCCGCGTACTTGATTTCCTCGCTTTGGCTAAGCAGCTTCAGGTCCAGGGTAGGATCCAAGCGCGGCTCGGCCACAGGGATCACTTTTCCCGAAGAGGTGCGCCGTACGCCGGGCCGGGCCGCGGTCGAAGCCGTTTGTGTCGCTGCCGGCGCGGTTGCCGTCGACGAGGGCCAGAACTCGAGGCCCAGCAATATCACCGCGATCACTCCTAATACTGCCAGCGCGATGACTTGCTTTCGATTTTCGATTCCCAGTTTCACTCAGGCACCCGACCGCAGATAACTGTGCATCGTGATTTCCAGCCGGACCGGTCCCGCACTTTCGCCAGCCAGGTCCACGCTATCCACGGTAAAAAACAGCTTTGACCGTTCCAGAGTATTGATGAATCGCACCAGTTGCAGGTAGTCTCCGGAGAAACTTCCCTCAATTGCGACCGGAACTATGCCGGAGCTTTCCGCATCCTCTTGCTTGTACCTCGCCTGCTGGATCCGGACCCTGTTTTCCGATGCCAGCTTCCCCAGTTCGTTGGCTAGATCGGAATCCTTCGCGGCAAAACGATCCTTATAAAAACCGCTGATCTGATCCTTCGCGAGCACAATCTTTTTGTCCATGCCAATCAGCGGCTCCACCTGGCGCGTCTTCTTGTACAATTCCACCCGCAGTTGGTTCAATTGCAGCTGCCGCGAATCCGCCGAACCAACCAGGGGCGAGAACAGAACCGCCACCGCTACCACGTCGGCGGCCAGCATTACCCCAATCGCGATTTTCAACTTGCGCCGCGAATTCCCAAAGTCCGGCATTACTTTCCGCTCCCGTCGGTCGAGTCAGGAATATAAATCGAGACCACTGAAGCGACTACGCCCGATCCCGTCTCCGAACCACCCTGGCTTTCCGACACCAGTTGCGCTCCCTGAAAATGCCTGGAGCCCTCCATGCGATGGACCAATTCCACCGCTGCGTTACGCGTGTCGCCCGCCACCTTCATGTCCAGTTGCATCTGATTTTGATCGTTCAATTCCGGCCGCAGCGAGACGACGTGCAGGTTCACGGGCATGACTCGCTCCAGATCTTCGAACACGCGCGTCCACGAAAATGCCTTGCGTTGAATCAGCCCATTCAAGAACTGCGACTGGTCCCGCGTGCTGCGGTTGACGGACATGTCGAGGAAAGCTTGTGCCGTTGCCCGCTCGCGGTCGCGTTCCGCGATCTGGTCCTGGAGTTGGGCGATGTTATGGCGATCTCTTCCCGCGTTGGTCCAGCCGCGCACCGCCAAGCCCAGCAGAACGAGCGTCAACAGGCCCAACAGCCCCACACCCAATCCCCAGCGCGCCCAGAATTCGCGGGCATCTTCGTATGGCCGGGTTGCGAGATTGATGTCGAGACGCATATTTATGAAATCAGAAACAACCCGCTCTTGGCTCTTAGCCGTTGGCTTTTAGCCAAGAGCTAAAAGCTAAGAGCTAACAGCCGACTTACGAAATCAGTGCTCCCACCACTCCCGCCATGCGCCAGCGCGGAACCGTCCCGGTGGTAGACCCGATCTGCGACGCCGTGATCAGTTCCTCAACTTGCGCCCCGGATTGGTTCTTCAGCGCCGGAGCGGCGCCACCTGCTTCCGGCAGCCCGGCCACATACACGCGCTCAATGTTCAGTTTGTAGGTGTCCTGAAAAAACACCACCGAGGGATAGACTTCTTCCGCCAGTTGATCGCCGGTGATGGTCACGCCGCGCAAATTTTCGAGCGTCCGGAACAGCAGCAGTTGCTCCTGATCGAGAATCGCGATGCTGATAGTGCGCGCGTCTACCTTGACCACCAGGGTCGGCCGATCCGCGTCCGCGGCTCCAAGCGCCGCCAGCATGGACGGCATCACCATGCCCGGGTTGTAGCCAGCGTCGCGAAACGCCGACTCATATTCCTGCAACACGGTATTCAACACCACTGCCGCTACCGCGCGCATGCTCTTGCCGGTCGACTGCGCGTGATATGAGATTCGTGCATCGGCGGGATCAAAGGGCAGCGACTTCTTCAGCCGGAAACGGACAACGGCCTCTGCCTCGTCTCGCTTCGAGGGGAGCGTTTCGAAATCCAACAGCACGACGCGTACCGAGGTGTCGGGCAGAATCGCGATCACGTCGCGGGACCGTCCGGCGACGCTGCCGAGCGCGCTTTCAATCGCCTGCCGGATAGCCGTGCCGTCCCGCAGATTTGCTTCCATCAAATCGGGTACGACCGACCCCGGGGCGAGCTCCCGCGCGGATGCCATTTCCACCATCCGCCCGGCATCCGCCGCGCGGCCCGCCAGAACGCGGTCGGCTGCGATTTCGCAGGCGAGAGTGGGACGCCGATCGTGTTTGGAGTTAGAACTCATAGCTGCAATCTAATGATATGCCGCACCGTCACGAGGCGAATAGTTACCTCCGTAGGTGCCGGGACTGGACCATCGGCCTGCCCGTTTCGTATCAGGGCATCGCTGTGCGGTATGCCTGAAGGCATACCCTGATACGAATCGCCTCAGCGCATGGTCTCGATAAAGGTGACCTTGTTGATTTCCTTCAGAGTGGTGAATCCGCCGCGCACCTTGTCTAGCGCCGATTCGCGCAGGAACCGCATGCCGTCTTCGCGGGCAGCGCGCCGGATCTCCGATGTCGGCTTCCGCTCCAGAATCATCTCGCGGATCCGGTCGGTCAAATCCAGAAGTTCATGAATTGCCGTCCGGCCCCGGAATCCCGTCCCCGCACACTCGATGCAGCCCTGCCCCTCGTACAAAGGAACCTGCGACCACTGTTGCGGGTCCAAACCGCTCGCCTCGAGCACGTCGTTCGGATAATGCACAGCCATCCGGCAGGAGTCGCAGATGATCCTTACCAGCCGCTGCGCCAGAATACAGTTCAGCGCCGACACAAAGTTGTAAGGCTCGACGCCCATGTTCAGGAAGCGCCCGAGCACGTCCACAACGTTGTTCGCGTGGACGGTCGTAAACACGAGGTGCCCGGTCAGCGCCGATTGGATGGCGATCTGCGCCGTTTCGTTGTCACGGATTTCGCCTACCATGATCTTGTCCGGGTCATGACGCAGGATGGAACGCAGGCCGCGGGCAAAGGTCAAACCCTTTTTTTCGTTGACCGGAATCTGGGTGATGCCGCGCAGTTGATACTCGACTGGGTCTTCGATGGTGATGATCTTGTCTTCGTCGGTCTTGATCTCGTTGATGGCGGCGTAGAGCGTCGTTGTTTTACCGCTGCCCGTCGGCCCGGTGACCAGCACCATACCGTACGGTTCCTTGATGTAGCGGCGAAAGCGGCGCAGGTCGTCTTCGTCGAACCCCACCACTTCGAGCGTGAGCTTTTTAAACTTCTCGCTCATCGACTCCTTGTCGAGCACGCGGAGCACGGCGTCTTCGCCATGGATCGACGGCATGATCGAAACGCGGAAGTCGATGGCGCGCGCGTTGTACTTCACGCGGAAGCGGCCGTCCTGGGGCACGCGGCGCTCGGAAATATCGAGTTCGCTCATGACCTTGATGCGCGAAATGATGGTCGAGTGGTGTTCTTTACCGATCGGCGGCATGGCGTTGGTCAACACGCCGTCAATACGAAATTTGATATATACCGAGTCATCCCGCGTCTCGATGTGGATGTCGCTCGCTCTCCGCTGCAATGCGGTGAAAATCGTGGTGTCGACCAGGCGAATGATCGGGCTCATGTCGCTGCCCGAGGTCGCCGTCAACTTGTCGATGGAGATGGTCTCGTCGTTCCCGGCTTCGTCCTCGCGGATCACGTCGAGCGTGAATCCCTCGCTCGCGTCTTCCAGCACGCGCTTGGACTGCTCGGTCTTCTTCAGAATGTCGGAGATCTGCTTGAGGGTCGAAACTTTGGTGACGATCCGCTTGCCGAGGAGCAGGCTGATCTCGTCGATCATCATCAACTGGCTGGGATCGGCAATCGCAATCGCCAACCGTCCGTCCGCCGTCTCGTCCAGGGGTACGAAGTTATAGCGGAACATCAGGTGCACGGGGATCTTCTCGAACAGATCGTGGTGCAACTGGAAATCGCTTAGATCGACGAATTCGCAACGATAGCGCCGCGCGATATCCCGCGCGCGTTCCAGTTCGTCGGGAACAGTCGCCGGTTCCGGCACCAGCTTGCCGCCATTCCCGCCGTTTAACAGCACTGTTTTCTTGTCCGCCATGCCCATTCCAGTTTACAGCCTCTTCCACACACCTAGTGCACGCCCGCTCCCAAGGTAAAGATCGGCATATACAGGGAAATCAATATTCCGCCGACAAAGACCGCCATGATGATCAGGATCATCGGCTCAATTAGCGCCATGGCCGCGCTCAGAGCCGTCTGCACATCCTCTTCGTAAAACTCCGCCACTGAAGCTAGCATCGCCGGCAGCGCGCCGGTCGATTCGCCGACTTCGAGCATTTCCACAGCGAGATCGGGAAACAGTTTTTGTGCCTCCAGGCTATGCGCCAGGCTCTGTCCTTCTTTTACCCGCTCCGCCGCGGCGGTGACCCCGTTCAACATCTGCCGGCTGCTCATCGATTCGCCGGCCGTTTCCATCGCCGGGACCAGAGGCAGGCCGCCCTGCAACAGCGTCCCCAGAATGCGCGAGAAATTCGCCACCTGGTACTTCAGACGGATTTCCCCGATCAGCGGCAGCGACAGCAGAAACCGGTCAATGCGTTGCGCGCCCTGATCGCTATGCTTCCACCGCCAGAGCAGAAAAATTGCCGCCGCCCCGACCAACAGCACCACCCAAGCGTACTTCTGCGCGTTGAGACCGATGGACAGCATGAACACCGTGATCGCCGGCAGTTGCGCTCCCAGGTTGTTGAACAGGTCGGCAAACTTTGGCACGACGTAGGTGATTAGAAAAATCAGCATCAGCGTCACCACCGACACCAGTAGCGCCGGATACACCAGTGACACCAGAAGCTTCTTACGGAAAGTCTGCACCATGCGCTGATAGGTGATGTAGCGGCCGAGCACTTCTTCCATGTTGCCGCTTTTTTCGCCCGCCAGCAGCGTGGTGGTGTACATCTTCGGAAACACCTGCTGGGCGGCAAAGGCATCCGACAGCAACTCGCCGCCTCTCACGCGTTCGCGTACGTTTTCTAGCAACTGGAGCAGAGCTTTGTCCCGCTGCCGCTTGATCAGAAGATCGAGCGCCGTCAGGATCGGGAGACCCGCCTTAATCAGGGTCAGAAACTGCTGATTGAAAATCAGAAACGTAGACTGTCGCAGCCTGCCGCGCCGCCCGAGTCCGCCGCCCGCGCTGAGCAGGGTCCGGGGCTTGACCCAGTACACCAGGTATCCCTGCTGCGTGAACCGGTCGTGGACCTCTGCTTCGGAATAGCCGTGCTCCACCTGCTGCCGCAGATGGCCCTGTTCGTCGGCTACTTTGACCAGGAATTGTGCCATGCGCTACCGTCTGATTCTGAGTTTCTGTTTTGGGCGTCGGCTGTTGAGCGCCTTAGCCCAAGTGTAACATTCTGTTCCCAAAGCGCTTACAGCAACCTGTCCATCTTGGTGGTACGCAAGTAACCGGGCCGCCTCCGACATCACGAGCCGTATAGTGGAGCGACGGGCGTCTCGCCCGTCCAGCAGCGCGGTGGCCCAGCGGGGACGACCGGCGCTCACCTGCATGTCCGACCAATATCCGAAACTACGGTCCCAATTGTCCTTCCACCGTCTCGACTCCCGACGGAGGAGTGAATTGAAACCGGCTGTCGCTCAACTCCAGGTTCTCTTTCCAGCCCGCGAAGCGGAACTCCGTCGTCGCCCCGTCCGCCTCCAGTAATACGATGCGGACAATCTGGTTGGTGGGCGTGATCTCCAGTTGCACCTCGCTCGCCTGGCCTACCATCGCCTGCGAAACCCCTCGCAACAGGGTGTTCTCTGGGCTTAGAGGGGATTGATCCACCGCCTTCGAAAGTCCCCGTAATTCATTCTCCAGTTTGGATTTACCGAGCAAAAATGCCAGTGGTGACCGCAAATCGTCGAGCTTCTTGAGTGTCGTTTTCCTGAGTTGCCGTTCCGCTGGCAGGTAGAACCACACAGCCTGGCCGTCGCTGATAAACAGCTTCTCTCTCGGAGAACGGTATTCCCACCGCATCTTGCGCGGCTTTTTCAACCACAAGGTGCCCGATTCCACTCGCTCCGCGCCCTCGCCCCGATAGATCTCTCTGAAGTCAGCTTGCAGACTGCGCAGGTGGTTGTAGTGGTCGTCGACCGCGTGGGCTAGTTGGCGGACGTCTTTAGGCTGCACGTCTTGGGCTTGCCCGGGGATGGCGATTGCGGCCAGCAGTAGCAGTCGGAGAGAGAAGCGGCTATTCCGGCTATTCAATGATGGTTTCCTTTTTTCTGATTCTACTCGGCACCGTTCTGCGCTTAGTCAAAACAACACATGAATGAGCAGTTCTTCCCTATAGTGCTTGAGTAGAACCAGGAGTCATGGCAAACTTCCAAATTCTATGATGCATCAAGCTGGAATTCGCCGGCTGCTTTTGTTTGTCGTTCTCTTCAGAGCTGTCCTACTTTTCGTTTGCGCCGTGCGCGCTGCTTCGCAGGAGACGAAACCCGCCGCGAAACAAAACGAAGCCGTTGTGCCCTCGTTGGATTCAACCTCCGCCCAACTCTCGAGTGCACCTCCCGACCCTCTCGGCGAAGCCAGGGCCCTCGCCCGCAAAGGCAATTTCGACGCAGCCATCAAGAAATATCAGCAACTCCTGCAGGAGAAACCGAAGTCGCCCGACGCGTATGCCGGCCTGACGCATTGCTACCTGAAAAAGGAAGATGTGACGCAAGCCTACGAGACAGTTACCAACGGGTTGCAGGTCGCGGATTCATGGCCGGTCCGAGTTGCCCTTGGGGAAGTGTACTTTCGCCAGGGAAAAATCCCGAAGGCCGAAAAGGAATGGATAGATGTAATCAACTCGGGGCACCCGGCGGCGCGGGCCTTCCTTGGTTTGGCCCGGGTGCGATGGGCCATCTCGATGAACAAGACGGCGAAAGCCTTTATTGATAAAGCTCACGGAATTGATCCTGACGACCCGGATATTCAGAGGTCTTGGATTGAGACTCTCAAGCGTTCGGAGCGGATTAAATACTACGAAAGCTACCTCGCCGACGCCAACAACTCGGATGCGGACGAACGCAGTAACACTGAGATTTACTTGTCTTACCTGAAAGAACGGGCAAAGCAACACGACCGCTCCTGTCGCCTGGTGAGCAAGGTTACGAATACAGCGACGCCGCTGGTTCGTCTGCTTTTGGATCCCACACATCTGCGTGGCTATGGCTTGTCGGTGGGGTTGAATGGAACACGCGCCAACATCATGCTCGATACCGGCGCGGGCGGAATTGTGGTGAAACGCAAGATCGCGGAACGGGCAGGAATCACCAAGTTAATCGAAACGAAAATCTGGGGGGTGGGCGACAAAGGCCGAAAGAACGCCTACATCGGGATCGCCAGATCGATCCGGATTGGGGAGTTGGAATTCCAGGACTGCCCGGTGGAGGTCATGGAAAGCCGATCGGTGGCGGAGGAAGACGGGCTGATTGGCACTGACGTTTTTGAGGACTTTCTGGTGGAAATCGATTTCCCTGGGGAAAAGCTGAAACTTAGCGAATTGCCCAAACGGCCGGGCCAAGTCGCACAACAACTGTCCTTGAATAATTACGAGGACGACGAGCCGGAGACATCAGGGAAAGCCGAAGCGAGTGCAGAGCCGGGTTCAAAGGAAACCGCATCGGCTGCAAACTCAGCGGGACCGCAGGACCGCTACATCGCACCGGAAATGCAGTCTTTTACCCGCGTGTTCCGGTTCGGGCATGATTTGCTTGTCCCGACCAAAATCGGCAACGTGCCGGACAAACTGTTTCTGCTGGACACTGGGGCGTTTAACAACGCCATCTCGCCCGAGGCAGCGCGCGAAATCACAAAGGTAGGCAATTCCGATACGCTTGTGAAAGGCGTCAGCGGATCGGTCAAGAACGTTTACAACGCCAACAAAGCCGTACTTCAATTCGGCGGCTTGCGTCAAGAAAATCAGGATATGCTGTCTTTCGACACCAGTTCGATCAGCGAGAGCAACGGCACAGAGGTGTCCGGGTTTCTCGGCTTTGTCATGCTCCATTTCCTTGACATCAAGATCGATTATCGCGATGCGCTGGTCGGATTCAGCTATGACCCCAAGCGCTTTGACCACTACTAGCCGGATTTTCCCGTGAAAGCGTAAATGGAGTACTGTTGCGTCCCGCCTATCTTCGTCGAACCCGCGCTCCCGCTCAGCACGCACTCCAGCAGCGGATTGTGATACAGGACGTATACCGCCCGGGGATGAGCGCTTAAGCTCCTGTCCAGTCTGGCCAGCACTCGCCGCAATCCGGCCTGCTGCAGCGGATTGAACAAATACAACACCAGCGGCGTGTCCGGAAAGACAAACTCGCTGGCGTCGGCGTAGAGTGCTTCGATCTGCACGCAACGCTGTGTGGGACTCCGATACTCGCGAATGTTCTGTTGCGCCGCGCGGTGCAATTCCGCAATCAACTCCACTCCCACAATCTTCATGAACGGATACTCCGAAGCCATCAGCAGCGTCCGCCCCTTGCCGGAACCGAGATCGATGAAGGTGAATTGGTCGAACTCGATGGGCAGGCTCGCCATCATCTCCTGAAACAGAGCCGGTTCGGTCGGCTGATAAGGGGAATGAAACAATCCGAGTAACCGCGCGCGCCAGCTCACGATGCCGCTGGTGGTGTTGACGCGATGATCCCAGTCGTACTCCATGTCGCCGAAGCGCTGCCGCCGGCGCTCGGGCGTCGACTCGCGCACAAAAGCCCACAGATTCCGGATCAGCAGGGAAGTCGCGCCAGCGGCACCTTTCTCGCGCGCCTGTTCGCGCCACCAGCCGCCTAACGCTCTCGAGAATTGTTTGGGGAAACTCGAGGACACGCCGTCATGCTAACAAAGTGGAGAAGCGGCTGTTAGCTCTTAGCTTTTGGCCTTTAGCCGAGTGCTAAATGCTAAATGCTAAATGCTACTTCGATCCCGTCGGGATCTCCCTCGGCGGTTGTGGTGTCGCCGCGCCCGGTGGAAGGCCCTTGGTAATGAAATAAATGCTTTTTGGATCCTGCACTTCGATCCGCCCATCCGGCATCAGCTTATACGGTCGCCCCTTCGGATCGGCAGGCATCCCATGGATAAACCCTGCGCGCTCCAGATCGCCCATGCCGGCCGGAAGTCGTCCGGTCTGTTTGCGGTACTTTTCGACCACTTGTTCCAGCCGCGTCACGTCTTCATCCACTTGCAGAGCGAGTAAATGTTCGACCGCGTTCTGTCGAATCCGGGCTTCTTTGGTGCTCTGGTAGGTCGTGAACCACAACATGCGCGCGGTGTCGAATTCGCCCGCATGCTGCGCCATGCGCGCCGCCAGAATGGGCATAAATTCGTTGGTGACCGGAAGCTTCGCCCCCTGCGCGAATACATCCGCCGCTTTGGCGAAGTCCTTAAACTCGGTGTAGTACAGAAACCCCAGGTTGTAGTAGAGCCGCCACTGCTCGGGATTGTGCTCGATTCCGTACTTCATCAGCGAGAGTGCGGCTCCCGGCAATCCCGCGCCGTTGGGCGGTTTCGGAGCCAGAAAGTTCGCACCAAACTGGTACGCTGGCAACAGTCTTGGATCCAGTTCCGTCGTGACTTCGAGGAGCGGCGCGAGCAAGCGGAAATCGCCGGTACCGCTGTGGTGCTGTTCCCCGAAATACTGCACCGCACGCGTCCAGTAAATGTCGGCCAGCAGTCCGGTGTAGCCGAGACTCATCCGCCGCAGCACCTTGGACGAGCGCAAATAAAGCGCCTCCTGCGCCACCGATCCCCGCCGCATGTGGTCGATGGCATAGAGCGTAGCCATTCCGCCGGCCATGGAAAACAACAGCACGGCTGTCGCCAGCAGGTTCACGCGCTGTGTCGCACTCATTCTCATTGTCAGATTCCGCTCATTTCAGATTTCGGCGCTGGAAGATCAGCACCGCTCCGGAGATGGCCATCGCCGAATACAGCACGGCGTAGACGCTGTTGTACAGAATCAGGCGTCCAGGAATAGCGTCCCCGTGCGCCACCTGGCTGATCACGTTCAGTGCGGAAAAATTCGGAACCAGATAGGCGATGGCGGTTGCGATCCAGCCCCCGACTCCCTGCGTGATTTTGGCAAAGCCCCGCAGATCCTCCGCCAGGTTTCCGATCACGAACAGTGCAAAGGTGAAGACTGCCGACATCAGCGGCGTCGAAAACGATGAGAAGAAGAGCGCCAGCGCGCACACGATCAAAAACTGCAACACGATGAAGTACAGTGCGACCAAAACCCACACGTCCATCTTCTCGAATCGGTGCGCTACATAGAGCAGCGCCAGAAACACTCCAATCGCCATGAGCAACGTGTTCACCACCAGTGTTCCCGTGAGCCCAAAGAACTTGCCTACTACGAACTCCCATCGGCGAACAGGGCGCGATAACACCGTGTACAGCGTACGTTTGTCGATCTCCTTCGAAACCAGGCCAATGCCGATGAAGATGGCGATCACCACTCCGAACAGCGACACCGCCGTCAGCCCCAGGTTCACAACGACCAGCCGCTCGATGTCGATCGAAATTTCTCCCACCAAAATCGCGGCCCCGGAAAGCAGCAGCGCAAACGCAATCAGGTTGTACAGAACCCGGTCGCGCACCGCCTCGCGAAAAGTGTTGAAGGCGATGTAACCGATCCGAGCGTTGATACCCCCAGAGTTCACACCTCCGGAGTTCATACGCCCACCCCCTTCCGCGTTTCCTCTCTCTGGCCGTCGTCATTCCGGCCTTCCGTGGGCCGCGTTTTTTGGACGTAGTATTCCTCCAGCGAACTGCGCACCGGAGTCAGCGAAATCAGTTTGAGGCGCTCGCGCCGCAGCACTTCCAGTGCCGCATCCTGCTGCTCTTCCGGTAATACCGCGTTGACCATGTCCCCGCTGAGCCGCGCCTCAGCTCCGAGGCTCGTCAGGCTTGCCGGCACTGTTCGTGAGTAGAAAATAATCTCGACTTTGCCCTGCGTCTGCGAAGTCAGTTCCGCGACCGCCCCTACCCCGCGCAACTCACCCTGGTGGATGACCCCTACCCGGTCGCAAAGCGCTTCCGCATCCGACAGAATGTGCGTCGAAAAGAAAACTGTTTTGCCTTCGTGCCGCAGTTGCTGGATCAGATCCCGGACCTCCCGCCGCCCCATCGGGTCCAGCCCCGACATCGGCTCATCCAGAAATACCAGCTTCGGATCGTGCAGGATCGCCTGCGCCAGTCCCAACCGCTGCAACATGCCCTTGGAGAACTTCCGCAGCTGCATCCCCGCCGAATCGCTCAATCCCACCCGCGCCAGCATCTGCTCGACCCGCGCCGAGCGCCCTTTTGCTGGAACTCCAGAGAGCTGCCCGTAATAGTTGAGCAGTTCGCGGGCGCTCAGATGATCGTAGAAGTAGGGTTGCTCGGGCAGAAACCCAATCTGTGACTTCATCCGGGGATCATCGATTTCCATGCCCAGAACTCGCGCGGTTCCCGCCGTCGGGAACACCAGCCCCATGAGGAGCTTGAGGGTGGTGGTCTTGCCCGCGCCGTTCGGGCCGAGGAATCCGAACACCTCGCCCTCTTCGATCGTCAGGCGGAGCGGACGCAGCGCAAGTTTCGGCCGTTTGCGCCAGAATCCGACTAGATAGCTTTTTTCCAGGTCGAGAATTTCAATCGCTGCCATGACTATGCGCGCAATGCCAAGCCCCTTGCGTGGAATTTGATATGGAGTCTGATGAAGAGATTATAAGCAATGCTCGCGCGCCAAGCGGGTATCTGGCTGCCGCGCGGTTACGAAGGTAAAACCGGCTGCTGAGAACCAAGGATGGTCCCCAGAAACCTCCGCCGCCACAAGTGTTACTGTTGCGGTACGCTGCTGTTGTCGCAAGTCGCGATCGCCGACATGCTGAAGCGCACCACCGCGTCTTCGTACGAACAGAAATAGCGGACTCCCGAGTAGTTCCATAATGTCGGGGCAGCGATAATATTGTAGGCTGAGTTCGGTGTGCCGGTCACATTGGTCAGAGTGAAACTGTAGCCGCTCCTCACGCCCCCTGCCAGTGCCGTATCAATCAGGCAGGCGCTGCCCGAATTCGGCGGAGCACAACTGCTTCCCGACAGTGCCCCCAGGGTACCCGCAAAACCAACTGACGGATAAGCCGAATTGTACGAGATCTGCGCCGTGTTCAAGGTCCGGAGCGATGCCACTGCGGCCGATTCATTGGCCGCCATGCGCGAATGCAGAAAACTGGGTACCGCCATCGCCGCAACGATTAAAATGATGGCCACTACAATCAACAGTTCAATGAGAGAAAACCCTTTGGTTCTTCGCATCGCATCTCCCTGATCCCGGATGAGGGACATCCGACCAGTTCCATGCAGAACTGTTGCACTTTGGATGCCGGACTCGGTCCATCGGCCCGAACGCTAAGTCCTTCGGAATGCGATGCAAATCGCAGGCGCGTCCCTTTGTTCGCCGCTTTCGTCATTCCTCCGTATCGGAAATGACATTTTGTGTCAGTAGGCTTCAGGGCTGGGGAACAAAGAAACACGTCGACCCAAAAAAATGTCCCACAACAAGAAATGCAGAGGATTTCTCCTCTGCTTTCTCTGGCTTGTACCCTCCCCAGGCACTTTGCCAAACTCAAGCCCTACTGCAACGGCGTCACGGCGGTAGTGCACGAGGTCAGCGATGCACTGCCAAATCGGATCACGGCGTCGGCGAACGTGCAGAAGTATCGCACCCCGGTCTGATTTGGAGACTGCGGATCGGCCCGAATCTGGTAGCTTGAATTCGGGGTTCCAGAAGTGCCCGACAGGGTGAAGGCATAGCCGCTCTTAGTGCCGCTTGCCAGTTGTGTGTCGATGATGCACGCCCCCACGGTTCCCGGCGGTGCACAACTGGTTCCGCCCAGCGCACCGAGAGAGGTCGCAAAGCCCACCGTGGGATAGGTGGAGAGATACGAAATCTGCGCCGTATTCAAGGTTCGCAGCGAGGCCACCGCTGACGCCTCGTTGGCCGCAATGCGCGCCCGCAGAAGGTTCGGGATCGCAATGGCTGCAATTATCAGAATGATGGCTACCACGATCAGCAGCTCGATCAGCGAAAAACCCTTTCTATTCTGCATTGATTGAATAACTCCGCCCCATGCGGGGTCCGACGTAGCCACGATAACCAGCTAGTCAGTTGCACGTGGGGAACCGCTCCTCCCGGCGCATGAACAAAAGTAAGTCCATCCGCTTTCGAAGCCGTGTTTTCGAGGAAATCGCCGGTATTGGCTGTGCTTGAGAGGTTCTTTGCGCCTGCCTCATGCGAGCCGGATTGACAAAATGTGACAGAGTCTTGGTGGATCACTCCGCCAAATTGTGTCAGTCGCAACGCAACTTCGCAGCGAGAAATCGGTTACTCGTGCCAAAAAAAAAGCAGAGGATTTCTCCTCTGCTTCTTTCCGGCTTGTACCCTCCCCCAGGTACTTTGCCAAATCCAACCTTACTGGAGCGGGGTCTCGGTTCCAGCGCAAGCGGTGAGCGCAGCGGCGCTGTAGCGCACCACAGCATCCGCGACCGAGCAGAAGGAGCGTACGCCCGTGGTGTTGGCAGTGATCGGCGACGCGACCGCCTGATAGGTGGAGGCCGGAGTGCCGGTTACGCCCGTCACGACGAAGGTATAGCCGCTCTTGGTGCCAGATGACAGCTGGGTATCGATCAAGCAAGCGCCAGCCGAAGTTGGCGGAGCGCAGCTGGTTCCAGCGAGAACGCCCAGATTGGCGCCAAAGCCCACCGTCGGGTAGGCGGAGTTGTATGAAATCTGCGCTGTGTTGATGGTACGAATCGACGCCACTGCGGACGACTCATTCGCCGCAATACGCGCGCGCAGCAGGTTCGGGATAGCAATCGCGGCGATGATCAGGATGATCGCCACCACAATCAGCAATTCGATCAGTGAGAAGCCCTTTTGTTTCCGCATTTATATTGTCCTCGTCTCCGTTTGACTGTTTGGTTGGATGACCAACTCGCTAGTACTATCGCACTCTGAGGGCCAGAGACCCAAGTGACGGAAGTCAGATGTCCTTTTGGACCAAAACTCAGCGTTTTCAGTGGCCTTCTGCGGGATAGTCACCTCCTGAGTTACCCTCAATTCTCCCAGTATGACACTTTCAGAGACCCAGATTGACAAATTTTGCCAATCGCCCCTTCGTCACTATCTTCCTTCAAACCACCCGCCAGAAGCCGCAACTCCCATCCTGGGAACGGTTGGTTCTGCCTTTTCTTGCGGTCATTTTTTCCGCTTTGAAGTTCACCGGCGAGACGCCAGTTCGCCCAGAAAAAATCGGGGAAAAACGGCAGACTGGAACGAACCACTCGTTAGCTCAGACCGTAGAATTTCACTTCCCGTTATCGTCATGACGCCGCGGCGCCAGTTCAAGGACTGGCTTTTTCTCCGCGTCCTCGGCGTCTCGGCGGTAGAATAGCCCTCGCCGGATCGCCCATGCCGAACCTTCAATTAAACGCCGATCGCGACATCGCTCGCGCTTCCACTCTGGCCGCACCCCTTTATTTCAGCACAACAACTTTTGAAGACGAGAAGGCCAGGATCTTCGCCTCCACCTGGCAGGTCGTCGGCCACGTGCGCCAGGCGGCGAGCCCGGGCGACTATTTTACCTTCGACCTCGTCGGAGAGCCGCTCCTCATCGTTCGCGGCGACGACGGCATTCTTCGATGCTTCCATAACGTCTGCCGCCATCGCGCCGGCCCTCCCGCTTCCGGCTGCGGAAACCGTAAACTTTTCCGCTGCAGCTACCACGGCTGGACCTACCGCCTCGACGGCGCTCTGCTCGTCACCCCCGAATTCGATGGTGTCGAAGATTTTGATCCCAAAGACTTCGGCCTCGTCCCGGTTCGCCTCGAAGAATGGTTCAACCTCATCTTCGTCAATCTCGATGCCGAGGCCCGCCCGCTGCGCGAGTCTCTGGGCGAATTGCCCGCCCAGGCCGAGAAGTTCGCCTTCGGCAGCATGAAGTTTTCCGAGCGCCGCAGCTACGAAATGAACTGCAATTGGAAGACCTACATTGACAATTATCTCGAGGGCTACCACCTGCCGAGCGTCCATCCTGCCCTAAATCGCGAGATCAGCTACAACGCCTACACGGTCGAGCCCTATCCCCAGTATGTCCGCCAGTGGAGCCCGATCCGGGGCCGCCAGCCCGGAGACGACGCCCCGCGCCGGTATCAGCAGGCGGGCGACGACCTGACCGCCGACTATTTTTGGGTCTTTCCCAATTGGATGCTCAATTGCTATCCCGATAACATCTCGCTCAACATCATTCTGCCACTGGGGCCCGAGCGCACGCGGGCAATATTTGAATGGTATTTGCCAGAGGAAAATCTGGGGAGCGAAGCTGCCCGCAAAGCTTTGGCCTTCAGCGACGAGATTCAGGCCGAAGACGTCAGCATCTGCGAGATCGTGCAGAAGAATCTCCACTCCCGCAGCTACTACAGCGGCCGCTATAGTGTGAAGCAGGAAAAAGGCGTCCACGCCTTCCACCAGATGTACCGCGAGCTCATGCCGGCATAGGTTTGGTCAATGAGGGGAGGTTCGTTACCGTCGATTTGTCCCGAGCAACACAGGTTCGTCCAAGTCAACATGGATCGCGCTAGAATCGGCTTCGGAGGACGCGATATTCTTGGGGAGCAAAGAAGAGTCGGGCCGACCGAGCCTCCAAACACCGTCCGCGTCCCGCGAAACCTACATCGTCAGTCTCTGTCTCCTATTGGTGGCGGCCACTCTCGCTTTCTACAATCCCATCATCCATAACCAGTTCATCGACTTCGATGATTCGTCTTACATCCTCAAGAATTCGTGGGTTCAGGGTGGGCTGACGTGGGACACCGTGAAGTGGTCGTTCACTACCTTTCGTGACGGAAACTGGCATCCGGTGACCTGGCTGTCGCACGCCTTGGACTGCCAGATCTTTCGCCTTAATCCCGCCGGCCATCACTATACAAATCTTTTGCTGCATGCGGCCAATGCAGTACTCCTGTTTCTTCTGTTGCGACAGGCGACCGGACTTACCTGGCCTAGTCTGGTAGTGGGTGCTTTGTTCGCGCTGCACCCGGTCAATGTTGAATCCGTCGCCTGGGCCGCCGAGCGCAAGAATGTGCTCAGCATGCTGTTCTTCCTGCTCGCGCTGCATGCTTACGACCGGTATGCGCGCACCGGAAAGCGGTACCCTTATCTGGCGGTAAACATTTTTTTTGTTCTTGGCCTGATGGCGAAGCCGCAGATCGTCACTCTTCCCTTTGTGCTGCTGCTTTGGGATTACTGGCCCTTGCAGCGCATCGGCACTGGATCCGCGGCAGCGGGTTTACCTGCGGCTTCCGCTCCGCGCTCGTTCCGCTATCTGGTCTGGGAAAAGTTGCCCCTCTTCATTCTTGCCGCAACGGATTCAGTCGTTACCGTGCTGGCGCAGCGCGCAGGAAACACGGTACGGACTTTTACGGAAGTTTCGGTGTCGGCGCGCTTGGAGAATGTCTTTGTCTCCTACGTCCGATATATCGGAAAGGCGTTGTGGCCGTCCCGGCTCGCCGCCATGTATCCCCGTCCAGCGAATTCATTGCCCGGTTGGCAGGTGGTGGGAGCGGTGGTGGTGCTTCTTCTCATTTCTGCCCTGGTGCTGCGCTGGCGCGACCGGCGCTACTTGACCGTTGGCTGGTTCTGGTTTCTGGGGACTTTAGTCCCGATGATCGGGATCATAACGGTGGGCGAGCAGACAATGGCAGACCGTTACGCGTACCTCCCGTTTATCGGTTTGTTTGTGGCGGTGGTTTGGGCTTTAAACGACTGGACTTTAAATGCCTTGACCGTGGATGCGGTGGCGTCCGAGCGTCGCATCCGCAGCGTGTGGCGCGCCAGTGCCGCTGTGCTCGTCTTAATCATTTTGGGATGCCTCACCTATCGTCAACTCGGTTACTGGCACGACGATGAAACCCTCTGGCGCCACGCATTGGATGTCACCCAAGGGAATTACATGGCGCACAACAATCTCGCGATCGCTCTAGCCAAGCTGGGACGGTCGGAGGAGGCGGTGGTTCAGTTTGAGGCAGCCACGGCACTGCACAAATATCCGCCCGACCAGGTTCTCAAACTCGCGTTCTACGAACTACGTGTCGGACATCCCCAGGAAGCGATCGAGGAAGCCGATGCAGTGCTGCGCGCTTCCGCCGATCCCGTTGATCCTAAGGTTCAGTCCGCCGCCTGGGGAGAGATTGGTCAAGCCCGTTTGCAGTTGCGTCAATACGATCAAGCCGCAGATTGCTATCAGAACGCTCTGCGCCTGAATCCGGAGAATGGAGTGGCGCTGATGGGCTCGGGTGTCCTGGCACTGCGTCAGGCGCAGTCTGAACTGGCAGTCACTCAGCTAATGCATGCGGCGAAGGTGGAACCTAACGACCTGAATGTCCTGCTGCTCGCGCAAGCTCTACGCCGGGCCGGTCATGCCGAGCAGGCCGACTCAGCCGAGGCGGAAGTCCAGAAAATTTCCTCGGACCCGGGCCAGGCCCAGATGGAAGCAGGACAGTGGCTCTCATTTGCCGGGCTAGAGCCGCTATCGCACTAAATTTGTCGCACAGGGTTTGTCGCATTAGGTTCGCTTCAGCAGCAAACACGTCATGTCATCGTGCTGCGGAGTGTTCCCGACGTACCCATCCAGTTCTCCGAGCAGGCGGCGCAGCAGTTCTGCCGGAGCCGCCCCCGACCCGCCATCGACCACTCGTATCAACTCGGGTTCGCCATATTCTTCATCCTTCGCATTCACTGCTTCGACGATCCCGTCGGTGAAAATCACCAGCCACTCACCGCGCTCCAGACACGTCGTGCCGACCTGGTAGGACGATTCCGCAAGAATTCCTATCGGAATGCCTCCGGCCTCCAGTCGCTCCACCGTGCCCGAGGTCTTCCGCAGAATAGGAACGTTGTGCCCGGCGTTGATATAAACCACGTCTCCGGTCGCCGGATCCAACTCTGCGAAGAAGGCAGTCGTGAAGCGAACTCCGCCCTGGCTGTTTGAACAGGCATAGCGATTCACGCCAGCAACCAGTTCCGCCAGCGCGACGCCGCTCGTAGATAACGTCCGCAGACTTGCCTGGAAGGTCGCCATCAGCATCGCCGCCGGAATGCTCTTTCCCGCCACATCCGCCACGACAAACAGTATGCGGTCTTCCCTCGATTCCCGACCCGGCCGCAGAATCACATCGTAGTAGTCGCCAGCCACGGTGTTTGCGGGACGCGTCGCATAAGCAATCTGGTATCCCGGAATCTGCAGTGGCGCGCCTGGCAATAACCACGCCTGAATGTCCTTGGCGATTTCCAGGTCGCGTTTCATCACCACCCGGTCAGCCAACTCCAGCAGAAGCACGACGAACATCAGCACGCCGCCATACACGTGCAAATCGAATTCATGAATCTCGGAGTGTCCGGCATTGTCGGTGTACGAAGAGCTGCCAGCGGGAATGAACAGCAGAATCAGCGCCGCCAGCAGCAGTACGCGCCGCGCTGGGGTCAGCTTTTCCAGGATCGCCCAGAACAGCGCCGTGGCGATTTGACGGCCCCGCCGGATTCGAGACGGTTGCACCTCCAAATTGTCCAGCCCCACCGAGTACAGCCGATAGCTCGAACGCGCATCTTTTTCAAACTGTGACCAGAGCTGGTCAATGGCCAGCCCCTCGCTTACGCGATACCAGAACTGGCGCACGCGTCCCTTCAATCGAGATTGTGGTGGAGCAGTCTGATCAAAGGAAGCCATGAGGAGCAATCATTATAGGCTGGCAGAGTTGTTGGCGGAGAGCCGGGCGTCCCCGCCCGGCCGCGACGCAGCTACGCGAAGCGTGAACATTGAATTGCGAGGCATCTCAAAACAACTCCATCTGCTGGACTTCCATAAGCACTCTGCGACTGCCGCGCACGTACTCGCTACCGATTCCGTATTTCTGCCGAAAGGCCGCCATCAACTGAGACAACCGCTGGCCGTATCCCTTCGGCAGAAATGCCCGATCGGCATAGCGCGTCCGGTAAAGCTGCACTAGGTTAGGGAAATTCTCTTCGAGAAATGGCAGGAACACCGCCGCCGAGCAAGGTTTTAGGAAAAGCGGATTGGCGAAGATCCACTTCGCGCCCGCTTCGCTGGCGGATTTCACCAAAGCCTCGAGATCGCGCGGCCGGTCCGTGATTTCAGGCAGCACCGGCGCGCAGATCACGCCCGCGTCCACGCCCGCAAGATTCAATTGGCGAACTGCCTCCAGCCGCAGATCGGGACGCGGCGCCCGCGGCTCCAACTTGCGCGCCAGTTCCGCATCGACCGTGGTCACGGTCATATTGACGCAGATCCGGTTGTGCTCGCCCACGCGCCGCAGAATCTCGACATCGCGCGTCACCAGGTTCGACTTGGTCACGATTCCAATCGTGAGACCGGAGTGCCGCGCCAGCTCCTCGAGGATTGCCCGCGTAATCTCGAAACGCCGCTCCGCCGGCTGATACGGATCTGTCGCCGTGCCAATCGCGATTTCCTCCGCAGGCTTGACCTTTTTCAACTCCGATCGAAGGAGCCCCGCGGCTTGCTGCTTGACGAAAATCTTTCGTTCGAAGTCCACGCCGTCCCGCAGTTCCATGAACTCGTGGGTATAGCGCGCGTAGCAGTACTTGCAGGCAAACTCGCAGCCGCGATAAGGATTGATCGCCCAAGTGAACGGAAGATTGCGTCCGCTTACCACCCGGCTGAGCAGCGATCGCGTGCCGAGGGTAAAGTATTCAACGTTGTGTCCCTCGCGGAGCGACTCGCCTTCGGCGGCGATCCGCGCGATGCCCACAAGTTTCGGAGGGGAACAGGGTTCACTGGACAGCGCGAAGAGGGGGAGAGCAGGCATAAAGCTGTATTCGCTATTTGTTCGCCTACAATACCGTCAAATACTCAGCTTGTCAAACCCAAAAAGGGAGAAGGGAAAGGAGGGGTCCAGAGCGCTCCCCTTCTATATGGGTGAAAGTGTCGTAGAGAAGTCATGTTTAAGGGAGGAAGAATACAGTTGAGCTTGTGATTGTTGAAATATCGCCATTTCGCCTGAACTCGATTCGTAGCGCAGTACGACCCGCCACCACAGCGAGCAAAAGTGCAAATTCTTGACACTCACTTGACAACTGCTATCCGTCACGACTGTACGGTGTCGGTATGCAGTAGCGCAGAGCGCTAAAGGGAGAATTACGCGGAATCTATTACCTCAGTTTTTGTCACGATGTGTTGCCGTGCTCGGCTCCACCATGCTCACGTTCGTCCTCGCAAGCGGGGCGCAAGCGCAGACTTTTCAAGTTCTGCACGATTTCGGTGTAGCTGCGGGCGACGGGAATCTTCCTTCTAGCCCGCTTCTCAAGGACTCCGCCGGCAATCTTTATGGCACGACCGGTTTCGGCGGCGCCCACAACTGGGGGACCGTTTTTCGTCTGTCACCGACTAGCACCGGCAGTTTCACCGAGACGATTCTCTACAGCTTCAAGGGTGGATCTGCCGACGGAGCTTACCCACAAGGCACTTTAGTCCGAGATAGCGTCGGAAATTTATACGGTGTGACCCAAAACGGAGGCATTACCGGGACGGGGTGCGGCGTTACAACCCCCAATCCGGGATGCGGTGTTGTATTTAGGCTGCACCCGACGACGACTGGTGGTTGGGCGGAGACTGTGCTCCATCGCTTCACCGGAACCGACGGAGGTACTTCTTTTGCCGGCTTGGTCCAGGACAGTAAGGGTAACTTCTACGGCGCGACATCGGTGGGCGGCAGCGCAGGCCGGGGCACGGTTTTCAAACTCACCCACACCTCCACCGGTTGGAAGGAAATTGTTTTACACAGTTTCACGGGCGGTGCGGATGGAGCCGAGCCTATGATGTTTCAAACCGCGTTGACCCTCGATGGTCTCGGCAACATCTACGGGAGTGCTTACTCCGGTGGCAGCTCGACGGTAAACGCCGGCGTCATATTTGAACTCATCCCGCAAACGTCGGGCGCTTGGACGGAGAAAATCCTGCACACTTTTCAGAGCGGGGCCGACGGCTCGGAGCCGCTCACCGGAGTCATTCTGGATAAGAGCGGCAATGTTTACGGAACCACGCTAAAAGGTGGAACCCAACTTGGTTCCGGCGTGGTTTTCAAACTGACGGCGGCCAACGGTTATACCAAGACCGTTTTGCACAATTTCAATGCGCTCACAGACCCAGCCAGATCCAACGCCCATGGTGTGTTCTTCGATGCCAACGGCAACCTCTTCGGCACTACGGAATACGCTCTTTACGAATTGACCCCAGCGCCAACCGATTGGATCGAAACTTTGCTCTGGAGCTTCGACGGCGAGGTCCCCGTCTATGCGCCTGCAATCATGGACGCACAGGGTCACATCTGGGGCACCACCCTCGTGGGCGGGCTGGCCAACGGAGGCATCGCCTGGGAACTCATCCCCTGATTTGCCACTGCGAGGCGGAAAACGCCTTCCGACGGTGGGCAGGTAGAGAATGATGGAGAGACGGGCGCCTCCCCCGTCCAGTCTGAGGTGGCCAGGCGGGGACGCCCGGCGCTCCACCAGTGCAACTCCTAAGGATGGTCACCCTGTTCCGGAACCAGTCCCGGCGGCGGTGGCGGAATCGCAATATCCAATTTGTTAACCGTCCCGAGCGATGACAGGGGCTTGTCGAACTCGCCGACGTTACCGACCACCAGCACCGCCATCTGCTCGCGGTGGATGTACTTCGCCGCTACACGCGCTACGTCTTCTTTCGTGACTTTTTCGATGCCTTCCTGAAACTTCTCCAGAAAATCCAGCCGATAGCCGTAAAATTCGTAAGCCATCTTTTCCTGCAAAACCTTCGCCGGCGAATCGAAACGGAAGACAAAAGAATTCAGAATGGAATCCTTGGCGCGTTTGATTTCCTCATCGTTAATGGGACGCTTGCTGAGGTCGGCGATCTCCTCATCGAGCGCCTGAATGGATTCGATCGTGGTCTTGCTCTTGGTGCTCACCATCAGCCGCAGCATGCCGGGATGATCCCAGCCCGCAGACACTCCGCCGCCCACTGCATAGGCGAGTCCTTTGGTGGTTCGAATGTCGCCAAACAGGCGCGACGAAAATCCTCCACCGAAAGCTTCGTTGAATACCGAGGTCGCGAAGTAGTCGGGATTCCTGCGCGTGATGCCCAGCGCAACCATATGAATGTTGCTTTGATTCACGTCGGTTTTGTCGACTTCGTAATATCCTGGTTTGGCGGGTTCTGGCTTGATCTCTGGATCGTTCGCGGCCTGACCCTTAGGCCATGACGCAAAAGCCTCGCGCAGACGAGCTTCCATCTT
>Ga0210407_10001249_pt1 | contig 24557 bp, 18 predicted proteins | sample IncBWC27MmetaG_FD_150860 | JGI IMG/M metagenome (GOLD analysis project Ga0210407, IMG submission 150860) | Forest soil microbial communities from Barre Woods Harvard Forest LTER site, Petersham, Massachusetts, United States - Inc-BW-C-27-M | ecosystem: Environmental > Terrestrial > Soil >... | reverse complement strand
AGACGAGCTCGCAGTAGTGGCTGCATTGCGCGAAGATATATTTGGGGTCAGTCTCCTGGAAGTATCCGCTACCAATCTCCCGACTCGGAATATGTGCGGCGATAGCGAGTACGGGGACACTGTTCCTTTGACAGTCGTAGAGGCCATTAATCAAATGCATGTTCCCGGGCCCGCAGCTCCCGGCGCACACCGCCAGCTTCCCCGTGAGATGCGCTTCCGCGCCCGCAGCAAAAGCCGCCACCTCTTCATGCCTCACGTGCACCCACTCAAGATTGTTCTTTACCCGCATTGAGTCCGTGATGCCGTTCAGCGAGTCGCCGACGACGCCGTAGATCCTCCGGACACCTGCTTCAGCTAGAACATCCACCAACAGATCCGCCACTTTCTTAGTCATGCCGCTACCTTTCTTTGGCTCTTGGCCACATCTTGCGGAATGAGACAGGGCAATTCGCCTTCCACCCAAAAGGGCACTAAGACCTTCTAGATGCACAACTTAAAAACGGAACATCGAGCCCGCTCGCCAACCGTATAGCGTTTTCGTCAAGCTGTTGGCACCACAGAACGTGCTCGAAGCCATAGGCAATAAGTGGCATTCCAGATTTGCGCTTCACCCGCGCAGCAGAACGCGGCGCTAATCCATTACAAATAAGTGACTTAGACAGCCAGAGCGCCTCGCGAAGCCGGGGATTGCCGTCCCGCCGCTACCCTCTGCCTTAGCGCAATAATGTTCCAACGGAAGCCGATTCGTTCAAGACGACAGGATCCAGGCAGTGCCACAATCCGCCCACACCATGGAAAAGGAGGACAATCCAATGGAGAACGCCGAGGCCATTCACGTTCAACCAAACTCAGTTACAACAATGGGGGCGGCCGCGTGCAGCTTCTCTGGGTGTATCATGCCCGCCATGGCCTCCTCTGGACAGGCATCCGAGCGTTTGAATGCCCAACTCCTGGTCGACTCGATTCCTGCGCTGATTCACACCGCCAGGCCCGACGGTTACCTCGATTACTTCAATAAACCTTGGCTCGAATACCTGGGCGTCACTTTGGACAAAGTGACTGGCTGGAATTGGACAGCTGTCGTTCACCCTGAGGATGTTGAGGGGATTGTGGCCAAGTGGCGAGCCTGCCTCGCGACTGGAGAAGTCTTCGAATACGAAACTCGCGTCCGCAGCGCGAATGGAGAATACCGCTGGATGTTCCACCGGAAAGTGCCACTTCGCGATGCGAACGGCAACATCGTCAAGTGGTATGGATCGAGTCTCGATATTGAGGAACGCAAAACGGCGGAAGAGAAGCTGCGGCGCAGTGAACGCGATCTTCACTCGATCATCGAGACGATCCCAACGATGGTATGGTCGGCCGCTCCGGACGGCTCTGTCGACTTCTTCAACCCGCGCTGGCTCGATTATACGGGCCTCTCTCCGGATCAGTCGCGGGATTGGAGATGGACTGCAGCAATTCACCCTGACGACTTGCGCCGGCTCGCAGATGCCTGGCAATCCATTCTCGTTAGTGGAGAACTAGGAGAGACTGAAGCACGCCTTCGTCGTTTTGACGGCGCATATCGCTGGTTCCTGTTTCGAGCCAACCCATTGCGAGACGAATCCGGGAAAATCGTCAAATGGTACGGAACCAATGTAGATATCGAGGATCGCAAGCGCGCGGAAGAAGAGTTGCGAAGGAGCGAGTTCTATCTTTCAGAAGGGCAGCGTCTGGGTCACATGGGAAGCTGGGCCTTCGATCCCGACGGCTTCTACTATTGGTCTCCCGAATTATTTCGAATGTACGGACTCGATCCGGCCAGCAAACCGCCTAGTGTTCAAGAATACCTGGATTGTGTTCACGCACAGGATCGCGAGTCCATGGCGAACCTGATCAAGGGAATCTTGGCGAACGCCTCGCCCTTCGATGCTACAAAGCGCATCGTTCGTCCCAATGGTGAGGTCCGGTACATTCGCTGCGTCGGTGTTCCTGTTGTCGAAACCCAGAGCCTGAAAAAGTACGTTGGCAGCGCCATAGACGTTACGGAACACGAGCTCCTGACCCAGGATCTCCGGCGACGCGAAGCATACCTGGCCGAAGCTCAAAGCCTCAGTCATACAGGTAGTTTCGGCTGGAAACCTGCCACCGGCGAGATTGTCTGGTCAGACGAAACCTATCGCATCTTCGAGTACGATCGTGTCAAGAAGCCGACCATGGATATGGTGTCGCAGCGCGTACACCCCGAGGACCGCGCCGACTTCCTGAAAGTCATTGATGGTGCCTCTGCGGGAGCGACACATTTCGAGCACACCTATCGTTTGCTATTGCCTGACGGGAGTGTCAAGCACGTCCACGCCCTAGCCCACGCATTACAAGATGCATCCGGCAACCGCGGGTTTGTCGGGGCGGCGACCGACGTTACGTCGATCAAACGAGCAGAAGAGGAACTCCGCAAAAGTGAAGCGTACCTGGCGGAAGCGCAGAGGCTGAGCCAAACCGGCAGTTGGGCATGGAGTCCCGACACCGACGTCAGGTATTGGTCGGAGGAATGCTACCGCGTTCTGGGTTTTGATCCACGGGATGGTGCGCCCCGAATGGAAGACTTCATCCACCGAATTCATCCCGACGATCAACCGGCCTTCCTGGAATCTGCCAAGGGGGCCAGGCATAATAAGTTGGACGCAGAAGTGGATTATCGCATTGTGCATCCGGGTGGCGCCGTCAGGGACATTCACAGCATTGGTCATCCTGTTTTCAGTCCGTGTGGCGATTTGATTGAGTACACCGGTACTGTGATCGACATCACTGAGCGCAAACGAGCAGAGGAGGAACTGCGCAGAAGTGAAATGGAGCTCCGGCAGATGCTGGACCTTGCGCCTCAACATATTGTGGTATACGGACCTAACCGTGAACGTCTTTATGCCAACCGCGTTGCGCTCGATTACCACGGTTATAGTCTCGAAGAGTGGCAACAGTCTTCTGGCAAGTACATTCATCCTGATGACAACGGGCGGCTCGACGTTGTTTTTGGTCACGCTGTCGCTCGTGGCTCTGCTGACGAGTTGGAGTTGCGACTACGCAAACGTGATGGCACTTATCGCTGGTTCTTGGCTCGTTATAACCCATTGCGCGACAACAAAGGTCAGGTCATGCGATGGTACGCTGCCTGCACCGACATTGAGGATCGCAAGCAGGCCGAAGACACTCTTCATCGCGAAAACGTCGCTCTCCGCGAAGAAATCGACAAAGCCTCGATGTTTGAAGAGATCGTTGGAACATCTCCCGCTTTGAAAAGTGTTCTCTCGCGCGTCTCCAAAGTTGCGCCGAGTGATTCCACGGTCCTTATCACCGGTGAAACGGGAACAGGCAAAGAGCTAGTTGCACGCGCAATCCACCGACGGTCAAATCGGGCCTCGCGTCCGTTCGTCAGCGTGAACTGCGCAGCAATCCCTCGTGATCTTATCGCGTCGGAGTTGTTCGGCCATGAGAAGGGCGCCTTTACGGGCGCGACTCAGCAGCGCCTGGGTCGGTTTGAATTAGCAAATGGCGGTACGCTCTTCCTGGACGAAGTCGGGGAACTTCCAGCCGAGACTCAGATTGCTCTGCTTCGTGTTTTGCAGGAGCATGAGTTTGAACGTGTCGGCGGCACTCGTCGAATCCGCGCTGACGTGCGAGTGATCGCAGCCACCAACCGTGACTTGCCGGCCGCCATCAGCGCTGGGTCCTTCCGTAGTGATTTGTTTTATAGGCTGCACGTTTTCCCGATTGACATACCCTCCCTTCAAGAGCGAAGAGAGGACATTCCTCTGCTGGTGGAATACTTCATCGATCGCTACGCGCGAAAAGCGGGCAAGAACATAAAGCGTGTCAACAAGAAGACACTCGAGTTGCTTCAGTCCTATCCTTGGCCCGGAAACATACGCGAACTGCAGAACGTCGTTGAGCGTTCGGTCATACTTTGCGAAACAGAGAATTTCTCGATCGACGAAAACTGGTTACCCAAGCCGCCGCCTCTGACAGAACCGAAAAGCCAAATGGAGCTTCCCGGAAGACTTCTGGCGCAAGAGAAGGAAATGATTGAGGCCGCCCTGAAAGAAAGTCGCGGCCGGATATTCGGACCCATGGGGGCCGCGGCCAAGTTGGGCATACCGCGGTCTACGCTGGAATCGAAGATTCGTTCGCTGAAAATCGACAAGAATCGCTTCAGGCCCCATCGGGGAACTTGAGGGCTCCCGTTTCTCAGAAATTGCAGAAATTGCTCTTATGGCAACATATTTCAGTTCGGCAGGTTGAGCTTCTTCAACAACGCAGCGTATCGCGGATCGTTGTGCAAGCTTTTCAGTAGGGGGTCCACTTTCGTTTCGATCAAACCGTCATCATGCTTGGCGTAAGCCCGTTCCAGCCACTCGAACGCTTCGTCGGACTGATTTCGGAAAGCATAAACCTCGGCGATTGAGTACGCATCAATTGCCTGGTATTTCGCAATCAACTCACTCAATGCTGCGTCCGCTTCTTTTTTCTGACCAAGCGCGTAGTACGCAAGAGCATATAGATACAAACGGACGTCGCTATCGTTTTGTACTCGCTCGATTTCAGGCAAAGCATCCTGAGGCCGCCCCTGCATTATATATATTTGGCTCAAGAACAAATGGCCGTTCCAAACATCGGATCTCAGTTCAAGGGCCTTCTTGAAATCTGCTACAGGTTCGTCCAGCTGCCCCATGGAAAACCTGATTTCCCCAAGGTTCTCCCAACTGAGTTCATTGAGCGGGTCCAGGTCAACGACTCGGCGGGCCAATGGAAGAGCTTGGTCAAAGCGGCCGAGCATGGCTGCCGAGAGCGCCGCCGATCCCAAATTTTCAGGATTTCCAGGATCGAGAGCAATCGCCCGCTGGAGGGAAGCATCCGCTCCAACCCAATCGAAGTCGACCTGTCGCTTAATTCGTCCCATTTGGGCGTGAGCTGCCGCCAAGTTCGGGTTCAGCGCTAAGGCTCGCTCAACCGCTTCCCGCGCAAGCCGATGGCCCTCTTCACTGGGAATAAGACCCCTGACCGCTTGCCAGTTGCGTGCCCGAGATAAGCCTACCCATGCGAGCGCATAGGAGGGATCAAGTTGGACCGCCCGTTCATAATATTGTGCCGCCCTATCCGTATCTTTATCTGTATTCCGCTGAAAGAAGTAGTACCCCTGCAAGTAGGCGTCGAAGGCATCCGGATTGACTGGGCGCGATCGTGCCAAGTCTGCTTGTTGTTGCGAACTCAAACGCAGCCTGATCTCGCGCGCAACAGCCTTGGCTACATCGTCTTGGACATTGAGCATGTCTTTCGCCAGATAGTCGTAGTCCTGGGACCACAGGTGCGTTTGATCCTTCACCTGAATAAGCTGAGCGGTAATGCGTATGTGATTTCCGTTTTCGCGGAGACTGTTTTCCAGCACATACTCCACAGAAAGATCGCGTCCTATCTGATCCAGCCGTTCGTCCTTGTGCTTGTATCCCATGACGGACGTTCGCGCGATCACACCTAACTGTTCCGGGTTAAGCCGGCCTAGCTGTGAAATCGTTTCCTCGGTCAGGCCGTCCGCAAGATATTCCTTATTGGGATCGCCAGTGAGATTCTCAAACGGCAGTACGGCGAGCATGATTTTTTGCGACCTTGGCGGCGTCATTCCCCCAAAGTGCCGCCAGGACGTGTAAGCGGCGGCCGCCAAAATGAAAGTTGACACAGCCACAGCCGCAGCGCTCCGCCAACGCCTTGGCGCTTTTGGAACCGCCTCCTTTGTTGCATATTCGGGGATGGGTCGCGCATCAACTCGCGAGCTCTCGGTTTATGCCGGGACCTGAACAGCGGCCAGTTTTGCAATGGCTGCTGCCTCGGCGACAGTGACACGCGCCGTGAACTGGTATCCCTTTCGAGCAATGGTGACGATCAAGCGGATGTCTTCCGAGTTGTCACCCAGTGCCTTGCGCAAATGGGAGATGTATTGCGTCAGGTTCCCCTCTTCCACGAAGGTGTCGCCCCACACGGCTTGAAGCAATTCCTCCTTGGTGACCAAGCGATCGGGGTTTTGCACCAGGAAGAGAAGAACATCGAAGGCCTTAGAGGTGAGAGAGACCGGTGAATCGGCTCGAGACAGCGTGCGCTTCCGGGAATCCAGCGCAAACTGGCCGAAACGGTACAAGTAACCGTCGGCTAGGCTCGACTCTCTATCCTTATCGAGATCGCCTAATGTGAGAGCCATTCCAAATACCTTTTCACAAGAAGCTCCCATCTTGAGGCTCTCAAGCGAAGAAGACATCACGAAATCGAAGGCTTTTTGAGTACCACGAGTTGGGGGTGGATCGGTACCACTTTTGCTCCGACTCGCTCAGATAGTCCTAGGAAGCCATAAGCTCGTTCACGTGAACGATTCCGAGTTTTTCATAGCTTTTCAGGGTCCTCTGAAGGACTTCCCAAAGCCTCTCACCGAGAATATGCCCCACGAGGTCCAGATTCACCTCAAAAGAGGCCGTTCAGCAAGGGGGCTCGGATTTATGGCGACACAAACGGTAGCTTTCCGAGATGGTCATCAGGGTGTGGGTGACCTCGATGTAGTTCGCCACCGTTTTAACACACATGACAGCTCGGGCGGACTGCCGCGAGGCAACAAGCTCCCGACAAACAATTCACCGAGTGAATCTTTCCACAATTGTGTCCATGACTCCGAAAGGATCATGGGCATTCGCGCCGCCATGAAGATAATTTTGGATTTCATGCGAGAGGTCAAGATCAGGGATTTGACACCCCAGTTCTGGGATGGGGCCGAACATCTTGAAAAAAAGGCGGCCCTGGAATCCGCGGTTGAGGAATTAGAGCTCTTAAGGGAACAGCTCGACAAGGAGAACCTGGCTCTACGAGATGAAGTGGATCGGGTCTCCATGTTTGAAGAGATTGTGGGAACGTCGCCGGCGTTGCAGGCTGTGATTTCGCGGGCAATCAAAGTAGCTGCTACAGATTCGACCGTTCTGATCACGGGCGAAACGGGAACGGGCAAAGAGCTTGTTGCACGCGCGATCCACCGACGATCAGATCGGGTCTCACGTCCGTTCGTCAGCGTGAACTGCTCAGCAATCCCTCGTGATCTTATCGCGTCGGAGTTGTTCGGCCATGAGAAGGGCGCCTTCACGGGCGCGACTCAGCAACGCCTGGGTCGGTTTGAACTAGCAAATGGAGGCACAATCTTCCTCGACGAAGTCGGAGAACTTCCAGCCGAGACTCAGATTGCTCTGCTTCGTGTTTTGCAGGAGCACGAGTTTGAGCGTGTCGGCGGCACTCGTCGAATCCACTCTGACGTGCGAGTGATCGCAGCCACAAACCGTGACTTGCAGGCGGCAATCAGCACTGGGTCCTTCCGTAGTGATTTGTTTTATCGGCTGCATGTCTTCCCGGTTGAGATACCCTCTCTTCGAGAACGAAGAGGGGACATCCCTCTGCTTGTGGAGTATTTCATCGATCGCTACGCGCGAAAAGCTGGCAAGAACATAAAGCGTGTCAACAAGAAGACGCTGGAATTGCTTCAGTCATACCCTTGGCCTGGAAACATACGGGAATTGCAGAACGTCATAGAGCGATCCGTAATACTTTGCGAATCAGACATTTTCTCGATCGACGAAAGCTGGTTACCTTTGCCGTTTCCGGCAACAGAATCGAAGCGCCACATTGAGCTTCCTCGAAGACTCGAGGCGCAAGAGAAGAATATGATTGAGGAGGCTCTAAAAGCGAGTCGTGGCCGTGTGTTTGGACCCACCGGCGCCGCGGCCAAGTTGGGCATACCTCGGTCGACGCTGGAATCGAAGATTAAGTCCCTGAAAATCGATAAGAACCGCTTCAGGGCTTTGTCGGAAATTTGAGGGCTCCCGCTCGGGGCTCGTATTCCGGTCAGCAGGGCAGCAATGTCCAATGTTGGAGAGTGCCACGCTCCGAAATGCTGGAGGATTTCCTAAGCCTTCCTAAGATATCGCTCCAAATCCCAAGTAGCAGATTTCCCATCGCTGATGGAAAAACCACGTTTTGAAGCTTTTGGCAGTTTCGTCCCATTGACCTGATTGGGGTTAGGTTTTACCATCGTTGATGGAAATTTCTTAGGCTAGTAGGGTTCGAATCCCACCCTCTCCGCCATTTTTATTTGTTTGATTGGTTCTTTGGTTGTTTCGGGCGCCGAATTTTTCGAAACCGCTATCCTCATTACAGCATCTATAAGTAATCGGGCTGCAGCTTGAAGTTCCACAGGGCTGCCGCTCGACATCAGGGCTGGGACAAGTACGCAAACCTTCGCAACTCCCCGCGTTGAATAAATAACAGAAATAGCCAGATCGGTCTGGAGCTATGTCTTTGTGTCGTCATAGAAAACTCGCGTGAATGTCCCCAATGCCATCTTTTTGTTTGTCGCGGGCGCGATTGGCGGCGCGATGAATGCGGTCGCCGGTGGCGGGAGTTTCATCGCGTTTCCGGCCATGATGTTCACGGGCATCGCGCCTATTCCGGCGAACGCGTCGAACACGTTTTCGCTGTGGGTTGGCACGGCGGCAAGCGGGGGAGCTTACCGGAATCACCTGAAATTGCCGCGCCGCATTCTGGTTCCCCTGCTGATCATGGGCCTGTTGGGAGGCGTGGCCGGGGCACTGCTGCTGATCAAAACGCCAGTACAAACATTTCTGCGCTTGATTCCCTGGCTGATGCTGGCGGCGACGCTGCTCTTCGCCTTTGGAAAGCACTTGACCGGTATCTTTTCCGCGCGAATTTCCCACGAAGCCAGCAACGGGGCGGTACTGGGCGCGTCGATTTTCGAATTGCTGGTTGCGATCTACGGGGGATATTTTGGTGGAGGAATCGGGATCATGAATCTAGCCATGTTTGCCGCGCTGGGCATGACCGATATTCACGAGATGAATGCGTTGAAGCTGGTGCTGGTGACGGTGATCAACGGGGTGGCAACGGCCACGTTCGTGATTACGGGAGCGATCGTGTGGCCGCAGGCTTTGGTGATGCTTGCGGGAGCGGTTTTGGGCGGGTATACCGTGGCGCACTACGCGCAAAAATTGCCGCACCAGTTGGTTCGGGGAATCATCATTTTTACCGGGTTCGGCATGAGCTTTTATTTTTTGCTGAAGGCGTACCGCTAGGAGTTTGTCCTGAGAAAACCGAAATGATAATTGTCTCCGCGAGGGATTTTTTGAGTGCGGAGGCAAAGTCTCCGCTTTTGAGGTTGATGGATAGAGGCGAGTGTTGGTTTTGATATGCCGGTTAGATTGTAAAAGCGGCAGCTTCGCTGCCGCACTCAAAAAGGTATCGCTAGTGCAGGGAGTCCAACGACAAGCCACGAATGGATGCATCCAGCAGTTGGATGGTGTGAACCACAGGGATGCGGTGGTTTGTTTTGGCCAGGGCAGACTGCAATTGCAGAAGGCAGCCGGGATTTCCCGTGGCTACCACGTCGGCCTGGAGCGGGGCGATGAGCCGGGCTTTGCGGTCGCCGAGTTCGGTGGCCGCTTCGGGCTGGACGAGATTGTAGATTCCCGCGGAACCACAGCAGATGGGCGATTCGGGAATTTCGAGCAATTGCGTGCCAGGGATCTGCAGGAGCAGCGATCTTGGTTGCGCGCGAACGCCCTGCGCGTGCTGCAGGTGGCAGGAATCGTGAAACGCCACGCGGGCGTTTAGCGGTTTACGCTCGGCGCGCGGCGATAGTTCGGCGAGAAATTCGCTGATGTCCTTGCACTTGGAGGCGAAGCGCCTGGCGCGTTCTGCGTATTTCGGATTATCGCGGAGCAGGTGGCCGTATTCCTTGACGTTGGAGCCGCATCCCGCGGCGTTGATCACGATTGTTTCGACATTTGCCTTTTCAAATACATCAATGGTTTTTCGCGCGAGCTCCTGAGCTTGGGCTTCTTCGCCGGCGTGGACGAACAGCGCTCCGCAGCAAGTCTGTTCCGGGGGTGCAACCACTTCGCAGCCTTCCGCGGAAAGAACGCGCGCGGTTGCCGCGTTCACGTGCGAGAAAAAAGTGCGTTGCACGCAGCCGAGGAGGAGCCCCACGCGTTTGCGTTTTTCGCCTTGTGGAGAGGTGATGGTCGCCACAGGTTCGATCGGCGATGCGGTGGGGAGCAGAGCGTCCATCGCGCCGACGGATTTCGGCAACAGTTTGAAGGTGCCGATTGCCCGAAGTGCGGTTTGTAATCCGCTTTTCTGATAAGCGAGCAACGGCCAGCGGAGAAATTTCATTCTTCCAGGCTTAGTGAAAGTTTCGAACAGGAATTGGCGGTGCATTTTTTCTGCGGCGGGGCGACGGTAATTGCGCTCAATCTGGGCGCGGGTGGCTTCGATCAATTTTCCGTAATCGACGCCGGAAGGGCAGGCCGGCATGCAGGCCACACAGCCGAGGCAGGAATCAAAATGGCTGACCCATTTTTCGTTCATCTCCGCTTTGCCTTCGAGAGCGAGCTTCATCAGGTAAATTCGGCCGCGCGGTGAATCCATTTCCTGGCCCCAGAGCGAATAGGTGGGGCACGCGGGCAAGCAGAAGCCGCAGTGGACGCACTTCTCCATGAGTTCGAGAGATGGCGTATGGTGGGCGTCGAAAGCGCCGGTCAAATTCGTTTTCTGAGTTTCGTTCGCCATGCGGCTAGATTTCCCCCACGAACCGGCCGGGGTTCAATGTGTTTTTTGGATCGAGCTCATGCTTTACGGCTCGCATAAGCGAAACGCTGTCACCGGCGTTTCCCCACGCATCCATGAAATACAATTCTGAAGGACGTCGCAAAACGGCGAGAGCGCCGCCTCGGGATTGCATCTCCGTTCGCAACTGCTCTACCGCCCCGGAAAGTTGAGCCGGCTCGGCTTCCAGGCGGAGCATCCCGATTCCTATGGCTTGGACAACGATCTTCCAATTAACTTTTCTCGAAGCGCCAAGTTTCTTCAGGGAATCGAGCGTCTTCGCGATGTCCGTTGGCAGCAAGCTGAGTTTGGCCATCAGCGCCGTATTGGTTGGCGAGTTCCAAAGGGCTTGCCTTGCATTCCATATACTTCCCGAAGATGGCTCCACGCGGGTTGCGCCGAGCAACTTCCGCAATTGTGATTCTTGCGCGGTCAGGCCGGCGTCGGTGGCTTCAAAAAGGACGTCGGTTGCGGGCAACTCGCCTGACGCACAGCGAACCTGCAGCGCTGTGTGGGCCAAATGGGAATCCTGAATGGCCAGGACGTGTTGTTGTATGGCCGGGAAATTTTCCGCGGTGAAGGAAAACGTCTTAGCGGCGCGTGGAAGCGGGTGCAGGCGAAACACGGCACGAGTGATTACGCCGAGCGTTCCGAAGGCGCCGGTAACGAGCTTCGGCAGATCGTACCCAGCGACATTTTTCACAACTTTGCCGCCGCTGCTGGCGAGCGTTCCGTCCGGAAGAGCGATGGTGACGCCAATGATGAGGTCGCGGAGCGAGCCAAAGCGAAGTCGCAATGCTCCACTGTCGTTGGTGGAAAGAACGCCGCCGATGGTTGCTCGTTCGGGCCACAAGCCGTCGAAGGCCAGCCGTTGGCCATGCTGGGCCAGTGTTTTTTGCAACGATTGCAGCGTGCAACCCGCCTCGGCTGTGACCGTCAAATCGGCCCAGGCGTGTTCCACAATTTGATTGAGCCGAGCAGTGGACAAGATCAGCTCCGCTCGTTTCGGAGGGTTTCCCCAATCGAGTTTTGTGGCGCCTCCGCGAGGGACAACGGCGATTCCAGCGTCGTTAGCGAGGGAAAGCGCACCAGCCAACTGGTGTTCATCATCGGGTTCGGCCACGAATTGGGGATAGCCTCCGGAGACCGCGTCATCAGCTCCGGCCACGCGCAGGTTTTCCGAACCCAGTACCGCCCGCAGGTTCTCTTCGATGGAGCTAGTTTTCAGCATTGCCGTGCAAATGGTCCATTCTTCTCGTCAGTAGCGCTCCGCGATTCCGGCGGTCTCCAGTGGATGCGCGACATACTCCCCCGGTTTTTCGCCGCACAGGCGTGGAGTCGGAAAAACCTTCGTGGGATTCGAAAGCTGCAACGGATCGAACGCGCAACGGACCCGGTGCATGGTATCGAGATCGGGCTCGCTGAACATTTTTGACATCATGCGTTTCTTTTCTTCGCCGACGCCGTGCTCGCCGGTGATGGAACCGCCCGCGGCTAAGCACAACTCGAGAATGCGGTAAGAAAGCGATTCGGCCGCCTGCTCCTGCCCGGCGATGCGGCGGTCGTAAAGAACTAGCGGATGCAGATTCCCGTCACCGGCGTGGAAGACGTTGGCGACGCGGAGTCCCGTCTCTTCGCTTAGGCGTGCAATCTCACTCATGACCTTCGGCAAGGCGGTCCGCGGGATCACACCGTCCTGCACAATGTAATTCGGCGAAATGCGGCCCATAGCCGCGAATGCGGCCTTGCGGCCTTTCCAAACCAGCATGCGCTCGGTGTCCGTCTGTGCGAGGCGAACTTCCCAGGCACCGTTCTTCCGGCAGATTTCGTCGACGTCGCGCATCAAGGCTTCGACTTCGGCGACTGGACCGTCGAGTTCCACCAGCAGCAGGCCGCCGCAGTCCGGATAGTTTGGATGGACGGCGGCTTCCGCAGCTTGAATGGCGAGGTTGTCCATCATTTCGATGGCCGCGGGCAACATGCCGGCGGCGATGATGTCGCTGACCGCCGCGCCCGCTTCGTTGGTTCCAGGAAACGCGGCGAGCAGCGTGCGAATGCATTCCGGGCGCTTCACAATCCGCAGAGTCACTTTCGTGGCGATGCCGAGCGTGCCTTCGGAGCCAACGAACACACCCATCAGATCGTATCCCGGCATGTCCAAACTTTTTCCGCCAAGATGAACGAGCGAGCCGTCGGGAAGCACGACCTCGAGGCCAAGAACGTGGGTCGTCGTGAAACCGTACTTGAGACAATGCGCGCCGCCGGAATTTTCCGCGACATTTCCACCGATGCTGCAAACGGATTGCGACGAAGGATCCGGTGCGTAGAAATATTGGTAGGGTTGCACGCGCCCGGTCACGTCCAGATTGATCACTCCGGGTTCGACGATTACGCGCGCGTTCGGCAGATCCACTTCCAGGATGCGATTCATGCGGGCGAGACTGATGACCACGCCGTTTTTAACCGGCAACGCGCCGCCGCTCAGGCCAGTGCCGGAACCGCGCGCAACGAAGGGAATGCGCTCCCGGTGGCACACTCGCACAATCGCCTGAACCTGCTGGGTATCCGCCGGGAGCAGCACCGCGAGCGGCATGACGCGAAAGTTGGTCAGGCCGTCGCATTCATAGGTATGAAGCTCTTCGGGCGAGGAAACCAGGCCATTTTTTCCAACGATGGAGCGGAGTTCCTGAAAAATGCGGGCGTCCACGGTTGCCTTTCCGGGATCAAACAGCTTACCCCCCGCGGCAGGGGCCCTACAGAGCAGATTGCCCCATCACCGAACGAACGTCAAACCGTGCGGGATGAATTGCGGAAAAACATAGGCGTAGAGCATCACGATCACGCCCACGATGGCTGCCAGGGCCACGGAATGCCAGAAAACGTAGCGGAAAATGATGCCTTCGTTGCCGACCTGATTGGTAGCTGCGGTGGCCACACAGATAGATTGTGCGTCCACCATTTTGCCCATCACGCCGCCGGCGCTGTTGGTGGCGCACATCAGGATGGGGCTCAGGTTGAGCTGCTCGGCGGTGATGCGTTGCAGGCCGCCGAAGAGAGCATTGGAAGAAGTGTCGCTGCCGGTCAGGGCGACGCCCAGCCAGCCGATGTAGGTGCCAAAAAATGGAAAGAGCCAGCCGGTTCGCGTGAACGCTAAGCCCAAGACCGCGTCCATGCCCGAGTATCGGGTGACATAGCCCAATCCCAGCATGAACGACATGGCGACGATGGCGTGCCGCATCCGGTATAGCGTGTGCCCGAAAATCTGAACGAGCTTTTGGGGCTTCACGCCCAAAATGATGCCGGAGAAAATGGCCGCCAGGAAGCAGCCGGTGCCGGTTGCGGTCAGCCAGTTGAAATCAAATTTCGCGTTTTCCGCGGTTGGCTTGGCGACCACGGGTTGCGCACGGAAAACCGCTTTGTGGAGATAGGGCACTTCCCAGCCGCCGGTCTTGAAGCTGGGAGTGGTTGCCTTCCCCATAGCTATCTTGATGGTCGGAAGCCCCCACACGAGTACAAAGACGGAAAGAATCGCAAACGGCAGCCAGGCCTTGGCAATTTGTCCGCCGGTATGGCGCGTCACGGGGGCTGTTTGCTGCAGCTTGCGAACGTCCCATTCGTCGTCCATCTGATCGGCGATGATCGGCTTTGCGGGCGATGCGGGCGCCGCGGCGTTTTTCAACGCCAGATCGGCTTCGCGTTCGTCTTCGAATCGCCAAATGCGCTTCGGCTTCCAGAAGCGGAGAAAGATTACCGTCGCGAGCATGGAAGTGACGCCGGCAGCTATGTCCACCAGATTGCTGTCCATGTAGTTTGACCAAAAGAATTGCATGCCGGCGAAGGAAAGGCCGACGACGAGGATGGCCGGCAACACTTCAAAGGTTTCCGACCAGCTGACCATCGCGCGCACCAGCCAGAACGGGACAATAATCGCCGTAAACGGCAGGATGCGGCCGATCATGGCGTTCAGGTCGCTTTCGGGCAGAGCGGTCACAACCGCCAGCGTGTGCACGGGCGTGCCAATCGCACCCCAGGCGACCGGCGCGGTGTTGGCAATCAGGTTAAGCGCCGCGGCATGAAACGGTTTGAAGCCAAGGCCGATCATGAACGCGCCAGCAATCGCCACGGGAGCGCCGAAGCCCGCCGCGCCTTCGATGAAGGCGCCGAAGCAGAAGGCCACCAAGAGAAGCTGCAGCCGCCGGTCCGGCGTGATGGTGGCGACCGACTGCTTCATGATTTCAAACTGCCCGGTTTCGACGGAAATGTCGTAGAGAAAAACCGCTGCGATGACGATCCATACAATTTTCAGCAGGCCGAACGCGCCGCCATAAAGAAAACTGGCAAGCGCCAGTTTAGAAGGCATTCCAAATACAAAAATCGCGCAAAGAACGGCCGTCGTGGCCCCGGCGATGGCACACCAGTGTGGCCGGACCTTGAGGCCGGCGAGCAATCCGAGCAGCACAACGATTGGCAGCGCGGCGACCAGGGTGGAGAGCCACCAGTGGCCAAGAGGATCGTACACTTGTGTCCAAGTCATCATCCATCCTCCAAAAGGAGCGATCTAGCCATCTTGCCCGCTCGGATTCGTGGAATTGCCAACGCGCGGAGACTTCTGAATTCTGTATCACTTGCCCAACCCGAACCTTTCTGCAGGGCATCAATTACCTTCTTACAGAAAGAATGTCAAGAAAGGAGTCGGCTGGGGGGAAGGGCGAGGGCTGGCAATGCAACTTACGGGGCGGTTGAACTTCATCCATTTGCCCGAAGGCACAAATTCGATTTGATTTGCGGTTGAGAGCTCATGCTTTTTTGCCTGTGGGAGCGTGTTCGAAAGTGAACAGCCTCTCTTTCTCTCATGACGTAGTCTAAAGCCAGGAGAGTTGAAATGGGACACTGGATACAGGCACGCAGAGGGTTGTCGGTTGTGCAGTTACAGATTGCACTTCTGATAATTGGGGTCGTTGCCGTTGGAGCGTTGTTGACCTACTACGTTTCGAGTCTCCCACGGTAAGAGAAACGAACTCCTCTTCCGCAGCGATATTTTCACGCCGTGCGCTTATTCAAGAGCGGGAGGCCAAGCCTTGTTTCCCAGGCTGTTGTCAGCAGACAAACGGGTATAGCCAAATGAAACTTAGTTTATGGAGTGGAAGTCTGACTCTGATGGGATTACTTGCGGCCGGCTGCAACGGCGGCAACTACGGTGTTTTGCAGCCGAGCCCCGAGGATCTCTGCAAGTGTATCCCGCTGGAGCCGGATATTCTCGATTTCCGGCATCTGGCGAAACATGTCCCGATTCCCAATGTTGCCGCACAGGAGATTGGCGTGGATACCATTCTCAGTTGGACGCAGGACGCTTTTGTCGACCCCACCGCGCCACGCACAGGGCGGGAGTTGCAGGTGTTCCACATCGCAAATGCATTTTTGCAGGAAACCAGCGTCAATGGAGCGGACTGCGACGTACATTTCGAAATTTCCCAGACCGCCGATAAAAACGCTTCGCGGGTGATCGTGGAAACCCCCGTGGACAGTGAATTTTGCGCCGCCCGCCAGAATGTTCAGTCACAATTGGCGAAACATGGCTTTAAACTCGACTCTCAGCACGGTGGTGAATTGCCCCAAGGATTGCCAGTCGAGGTTTTGGGTATGGCATTCGAAGACTTTGACCACAACCGTGGTTCCGCGCAGGTGGCAACCATTTGGGAACTACACCCTGCGACCGTGAATCTGCTTCCCTGAAGAGTATCCAGCATTCCACTTGCAAGGGCACTTCTCGGGACGCCGCGGCTTATCAGCGATCCCCGTCGGTTTTTCCTGTTTTTTTCGTCAGATGCCAGGCGTTGCACCAGTTGCATAGGTAGGCCCGAAGTTCTGTTGGCGCATCGCCGGTGGCGATCTGGTGTTTGGCTGTTGCCAGGGCCGCGCCTTCGGTGGCGTATTTGCGCTTGCCGCTGACCGGACATTTGGAGGCGTTGCCCATCGCTAGACTTCTCGCGATTTCCTCGCTGCTGCGGTCCTGCCGCGCGTCTTTGCGACCGTCGCGCGTGGCATAAGAAAATCCAATCATCTGCCATCCCGGCCAATCACGCAAATAGTTGCTACTTGCCACGGAGAGCAGGGAGAGCGTACTTTGCAGAAGTGTCGTGCAAGCCGCTATTTTGCTTGCGGTATTATTATGGGTGTTCCTCACATCAACGGGTGACCAACCATGACTACTCCTTCTGCTTCGATTCGGGGCGTGAAGATTGTGGCTCCGGCGCACACTGCGCAAGAGCGCGTGCTTACGCCCGCCGCACTTGAGTTTATTGTGGAGTTGCAGCGGCGTTTCAATCCCAGACGCGTCGAGCTGTTGGCTGCGCGTGTTGAACGCCAGAAACGCCTGGACGGCGGGGAGAAACCGGACTTTTTGAAGGAGACAAAATCCATTCGCGAGTCGGAGTGGACTGTGGCGTCTATCCCCGCTGATCTGCAAGACCGCCGCGTGGAGATCACCGGTCCTGTGGACCGCAAAATGATCATCAACGCGCTGAACTCCGGCGCGAAAGTCTTCATGGCGGACTTTGAGGATTCGAACACGCCGACGTGGTCCAACCAGATCGAAGGGCAGGCCAATCTGATGGACGCCGTGCGGCGGAAGATTACTTACTCCGACCCAGCCTCGGGAAAAAACTATAAGTTGAACGAGCGGACTGCGGTCCTGCTGGTGCGACCGCGCGGCTGGCACCTGGAGGAGCGCCACGTCCTGGTGGATGGACAGCCGATGTCCGGCGCACTCTTTGATTTTGGCTTGTACTTTTTTCACAACGCCAAAGAGCTGCTGGCGTCCGGCAGCGGCCCATACTTCTATCTGCCGAAAATCGAAAGCCACCTGGAAGCGCGCTTGTGGAACGACATTTTCCTGCATTCTCAAAATGCACTTGGCGTCCCACGCGGCAGCATTCGGGCGACCGTGTTGATTGAAACCATCCTGGCCGCTTTCGAGATGGACGAGATTCTTTATGAGCTGCGCGAGCATTCCGCGGGCTTGAATTGCGGCCGCTGGGATTACATCTTCAGTTTCATCAAGAAATTTTCGCACGATCCCAAGGCCGTCCTGCCTGATCGTGGTCAGGTCACCATGACCACGCATTTCCTGCGTTCTTACAGTAAATTGCTGATTCGCATCTGCCACCGGCGAAATATTCACGCGATGGGAGGTATGGCCGCGTTCATTCCCATCAAGAACGATCCCGTGGCCAACGAAAAAGCGGTCGCGCAGGTGCGTGCCGACAAGGAGCGCGAAGCGGGAGACGGAAACGACGGCACCTGGGTGGCGCATCCTGGGCTGGTTGGCGTTGCCACGGAAATATTTGACCGCCTGATGCCGGGGCCGAACCAGATCGACAAGAAGCTATCGGATTTTCAGGCCACCGCGGCGGATTTGCTGGAAGTGCCGAAGGGCCAGATTACGGAAGCGGGGCTCCGGCAAAACATTGCGGTCGGCCTGGGATACCTGGAAGCGTGGCTGCGCGGTATCGGCTGCGTTCCTCTATTTAATTTGATGGAGGACGCGGCGACCGCCGAGATTAGCCGCGCGCAAATCTGGCAGTGGATTCACCAGAGTGCGCATTTGCAGGACGGCCGCAAAATCGATGTCGCACTTTGCGACCGCATGATTGACGAGGAACTTGCCAAGGCGAAACAGACCGGGGACGCCGCGCGGCATGCGGCTTACGAAAAATCAGCGCAACTGATGCGAGATTTGATTCGTTCGCCGCAGTTCGTGGAATTCCTGACGGTGCCTGCGTACCAGAAGATTCTGAGCGAAGGCAACTAACGAGGCAGGCTGTAGCTCGGATACATTCCGCGCTAAACAGAACCTAGTTGCTGCTCAAGCCACAAAAAAAAACGAGCTGTCATCCTGAGCGCATCCGACAAGGATGCGCGAAGGACGTCAACTAAAACACTTGCATGGAGCCTAAGTTGAGATCCTTCGGCTATCCTCATCGGATAGCCTCAGGATGACAAGTCGTGTGGGATGCGCTTCGGATGACGCGTTAGTTTTGGGTTGCGAACACCCCATAACTCAGCGTTGGTGGTAGCTGCCGATCAAATGTGGCAGCTGGCGGCGCCGCGCTTTTCCAGGTAGCGCTGGTGGTATTCCTCGGCGCGCCAGAACGGGCCGGCTGGCGTGATTTCCGTGGCGACAGGGCGGCGCAGCTTGCCACTTGCCTCCAACACCTGCTTGGACTTTTTCGCCGCCGCTTCCTGCTCGGGCGAATGGAAGAAGATCGCGGTGCGATATTGCGCACCGTAATCGGGACCCTGGCGATTCACTTGTGTCGGATCGTGAATGGTCCAGAAAACGTCGAGCAGTTGATCGTAACTGACCTTTTCAGGATCAAAGGTGACCTGCACAACCTCGGCATGGCCGGTCGTGTCCGTGCAGACTTCCCGATAGTTGGGACTTCGCGTGTGCCCGCCGCTGTAGCCGACCACGGCGTCCAGAACGCCCGGGACGCGACGAAACGCGGCTTCGATGCCCCAGAAGCATCCCGCGCCAAATGTAGCGATTTCCTGCATGTGATCCCCCTTGCGTGCCCCAGCCTGGATTAGATGGATTCGGCCAGCTTGCGGCCTTGCGGAATAAGGACTGGCTGCGTTGCTATGATTATTTAACCACCAGTTAGAGTATAGATGCCGCAAAAGGTTTCAACGGTTCATTTGTCATTCGCCGCTGGCGCTTCCGGCCTAAGAGGCCTTCTTTGCCGGAGCCCTAGCTGCTCCGAGTCCCTTGAGTTTATCCTGCGCCGGCCCTTTATAAGGACTGTCCACGGAGGCGGCATCGGTGAAGGCCTGCTTGGCCCCCGCGGTGTTCTTCAGATTGAGGTAGGCGAACCCCAGCCGGTACTGATTCCGCGCGTAAACTCCGGCGTTCGGCTTAAGGAGCGGAGCGGCCTTGATCAAGCTGTCAACGGCCGCGGGATTCAGTTTTTTCTGCAGATCAATCTGGCCGAGCGCGCTGAAGGCGAGTCCCTTTTGCAGATTAATCTGCTTTTGCCAGTCGGCGTCGCTCACGCCCTCGGGTTTTTTCGCGGTGTCGCAAAGCGATGCGGCTTTCTTGGCGTAGGCCTCGGCTTTGTCCAGTTGCTCGCCCTTCTCGCTGTAGTCATCCGCGAGCAGCAGCAACATTCCGATATTATCTGGGTCTTTCGCCAGCCCGCTATTCGCCGTTTCGATCATCTTCGGGCGATTCTGCGCCTGTTGATAGGTGACTGCGGCCGCACCAAGCGCTTGCCCGGCATTCGGCGAGTCGGGGAACAGGTTTGCAAAACGGACCAGGAGCGCGGCCTTTTTCGTCGCGTCCTTCTGCTGAAACGCCGCATTCATCAGCGATTGTTCGATGTAATCCTGATTGTCCTTGATAGGCTCGAGCTTCTGCTGCTGCTGGGCTTTCCACGCTTCGGGGCTGGTGCCGCCGGGAGGGGGCTGGGCCTTGAATTTTTGCAGGATTCCCGAAGCTTTTTCTCCGGCGGCGAACAGGTGGTCGCTGTCGCCCTTTTCATTAGCGGCGCGCACCATGTTGACGGCATTCGAAAAGTTGTCGGGGTCCAGCGCGAAAAGTTTGTCGCCGTATTCGAAAACTTTGTCGTACTGCTTGGCGTTGAGGTAGTAGTTCACATACTGCTCGTCGGCGAGGATCTGCAGGTCGTTCTCATGATGCGCGGCGGAGAAGGCGTCGATCAACTTCAGCTTTGCCGCGGGATCCGTTGCGGCGCTGATGTCGCTGAGCTGGTGGTCCACTTCGGAACCGGCGGCAACGATCACGGTTTTGCCGAGTTGCGCGCAAAGCGGAACAGCGGCAAAGCAAGCCACAAAGAGCAAAATGGTCAGGACTCGAATGCGAAGCATACGTACCTCCCGTGGGACGGATTGAGGAGCGAATCTGCTTTACCCCGCATCTTAGTGCGCGGCACCCTTGCAGCGCAAATCTTCCGAAGATACACGTCCGGGTCGCAAGGATTGCGGCTCAACCTCTTTTGTTTCGTCCTTTCGCTAACTTAAGGGCCTTCTTCGGCGTGGCTTTCTTTTTGCCCGATTTGGCGTTCTTCTCGACGCGCAGCTTCCATGCGGTGTGCAGAGCGCCGTAGAGCACGTCCTCGCTCGCTTCGGCCAAACGGATGTGGGTCATGCCCATGCGTCCCCAACCACCCGGGATGGGTAGAAAGACTTCGGGCATCTCCTCGACGAAAGCGGTTTGCTGCTCCAGCGTAAGCATCAGGTTGCCGTAACCGTGCTTTGCCGAGGCGAGCGTGGCGAATATTCTGCCGTCCACGCGAAAGTCCGGCTCCCCCATGTGCGAGCTTTCCTCGGCGCCCGGAAGGCTGAGCGCAATCCTTCGAAAGTCGGCTACATTCATGAGAACCTCATTTTTGTTTGGGCGTTTGTCTGCAAATAGTAAAAGGTTGTTGTGCCGCAGTGAGGAATTATTTCACAACCTTCGTCATTCTGTGGCGCGTCTAAACGAATAAGGGCCATTTGACGGTCTCCACCATTCAAGAGAACATTGGGGTTTGGGCTTGGAGGCCGGGATGGACCTGGGGTTGCGCGGACGTGTAGCGATCGTGGCCGCGGCGAGCAAGGGGCTGGGGCGGGCCGTGGCGGAGGAATTGGCCCGCGAAGGCGCGGAAATTGCCATTTGCGCACGCACCTCAGCGGACCTAAAAGCGACCGCGGCTGAGATCCAGGCAGCGACAGGCCGCGAAGTTTTTTGGCAGACAGTGGACGTCGGCAACGCAGCGGAGGTTTTGCGGTTTGTGGCGGAGGTCGAAAAGCACTTTGGCCGCGTGGACATTTGTGTTACCAACACCGGTGGGCCGCCGTCTAAATTGTTCAGCGCCACGACGATCGAAGACTGGCGCGTGTGGACAGACCAACTGCTGATGAGCACCGTGTATTTTGCCCAGGAGACGCTGCCGCGGATGCAGAAAAATAAATGGGGCCGATTCCTGACCATCACGTCCTATTCGGTGAAACAGCCGGTGGAAGGACTATTGCTTTCGAACTCTTTGCGCGCAGGAGTAACTGGCTTGGTGCGCACTCTCGCCAACGAATACGGCGCGCATGGGATTACCGTGAACAACGTCTGCCCCGGCTATACAAGCACGGACCGCCTGAACGATCTGGCTGGAATGATGGCCGGGCGCACCGGAGCCACGACGGAAGAGGTTTTCGCCGGCTGGAAGAAGCTGATTCCCGCGGGACGCCTGGGCACGCCCGAAGAGTTCGCGGCGGTGGTGACGTTTCTTGCTTCCGAAAAAGCGGGCTACGTCAACGGAGTATCGCTGGCCATTGATGGCGGCACGACCAGGAGCCTGCTCTAGCGCCGCATGCCGCCCGCAAATCGCACACTGACACTTTCTGTGATGGAAGGGCGCTACGCGATCGCGAAATTTCCCTGCGACGCGGAGATTCCTGCGTGGGCTACAGGATCGGCATTTTTCTCGGTGACACGCACGCTTGAGGAGCTTTCCGTGGTGACCGCGGAAGCGAGCGTTCCCGCTAAACTCGACGCCTCTCGCGGGTGGCGGATGTTGAAGGTGCACGGGCCGTTCGCGTTCTCCGAAAATGGAGTGGTCGCCTCGTTGGCGAATCCGCTGGCGCGCGTGGGCGTGGGAATTTTTGTCATCTCAACTTTTGACACAGACTATCTGCTGGTGCAACACGAAGAAATCCCTGTTGCCGTGGAAACTTTGGAGCATGCGGGTCATCGAATTCTTCATCTGGAACTGCTGAATTCATAAAAGTCTCAAGGAGCGAGCGGAATGATCAGGCGGAACATTGGGAACTGGCAACGAGTCTCTATTGCGAGCGCAATTCTCTGCGCCCTGTGGCTGCTGAGCGGGGCGGGACTGCTGCGCGCCGATGAACCCTTTGCGCGCAGCAAGGACTACGACCTGCAGCACTCGAAAATTGCGCTGCGCTTTCAGCCCGAGCAGAAGAAGGTGATTGGCGACGTGACGCACTCGCTGAGTCTGTTGCGCGATGGCCTTGAAAATATTTCCTTCGATTCGGTTGGCCTGCAGATTGAAAGCGTGCGCATAAACAAGAGCACCGCAAAGTTTGCGACCACCGAAAACAAGTTGGTGGTGACGCTGCCGAAAGGCGCGAAGGCAGGCGCGAAATATGACGTGGAAATCAAGTATCAGGGCGCGCCGAGCAAAGGCCTCTATTTCATTCTGCCCGACAAGGATTATCCCAACCGGCCGGTGCAAGTCTGGACGCAGGGAGAATCCGAGGACACCCGCTACTACCTGCCAACCTATGACTACCCGAACGATCGCCTGACGACCGAAACAATCCTGACCGTGCCTGCAGGCTGGCTAACGGTTTCAAACGGCAAACTGATCAGCGTGACGGACGCAAGCGATAGCATGAAAACCTGGACCTGGCGCGAGTCGCAGCCGAGTTCGACGTATCTCTTCACCGTGGTGGCGGGCGAATTCGTGGAGGTAAAGGACGCCTGGCGGAATATTCCGGTGACCTACTATGCCCCCAAGGATCGCGGCGACCGGCTGAGCTTGAGCTATAGCCGAACGCCGGCGATGATCGAGCTGTTCAGCAAAAAGCTGGGGGTGGACTATCCGTGGGAGAAATATTCACAGGTAATGGTGGACGAATTCGTGGCCGGTGGCATGGAAAACTCCAGCGCAACCACCAACACCGCGGATTCGCTACGCAACCCGAAGCTGGTTCCGGAATACGAGCAGAACGAGGATCCACTGATTTCGCACGAGCTGGGCCATCAATGGTTCGGCGACCTGGTGACCGTCAAGGATTGGGGGAACATCTGGCTGAATGAAGGATTCGCCACGTTCATGGAAACGGTGTGGGCGGAATTTCATTTTGGAAAGGACACCGCGGACTACGACCGCTGGGAAGGTGCGCGACAGTGGTTTGCGATGCGTTCGCTCTATGACAAGCCGATCGTGCGCTACGACTTTGAAGAATCGGAGGAGTTTGACGGCAACGCGTATGGCAAGGGCGGCTGGGTGCTGTACATGCTGCGACGGCAGCTTGGCGAAGATGCGTTTTACGCCGGGCTGAAGCACTACCTGGAAGCGAATCGCGGCAAGAATGTGATGACGTCGGACCTCACGAAAGCGATTGAAGAAGCGGCTCACACAAACGTGGACGCGTTTTTTCAGCAGTGGATTTATGGAGCGGGCGCGCCGAAATTTGAGCTGGGCTATAGCTACGATGAAGCGAAGAAGCAGGTCGCGCTGACGGTAAAGGAGACGCAGAAGCGCGAGGGGCATGTTGGGTTGTTTCAGGTACCCGTGGATGTGGAAATCACTACGGCGAGCGGGCCGAAGCTTTATCCCATTCATGTGACGCAGGAGTCGGAGGTGTTCACTTTCCCGGCGGATTCCGCGCCGCTGATGGTGCTGTTCGACAAGGGAACACAAATCTTGAAATCCGCGCAGTTCAAGAAAGAAAAGAAAGAACTGCTCTTCCAGTTGAAGAATGCCGGCGAAGTGGCGGACAGAGCCGATGCCGCCGAGGCGCTTGGAAAACTTAAGGGCGACGATGAAGTGATCGCGGCGTTGGGCGAGGCATTGCGCAACGATAAGAGCAGCGGTGTGCGCCGGACCGCGGCGAGTTCACTCGGCGAACTAGGCGGCGCAGCAGCGTCCAAACAATTGCTTGAGGCGCTGAATACCGCGAAGGAACCGTGGGTCCGCGGCAGCATCGTGCTGGCACTGGAAAATTTCAAGGATGACACGGCCGTCGTTGCGCGGTTGCAGACGATTGCGCGCGAGGATTCCTCTTATCGCGCGCGAGGAGCGGCTTTGCGAGCCATTGGCCGGATTAAGGGCGCGGGGGCGTATGACACTTTGGTGGCC
>Ga0210407_10001248_pt1 | contig 24560 bp, 16 predicted proteins | sample IncBWC27MmetaG_FD_150860 | JGI IMG/M metagenome (GOLD analysis project Ga0210407, IMG submission 150860) | Forest soil microbial communities from Barre Woods Harvard Forest LTER site, Petersham, Massachusetts, United States - Inc-BW-C-27-M | ecosystem: Environmental > Terrestrial > Soil >... | reverse complement strand
GGGGTTGATGCAGTTGATCCCTGGGACGGCACAACGCTTTGGCGTCGGCAATCCTTTCGATCCCGCGCAGAACGTGGAAGGCGGGACGACGTACTTGAGAGCTCTGCTGGATCGTTATAACGGCGATTTGAGCAAGACGCTGGCGGCTTACAATGCCGGCGAACACGCCGTCGATGCCAACAGAGGCGTTCCGCCGTATTGGGAAACGCAACGGTACGTACAGAAGGTGCAGAACGCATACTTTCGCCCCGGCTCGGGCCGCGACTCGACGCTCTGGACTCCGCCAAGAAATCCAGTGCGAAAAGAAGTGGACTCGAACGGCCGGGTAATTTTCACGAACGAATGACTCACGTGGTATCCGCTAGAATTCAGCTGCCGGCCCGATGGCTCTTCCTAGCCCTGGCGCTAGCCGTTCCCCTTTTTGCGTCCGCGCGACCCGACCACAAGATGGATGCGCGCGAACAGTTCGAACGCGCGGTGCGGATGCGGACTACTCTTGAAGGCACGCCGCAGAGAGAGCGCTCGTTCACCGATTACCGCGCGACTGTCGCTGCTTACCACAAGGTGTATCTGATTTCGGCGCAAGCGGAAGAAGTGACGCCATCGCTAATCGCGGAAGCTGAGTTGTACGAGGAAATGGGGCGCTTGTTTGACGCCAAATATTTTCAGTCGGCGATCGATTCCTACCGTTTCTTGCTGAAACAATATCCGGGCAGCCGCTATCGCGAACAGGCGCTGTATTCCATTGGCCTGGTGCAAAAGGACGGCCTGCATCAGCCGGATGCGGCCGAAGCCACGCTGAAGGAATACATCAGACGTTTCCCCAAATCTGATCTGGCAAGCGATGCGCACGTCGCATTGAAGGATATCGCCGAGACGCGCGAAAAAGCCAAGGCACAAGCTCTTGCACAAGCACAGGCGCAAGCTCTTGCACAAGCGCAGGCCCAGGCACTCGCCCGAGCTCAAGCGCAGGCAAAGCTTCAGGCCCAGGCTAAAGTTCAGGCCGCCGCTGCGACGGACGCTTTTCCGGAACTGAACGGCAAAGTGGTGGAACAGCAGGAGAGCGAGAACGGAACTCCGCGGGTTTTGGACGTGAAAACCTGGAACACGGAGAATTCGGCGCGCATCGTCGTGACTTTGAACGACACCGTCGCGTTCAATGCCGCGCGGATCGCCGCTCCGGACCGCGTTTATTTCGACTTGCACCGAGCGAAACTGACGCCGGATATAGCCAAGAAAAACTGGGAAGTTAAGGATGGGCTGTTGAAGTCCGTGCGTCTTGGGCAAAACAAAGATGGCGTGGTGCGCGTGGTGCTGGATGTGAACGGCGCGCGGGATTATTCCGCTTACTTGCTGGCGAACCCTTACCGGCTGGTGATTGAGGTTCACGCGAAACCCGTTGCTGCTTCCGGGAATGAGGTTGCGAGCGCGGCGACGCCAACAGCAGCTGCGCCGAGTGCCTCGACATCGAGCGCGACGGCGAAGAATGCGAGAGCGGAATTCGACGATCCTGATTCGAAACCGCGTGCTGTAGCGGGCGAGACGGTTTCAGTGAGCGCCGAGAGCAAGGCTGCGCCCACGGCGAAAACGCCACCGTCTGGAGCAGCTGGCGCGAGACAGCCTGCCGCGAAATCGAAGCCTGATGCGAGCAAATCGGCCGCGCTGACGCCGCCGAGCGAATCCAAGCCGACGCGCGATGGCCAACGTTCTCTGACGCGCGCGCTGGGCTTGAAAATCAGCCGTATCGTGATTGACCCCGGCCACGGCGGACACGACACGGGAACGATTGGCCCGCACGGGTTGATGGAAAAGGACCTATGCCTGGACGTGGCGCTCCGCCTGGGTAAGGAGATCGAAGAAAAACTTCCCGGCGCGGAAGTGATTTATACGCGCAAGGACGACACTTTTGTGCCACTGGAAGAGCGCACGGCCATCGCCAACGAGGCGAAAGCGGACCTTTTTATTTCCGTGCACGCCAATTCCAGCCACGACGCGGCCGCGCGGGGAATCGAAACCTATTACTTGAATTTTGCGACTTCGGAAGAATCCATGGCGGTGGCGGCGCGCGAAAACGCGCTGGCGCAATCTTCGCTGCACGATTTGCAGGACATCATCAAGAAAATCGCGCGTAATGAGAAGGTGGAAGAATCCAAGGAGCTCGCGAGCGACATTCAGGATTCGCTGACGCACCGCTTGCAGTTGGTGAGCCAGGACGAGCGAAATCGCGGCGTGAAGAAGGCTCCGTTTGTAGTTCTGATTGGCGCGAACATGCCTTCAGTGCTGTCTGAGATCTCCTTTATCAGCAACCCGAGCGATGAAAAGCTGCTGCGCAAGACTGACCAGCGGCAGCGCGTCGCCGACGGGCTGTATCGCGGAATCGCCTCATATCTCGACAGCCTCAACAGCCTCTCCTACGATAAGTCCAAGCTGGTCTCCGCCAACCGTCCCTCGGGCGGTGGGTCAGCGACAGTAGCTTCCGACGGGAACCCTAAGTAGAATAGTGGCGTCTAATAGAAGGACACTATGCGCCGCGCCATACCTTTGCTCGTTCTATTTGTGCTTTTAGCCGCCCTACCTGCGCCTGCGCAGGGTATTCTGCCGAGCTCTTTCGCCCGATGGACTGCGACGAACCGCGGTTCGTTTGACGGCGGTGGTTTGCCGGTGATTAATGACGACACAACCGTGCCAGCGCCATTGTCCGTGGCGGCTGCGCGGGAGTATGGATTTCTCTCCGGAGAGCGGGTGAACTACGCTCGGGGTGTTGATGAATCCTTGTATGTCGAGCTTTATCGAATGAAGGATCCGAGCGGAGCGTATGGGGAGTATTCGTACCTGCGCAAGCCGGATATGTCACGGACTGGACCGACGGATCACTCCGCGCTGTCGCCCGCTGAGGCGGTCGTGCTCGTGGGAAACCTGGTGCTGTTCATTCAAGGCAGCGAGCTGGTGAAGGATGCGAAGGATTTAAACGTATTGGTGAACGAGGTTTCGGCCAAGGCGCAGCAGGGTCCGCTTCCAACGCTTTCGGAGCACCTGCCTACGAAGGGATTAATCGAACGCTCCGACAGGTACATATTGGGACCGCTGACTTTGGACCAATTTTTCCCGGTGTCGCAGAATGATTGGCTGGGATTTTCGACTGGCGCCGAGGCGGAGGTCGCGAGATACCGCGTGAACGGACGCGAACTGAATCTCCTGATCGCCGACTTCCCTACTCCGCAGACAGCGCAGAAAAAATTGAACGAGCTGCAGCAGGTTTATCACGTGAACGCAGCCGACGCTGACCAAAATGATTCTCCGGTATTCGGCAAGCGCTCCATCACGCTGCTGGCAATTGTGTTCGGCGCGCGCACGCGAGCGGAAGCGGATAAATTGTTGGAGCAAGTTCAATCGGGAGCAGAAGTCACCTGGAATGAGCCGACTTTTCAATTCAAAGAGCCGCCGATCACTACGATGATTGTCGGAGCGATCATTGGCACCGGCATAATCTGTTGCTTTGCACTGATTTCGGGGATTGCGTTCGGCGGATTCCGCATTGTGGTGAAGAGATTATTTCCTGATAAGGTGTTTGATCGCAGCAGCACGATGCAAGTGCTGCAATTAGGGCTGGGCAGTAAGCCCATCAATTCAGAGGACTTCTACGGGATAGAGCGGAATCAGCCGAAGTAACCACCCGGTGGAAAAGTCGCCATGCTACAAGTAAAGTTATTATTTTCAGTGTCTTAACGAAGGGATAAAAAGTACCCTTTCTCGCTTGACTGATTTCCGCACCTCGTACTAGACTGCGACCGAGGAAAGAGTTCTGCCGCCCACCGCGCAGTGGCCGTGGAGCTTTCTCCCCTCGAAGGCCCGCTGCAAGGCGGGCCTTCTGCTTTTTAGCAACGGTTATTCCTCCCGCCGTCGCTTTCTAATCCTGATTCGCCATATCAAACCTGACGCAACAACCACGGATTGAATACCAGTACTTGCCGAAGCAGAATCGAACCGCGGCGACGAAAGCGAGTTGCGGAGATTTCCCGGACGCGTGCGTGCGCGTGCCCGTGGGATGTAGCGTTGCGTGCAACTCTTCCGGCGGGACATGATTCAGAGTCACCAAGGGGATTGACGGAATGTTATGCGCCTACACCGACGTCAGGCATGTTGTTTTCGCGGCTGCGATTGCAGTGGCCGGAATGCCGGGCATCGTGTTCTGGGGTTATGTTGCGGCGGCGGCAGTGCTTGTAGTTGGCTTCGCGAAAATTTTCAAGGATGAACTGCCGCGGGCGCGGGGGATCGACAAGATCATGCCGTTCGGACGTTTGTGCTTCGCGATTCCGCTGGCGGTATTCGGGACGGAACACTTCACCGATACTTCGGACATCGCGACGATGGTTCCGAGCTGGATACCCGTGCACACGTTTTGGGTGTATCTGGTGGGCATTGCGCTGATTGCCGCGGCGCTGAGTATTGCGGTGAAGGTGCAGTCGAGATTGGCGGCCACACTGTTGGGAGTGATGTTCTTTTCGTTCGTGGTGCTGATGGATATACCAGCAGCGCTGGCGGAGCCGAACAATCGAATTGCCTGGACGCTGGCATTGCGGGAACTTGCGTTCGCCAGCGGGGGTTTTGCGTTTGCGGGAGCGCAAATGAGCGCGAAGCGCACCCGAGGAGGCTTGGTGCTAGTGACCATTGCCCGGTATTGCATCGGAATAGCGGCGATATTCTATGGCGTGGAGCATTTTCTGCATCCTACGTTCGCGACCGGCGTTCCGCTGGAAAAAATCATGCCGGAGTGGATTCCAGGGCGGCTGTTCTGGGCTTATCTTGCAGGCGCGGTGCTGATTGCGAGCGGTGTGTGCCTGGTTGCGAACAAGAAAGCGCGGGAGGCAGCAACGTACTTGGGCCTGATGATTCTGCTTCTGGTGCTGTTTGAGTATTTGCCTATGCTGATCGCGAGTCCTAAGGACATCGTTAGCTTGAACTATTTTTTTGATACGTTGTTTTTCGGCGGGGCTGTGCTGGTCTTGGCCGACGCTTGTGGTGAGCGGGTTTCGGCCAGCTCTTGATTCCGTTGCTTGTCGTCAGAGCTGCGTGGTTCGCTTACGGCGCAATGGCCGACGCGGCTGGTTGTAAACAACGGCAACGCCGGAAGTCGCAAAACGACGATTCTGGTATGCTGGGAGTGATATCCCATCGAATCGGAAAGCAGCGCGAGTCGAAACGGCGCGCATTTTCACCCGTCCCGGCCGCTTACGAGCGAATTCTGGAACTTAACGGCTGTTTGTAGTGAATTCCCAACGTTACCCGCAACGATGGATGGTACGGAAGCGATGAAACTGTCGCTGGTCGAACAGATGTGGACGAGTTCTAAGATTGCGGCCAAGAGCCGGGAGATTATAGACCTTGAAGATGACCAGACGTCGGCGGCTCGGCAGGGGGTACGCGTTTTGCGTTGGGATCGCGGTGCTTACTGCAGCCCCTCGCGCAGCGACCCAACAGCAAACGGAGCCTCCCCAACAGACCGCGCAGCAACCGTCGGGGATATTCCAGTTCGTGGAGACGCAACCCGAGCAGGCGCAATCGGGGCAAGCGCAGCAAGGGCAGCAGCAACAACCCGCAGCGGCGAATGGAGCGGCAACCTCCGCGCAAAGTTCCAGTGACCAGAAACCTGGGGATGCCAACAATTCTCAGGCGACGAACCAAAGTGGCGCGTCCTCGAAAGATCGTCTGTTCTATACCTTGCCAAATTTTCTGACGGTGGAGAATTCCGCGCAAACTCCGCCGCTGACTGCTGGCCAAAAATTCAAGATTACGCTGCGATCTTCGTTCGACTACGTGCAGTATCCGTGGTACGCCGCGCTCGCGGGGATCAGCCAGGCTGAAAACAGCGAGCCGGGTTACGGGCAAGGCGCTGAAGGATATGCCAAGCGCTTCGGGCAGGAATTTGCGGATGGCACGATCGAGAATTTCATGGTCAACGCGGTGGTGCCGTCGCTGTTGCATACGGACCCTCGTTATTACCAGCTGGGTAAAGGCGGATTTTGGCATCGCACCGAATACGCGTTGAGCCGCCTGGTGATTACGCGAACGGACGCAGGCAACCATATTTTCAATTTTGGGGAAATCGGAGGAAGCGCGGCGGCGGCGGCGATTTCCACCTACAGCTATCATCCACAAGCAGACAGGAATTTATCGAACGTTGCGTCAACATGGGGCACGCAAATTGGATACGACGCGCTCTCCATCTTCGCCAAGGAATTTTGGCCCGACATTCGCCGCAAGATTAAGAAGAAACGCACAGGCGATCAGGATTAACGAGCTCCGACTGCGGCCGTTTTCGCGTGAGAAGCGACCGTTTTCCCCACCGCTCCTGTCTTTCCATTCGAAGGTTTGCAATCCCGCAACGCATTACCAGAAATCGAGAGCTGCCGGTGATACCGACGGACTGGACGCCTGATCCGTCCCGTTGCTCAGTGCCGGGACTAAATTTGTATTGCTAGCCTGTCACACCACATTCAAACCCGTGTCGGGACTACCAGGGATTTAGACCGCGGGCTACTTCGTTGGGAGAAATTCGAACCGGCGCGTGCGCGTTGCGAGCGAGGCCTGCCAGAAGGACTGCAGGTCGTCCAAGCACGGTTGCGAAGTATCCACTTTGTGCGGGACGTAGATCTGGTCAGGCATGGCCGCTGGAATCTCCGCAGGTGATTCTGGCCGTAACGACACGGTAACGCGGCCGAACGAAGAAATCTGGACCAAGCGGTACTGAGGCCGGCAGCTAAAGCAGAAATCGGTGGCGCTTCGGACGTGGCTCGGGGATTGAAGAGCGAGGTGCCGCGCGATGATCGAGATTGATCATTGGAGAGGGCGAGGAAAATGGAAGGGGCGGCGGGCGTGTTCGCCTTACCAGCTGCGAGCGCTGGCGCCGCCCAATCGGGAGTTAATCAACTTCCATAATTCGAGTGGCTTTGACGACAGGGGATTTCTTCTGCCGGTCGGCAAACTTCTGGGCGCGGTCGCGATCAATATAAACGCGAGCAAACTTTTCGCCGTCGGCGTAGTACACGGTGACCTGCCAGTGATGGTGCTTACGCCGCTTGTCGCGCTTCATGCGGCTGGTTTTCTTGAGTCTCTGCTTAGTCACGATGAGTGGTTCCCTCCGTTGTCTGGACTATGGCAAGTTTGGAAGGGCCGCGCAAGTAACAAGTTAGGGGTTAACGTTCGTATACTCGATTACGGGCCCGCTGCGGGGGGTGAGTGCCAATTTGGCTGAATTAAAACGAAAAAACGAGGAGCCTTGCAACATTTCCGCGCATCCAACCGTATAAGTAATTGAAGCACGAAAAAGCGGCTGGGGGAGGAGCACGGTGATGCGCTGGGCATGTGACGTGCAGATAGAAGATTTACGGGATCATCCAACGGAATTGGTGGTGCAGCTGTGCCATTTATTGGCAAGTGGCGCGCCGGCAATTCCCGATCCGAAACACCCTGAGTTGTACGAGATCAAGAGCGACACGCAGGTATTTTACGTGCACATTTCTCCCGTATCGGGAAAGGTACTGCTGTTGGCTACCTGGCCTGCAGAGGGCGCGCTGGAAGCGATGCATACTGCAGCGTAGCTCGACCCGTGCGGACGGTGCGGTGTGGCCGCTGAGTTGATGTGCGCAGTTTCGCGCGCGATTAGCTTGTGAGATCCGACGCCTTAAAGTTCAAGTCGGTGAGAATTTGCGGTTTCAGTTTGTAGATTGTCGGAGCTTCACTGGTGCGCGCGTAAACGAACCCGCCGGATTCCTTCGAAATTTCGACTTTCAGGATTTTCCCACTTTTGTCGGTGAGAATCGCTTCAAATGCCGGCTTGGCTACTTTGGCAAGCAGCGCGGGCGTAGGTTTGTCGAAGATTTCGTCGGCGGTGGCTTGCTCTAGCGGAGTAAAGAGTTTGTCGAGACTTGCTGGTTTTCCCTGCTGATTGCCTTTTTGCTGCGCGTCCTGCATCTGCTTGTCATCTTTTTGATCTGTGGAGTCACAAGTCCAGTCCGTTTCGTTTTTGCGCGTGCACGCGATCGTGCCGTTGGCGTTGTGAATCTCCGCGTGGGTAATCGTCGCCGGATCGAAATGAACGAGCTTCTTGTCGCGCAAGTCGGTGAAACTCTCCGCAAGCCTTTTGTACAGGTCCTGATTGATGCGGAGGATCGTCGGGCGCGAAGTATCGCGTGCAAAATACTCGTCGCCTTCCTTTTTTCCCACGAGCACAGTCGCAGACTTGCCCTTGGCGTCCGTAACGGTGAGTGAAATTCCAGGGTTTGCGAGGCCATACTTCGCAAGATTATTCGGGGTTTCGCTGGCGATCGTAGTGATCCTGCTGCTGGCAACGGAGGTGAGAAAAGAATTGATGGCGCCACCATCTCCGGGCGCGCTGCTGGGTTTCGTAAACTTCCAGGCGTCGTGGTCCTTGGCCGCCGCGAGTTCGCCCGATGGATTCTTGAGATCGAAAGACGTTGCGTCGGGCGCAACGAAATGCAGGACGGAATGATCGCGCAAGTCCTGCAGAGGTTTATCCGCGCTGACCAGTAACGATTCGGGAAGCAGAGCTACGTCCTTCGCGCTGTCCACAATCGCGTAAACGGAAACGCCGGTAAAATCCTTCTTGCCCAAGCGCAGCGAATGCTTTGCGCCATTCTTCATTTGAAAATCGAGCGCAACGTCTGGAGTTTCCAGGCCGAATACTTTCAGGCGATCCGGCGCGCCGGGTTCTGTCTGGGCGACGCGGGCCGATGCGAGTTGCTGCAGAATTCCTTGCAGTGACGCGTCATCCGCGCCTGTTTGCAGGGGCTGGGTGATCTGCCAGGCGCCATTTTGCTTTGCGAAGTGGATTGGCTGCGATTTTGGGTCGGCCGGGTAGGAGATGGTCAGAGAGGAGATATCTTCCGCCTGGACCGTGAATGCAGGTTTGGTGCTGTCTGCCGGCGAGTTCGCGGCTTCTTTTTGGCCGCGTTTCCAGTCGAAATAATAGGCGGCCGCACCGAGGATGACCGCGGCGAGTAGGACGATTAATGTGGATTTCTTAATCATGGCGTTCGGAAAGTTTTATCAATTCCTTTGGATTGGCGCTAGCGGCGTTTCCACCAAATATAGACTCCGGAGAAAATTACCAAACCGGGGAGAAAGACCAGATTCAGCCAGTGCAGCGCGGCGGATTGGGCTTCGGAAAGGGTGACGCGACGATTCGTGGCGCTCTTGGGGCGAATCGAGATCAGGTTTTCATCCTGCGTTAGCCAGTCAATCGTATTGAAGAAAAGATCGCCGTTCCTTTGCTGACTGACCCAGGGATTCGCGGCGAACTGTGAATTGCCGATGACCACGAGGCGAGCATCTTTGTCGCCGACTTTGCGATTCGCCGCCACTCCCAACGAGAGCGGACCAATCTTGTCTGTCTTAGAGTCGAAAGATATTTTCTTCTGGCCAGGCTCGAGCTTGGGAATCGTAAAACTGCGCTCGGATGTTTTCAGAAGCTCGACCGTCTGCGGAATTGATTTGCTCTTATCGGCAATCGAAGTCGTGCGCGCCAGAGGGAAAAATGCCACCGAGCCCTGAAATCCCTTGGTGATCGGGCTGGATCCAAAATCCTGCACCACCGGAATAATCGGACCGCCGCCGAAAAGTTGGCCCATGCCGCTGGCGTCCACCACGACATTGCTGCCCAGAGCGACATTCCATGCCTGGAAAAGGTCGTCGAGTTTCGGATCCGTCGCGGGATCCACCATGATTAGCGCTTCGCCGCCCGCGTCTAGAAACTTGCCGAGCATCGCGGTTTCTTGCGGATAGAAGGACTGTTTCGGCCCGGCAATCACTACGGCGCTGCAATCCGCAGGGACGCCGTTTTCGGCGATCAGATTGATAGATTTTGTGGCGTAATTTTCTTTCTTCAGACCGGCGTCCACCTGCGTGTAGCCATCCTGCGAGCCGTCGGTGAGAGATTTTTCGCCGTGGCCGGTGACGAAGCAGACTTCCTTCACCTTGTCGCTGGTGACTTTCACGATCGCGCCAGTGACGTCTTCTTCGCCGAGCTGGCCGCGCGCGCCGGCGTCCAAATGATCTTTGCGGATGCCGTAGGCGATGACGACATCACCCATGTGCGTTGCGCCGAAATCTTGCGCGACTTCCGGTTTCTGCTGCGGGTCCACGAATTGATATTTGAAGTGCGGGCTGAGGGCTTTGTACTCGGCCATCAGGTCGTCGAATGCGTTACTGGGAGTTTTGTCAAAGCGCGCGACGGTGAGGTCTTGTTTCAGGCCGCCGACGATATTGCGCGTCTGGTCGGAAAGCGTGTAGAGCTTTTCGGTGGTGAGGTCGAAAGTCTTGTGATGGCGGAAACCGACGAAGTTTAGGACGCCGAGAATGGCGATGACGGCGAGCGTGAGGATGGTGGTGTTGGTGCCCTGCTGCGCGGTGCGGCCGGAAAACGTTCTAGCGATGCTGCGGAAGCCAAGGACGACGGCGGCCAGCACGAAAACGCCGCCAGCGATCAGCAGCACTTTACTGGTTGTGAGCAGTTCACCTTGAATGGAATACCGCACGCCGCTGGCGACCAGCATCGCCACGCCGATCGTGCCGATAAAGCTAGCTATCTCTTCGCGATCCCATTTCATACTGCAAGTTCCTCCATAAATTGCGAGCTGCGCGTGATGGAATTAGGCGCGACGCCAGCGCATCGAATCAATCGAGCGCACGGTTAAGAAAACGAAAAGAACCATAAAGCTGAAATAATAAATGAGCCCAGAAGTGTCTATGGTGCCGCGGGCGAAATCGTCGTAATGGCGGCTGGCGGAAAGATATTGCAGCACGGAACCCAGGCCGCCTTCAGATGTGTGACCGAGATCGAGAACCCAGAGAAAAAGGAAAGCCACGAACGTGAGCACCGCGGCGATCAGCTGATTTTCGGTGAGCGACGAGATGAAAGTGCCCAGCGCGAGCAGCGAGCCACCGAGCAGCAAAATTCCGGCATAGCCCGCGAGCAGCATGCGCCATGGCGGAATCGGATCGCTGTGCAGGTACATGTAAATCACGTAACTGGCCGTCGGAAGTAGCATCAGTGCGAACAGTGACAACGAAGCGAGGAACTTGCCCAAGACGATCTGAATTTCGCTAATCGGCGAAGTCATCAGCAATTCCATGGTGCCGCGTTTGCGCTCTTCGGCGAAGACGCCCATGGTGAGAAACGGCGTGATGAAAAGGATCAGCGTCGAGAGCAGCCCGAGAAACGCGCGCATTACCTGGCCTGGAACATCAAATTGCGGCGGCATGCCGAACTGCATGCTTTGCATTTCCATCTGGAACGACTGCTGGATGACCGCAGACAGGAAAAAATTGAAGAAGAACGCGCTGATGAGCAGGAAAAAGCCAATGCAGACGTAGGCGACCGGCGAGACGAAGTAGTGGCGCATTTCCTTGCGATAGATGGCGTAGAGGTTGCGCATCGTTTTTCAGACTCCTTGATAAATGTGGCGCACAGCGGTCAATTCGAGGATGCCTGCGCGTGCGCGGCGTCGTCGGTGGTCAATTCCAGAAAAATTTCTTCCAGGCTCAGGCTGACGCCGCGGAGTTCAAAGAGCGGCCAGCCATTCTGCACGATTTTTGCGGCGATGGCGCTGCGAATGTCAGCGCCTTGGGCGGTTTCGACGATGGCGACCAGGTGTCCACCTGACGGGAGCTGTTCCATCTCCACGCGGGTGGTGCCGGGAACCTGCGCGAGAGCGTCGCGTAGAGCTTTTTCGGGCGCTTGCACTTCGACACGGATTTTCTGGCCGCCCTTGAGCTGCGAGGTAAGGTTTTGCGGCGTGTCCACGGCGGCGATTTTGCCTTTGTTGATGATGACCACGCGGTCGCAGGTCATGCTGACTTCCGGGAGAATGTGGGTCGAGAGAATGATGGTGTGATCGCCCGCGAGACCTTTGATCAAATTGCGGACTTCGATAATTTGCTTGGGATCGAGGCCAACCGTGGGTTCGTCGAGAATGATGACGTCGGGATCGTGGACCAACGCTTGCGCGATGCCCACGCGCTGCTTGTAACCGCGCGAGAGGCGCTTGATCAGATCGGCGCGGCGATCTTCCAAATTGGTCTTGCGCATCGCTTCGGTGACGCGGGCGGCGCGTTTTTCCGCCGGGACGTTCTTGATGCGCGCAACGAAGTCCAAATAATCTTCGACGGCCATATCCGGATAGACGGGCGGAGTTTCAGGCAGGTAGCCGATGTGGCGGCGGACCTCCATGGAATCGCCGAACACGTCGAAGCCGGCGATCTTCGCGGTGCCGGATGTGGCGGGCATGTAGCCGGTGAGGATGCGCATGGTAGTAGTCTTGCCCGCGCCGTTCGGTCCGAGGAAGCCGAGTATTTCGCCTTTATTTACGGTGAAAGAAACGTGATCCACGGCCGTGACCGCGCCGTAAGCCTTCGTCAAATCCTGAACTTCTATCAATGCATTCCTCCCGCGGAGATGAGACCGGCAAGAGTGCCGGACAGTTCCAAGCAAATGTTTATACTAAAAAACGAGGCAAATTGAAAATCGGCGGGAAGATTTCGCGACGGCCCAGGTCAAAAGGAAGGCCGCCCGCCACAAGCCCGTGCAACGTCCACCAGTCGCGTTTTTTCACGCAGGAAGCGCTAAAAGGTAAAGCGGCCGCCGATTTGGGCGGCGAACGCGCCGCCTACTGTGGTGCCGGGACCGAAGAAATCGCCGAGCGCACCCGCAGGGAAGCTCAGTTGCTTGAGGCTGGTGATGGGCGTGAAGGTTGAACACGAGGGTGGGTTCGCGCAGATGCCGGCGATGTTGGAGGTGTCATTCACCGGCACGGGGAAAGCGCCGACGTTGGTGACGTAGTTCCCGCCGGGATTATTGCGATTGAAAATGTTGAAAAATTCGATGAACGGCGTGGCCGTGAATCTTTCGTGGAAGGTGAACGGACGGCTGACGCGGAAATCCCACTGGATGTAAGGCGTGCCGCGAAATTCGTCGAGCGAAGTCTTGACGCCGTTCACGGTGATGCGGTCGGTGCCATCGGTATTGGTAATGGTGAAGGGGCGGGCGGATTCGGCTTGGCCGAGGAGGGAGACTTCGAAACCGGCGGGAAGATGAAATACTCCCGCCAGGACGAAGCGGTCGCGGACGTCTTCGCCGGAGGGGCCGTAATCGCCCTTGGCAAAAGGATCGAGGGGATTGCAGACGCCGTTCACGTAATCGAAGAGTTCGCCGAGCACGCAGCCCCAGGTTTGCGCCTCAGAGAGCGTGTAATTGGCGATGAGATTGAAATGACGTGAAACGTTACCCTGCAAGTGAATCGAAAGCCCGTTGTAGCTGGAGCGATTGTCGCTCTTGAAGAGCGCGATGTTTGGCGCGTCCGCCGGCAGATTTACTCCTGCCGTGTAATCGTAGCGGCGATAGGCGTGATTACCCTGTTCGTGGGTGTAATCGGCGCTGACCAGCCATTGCGCATTGAACGCATGTTCGACGCCCGCAGTCGTGTGGATGGCGTAGGGTGTCCTGTAACGGCCGTCAATCAGTGCCCCTGCGGTGCCGGGCGGGAGACAGCCTGGACCTGTGGGCACGACGCAGGGACCGGACGGCGTGTTCACGGCCTGAAGTGCGGTGACCCAGCCGTTCTGCGCGAGATCGTTGTAATAGAGGCCGAAGCCGGCGCGAAAGACCGTGGACGCCGACTGCCCGAGAGAATAGGCGATGCCGAGACGCGGCGCGAAGGCGTGGCGATAATCCTGCGGCGCATTGGCAACGAGTGGGACGTCCAGGGCCTTTAGCGTCAGGTACGCCGGATTTTCCAGCTGGCTGCGGCCTGAGGCGTTGAACAAGCCGAAGGTGGTGTCATAGCGCAGGCCGTAATTTACGGTGAGGCGCGGCGTGACGCGCCAGGAATCCTCGGCGTAGAGACCCAGGCGCTGAACGTTCTGCGCGAAGCTGCCATTTGCTGCGGGAGTAGTGCTGCATTTGACGTCCGCTGGAACTGCCTTCGTGCAGGTCAAATCGTTGTAGAACTGGGACGGATTCGCGGCGTAAAAACTGGGATTATCCGGATATTGGATGAGGGTTTCGGCATTGCCGGCGAGCGCACCGCTTATCACGGGTTCGTGGATGAAATTGATTCCGAAACGCGGCGCGTGCTTGCCGATGGCGTGCGTGACGTCATAGCGGAACTGATATTTTTCCTGGTTGCGCAGAACCGGAAACGCGGTGATGGGGGTGACGAACTGATTGTCGCCAAAGGTTTCGAAGCCGGAAACGCTGCTGTCCGTGGAACTGAATGGAAACGCGAGCGCGTATCCGAGATCACCGTTGCGTGTCTCGGTGTGGTGCAGCCCGCTGGCTTCGGCGACGAACGAGCCTACCCACGTGGGGCTAAAAATGAATTGCTGGCTGAGCAGGAGGTTCATGTAATTCGAACGTGACGTTGCGCCGGTGGACGGCAGTGTGGCTTGCTGTACGAGATCGTTGGTGGTGGTGTAACGATCCACCGCGGCGCGCAGGAACCATTGCGAGCGGGCTGATTGGGTCCAATCAAAACGCGTGGTCAGTAGATAGTCGTGAAATGGCACGGGAGCGTTATCCGGAACGCCTATGGAATTCACCTTCGGGATGAGGCCTGCGGTGGCCAATGTCGCCAAGGCATTGAATTCTGAAATGCTGGCGGGACTGTAGGCGATACTGGCGTCTTCGTGAACATACTCGAGCGAGGAGAAAAACCAGAGCTTACCCTTAACCACCGGGCCGCCGAGCGTGCCGATGTAATTCTGGCGGGAGAAGGGTTGTTTGGGTTCCGGTGGCGGATTATCAATCGGAAGACGGGCGTTGAGAGCGGCTGCGCGTTCGTAGAAGGCGCCTTCGCCGTGCCAATCGTCTGTGCCGTGTTTGGTGGCGAGCACCACTGAACCGCCGGTGGTGCGGCCGGTGTCCGCGTCTTCCTGTGAAGTGCGAACCACGAATTCCTGGACGACGTCGGGCGAGTAGTTCTGCAGAAAGCCACCGATGTAGTCGTCGGAATTGTCTCCGCCGTCCACGGAGAGCTCGACGTTCAAGCCGGAACTGCCGCCGAAGGAAACCGCGGTGATGCGCGCCTTGGTGGGATCGGAAGGCTCGACCGGCTCGGTGCCGGGCACGAGGAAGGCGATGTTGGCAAAGCTGCGGTGAGCGAGAGGAATGGCCTGCAAATCGTCCGCTGAAACGGCGCCCTGGTCAACCGCACCGGAAAGTTCGATCTGTTCGGTGCTGATCGAAGAGGCGCGAGCTTGCACCTTTATGGTCTGCTGGATCGCGGCGGGTTGCAGGGTGGCGGTAATTTCCTTCGCCATGCTGACTACCACTTCGATATCCGCGGCGGCTTCGGCAAATCCCGCGGCGGTAATGCTCACGTGGTAGCAGCCGGGGGGCAGATCATCCACACGGAAATCCCCGTGGCTATTGCTAGTGACAGTGCGCTGGACTGCGGACCCGCGGGCTTGGATCATGATAGTTGCGCTGGGAACGCGTCCGCCAGAGGCGTCCTGAACACGACCGATGATGCTGCCGCGGAAAGCTTGTCCCGAGGAAAACGCCGAAAAGATGAGAACTGAACAAATCAGCGTAGCAGCGCGCGACAATTTCACGATCCACTCCTGCTACTCGCCAGGCTAGTTGTTAGCCCGGCGCCGGACGTCATACGTTACCAGATGCGTCCCGCTTTGCGGGACGGCTGAACTAAAGCCACCCGCGAACTTCACCAAGAACAGCCGACGCGGGCCGGGCAACGAGGTACGCCTTGGCTGCATCCTTATGGCTGACCGATGGGGCGCATTATCGCAGACCAAAACTCCGGTGGTATAGGCATTTGAGGATGGCAGCGAGCCGCCGGCCCGGTGGAGATGTGCGTTGACACGCTGCGGCGGTTTTGTTATTCAACTAGTTTCGTTTAATGAGCCAATGGTTCGATGTGGGAGCGACTCCCTCCGTTCCGGGCGGATCCGAAGAGAATTCCAAGGTGCTATGACGACATTGAAGGTGTATGCCCGAATGAAGAATTTCCTGGCGCTGAGGAAGAGGGAGAACGCCGACGGTGGCGTCCGCTGGAGCGGCCTGCCGTCAATCGCGTGCGCTCTGATCGCCGTTCTGTGCCTCACGATGATCGCGAGTTGCGGTGGCGGCGGTGGCGGTTCCATTACGCTGGTGATTACCCCGAAAACTTCCACGATGGATGAAGGACAGCCGCTGCTTTTCGTCGCTACGCTGGGGAATGATACGAAGAACCTGGGAGTGACCTGGCAACCTCTTACCGGTTCCGGATGCGCCGGAACCAGTTGCGGCACTTTGACCAACATCACGACCACTTCAGTGACCTACACCGCACCATCGGGTCTCACAACCGGCATTAGCGTGAGCCTGGAAGCGATCTCAAAGGCAAATTCGGGCGTAACCGCGACATCAACAATCACGATCGTGCTGCCCGTGACTTTCACCACCACTTCTCTGCCGAACGGCTCCAACGGCGTTGCCTACAATCAAACAATCATTACCACGGGCGGAGTGGCGCCAATTACTTACTCGGTGGGTAGCGGCAGCGTTCCCGCGGGCTTGAAACTGAACAGCGTGGGGACGATTATCGGAACGCCCACAAGTTTCGGAACATCCACATTTACGATTAACGCCACCGACTTCGGGACGCCGCCATTGACCGTGGCTTCGCCAAGCTACACGGTGACAATCAATCCACCGCCTGCGCTTTCCATCACTTCGACGGCGATGGCCAACGGGATTGTCGGCACAGCTTACAGCTCCGCGATTGCTTCTTCAGGCGGAGTTCCGCCATTGACGTGGAGCGTGCCACCAAAAACGTTGCCAAACGGGCTTGAATTGAATACTTCGTCGGGGCTAATTACCGGCACACCCACGACTCCAGGCGTTACCACGTTTTTTCCGACGGTAACAGATTCTGCAATTCCGCCTCAGAGCGCTGGCAGTGCGAAGGGAGTAACGATTTCAGTGATCACCGTGGCGCCACTGCAGGCGGTCACGCCTCCATTGCCATCCGGGGACGTCGCGGTGGGTTATAACGCTAGCCTCGTGGCTACTGGTGGAGTGCCGCCATATACGTGGGGCATAACCCGCGGCCAGCTTCCTTCGGGCCTGAAGCTGGACCCGACTACGGGTATCATCTCCGGCACGCCGATTCTGGCGACTACGCCGCCGACGGCGACCAATTTCACTGTGCAGGTTGAAGACTCGAATTCGACGAAATCGACGCCGCAGGCCCTGAGCATTGTGATCGATCCCGGAACCGCGATTACCAATTCGCTGTTCAGCGGTTCTTACAGCTTTTTGTTCCACGGGTTCGATTCGGGCGGCAACGTCGTGATCGCGGGCAACTTCATCGCCAGCGGAGCCGGCACAATTTTCGGCGGACAGCTCGACAGCAATCGTTCGGGGGGCACGCTGGGAATTTTCACCGGTTCCACGGTGACCGGAACCTACAGCGTCGGCAGCGATGGACGCGGCACGATGCAGCTGATCACGACGAACAGTAAGGGCGCAATGTCCACCACGAATTACCTGCTGGCTGAGGATTCCGGCGGGAACTTCCACATGATCGAGAACGATACGATTGGTACGCCGCAGACGCATGGATCCGGAATCATCAAGCCAGTGGTAGGCGCGTTGTCCGGCGCATCTTTCAGCGGAAATTATGTGTTCGAGCTCGACGGGCAGGATAACCAAGGAAAATCGGAGGTTATCGTGGGCGTCACGCACGCCGATGGCGTCTCCCAGCTTACCCCGGGGATGTTCGACGCGAACGATGCGGGAATTTACAGCCCGGCGGTGGCGGTTACCGGGAGCTTTCAGGTGGGTTCGAATAACGACAAGGGAGTTTTGTTCCTGACCTATCAACTTCCTGCGTCGGCGCAAGTGATCGCGGAATACACGTTCTATTTCGTTTCTGCGAACGACATTTTCCTGATGGCAATTGATCCCACCGACGCGACACATCCGCGTCTGGGCGGCGAGTTGATGTTGCAGCATGCTTCCACCGTGTTCGATGCCACGTCACTGCACGGAACCAGCGTGATTACCGGCAGCGGCTTGGACGGGTCGAACGCGAGCGTTCTGGCCGGCCTTCTGACTGGAGTGACTACCCCGGGTGGAATCAATGAAGCGAACAGCACGTTCGACCAGAACGACGGAGGCGCGGTGACTGCGAACAACGCCGCCGCTGGAACCTATAGCGCAGACCCAAGCACGAATGGCAGGATCGCGTTTACGGGACTGGGTGCGCGGCTTGCCGCTGCGTACTTGACCGCGCCGAATCAAGGAATGTTGATCGGCTCGGACTCCGCGGTCACTTTCGGATTGCTCGACGCACAGACTTCCATCGCTCCATTCTCCAGCAACTCGCTACTTGGCGGATACACGCTCAGCGCGGAGACCACTCTTGATCCAGCGACTCTGAATATCACCGGGCAGTTCGATTCGCTCGATGGCAACGGGTCAATGACGGGAATCCTGGATGAAGCGGACAACAATGGGACGCCGCACACGGATCAGTCGGTGGTGATTCCGAATTACGTGGTGGGGGCTAATGGGCGCGGGACCATGCAGATTGGTTCGACGATTGGCTTACCGGCGGGGATGGCGTTCTACATTGTGTCGCCGGGAAGTTTCCGTGGCATCTCCACCGATTCGAATCCGGGCAACGCGCATCCTTTGGTGATGTACTTCAACCACTAATCTGCGTGCCGGCGGAGCAGCGGAATGCGCCGCGGTGGCGCGCGGAACGCTTATTTCTCGTTCTTCTTTTTTTCTTCGAGCTTCAGCGCGGCAGAATTAATGCAGAAACGCAGGCCGGTGGGATCTGGGCCGTCGTCGAAGACGTGCCCGAGATGCGCATCGCAGCGGCTGCAGATGGCTTCGGTGCGCACCATGCCGTGGCTGATGTCGCGTTTCAGTTCCACATTATCGGCCGCGACCGGCTGGTAATAGCTGGGCCAACCTGAGCCGGAATGAAATTTCGCGTCGGAAGAAAACAGCGGCTGGCCGCAGCAGACGCACATGTAGGTTCCTTCGGCTTCCTCGTTTTCGTATTCGCCCGTGAAGGGCGGCTCAGTTCCCTGCTTGCGCGTGACGTAATATTGATTGTCATTCAGTTTGGCACGCCATTCGGCGTCGCTCTTGCGTATTTTTTCGCTCATGGCGATAGCTTACACGAGGTCTCTATTTCCTGTGAAGCGCGGCGAGCGACGCAATGTGGCGGCTGGTCGGATATACTAGGCGGGCAAAATCAGCGGCTCGCCGATAATCGCGCTCGCGGCGTTGTGCTCGCGCAAGCTTCGCGCTGAGGACGAATCGAGAGCAGGGCCGTCTTCATCGAATAAAACGGAGAGAATTTGTGAACGAAGTTTTCATTTGTGATGCAGTGCGCACACCGTTTGGCCGCTACGGCGGGGCGCTGGCGACGATTCGCACCGACGACCTTGCGGCGATTCCGATTCGCGCGCTCCAGGAGCGAAATCCTGGCGTGGATTGGGCGGCGGTAGATGATGTGATTTACGGATGCGCGAACCAAGCTGGTGAGGATAATCGCAACGTGGCGCGCATGGCGCTGCTGCTAGCAGGATTACCGAAGGAAGTCCCGGGCGCGACGGTGAACCGGTTGTGCGGATCGAGTCTTGACGCGCTGGGCGTGGCTGCACGCGCGATCAAATCGGGCGAGGCGGAACTGATGATTGCCGGCGGAGTGGAGAGCATGACGCGCGCTCCGTTTGTAACCGGCAAGGCCGACAGCGCCTTCAGCCGCAGCGCGGAGACTTTTGATACGACCCTCGGCTGGCGCTTCGTCAATCCGCTGATGAAAGCCAAGTATGGAGTGGATTCGATGCCGGAAACGGCGGAAAACGTCGCGCAGGAATTTCACGTGGGCCGCGTGGACCAGGATGCGTTTGCCTATCGCACGCAGCAGCGCTGGGCGCGCGCGAATGCGGCCGGATTTTTCAAGTCGGAGATCGTCGCGGTGCCCGTGCCGCAGAAGAAGGGCGATGCCAAGATTTTTGATACGGATGAACATCCACGCCCGGACACGACTCTGGACGCGCTGGCGAAGCTGAAGCCGATCGTCAAACCGAGCGGCACCGTGACTGCCGGGAATGCTTCCGGCGTGAACGATGGCGCATGCGCACTGCTGCTCGCGTCGCAGGCAGCCGTTACGAAGCATCGCTTAACGCCTCGCGCACGTGTGCTGGCGACGGCCACGGCTGGAGTGGCTCCGCGGATAATGGGTATTGGACCCGCGCCGGCGACGAAAAAATTGCTGGAAAAGACCGGGCTAAAGATTTCGCAGATGGACGTGATTGAATTGAACGAAGCTTTCGCGGCGCAGGCTCTGGCGGTGACAAGAGAACTAGGTTTGCCGGACGATGCGCAGCATGTGAACCCTAACGGCGGAGCGATTGCGATCGGACATCCGCTGGGAGCAAGCGGCGCGCGCTTAGTGACCACGGCGTTGTATCAGTTGTTGGCGACCAACGGAAGATATGCGCTGTGCACGATGTGCATCGGAGTTGGCCAGGGAATCGCGGCGATCATCGAGCGCAGCTGAATCAACGCGCGTTTAAGTTCGGCTGACGACAAGGCAGGTGATGTCGTCGTGTTGTGCGGCCACGCCGACAAACTCGTCGAGATGTTTCATGATTGCCGAAAGCGTGACGGCCGCTCTTTCCGGGGTTCTCGGCTGCAGCATCGCGAGCAGGCGCGCTTCTCCGAACTGCTCATCGCTTTCGTTCTGCGCCTCGGTGACCCCGTCGGTGTAAATGACCAGGAGGTCATTGAGTTCCAGCACAGTTTCGCCAGCTACAAACTTTTCGGTCAGGTCGATTCCCAGCGGCATGCTCTCGGAGTTCAGCCGCTCGATGGTCCCGTCTTGCCGCACGAGCATCGGAGGATTGTGGCCGGCGGAGAGATAGCTGAGCTCGCCCGTGGCAGGGTTCAATTCCGCCAGGAACGCGGTCGTGAAGCGGCGGCCGTTCAGATTGTTGCCGCAAGCCAGCCGATTCAAGTCTGTAACCAGTTGCGATAACGAACCTGGAGCACCCGCAAGCGCGCGGAGACTGGCCTGAAAGTTAGCCATGAGCATCGCCGCGGGGACGCTTTTGCCCGAAACGTCAGCGACGGCGATCAACAGTGGACCGTCAACAGCGCGGCGAAATGCGTCGTAGTAATCACCTGCCACGGTGTTGGCAGGGCGCGTGGCGAAAGCCATGTCAATACCCGGCACTTCGGGTGGAACGCGCGGCACCAGCCAGCGCTGGATTTCGCGGGCAATTTCGATATCGCGCTTCATCGCGACGTGATCGCCCAAAACCATAATCAGCAAGACCAGCATTCCCGCGAACGCCGCGAGAAATTCTACCTTGGTGGTAATGAGTAGAAACTGAAACCCAATGAGCGACAGGACAGCTAGAAGCAAGCTAAATACCAACAGAACGCGCCGGGCCGGCGAAAGCTTTTTCAGTATTCCCGCAAACAGCGCCGCGATGATCTTGAATGGCTGCTTCCAGGCTTTATGCGAGTGCACGGCGTGCCAGTCAACGTCGCGCTTATAGAGGCTCGAGCTGGCTTGGGCCTCCGCTTTGAATTGCATCCAGAGGTCCGCGGTCTCCATGCCTGCTGTCAATTGGCGCCAGCCGTCCTTAGAACGCCAGACAGTGCGTTTGGCTTTGGTCTTGAGGTTGTGCGCAAAATTGTGAATCTTCGCCCATCTGGAGCCGGTCGTTGCGGGAGCTTCTTCGCTTACCAGGGTAGCCACATATTCACCATACGCTCTTCGGCGACGACGCGGAGATCAGGTTTTTCAGGTATTCTTGAACGAGAGTTGTCCAGTTCCGGGGCAGCGAATTCTTGCGAGAGTTCGGACGTAGGTAAACTCCGATTTTCGGGCTACGTACTATTTCGAGTAGAACTTTCCGGGACCGCGAAAAAAGAACGCGAAGCAACCTTTTGGCCATTTCCGTAGGTCTTTACTTATTAGCAAGTTACAGGGAAATCGCCTTGGCAGTAGACGTGCACTCTTGGATAATCAGGCCTCGGCGAGACGCACCATGACAGCGCGAGACGGCAACGTTCAAGATCGGAGACCCAGTCGTGAGTACAAGAGCTCTAGTAGGCAACCCAGCCGGCAAAGACACGAATCCCGCCGAGGATATCCCGAGCCCCAGATGGGCCGAGCGCATCCGCGCGCTGAAGAATATTCCCCCGGTAATGAAATATGTTTGGGACGCCGCGCCTGCGGTGGCCGTCGCGAACCTGGTTTCGCGTTTGACGGCTGCGCTGATTCCTCTTTCCATGCTGGCGGTCACCCAGAAAATCATCGCTGCGATTTATGCATTAAACGCCAAGCAAACGCCGCTGCCACATTATTTCTGGGGCCTGGTGGCGCTGGAATTCGCACTGGCTGGAATCGCAGCCATCCTGATGCGCGTGATTGATTTCTGCGACACCACTCTGGCTGAACGGTTCATGCGGCACATTAGCGTGCGGCTGATGAAGCACGCGGCGAATCTGGATTTGATGTCCTACGAAGATCCAGTCTTCTACGACAAGCTGGAGCGCGCTCGTGTGCAGAGCACCGACCGCGTGCAAATGATCAAGATCTCCGGCCGGCTGATTCAAGAGACCGTCACGACGGTCAGCTTGGCGGCGGGGATTTTCGTTTACTCTCCGTGGCTATTGATCGCGCTGGTGGCTTGCGTCGTACCGGCGTTTCTAGGCGAAACGCATTTCGCGTTCCTGGGCTATTCGCTGAGCTTCCAGCAGACCCCCGCGCGGCGCGAACTCGATTATTTGCGGCTGCTGGGCGGCACCAAGGAAGGCGCGAAAGAGCTGAAACTCTTCGGCCTCGCACCGTTTCTCGTGGGCCGATATTCCGACGTCGCCACTGAGCTTCACGACCAGACAATAGGCGTGGCGCGGCACCGGCTGTTAATCGGCGCACTGCTGGCGATGGTGGGCGTGGCCGGTTACTACGGGACATACGCGTTCGTGATTTATCACACGGTGATTGGAGTAATCTCCCTGGCTACCATGATTTTTTTGGCCGGCGCGATTGGCGGAGCGAGCTCCAACATTCAGGCAGTGTTCACCACGTTTTCGGAAATCGCGAACCAGGCGCTCTTTATGACCGACCTGCTGGAGTTTTTTGCGGTGAAGCCGAAGATCTTCTCCAAGCCTGGGGCATTGTTGGCTCCCAAGAAGATTCAACAGGGCTTTGAGTTCAAGAATGTATCGTTCGCATATCCGGGCAGCTCGCGGATGATCCTGAATAATGTGAGCTTCAAGCTGGCGCCTTCGGAGCGGATCGCCATCGTCGGCGAAAACGGCCAGGGCAAGACGACCATCGTGAAGTTGCTCACGCGCTTGTACGATCCGACCGAAGGGCAAATTCTTCTCGATGGCAAGGACCTGCGCGAGTACGACCTGGAGAGCCTGTGGCAGGAAATCGGTGTGATTTTCCAGGACTTCATGCGCTACGAGATGACGGCTTCGGCCAACATCGCGGTAGGCCGCATCGAGGAACGCAACAATCCTTTTCAGATCCGTGCGGCTGCCAATAAGAGCCTTGCGGAACAGGCGATTCGCCGGCTGCCCAAGGGCTTCGATCAGGTGCTGGGCTCGCGGTTCGAAGGCGCCGTGGATCTTTCAGGCGGAGAGTGGCAGAAGATCGCGATCGCCCGCGCGTACTTGCGTGACGCGCAGCTGCTGATTCTGGACGAGCCTACGGCAGCGCTCGATGCGCGTTCCGAGCACGAAGTGTTTCACCGCTTCTCGGAGTTGACGGCAGGCAAGATGTCGCTGCTGATTTCGCACCGCTTCTCGACCGTCAAAATGTCCAACCGGATTCTGGTCCTCAAGGATGGAGAGATTGCCGAGCAGGGCCAGCACGACCAGCTGATCAAAGTGGGCGGGCACTATGCGGAGATGTTTGAACTGCAAGCCGCGAATTACCGCTAATTCCCCCGAGGGGTAATCTCTATCTCGCGGGTTCCACGGTCCGATTGGCGACCGCAGACACTCGTTGCGTTTCCCTTCCCCAATTACTCACGACGTCGAACGTAGGTGCATCCCCACCAGTTCCTGTGGCGCGAGCGGCTGATAAGACTTGAATCCAGCGCGTTCCATACCTCTTTGCGCCTCTGGATTCTTCATGAAGGTATCCCAGACAAATCCGGTGCGCGCATTTTCCGCCATCACGATGGTAATCCCGGCGTCAATTCCAACCACGTCGCTGTCGTACCAATTGGTCAGAGGGTTGAAAGCATCCACGAACCCATAGCGGCTCCAGGTGCCGGCGCCGTAACGATTGTCAATCGTGCGCAGCACGCGCATCGCCGGCCCCGGCAAAAATGGAAGTGAACCTGCCGCAGCGCACGGAACGATCGTTCCATCAATCGGGCCCGTTTCCGGCGGCCCTCCCCAGACCCGGTATCCTTTGATCGAATCTGACGCGGTGATGCCCCAGAGGTCGTTGCTGTAATCGGGGAACTTGTTCGCCAGACTCAAACAG
>Ga0210407_10001247_pt1 | contig 24561 bp, 19 predicted proteins | sample IncBWC27MmetaG_FD_150860 | JGI IMG/M metagenome (GOLD analysis project Ga0210407, IMG submission 150860) | Forest soil microbial communities from Barre Woods Harvard Forest LTER site, Petersham, Massachusetts, United States - Inc-BW-C-27-M | ecosystem: Environmental > Terrestrial > Soil >... | reverse complement strand
TTCAGCAAGTCGAAACAAATCATTTTCATTAGAAAGTCCTCTCCGCCTCGTAGTCCGTACACCGAGAGATACGCGCCCAGGCCGGACAATGTTCGGTCTCCCCTGACCGGCCGGGACCTGTGCGGAAGGGCGCAAGGACACCAAGGCAGTGCCAGGCGTTCCGAGAAATAAAACTGCTTCTAAATCGAATCTAAATTGATTGTTAGATCGCGCAAAAGGACATCGTTCGCAGTCCTGATGGTAATAATGCTACCTGCAAGCCATTGTCTGGCTTAGGTTTCCAATTTCGGTATGCTCGTTGGCCACCGCCTACTGAATATGGAATTCCTTGCGAGTTCTCTTACAAATCCACTCTAAACCTAATGTCACACAACCTCATTCTTATCTAAAGAGTCCAAGTAGACCTAAAGTTTACATCTCCTGTGGTCTCAAAAATGCTCCCCCGTCTCACACTCGTGACTGTGGTGGTCACCGAATAGCGATGAAGTCCGTTTGAGAAAGACCAAAACCTGACGGAGGTGTTGGTATGGAGCGAATTCGCACGATAGTTCGTGTAAGCGCATTCCTATTTGCCTTCATTCTTGTACTGTTTGCGGGGGGAGTTTCGGCTCAAGCCCCGACTGGCTCACTCAGGGGTCTAACCACCGACCCATCCGGCGCGGCGGTGGTTGGCGCGGAGATCATTGTCATGGACAGCGCGACGCGGGCAGAGTACAAGACCGTATCCGGCCCGGATGGCCAGTTCTCGGTCGACAATTTGAACCCTGGCGTTTACACCGTGACGGTCATAATGCAGGGGTTTAGGAAGAGCGTTTTCACGGATGTGAAAATCATTGTCAGCCAAATCTACGACTTGGCAGCCAAGCTGGAAATCGGTGAGGTGAGCAATACGGTCGTGGTTGAGACCGGTCAGGAAGTACTAGAGACACAGTCCGCGACGGTCGGGTCGTCCATCGTCGGACGCGCCATCACTGAGCTTCCCTTTACCTCGCGCAGCACCCTGGATTTGGCCACCCTCATGCCTGGTGCCGCCACCACGGGCCGTGCTCGCCAGACATCGTTTGACGGCCTGCCCAAAGGCGCACTCAATATCACCTACGACGGGATCAACGCCCAGGACAACCTGTTGAAGTCCAACGATGGTTTCTTCACCATCACGCGGCCCAGCATTGACGCGGTCGAGGAGTTCAGCATCTCCTCGGCTGCGAACGGCGCTGCGGAATCCGGGCAGGGCGCCGTGCAAATCAAAATGGAAACGAAGCGTGGCGGCAATGCCTATCACGGTGGCGTGTGGGAATACTTCCGCAACGACGCCTTGAACGCAAACTACTTTTTCAACAACGAAAATGGTGTGCCCCGGCAGAAGCAACGCTTGAATCAGTATGGTTACAAGATCGGTGGGCCTATTCTTAAGGACAAGCTGTTTTTCTTCACCGATTTCGACTTTTACAACAGTCCGCAGGGGCGCTCTTTCACCCGCCAGATTCTGACCCCTGACGCAGCCAACGGATTGTTCACCTATGCTACGAGCACACCTCAAACCGGGAACGCGTGGACGACCTGCGTGGCTTCCAGCCCGCGCAATAACAACGGCCCAGCTTGCACCGTGAATCTCGCCCAGCTTGCCACATCAAAGGGTTTTACCTACACACCCGATCCGTTTATCGCCACCGTCATCGGCAATGTCGAGGCGGCGCGCTCGGCCGTTTCCACGAGTACGCAATTCAACCCTTGGCTTGATAACGCCGTGTATAACCAGGCTGGCAAGGCTACGCGGAAATTTCCCGACTTCCGGTTTGATTGGCAGGCCGCCAAGAATCATCAGATTACGGCTATCTATCACTATTCCAAGTTCATTTCGAGTCCGGACTTCCTGAACAATCTAAACCCGTTCCTTCCCGTAGCTCCCTTTAACAAGCTTCTGGGCAGCCAGATATCCAACCGCAACCAGTACACCGCCGCCTGGCGCTGGAACATCGGGGCGACCATGAGTAATGAACTGCGTTTCGGCTTGCAAACGGCGCTGGTGGCCTTTTTCCCCGATGAAGATGCATCGCAATACCCGGTGGCACAAACGAATTTAGGAAAAATCATTGTGCGGCCTGCGCTCAACTCCGGACTCTTCCCTGGCTTTTCGGCAACGGCCAACTTCCAGCCTTTTCTCGCCTTCAACACCCAGGGCCGCAATACGCCGCTTGGCACAATTCTGGACAATAATAGCTGGACCAAAGGCCGGCACAGTTTGACCTTTGGCGGGGATGCCACCGAAATTCGCTTCCATCAGTTCTTAGAGGGCGGACGGCTGGTGCAAACAGCAAACGTTGGTCTGTCCAGTGTTGACCCTGTGACCGCCAACTTCGGGAATAACGGTAACGTGAATTTCCCTGGGATGGGCACGGGGACGAACCTCACTGCCCTGCAGCAACTTTTCGGCGTCCTCACCGGGCGAATCACCAGCTATGCAGGAACAATCTCCGTGGATCCCTCGAAGAAGCAGTACGTGCCCGCTGCGCCCAATCTGCAGCAGGCCAAACAGCACGAATTCGGGATCTATGCCGCCGATTCCTGGCGCATGCGTCCCACCCTTACTCTTACCTATGGTCTGCGTTGGGAGTACCAGGGCTCGCCGTACGACCAGCTCAACGAATCATTCTCTTTGGTGAATGGATTCTCGGATGTTTTTGGCGTATCGGGTCTCAACAACCTCTTCAAGCCCGGGACGCTCACCGGCTCAATCCCTAGCCTCCAGTTGAACAATGGTCGGAGCTGGTACAACACCGATATGCACGACTTCGCGCCCAGCGTTGGCGTGGCTTGGCAGCCCAACATTTCCCTGCCCCTGCTCCGAAATGTTTTCCCGGGGAGCGGGAAAACGGTTTTCCGTGCGGGATACGGCATCACGTATACGCGCGAGGGCTTCAACAACTTCGACAGCATCGCCTATGGAAACCCGGGCATTGACGGCACCATCTTTGCCAATTCCGTGGCGCAGCCTGCAACGGGTTGCGCCTCCCCAGCCTCTGCGGGGAATCTCAACGCCGGCTGTATAACCATCAACGGTCTGGTCAATGGTTCGGGTTTGACGTCTATAGCAACTAACCCCGCGGCCTTCCCCGCTACTGGCACCTTTCAGGTAGTGGGATTTTCGGGACAGTCCGTCAACGCCTTTGACCCGAACCTCCGTACTCCGCGGGTGCAGTCCTGGTCCGTGGGCATTCAGAGACAGTTAAGCCAGGATACCGTGCTCGAGGTTCGCTATGTGGGCAATCACGGGACCGGCCTCTGGCGCCAGGAAAACATCAACGAAGTCAATATCTTTGAGAATGGTTTCGTAAACGAGTTCAACCTGGCGAAGGCCAATCTTGCCGCGAACGTAGCGGGTGGTTGCGGTACTCGATTTGATCCCGTGGCCGGCTGCAGCACGAATGCCTTGCCGATCATGACCGCCGCTTTCAACGGCGTCAGCCTCGGTTCCGGATTTGGCAGCGGCTCGCTCGTTACCTTCCTGAACAACAATGCCGCCGGTTCCTTCGCAAATTCCCTCGCTACCACCAGCACCTTCATGTGCAATCTGGCTGGAAAAAATGCCTTCCCTGGGGTGAGTTGCCCGGCTGCTTCACCTGCGGTCGGCCCGTTCTCCGCGAATCTATTCGAGGCAAACCCCAATGCCGGCGGCACAAGCAGCCTCAATGGTGCGTTCCGGTTCTATAATGGCTCACAATCCACCTACAATGCCTTGCAGGTTGAAGTGCGGCGCCGCTTCTCGAAGGGTCTCCAGTTGGCAGCTAACTACGCCTTCTCCAAGTCGCTGACCAACTACTATGGAGACAGTTCAGTGAATTTCGTGCCGTTCAGTACGCTGCGCGACCCCGGCCACGACAAGGGCCCGTCCCCGTGGGATCTCCGCCACGTCTTCAAGGCCGACGGCATCTACGAGCTCCCCTTTGGTCCGGGTCACCATTGGTCCACCTCCAATGGCTTTGCCAATCGCGTTATCGGCGGCTGGCAGATCAGCTCCATCCATCGCCTGCAATCCGGACGGAACTTCCTGCTTACGGGCGGGAACGTCGTCAATACCGTTTCCGATCGCGGTACCTTCAATCAGTACGACCCCGGCGTGGTTTTGACTGGCATCACTCCCAATCAACTCCAGAGCATGCTCGGCGTTCGCAAGACGGCCGGCAAAGTATTTTGGTTCCCCGCCAGCCTGATCGGAGCCAATGGTGCGGCTAACCCTTCCTTTATTGCGCCATGCAGTACAGCCGGGCAACTTTGCCAGCGCGTATTCCTCACCGGGCCGCACTTCTACAGGGCGGACTTCAGCCTGTCCAAAAAGACCAACATCACCGAGCGCGTGAATTTCGAGATCCGCGCCGAAGCCTTGGACGCCTTTAACAACATCAACTTCTTCTTCCCCAATGACGCGGCGACCTCCGTTAACCTCGTCAATGTCACCGGGACGTCCTTCGGCCGCATCACAAATGCTTTCCAGGATCCCAATACGACCGATGACAATGGCGGACGCATTTTGCAGTTAGTGTTCCGCATCAACTTCTAACTTTTTTCCTCCCGGGAAATGCCGGTAGCATGCAAAAGGGGGCGGCCAACTGGTTGCCCCCTTCTTTTTCGCGCATCCATTTGCTAGTTTTGACGTCAACTAGGCAAGGGTCACAGGTTCAGCGGGAAGCAGGCAAGGCGCTCGCCACGGAGGCGCATCCATGAACTCTACAAGTGCTATGCGCTGGGCTCTAGCTTTGGCCGTGGCTATGATTCTTGCCGGGCTCACCGCGCCTCGCGCCTCCGCCCAGGTGGATGTGCGCGGGCAAATCCTCTTTCCCGATGGCAACACCCCGAACGAGGCCATCCGGTTTTACCTCACCAGCGACGACGGCCGCGTAAACGAATACCGCTATTCGGACTCCAACGGACGTTTCATCCTCGAGCGCCTCAGCAATCGCGTCAGCTACACCATCACCGTGGATAGCGATGGCTCCAGCTACGGCTCAACGCGTTACACCTTTATGCCCGCGTACGAGCAGGTGGTTCGTCTGACGCTCAACCCCTTGCCGCGCAAATCTGGAGCCCCGCCAAGCGCCACCGTTTCCGCTGCTTCCGGTTACAAGCCGGCCGCCAAAGCCGCTTCTTTCTATGACCGCGGCATGAAGGAAATTGAGAAGAAACACTATGATGCAGCCGAGGGCCTGCTGCGCCAGGCCAGCGAAGCGGATCCGAAGTACCTGGCGCCCTTGAACGATCTTGGTGTATTGCTGATGCAGAAGAAGAATTACGCCGAGGCCGAAAAGGTTCTTCAACAGGCGCTCGGGAACGATCCTAAGTCGGTTCACGCGCTCTTGAATCTGGGCATCGCGCGAGTTCACTTGGCCAAGTACGAAGGTGCCGCCGACCCGCTTCGCGAGGCGCTGCGTCTGGAGCCGGGGCTCGTGGCTGCGCACCAGAATCTCGGCGCGGCGCTTGTGGAAACCGACCAGTTTGACGAGGCGGAGTCGGAGTTACTCCGCGCCGCGAAATCTCCCGAGGCCGATCAGGCGATGGTGCAGCTTTATCTTGGCAAGCTGTATGCGCGCACGGGCGATTTTGATAAATCCATCGCCTCCTTCAATAATTATCTGGAGAAGGCTCCCAAGGCCGCTAATATCAACGATGTCCGCGCACTCATCGCGCGCATGCAGGATCTCAAGGCCAGAAAGCACTAGAAACATCAACCAGACTCAGAGCTAAGGGAGCGGCCTCGTCTAGCCCTTCCAAACGTACTTCCCGCAAGAGCAAGGCACGGTCTCCGTGGGATGTTTCTTTGCCATCGGTTGCCGGCAGACGGGACAATTCTTGCGCCACATATTGAATCAGCCTTTCCTCAACTAACACGCTGCAAGGCAGGCGGGCACGTCCTGCAGATCCATAATGTCGTAGAATTCTTCCAGCTCTTGCAGTGCTGTGAGCAGCGCCAGTGTTTTCCCGTAGGCTGCTATCGCCCCGGTTAGCTGATGATACTCCGCAGAATCCGGAACCGTCCCCCGTCTTCGTATGTGCGCATCCGCCGAGAGTTCGAGGATTCGTTCTATACCTTTGCTAGCGAGACCTAGGTTGGCCTTCATCATTGGTTCGGCCTCCTTTTCTATTAGATTAAGGGTACGGCCGTGGGGACTCCATATAAGGGGAAGCCTCGAATTTGCAGCCGGGATTATCACTGAAGAGTGATGCAGGCCTATGGCTGAGGGGGCAGGCGGCCAATTCATTGGAGTGTTCCTTTCGGCTCCAGGTGCCTGTTACAGCTTTATTGAGCTTCTAAAGTCCCAACTTTCAGCGCTTTACAGCCCTATTCGAATGATACTACAGAAATAAATTGACAAGACTATAACTTTCTGATATGCTGGTTTGTGTATCGCGAATCAAAACCTCGGTCTTTGCGCTGTTCCCCGATCCCGCTTCCTACCTTTCTAGCTCTCTATGTCCCCTAAGTCCTTACGCCTCAATCTTTTTGCCGACCCCCACCACTTAAACCCCAGCGCATCAATCTTTTACAAAAAGGCACGTGGGAGGGGTGTGTCGTTGCTTCATTACCTCCTTACTTCCTCTTCTCTAAGTCCTTACCCTGCCACACTTCCGGAAAACCACCTCCTAAGTCCAATCATTGCCACAGATCCGAAATCGCCCTCAAATAACCCCTTTGTTTGCCACACATCCGAGACCCCCCGAGGGGTCCAGTTATGAACGACTCTCAACCTTTGTCTCCCAGGTCTACCCGCCCATCTCGCACCGCTTGGCATCCCTCGCCTACTGTGCTTTCCTATAGAGGACACTATGCGACACTCTCTCCGCGTCCGCTCCTTCCTTCCTTACCTTCTCATCTTCTCGCTTCCCTTCTTGTCGCCCGCTCTTGCCGCGCCCCAAGAAAACCAGCCCACCATCCGCTTCGTGCGCAATCCCGATCCTGCTCCGGACTTCAAACTTACCGGCCTCGATGGCAAACCGGTCACTCTTGCCGATTCCCACGGCAGAGTCATCCTTCTGAATTTTTGGGCCACCTGGTGCGGACCTTGCCGCGCCGAAATTCCCGACCTCGTCGAGCTCCAGAACAAATACAAGGACCAACTCCAGATTCTCGGCCTCGTGGTGGACGATGACGATCAGGACGCCATCAAGGAATTTTCCGAGAAATTCGGCATCAACTATCCCGTCGCCATTGCCACCAACGACCTTCGCCTGCAGTACGGCGGCATCGCTGCCCTTCCCACTTCTTTTGTTCTCGACGCCGAAGGCCGCATCGTTCAGAAGCACGAAGGCCTTCGCGATCCCGTGCTTTATGAAACCGAGATTCGTGCGCTCCTCGGCCTGCCTATCGGCAACGTCAAAGTGGAAACCTTCGAAGACACCGGCCAGATTTTCCTGAAGCACGCCGAACGCGCCACCGAACTTCCCGGCGTCGATCTATCCAAATTAACGCCGGAGCAAAAAATTTCCGCGCTCCACAAATTCAACGCCGAAACCTGCAACTGCGGCTGCACCTTCACGCTTGCGCAATGCCGCATCTACGACCGTAACTGCCAAATCAGCAAAGCCGCCACCGCAAAAATCGTCGCGGCCCTCGCGCATCCTGCTCCGTCGAAGTCCACACCCGCAAAGTCCTCCCCCGCCGCCCCGCCTGCTCCCGCGCCATCCGCTCAACCGTCATCCTCTCGCGCTCCGGAGAAACCTCGCTAATAGGCGCGCACTCGCTGGCTCTGACGGTGTCCGGCCTGATATTCTTTTCCCGGCCGATGCCCGCTCTTCCGAAAATTATTTTTGTTCTCGCGCTCGCGCTTTCGTTCACGGGATTGCTTTCTCCGCCAATCGCGCTCACCGCCGGAATTCTCTTTGGCCTCAGTTTCAAGCATCCGTACATCAGCGAAAGCCGCGGCATCGCGCGCACTCTGCTGCAAAGCTCCGTTGTGGCTTTGGGCTTCGGAATGAATCTGCACGAAGTTCTGAAAGCGGGGCGCAGCGGATTCATTTACACTGCCTTGGGGATTTCGTTCGCGCTGCTGGCAGGTCTGGCGCTCGGCAGACTCTTGCGGGTGCGCGGCAATTCTTCCTTCCTGATCACGGCGGGCACGGCGATTTGCGGCGGCAGCGCCATCGCCGCCATCGGCCCGATTCTTCAAGCCGATGAAGAAGAAATGGCGGTTTCGCTCGGCACGGTTTTTATTTTGAATTCGGTCGCGCTGCTGATTTTTCCACCAATCGGAAACACACTGCACCTTTCGCAATCGCAATTTGGATTGTGGGCAGCGCTGGCGATTCACGACACCAGTTCCGTCGTTGGCGCTGCCACAAAATATGGCCCTCAAGCTTTGGTCATCGGAACCACCGTAAAGCTTGCCCGCGCGCTCTGGATCGTTCCGCTGGCTCTCGCGACTGCGGCGATCAAGCACAGGCGCTCGGAGAAAAGTTCCGGGAGTGGCGACACCGGCGCGCGCATCCAGTTTCCATGGTTTATCTTGTTTTTCATTTTTGCCGCCGTGGTCAACACCTACGTTCGAACGCTCGGACACATTACGCCGTCACTTTTTACGCTCGGCCGGCTGGGATTGACCGCAACGCTTTTTCTGATCGGCAGCGGCATCTCGCGCGGCACCCTGAAAGAGGTAGGGTGGCGGCCGCTACTTCTTGGCGTACTGCTCTGGCTGGCGGTGGGGTTCAGTTCGCTCTACTTCATTCGAACGGGTTTCATTTCTTTGTAGCGGATCCATCATGAAGTCCCCCGTAAGTTGCACACCCATCTCCTCCGGCTCCAACTGCTTCCAGAGTCCTGCCTGATCTTCGAGCCCGCCGGATAACCGAAGCTGTCTCTCGTGGGCATTCCGTTGCTAACGATTCGATAGTGGCATAGTCTAACTATGTCAGAGGTGATGCTTTGCATCGAGACGAAATTCCTCCGGGAACGCTCTATCTGCTGATTTTGAGAACGCTGGCGCGTTCCGGTGAAATGCATGGGTACGAGATCGCCAGTTCGATTCAGCGGATATCGAACGACGTCCTCCAAGTTGAGGAAGGGTCGCTGTACCCCGCGTTGCAGCGGATGCTGATCAAAGGTTGGGCGACCGCGAAGTGGGGCACGACAGCCGGAAACCGCCGCGCTCGCTACTACCAGCTGACGGCGGCGGGACGCAAACAATTAGAAGTGGAAATGTCACAGTTTGAACGCGTCATCGGAGCGATCACGCGTGTGATCGAGGCCGTCTGAAAGGAACTCCGTTATGAACTGGCTGCGCGAACTTGCAAGACGCCTCAGCATGCTGATTCATCGGCGAGAGTTTGATGCGGACCTCGAAGAGGAGATGCGCCTGCATTTGGAATTGCGCCAGCAGGAGCAGCTCCAGTCCGGAATGACGGCAGATGATGCCCGGGCCGCAGCCCGCCGCCGGTTTGGCAACGCAACATACCTAAAGGAAGAAAGTCACCTTGCCTGGGGCTGGGAATGGTTCGAGAACCTGGCACAGGATATGCGCTACGGCCTGCGCATGTTGCGGAAGTCTCCGGGCTTCACCGCAGTTGCCATCCTGACGATTGCCTTGGGCATCGGAGCGACGACAGCGATTTTCAGCGTCGTGAATGCCACGCTGCTGCACGCCCTGCCGTACCGGCAGGCGGAGCAGCTTGTGAGTATCGAGGCTGATTTTCCCGGGGTCGGCGCGCGGGATGTAGGAATGTCCGAACCCGAGTGGCAGGACCTGCAGCATTCGGGAATTTTTGAATATGTCTCGCCGACGTGGTTCGACGAAAACAATCTTACCGGCTCTTCTCAACCAGCGCACGTCCGCATACTTCTTGTCGCGCCGAACTATTTTGCGCTGCTCGGTGTGAAGCCGCAGTTGGGCCGCGCCTTCTATCCCGAGGATCACTCGCCGGGGCTTCTGGAGGAAGTCGTCATCAGCGACGGCCTCTGGAAGCGGGCGTTTGGGAGCGACCCCCATATTCTGGACAAGAGCGTGCGGCTCGATACGGATTTGTATCGGATCGTCGGGGTCATGCCGCCCGGTTTTGACGCGCCAGGCCGAACGGCGGAGGAAAGGAATATTGAGGTCTGGGCCGCAACCAGTTTTTACGGCACGCCTTTGCCTGATAATCCGCCGCGGAACAGGCGTTTTCTTCCGACGGCGGTCGCCCGGCTCAAACCTGGACTATCCACTGCGCAGGCGCAAAACCGCGTAGACGCCCTGGTCGCATCCTTGCAAAAACAATTCGCTGGCGATTACCCACTGCAAAGCGCATGGTCCGTGCGGTTAGTACCGCTGCAGGAGCGGGTGGTCGGTAATGTCCGGCAGTCGCTGATTCTGCTGCTTGGCGCCGTCGCATTGGTACTGCTGATCGGGTGCGTAAATGTTGCCAATCTGCTGCTAGCTCGCGCCAGCGCAAGAGGGCGCGAAATGGCTCTTCGGCAGGCGCTTGGAGCGGGGCGAAGGCGGCTGATAACGCAGTTGCTCACCGAGAGTGTATTTCTTTCTTTGCTCGGCGGGATTGTCGGTTTGGTGATTCTTTTCGGCACGAAACAGTATTTGCTGCGGCTCTTACCCGAGAGCTTTCCCCGGCTTACGAATATATCGATTAGCTGGAGCGTCTTGCTCTTCGCTTTCGTTTCATCTCTCGTCACCGGCGCGATTTTCGGTCTGGCTCCCGCTCTGCATGCCGGTCGCGTCGATTTGACGCATGCGCTCAAAGAGGGGGCGCGCGGTTCGACGGGATCCGGAGAACAAGCACGCACGCGCAGGATGCTGGTGATAACCGAGTTCGCGCTCTCTGTGGTGCTGATGATTTCCGCCGGCCTTCTCCTGCGCAGTTTCTGGGATTTGCTAAATGTGCGGCTGGGATTTAGTCCGCAGAACGTGATGGCCGTCCGCACCAGGCTGCCCGCTCCCAATTTTCCTCAGAACGATCTTTATGCCACTGCCGCTCAAGAGACGCCATTCTTACGCGAAGTTCTTCGGCGCGCCAGAACGCTGCCAGGCGTGCAAGAAGTTGCTATCGGCGACACCGCGTCGGTTCCCTTGGACCAGAGTCTACGCGAGCTAAAAGTGATCTCCGAGGGCCAGTTCTTCCTGACATTCGAGGGACGGGACTTTCAGAGCGACCAGCCTGCTGCTGTCGAACGCTCCAGCGTCACGCCAAATTATTTCCATTTGCTCGGAATCTCGCTGCTGCGCGGCCGCTTCTTAGGCGAATCGGATGACGACAAGGCGCCGCAGGTCGCAGTCATCAACGAGGCTTTCGAGCGCACTTACTGGCCAAACCAAGATGCCCTGGGCCGGCGCTTCAAGAGAAATCGAGCGGGTGCTCCGTGGATTACGGTTGTCGGCATCATCGCGAATGCCAGGACAGAATCGCTGACGGAAGCGGGCGTTCCGCAAATCTATCTGAGCTTGTATCAGTCCGAATCTCGCCGGTTGGCAATCTTTCTGCGCGGACATCTCGACGCCGCCGCGATTCCAGAACAGGTACGCGTACAAGTGCAGGCTGTCGACCCGACGCTCCCCATTTCTGGCTCGCAGACACTCGACGAAACGGTTTCCGCGTCTCTTACCGAGAGGCGATTTTCGATGGAAATGGTGGCGTTGTTCGCTTTGACGGCGTTGCTTCTCGCCGGCCTTGGAATTTACGGAGTGATCTCCTACATGGTAAGCGAGCGCACACACGAGATCGGGATTCGCATCGCACTTGGCGCCGACAGGAGGAGCATCCTGCGGATGGTCTTGCGTCAAGGTTTGGGGCTCGCGATTGTTGGCGCCGCGGTTGGACTTGTTGCTGCGCTGGTCGTTTCGCACGTCATGGCAGGACTACTTTTCGGCGTGAGACCGACAGATCCTCTGACCTTTGCGTGTGTCGCCCTTCTTCTCATTGGCGTAGCCGTGCTTGCTTGTTATATCCCGGCGCGGCGCGCCATACGCGTCGATCCGCTGGTCGCGCTGAGACACGAATAGCTCGGGCCGGAGTGGCGAAAGCGAAGTCATGCTCCGGCTCGACTGCAAATTTGGAGAAGGATCACTCGAATGAAAGCAATGCGAATCTTTTTGCTCTTGGCAGCATCCTTTTCCGCTCTGCTCTCAAGCGGGCAGCTCGCGGCTCAATCGCCCGCTTCCGTCACTTTGGTAAAGGCTGGCCGCTTGCTTGATCCCAAAACGGGGAATGTGCTTTCGCCCGCCGCCGTGCTCATCGAGAACGACAAGATCAAGGAAGTAGGAGCGCCCGCACAAGTGCAAGCGCATGTACCGGCGGGCGCCAAGACCATTGATTTGGGCACCGCGACGCTCCTTCCCGGGCTGATCGACAGTCACACACACTTGCTGGTTGACCCCATCCTGCCAGCGGAGGTCGAGCGGGCGCGTCGGTTCAATGGCAGTTTTGTTCCGGGGCTATTGCTGGCCATTGTCGAATCGCCAAGCAAGCGAGTGTTGCTGGGTGCGCAGATGGCTCGGGAAGATCTGGAGAGCGGTATCACCACGGTGCGCAATCTTGGGCACTCGGGAATTGACGGGGATGTTGCGCTGCGGGATGCGATCAATGCCGGACGCATCCCCGGCCCCAGGATCCTGGCCTCTGGCCGCAAATTTGCCAAGGAAGGTGACTACGTCCAGAACCTCAATCCCGCGCTTGCGGAGGCCATCCTTGACCAGGAGTTTCTCTCCGTAAATGGCCCTGACCAGGCGCGCCGGGCCGTGCAAAAAAACCTCTTGTATGCCATCGACGTCATCAAGGTCACCATCAGTGAGAACTACACCCTCGCCGAAATGACCGCCATTGTCGACGAGGCACACCGCCAGCACCTTAAGGTTGCGGCCCACGCAGTCGATACGCCCAGCATACAAACCGCCATTGATGCCGGCGTGGACTCCGTCGAGCACGGCAACGAGGTGACCGACGAGCAGCTCAAGCAGATGCGGGACAAAGGGATGTTTTTCGATTTCACACCCACTTCCTATGGCGGCTTTTTTACCAGGATTTTCGAGGGAACTATTGCGATGTCTTTAACGCTGCGACCTGAGCGTCGCGATTCCGATCAGCGTACCCGGCAGCGGTACAACGATCTGGCTCAGCTTTTGAAGTCGGGAGCGAAATTTCCCGATGAGTCCGACGAACGTGAGAACCAGCGATACAACAGTCTGGTCCAACGCGTTCTGAAGTCAGGAGTGAAGTTTGCGGCTGGGTCTGACATGGGCTGGTTCTATCCGGGAAAAACTCGTGGGCAAGCCTCGGTGTCAAGGTTTCCGGTTTTGCACGAAGCTGGGATGCAACCACTTGACGTGATTCGAGCAATTACGACGAACGCCGCGGAAATGCTGGGCTGGCAGGACCGCGTGGGTGCTGTTGAGCCCGGGAAATTCGCTGACCTTGTCGCCGTTGCTGGAGATCCGATCGCCGACATCACCGAAATCGAGCGCGTTCGCTTCGTGATGAAGGACGGCCAAATCGTCAGGAACGATCTTTCCTCACATTGAAGCGCAAGTTTTGCCGGAGGGAACAACTAAGCACGGAGCATCGGTGAGTTTTAGAAAGCTGGTCAATCCAAAGGAGAAAATTACCATGAAGCGATCCTTGAACCTGATTGGGCTTGCGCTCATTGCGGTCACTCTGCTTGCTCTTACGGGAACAAGTCTTTACGGTCAGGGCCAATCGCAGAATCAGCCCGCCGGTTCCGTGCGTTCCCGGACGGACGAGACCCTCGAGTGGTGGAACCACATCGGCAACAGGCTGATCGCCATGGCCAAAGATTTTCCGGAAGACAAGTACGATTTCAAAGTACAGAAGGACCAGCGAACCTTTGCCGAAAATCTTCTACACGTCGCTGCCGTCGATTACGATCTGATTGGCAGGGTTTCCGGATCGAACATTGGCCCCGATTTTGGCAAGGACGGGCACAACCCGTCGCGCGACGTTTACAAGACGAAAGCCGATGTGGTGAAGCTGATCGAGCAGGCAGTCGCGGACGGGGCGGCCGTGATCAAGCAGCAGGGCGATGGCGGCCTGGACAAAACGACGCCATTTGGGTGGGAAACCGGGAAGCATGTGGTCCACAATTCCTACATCTGGATCACCGCCATCGAGCACAGCACCGAACACTTCGGCCAACTGGTCGTCTACTACCGCGCGAACAACCTGGTGCCGCCGGAATCGCGGCGGTAATAAGGTCCTTGAAAGTTTTCGATTCCAAGCCGGATTGAGATTGCTCCGGACCCGTTTCGGCACTTCTGAAGAGAGGTGGCATCCTAGCACCATTGGGGCAGGCAATAGCCCATCTGAGAGTTTTCGATTACGCGCGTTGTCGGGAGTTGACTGATTTGCGCCGAACGGTTGCTTAGATGGCGAGCTGGAAGGATACTGAATTTCAGCAGGGTCTGGCATGGTCCGCATGAAGATGGAGGGAGATATCTTGACAAAAGCCCGACGCAGGCTGACGGTCCTATCCTCCATACTCGTTATTGTCCTTAATGGACAAGTTGCGCAGGCGCAAGGCGGGAACAAACCAAAAATAGGGTTTTCTATAGAAGACATGAAGGGAGAGCGTTGGCAGACGGACCTGAATTCTTTTGAGACGCGGGCCAAGCAGCTAGGGGCGGAGGTGATCTCTGCCGACGCCGGCGGAGACGACGAACGCCAGCTCCAGCAAGTGAGGGACATGATCAAGGCAGGGATCAAAGTACTGGTTCTACTGCCTCACGATCCCGCAATGGCCAATCGGATGGTGGACGCCGCGAAGTCGGCCAATGTCAAGGTCATCAGTTACGATCGCCTGGTCCCGAACAGTGATGTTGATCTTTACGTGAGCTTTGATCGCGTTGAGATCGGCTGGATGCAGGCGGAATATCTGGTAAAGCACGCTCCGACGGGGAATTATGTATTGATTGCGGGTTCTCCAAGCGCCGAGGATGCGAAGACTCTACATGACGCTCAGATGAGCGTTCTGCAGCCCTACATCAATCGGGGCGACATCAAGGTGATCGCTGATGGGTATACCAAAGACTGGCTGCCTTCCGAGGCGTACCTTTTTATGTTGAAGGCGATCGATTCCACCCAGGGCAAGATTGCTGCCGTTGTCGCTTCCAATGACGGACTGGCGGGCGGCGCGATTCAGGCCCTTCGCGAACATAATCTCGCTGGCAAAGTGGCGGTTTCAGGACAGGATGCGGATTTGGCAGCTGTTATATGTATTGCCCAAGGCGCGCAGAGTATGACCGTTTACAAGCCAATCGTAAATGAAGCGGCAAGAGCCGCAGAGGAAGCCGTTCGTCTAGCGAAGGGCGAAAAGGCGCACGCAGACGGGATAATCAACAATGGCAAGATAAGAGTGCCAACCATAATGCTGAAACCAGTGCTCGTGACAAAGGACAATATCAAGGCAACGGTGGTCAAAGACGGATTCCAGACATTGAAGAGCATTAACCAGGCATTGCCTGAAGATCAGCAGATCAAGTAGGGCAGTTTCTTCCGCAGGGTTGACCTAGCGCTGGAGGATGGTTCTCTTTAGCGCCGCAAGCAGAAATCTCCCAAGGAATGTGCGAGCTAGGCGTTCACCTTTTGTTCATTCGTTTTCCAGACGGCGTGCATTGGCATGAGAAACGGAGTGTGCGAGAAATCGCACATTACACGCGCGCATTCGGCGCCGGATGAACGCGCCAGACAGAGTTGGCAACCGGCGTCAACAGCCGCGCGGAATCTACAAAGAAAGGGAGAACGGCGATGAATCATTTCAAAGTGTTGCTACCCAAAGCACTGTGGCTCGGGACAATCGGGGTTGCGACGATGCTCCTAGGCTGGACGCCGTCCTGCAAAGCGCAAGAGGTGAGCCCAGCGATTTTCACGGATAAGGACGTCGAAGACGTTTACCCGGCGAAAAGGCCGCTAGCAAAGAAGCCCGTGAAAGTACAGAACGCATCCCGCTCCATTCAGGCCGGACCTTCCAACCAGGCAATCGGTCGAAAGCAGAATACCCATCGAGCCGCTCGTAAGCGGAACGCAGCATCCGCACTAGGCATGTGAAAAATCAGTCGGCGATGACGCCGATGCTGGCCGGCCCGACGAGCATCCAGGATTGCGCCAACGCAGGCGCTGCGATACGAGTAACGCAATTAGTTCGCGGACGCCAGATCCGCTGCGAACGCTTGCCGAAGCTCTACTGTCGTTTGTGCCACCACTCGCGAAGGGACAGGCAGCGTCCCCCTGAATCCAACGAGATGAGAAAGATGCCATCCAGTTTCGTTTCGAGGCCGGGTGGCACACGGACAAAGGACGCCCACCACCTGGCGATACCGTGCTCCGCAGTGACCGCGAGAATCTCATAACCAAACTGGATTTTTTCCTCGGTTTTCGCAACGCTGGCCCAATATTCGTAGATCGCGGTCCGACCACGCAAAGGTTCGTCGAAGGGCGTCACTTGATAAGTGCCATCGTCCGCGTACAGCGACGCGGCGGCCTCGGGGTCGCGGCTGGTCCATGCGCTTCCATAGGAAGCCAGCCAATGACTGAAGATTTCTCGGTCCATAGTTGCTTTGAGGACTACTACACCCCTACTACAGTAATCCGTTTCGGATTGGAAGTACTTTAAGACAAATGCGCGACTCGAGGAGCGGATCCCGCTCCGATCCGGAGAGATTCTGTGTGTGCTAGAGGTGCTTGCCGAGGGGAGAATTGGGTATTACACTCGCCCGGCATATCAGCAGGCCATTTGAATGGAGGGAGATCATGAATCGTCGCATCAGTTTTCTGGCAGTCGTCTTGGCGGTGGCGGGAATTCTTACTGTGCGCGGAGCATTTTCGCAGTCCACTCCGCAAGCAACTAGAAAAGCGATCAAAATGGCGGGCGGACCGATAACGGCACCATTCAGCGACGCCATTCTTATTGGCAACACGCTCTACATGGCGGGACGGATCGGCATTGATCCGAAGACGGGCAAAGTTCCAGAGAAAATAGAAGACGAAGCCAAAGTGTTGCTCGATAGCGAAAAAGAAGTCCTAGCGCAAGCGGGAATGACGATGGATGACCTGGTGTACGTGCAAATCGCATGCACGGATTTGTCGTTGTTCCAGAAATTTAATCCCATTTACGCAAGCTACTTCTCGACGAAAGATTATCCCGCGCGCGAATTCATAGGTGCGGGGTCGCTCCTGGCCGGGGGACACTTCGAACTGCAGGCTATCGCGGTGAAGAAATAGAGCACGGTTCAACCCATAGAAGGCGAGAAAGGGGAGGGTTGACAAGGGGCTGGACTTTCGAATATACTTAACATCGTTAAGTTAGTGAGGATGGCGAGCAATATGGGTGTGAAGGAGCGTAGAGCGAGGCAAAAGAAGTTTCTGCGCCAGGAGATCCTGGATGCCGCGAGCGAATTGTTCGTGCGCGATGGATACGAAAACGTGTCCATGCGGCGGATTGCGGACAAGATCGAGTATTCGCCGACCACGATTTACATTTATTTCAAGGATAAGGCGGAGCTGCTGGACCAGGTCTGCAAGGAGACTTTTGGGCGTCTGGTGCAGCGGCTGAGCAAGCTCATGGAGCAGCCGGGAGATCCCGTGGAGCGGCTGAAAAGGGGACTGGTGGCCTATATCGAATTTGGCATCGAGAATCCGCATCAATACAGGGCAACGTTCATGATGCCGTTCCCGGAAGGATTTGATCACGAGAAGTATCACCAGGAAGATTCACCGGGAATGCAGGCGTTCGCGTTCCTGACGCGCGGCTTAACAGATTGCATCAACGCCGGGAAAATGCCGGCGATGAACGTAGAGCTGGCCGCCCAGACGCTGTGGGCAGGAATTCATGGAATAACATCTCTGCTGATCACACACGAGACGTTTCCTTGGGTGGGGCAGGGCAAAGTGATTCATTCGACGGTAGATACGCTGGTAGCGGGGCTGGAAGGGGCGAGGTAAATTTTTTTTGCCAAAATATTAACAGTGTACAGCAAAGGAGCAGTGTTACTTTTGGATAGGCTGTTACGTAGAGTGAGCAGGAGCAAGCGAAATGGGCTTACTGGCAAGACGGAATCTGTTTCACGACCGAGTACGCTTTGCGGTGACGCTGACGGGCATCGTATTTGCGCTTGTCCTGATCATCATCCAGTTTGGGTTGTTCCTCGGGTTCACGACCACGACTTCAAACAACATCGATCATTCGAACGCTGATCTTTGGGTCGTTTTTCACGGCGTGGGATATTTCGACACGGGGAGAAACTTCTCCGAGCGCAAATTCTACCAAGTGCTTTCGACGCCGGGCGTTGCTCAAGCCGAGAAGTACATGCAGGCGTTCGCGCGATGGAAACATCCGGATGGCCGGGTGGAAAACGTGCAAGTGATCGGATTTCATCCAGGCAGCGGAATGGGCGAGCCGTGGAACATGGTCCAAGGCAGCGTTGCTGATTTAAAGCAGGAAGATTCCGTGATTGTGGACGAACTGTACCGCAACAAATTAGGGGTGCAGAAAATTGGCGACCGAATCGAAATAGGCGACCACCGGGCACGCGTAGTCGGATTCACGCGGGGAATCCGTTCGTTCACGACGTCGCCGTTTATCTACGCGAAGTTCAAAAACTCTCTGGACTATACCAATCCAACCTCAAGCGAAGACAGCACAGCATACATCTTAGTGAAAGCAGCGGTAGGAGTTTCGCCAATAGAACTGCGGGAGAGATTGCGCACGCGGCTGACGGACGTCGACGTTTACACGACGGCGGAATTCAGCCGCAAGACAAGGTTTTATTGGATGTTCACGACAGGCGCCGGGCTGGCAGTGCTAACAGCGGCGCTGATGGGGCTGATTGTGGGAGTAGCAGTAGTGGCCCAGACGATTTATGCGGCGACGATGGATCACATCCGGGAGTACGGAACGCTGAAGGCCATGGGCGCAACGAACCGTTACTTGTACCGCGTGCTGATCGAGCAGGCGGTGTGGAGCGCGGTCCTGGGATACGGGGCGGCCATGATTGTGGCGTATTTCATCGTGCGCGCGAGTGAAGAGAGCGGCGCCGTGATCCTGATGCCGTGGTCCATGTCGGTAGGGCTGTTTTTCCTGGCGATTGTGATGTGTATTGCCGCGGCTCTGGTTTCCATCAACAAGGTGACGCGGATCGATCCCGCGATGGTCTTTAGAGGATAGGAACCCGAAAGTTTCAAAGCAAGATAAGAAACAATAGAGAGAGTAAAGAAAGAACAAACACATGACGCCAAGTCAAGCGCAGATCGTGATTCGGGCGAAGGGGCTAAGCAAGGTTTATCGCGAAGGAGAGACGGAGTTGCGTGCACTGCAGGACGTCGACCTGGAGGTTCGTGCAGGGGAACTGACGCTGCTGATGGGGCCCTCAGGGAGCGGAAAGACGACGCTGCTCTCCATTCTGGGATGCATCCTGCGCGCGAGCGAAGGGAGGCTCGAAGTGCTGGGGGAAAACGTGTCCGGGTTGCCAGAAAGAGATTTGCCACGAATCCGGCGCGAAGGAATTGGATTTGTCTTTCAGGGATTCAACCTGTTTCCAACACTGACGGCCGCCGAGAACGTGGCACTAGCGCTGGACTTGCGCGGGATTCGTGCCGGAGCAGCGAAAAAACGCGGGGGAGAACTCCTCGCTGAGGTGGGGTTGGCGCACAAGGCGGGGTCCTTCCCCGCCGATTTGAGTGGCGGGCAAAAGCAGCGGGTGGCGATCGCCAGGGCGTTGGCGGGCGATCCGCCGATTCTTCTGGCGGACGAACCTACGGCGGCGTTGGATTCGACGAGCGGGCGAACGGTGATCGAACTGCTGCAGCGGCTGGCGCGAGTGCATGGGCGCGCAGTGGTGATGGTGACACACGATCCACGCGTCTTATCGTTTGGCGACCGGATTATTCATCTTGAGGATGGGCGAATCGTCCGGGAAGAGAACAACGCGACGAGCGCGATCGAGACTTCCTCGTTTCTCGAAGTCCAGCCAGCCGCGCCGGTGATGGCACGCGAACTTTTGATTTGAAGAGAAAGGCCAGACCATGAAGCGATCCAACATCGTATTGCTTGCAGGGGGAATCTTGTTTGTATTGTCGATAGCCACGCTGGTGAAGAGCCGGGGACACGAAGTCTCGGCGTCCGGGCCGAGGTCAAGCGCGGTTAGCGCGACGTTGATTGCGGCGCCCGGACGAGTCGAGGCGGTTTCGGAGGAGATTCGCGTGAGCTCGGAGTTGAGCGGGCGATTGAAAACGGTCCAAGTGGAAGAGGGCGACCGCGTACAGCGCGGCCAGGTACTGGCGGAAATCGAAAATGACGACTATCGCGCAAGGGTTGCGGCGGCGACAGCCGATTTGGCGCAGCGCGAAGCAGAATTGCGAAGGACGGTCAACGGTGCGCGGACGCAAGAACGCCGCGAAGCGGAGGCATCCATGCAGGCGGCCAAGGCGGTGCTGGATAACTGCAAGAGTGAAGCGGAGCGGCGGCGCGGGCTTGCGGATCGAAACGTGATTTCACGGGACGAAGCGGATCGTTACGAACGCGGATACCAAGTGGCGCGCGCACAGTACGAACAAGCCGCGCAGCATTTTGGGCTCGTCGATGCGGAAGCCCGAGAAGAAGATCGCGCCCACGCGGAAGCAACAGTAGCGACGGCCCGTGCGCAGCTTGCCGAGGCGCGTGCGTATCTGGAGAAAAGCTATATCCGCGCGCCGATCAACGGCGTGATCCTGCGGAAGCTCCGGCACAACGGGGAGAGCGTCTCCACGCAATTCGATTCGCCGGTGATCACCATGGCGGACGACTCCGTTTTGCGCGTGCGGCTGGATGTGGACGAGAGCGACGTCTCGAAACTAAGCGTCGGTCAGCGCGCGTACGTGACGGCAGAAGCTTACGGAACACACAAGTTCTGGGGCCATGTGATTCGCGTGGGGCACATTCTTGGGAAAAAGAATGTCCGGACGGACGAGCCGTCCGAGCATGTAGACACCAAGATTTTGGAAACGCTAGTGGAGCTGGACCCTGGGCAACAACTGCCGCTCGGTTTGCGAGTCGATGCGTACGTGCAAACCGAAGATGGCCAAGCACCTAAGTAGTTCTCAGAAAGTGACGGGCCGTCGATGGCAGCCCGTATATGGGCATATCGTAGTGGACCATATTTAATACTATGACCATATATGGTCTATTCTGAGTTGCTTTCCAATCCCTATATTTTCCCTAAGCTTTGTATTTTGTTTGTCTTACATGTTACAAAATCTTTGCATCGGATGGTGACCATCATGCATCAACTATCCCCAGTCAGGACAGAATCCATGCTAAGAATTACAACGGAAAGAAGGCGCGGGAAGGTGTTTCTCAGCGTCGAGGGCAAGCTGACGGGGCCGTGGGTGGCGGCGCTGGAGCAGTGCTGGCGGGAACTGCATGCCGCGTCACCACGCGAGAAGTTCCTCGTAAATCTGTGCGGTGTGAGCTTTATCGATGCCGCCGGAAAAGTGCTGCTGAAAGAAATTCACCGGCAAGGCGGGCAGTTGCTCGCGGAAGGCTGTCTGAATCAAGCCATCGTCCACGAAATCGTGGCAAGCGAGAAGAAAGACGCAAGCACCGGTGCACAGGGACAGCGCAAGCGCTCGCACATCATCTTTTACACGTTATTTTTCGGTCTGACGCTGGGATCCACCGTGGCACACGCACAAGGCACAAACAAGCAGAGCGCGTTGCCGGGGAATGCGCCTGCGCAGGTGCTGCGGTTGACGCTGGACCAAGCCGTGGGGCTGGCGCTGAAACAAAACACGACCGCGCAAATCGCGATTCTGCAGGCGGCACAGAGCGAGCAAGACAAAAATATTTCTCGATCGGATTTACTCCCGCAAGCGAATGCAAACATTTCGGACGAGGCGCAGAAAGTAAACCTGCTTGCTCAGTTCGGCGGCAGGACGCCGTTCCCAGGATTCCCGAAGACGCTCGGGCCGTACCAAGTGTTTTCCGCGGGACCAAGCTTCGGCATGCCGGTTTTCGACTTGACGCTGTGGCGCCGGTATCAAGCGGCGCAGAACACTCTGAAATCGAGTAAGGCAAACAGCCTTTCGACACGTGAGCAAGTGATTCTGCTGGCGGTTTCGCAGTACATCGGGACGCTGCGCGCGATGGCCAACGTTGACGCTTCGCAATCGCGCGTGAACCTGGCGCAAGCGCTGTATGACCAGGCAGCGGATTTGCAGAAAGAAGGTGTTGGCACGGGAATCGACACGCTGCGCGCCAACGTCGAGCTGCAAAACGAAAAGCAGCGGCTCATTGAAGCGGAAAATGACCGCGAAACGTCTCTCTTCGCGCTGAGCCGTCTATTGAATCTGGATCCGCGGCAGGCCATCGAATTGGCGGACTCGCTGAGCTTCTTCGAGACGCCGCAGCCGGAGGTCGGGACGAGCATCGATGATGCGCTGGCGGAGCGCCAGGAATGGAAAGCGCTCGCAGCGCAAATCAAGGCCGCGGAGTACCAGAAAAAAGCGTCGCAGGATTCGCGCCTACCCTCGCTGCGGTTCGACGGGGATTTCTCGTACTTTGGATCATCGGGAAACACGGCTCTGCCGACGTACACCTACCAGGCCAGCGTGAATATGCCGCTGTTTACCGGCGGGCGGATACACGCAGAGGTTATTCGCGCGGACCTGGAAATCAGGAAACTCGAGCAACAGAAAGATGATCTGCGGAACCAGATCGCCCTGGACGTAAAGACCGCGCTGCTGAATCTGCAATCGGCGCGCAGTGAAGTGCAAGTGGCGAACCTGGGCGTGCAGCTTTCGAAGGAAGAAGTGGATCAGGCGCGAGACCGGTTCAAGGCCGGAGTGGCGAACAACATCGAAGTGATCCAGGCGCAGGATTCGCTGTCCCGCGCGAATGACAACCAGATTGCGGCGCTGTACCGCTTTAATCAAGCGCGTGCGGACCTGGCGCGGTCGATGGGCCAAATGGAAAAAGTTTACGCGAAATAATCCCGGGGGGAATCATGAGCGTTGAGATCGAAGTTGGATTCGAGAACGCGACAAAAGTGCCGCGCGTCACGGAAGAGCTTTCGCTGGAGGAGACGCCGAAAGGGCTAGCGAACCCGAAGGTGCGGCAGTTGCTTCTCGGCGGGGGAGCCGTAGTGCTGTTGGCGGTCGTGGGGCTCTTTGCCTATTACCGAAACCGGGAGACGACGGACGACGCGCAGGTGGATGGGCACATCACGCCGATGGCTTCGAAAGTGTACGGGCGCGTGGCGCAAGTTCTAGTTGATGACAACCAGGCCGTGAAGGCCGGCCAAGTGCTCGTGAAGATCGATCCGCGCGACTATCAGGCGGCGCTGGATCAGGCGAAGGCATCGCTGGCACTGGCGGAAAGTGAAGCGCGTTCGGCCGGAGTAGACGTGCCGCGCACGCGCGAAAACGTAGCAAGCGGAAATTCGAGCGCGGACGCGCAGTTGTTGGGCGCGCAGGCGGACTTGGCGCGCGCACAAGCCACTTACGAGCAAGCGCAGACGGCGGATTTGGCGTGGGCGCGAGCCAACGTAGAGAAGAGCCGCGCAAATGCCGAATTGGCTAAGGCAGACCTGGCGCGCTACTTGCCGCTAATGGAGAAGGGCGAGATCTCGAAACAACAGTATGACGCCGCGAAGGCCAACGCCGACGCGACCGCGAGCGCGCTGAAGGCCGATCAAGAAAAACTGGCGCAGGCGCAGCGCAACGTGGATGTGACCAAGGCGCAACTGGATGCCGCGAAGGCGCGCGTTGAGCAGGCGCGTGCAGGAGTGGCCGCGGCGCATGCGGACGTTAAGCAGGTAAGCATGAGGGCCGCGGACGCGCAAGCCAAGGTCGCGAAGGTGGAACAGGCGCGGGCGGCGGTGGAGGCTGCCGAGCTGAACTTGAGCTACACCGAAATCACCGCACCAGTTAATGGCGTGGCAACGCACAAACAAGTGGAGCCGGGACAGATCGTGCAGGCGGGGCAGGGGTTATTGGTGGTTGTGCCGCTGGAGAGCGTGTGGGTAACGGCCAACTTCAAGGAGACGCAACTGAAAAACATGAAGCCCGGGCAGAAAGCGGAAGTGAAAGTGGACACGTACGGAAAAACTTTCAGCGGGCGCGTGGATTCGATCGCCGGAGCGACTGGATCGGTGCTGAGCCTGCTGCCGCCGGAAAACGCCACCGGAAATTACGTGAAGGTAGTGCAGCGCATCCCGGTGAAGATCGTGCTGGATCCTATTCCTTCCGAGAAAGCGGTTCTGCGGCCGGGAATGAATGTGGACGCGACGGTGATCACGAATTAACGGGGAATAAGGATACGGATTGCGGCGGTCATACGTAGAAACAACAGGGGCAGAGAGTACGCGCGATGCGACACAGGCTGCTAGCCAAGCTGAGGATGCCGGACGGGACGATCAACCCTTGGGTGATCGCCGTTACGGTGACGCTGGCGACGTTCATGGAGGTGCTGGACACGTCCATCGCGAACGTGGCGCTGCCGCACATCGCGGGGAACTTGTCGGCGGGACAGGACGAATCCACGTGGGTGCTGACTTCCTATCTCGTTTCGAACGCGATCGTGCTACCGCTTTCGGGATGGTTTTCCGGCCT
>Ga0210407_10001246_pt1 | contig 24572 bp, 25 predicted proteins | sample IncBWC27MmetaG_FD_150860 | JGI IMG/M metagenome (GOLD analysis project Ga0210407, IMG submission 150860) | Forest soil microbial communities from Barre Woods Harvard Forest LTER site, Petersham, Massachusetts, United States - Inc-BW-C-27-M | ecosystem: Environmental > Terrestrial > Soil >... | reverse complement strand
CGGAAGATGAAGGGCCGCATGCTCCTCACGGCGCGTTGGACGCTTTCCGAAGACGGCAAAACACTTAACGACGCCTTTACGCAATATTTGCCCGACGGTACGACATTGTTCTCGCAGCCCTTGCCCGACGGTTCGACATTGTTTTTGCCCTATGTGTACGAGCGGACGGCGGGAAATTCAGGTTTTCTAGGCACATGGGACAGCGAGAGCGCGAAAGTGACGGCGGGGATCGAGCTCCAGATCCAGACCTACGAGAGTGACGGCCTGTCATTTAAACGCTCCGATGAAGAAATGGCTAAGAGGATCAAGTTAGATGGGAACGATTATCCGGACCTCGATCCGAACGGTGGAGATAAAGGCACTGCATATTCGTGCCGCCGCGTGAACGAGCGCAGTCTGGAAATTACATACAAATTCAAAGGCATAATTACGGGCACCCGGCAGATCGAGCTTTCTACAGATCTCAAGACGTTGACGATGACCGAGCGCCTGGTGGGTGAAAGCAGGCCCAAGAGCATTCTTGTGTTTGATCGGGAATAGACGTGCGAGTCCACCCTGCGGGTGTGGGTCCCGCGATTCGCCGGGGCACTGGCACGAGGTATTTTCGACGGCATTCTTTCCAGTGCTGTAGAGTTTTGGGATGAGGATCGCTGGGCTCCCTGGATAGCGGCGATCCTGCTGTGAAGCACTCTCGAGTGCTGTTTGCCTTGCCCGGTCTTTCGTCCGGCAATCGGAGCCGTGTTCTGCTTGGTTCTCTCGCTCAGTGGTGGTCCTGGGGCCTAGTCACACCTCTTATCGTCTGGACAGATGCGCGGCTTCCATTCAAAGAGAACCAGTTGGGAAAGCGAATTCTTACGCGTTTGCTCGCGAGCGTGGTTCTTACCATCCTATTCTTCTACGTGTTCTTGGCGATGTGCGCGTTTCTGTGCCTGGGCGCATGGAGCGTGCTGGCGGATGTACATGCTCTTGCGAAGGCGTTCCGCCAAGGCCTCTTCTTGTGGAGTTGGGTTGTCTATTGGGTCATCTCTGGCGTGATCCAGACTGTCCGGGCCTACGAACACTATCGCGCTAGTGAACTGCGGCTGTAGAAAATGGAGTGCAGCTTTCGCAAGCGCGCCTGAATGCCCTGCGCATGCAGCTTGACCCGCATTTCCTCTTCAATGCGCTCAACACCAACTGGTCGCAGGTCGAGCGCGATCCTCATTGGTGTTGCTGCGGTGCTGGCATGACTATGCCGGGGTGAGGCCAGAGGGTTAATGCTCCTAGCAGATTGCCGGCCGAGTGAACCACCGCTGGCAACAAGAGACTCCCGCTCGGTACCGAAGATCAGTCTCCGATATCTCCAGAGTAAGGGCAATTGTACCGATGATGTGCCGAAATTGTTCCGGGGACGCCAAGGTGGGAGCCACGAAGGCCAGGCCTGCGATTACCGCGTTTTTCAGCCGGGAAGATAAGTGTCCGCCACACGTGCGCGACGAGGCTATTGTCGTACCCGTGTCCGTGTCGAGCCCTTCTTTGGGCAATCGGCTACTTCACTAAATGAGAGGCAGCAAGACTGACAAACTCCCGTGGCGTTACGACTTTAGTTTTCTTCCAGAATCTCGGAAAATGTTTTTGATTGGCGGTCACCAAATAATCCGCACGCGCAGCGTCAGCGCATTCCAGGAATATATTGTCCTCGGGATCCGAGGTTGCTTCAAGCCGCCGGGCGGGACCACGGTATGACTGTGGTTCTTGATGAGCTGCAGCAATTGCAGCCGAAGACCCTTTCGGATCCGGAGCTCGGGACGGGCAAGGACCTCGCTGTATTCCTCAAAGATGGGATGCGAAACATAAAGGCGGGCACGCGACGCGGGGGAAGGGACTTGTAGGCGGCGTGGAGTTCCCTTATTATGGGTAAGAGGTCCATTATTGTGGGTGAGTCATGAATATTACGCTGACGCTGGACGACAGGCTTGTGAAGGAAGTGCGGAAGATCGCGGCGGATAGAGATACGACACTCACCGGATTGGTGCGAGCGCATCTTGAGCAACTAGCGGCGGAAAACGCCAAATCAGGCCGAAAGAGGCGGGAGTTGGAAGCGCTGGAGAGAAGTTTCGAGCGGTTCCAATTCAAGTTAGGGAAGAAAACGTGGAAGAGAGAGGACCTGTATGACCGGTATGACCGGTCCTGACTTTGTGGATTCCAACGTTCTGGTGTATGCGTACGTTTCGACCGATCCGCGGAAACAGGGAATCGCGAAAGATATCGTGAGGCGAGCGATTGCGGGGGAGGGTGCGGCTTCGACGCAGGTATTGTCGGAGTTCGCCTCGACATTTCTACATAAGTTTTCTCCGCCGGCACGGCCAGAGGATTTGTTGCAGCTGCTGGACATTCTGAGTCCGATTGCGCTGGTGCCGTTGGATCGTGGCACTGTGCGTCGGGCGATCGAGGCGCGAGCGGCTTATGGAATTCACTTCTACGACGGAATGATAGTCGCAGCAGCCGAACGCGGGGGATGCCGACGAATTCTCTCCGAAGACCTAAATGCAGGACAGAAGTACTTTCAGATTCCCGTGGAAAATCCCTTCGTTTGATGAGGGATCAGAAAACAAGCAGACAAAACAAGCAGGAGACAGACAGGAATGTCTGTCCCGTCTGTCCATACTGAAAATCCTATGTGGCGCGAACGCCTTTGAAATCAATGACATTCAAGAACATGAAACGGGCTCGCGAGGCGTGCGATAGCAATGCAACATTGTTAGATTGCGTTGAAACTTGCCACCGTATCAATTCGCCAGGGACGCGTACTATTACGATTTGTAAAGAGACATTCAGGGTTGCGAGGAGCGTTAGCGCCTCGTGCTTTTCGGGTCTTGAAAAGAGGGGTCGGCGGGCCGCTGCCCTTCGTTATCCGCTGCTTCACCTAAGCGCCTTCGCGTTACAGGCCCTCAAGCAAGAAATAAATCAAGAGTTTGCAAAACCAAAAGAACGTCTGAACAGCTCTCTCCAAGCCGTCGCGCGTGGCCGAGTAGGTCAGACCGTCGGTCACCGTTGCGCTCCTACTCAGAAGACGCGAGAAAAACGTCGGATATTTCACCAGGCAGCTTTTTGCGACGTCGAGCAACACGCGCCGTTAAAAGAAGAGCGACAGCAAGTCCAACAGAAAGTCCAGTAGATCCAGAAAATCGAGGAAACCAAACGGGTCGACGTCGTCCAACGATTGGGGTTTGTTCGTGAGGATTGGCTCTTCTACTGGCAGCCCGCTGCCGCCCGGGCCTTCGCTTAATCCCGTGAACATCCGAGGATCAGCGCCTAAGCCTGAAACAATGAAGGACATATCCAACTGGCACCTAGGGAGGGGGGCCTACTGATACTTACGCATTGACGCTGATGATAGTTTCAGGCAGAAGGCGTGAACTGGCTGTCTCCCGGCGCTCAATTCTCTCCAAAATCGCCTCGGCATTCACGATTGCAAGCAGCGTCAACGCCTCGTGCTTTTCGCGTCTTGTCGTTGCGTCCATTCTGGTATCAAACGGCTCTAACGGCTCCAGCTCGACTTCGCCTTCCTCGTCACCTTCTTCGTCAGTCTCAACTGCCACTCGTTCAAACTTAAGACCCGAATTGCCGTGAGCGCACACCTTGTCGAGCCAGTGCTCGGGAATCATGACGACCTTACCGCCAAGAGAGTATCTGGCAGATTTCGACTCTTCTAGCAGATTGTGGAGACATTACCGGCAACCATCTTGAACGATTTTGGCGTGTATCAAGTCTTCCATGCTTGATGCTCCTTACCTTACTATTGTTCCGAACGGCGAACCTGATGTCGCCTTCCGAAACGGCGGCTACGGGCACAAGAAAATAGGAGTTGGAGGGGAATGGCGCACCCGGAGGGACTTGAACCCCCAACCCCTTGGTTCGAAGCCAAGTGCTCTATCCAATTGAGCTACGGGTGCTGAAAAGATTCTAGCATTGCTTGGAAGTGTTTGGCGGATCCCCAAGCTTCGGATTTTGTTCCTCACTACCAGCTGGTCGCAGAACTGAAAAACTGAAAGCGACATCTGGCTTCGAACCAGGCGCAAATTCAATCTAAGTCGTTGCTGCGGTTGCGCTTACGAGCCTCGAGCCGTCCTTGGCCTGCTGCAAAGATGATCCAAGAAAAACTAGAGTGCTGCGAAGAACTGACGGAGTCAGAACGCGGACGGTGGTCCGATCGAACGCGCCCCTAACTAAAGGAGCCTGGATCGGAGGATGCGATGGCTGAACTGAAGCCTGACACGCGAGTCGCGATCTATGGACGTGTGAGCACCCGAGACAAAGGCCAGGAAGTCGAAAACCAACTCGCGCAACTCCGCGAGTTCACCGCAAAGCAGGGTTGGACGATCTCCTGCGAATACGTCGACCGCGAGTCTGGCGCTAACCGTGACCGCATTGAGTTCCAGGAAATGTTCCGAGATGCCGCCCATCGCCGTTTTGACCTGCTCTTGTTTTGGTCTCTCGATCGCTTCACCCGCGAAGGCCTTTGGCGCTCAGCAGGAATTAGCCAGTAGGGCTCCGGAGAAGTGACCACCACCAGGAACACGATTCAGAAACCAGTTTGAAATTGTGCTGCATGATCCCGCACAAAAGAGAACGCTCATACTCTTGGCGTGCGGCGAGGGTGCCGTAGGGCGTTCATCTTGACCCCGCGTCGCTTATGTCGGAAGAGAACATTATAATAGCTCGCTATTCCTCAGATTCTCATCACTTAAGTTGCCGCAACTATCGGACCGAGTCAGGGAGCGAAAAACTGTGAACCTCTTTGTAAACCGCTAAGGGCCAGGCTGTATTCGCCCGCCAGACTCCAGTTGGTGGATGACGGGCGGCCCTTCCATAATCCGATAAGGTCAGGTTTTGACCGACACGTTCAGTTCAGCCGGGTAACTCATGCAGCCAGCACAGGGGCTCGGCGTATCGTAGCGTAGGACTCGCGGTACGCCCCGGCATCTACCATTTTGGAGAAGGCGCGTGCCTAGAGTGGGTTGTCCGGGAAAATGAGTGTCCGCCACATGTGCGCGACGGGGCTATTGTCGTACCCGAGCCCTTCCTTCGGTTGCTTGAAGTGACGACCGATGATGTCGATGAACGGATCGATCGAGACCTTCATTGCCGGATCGAAAGCGTAGAGGTCGTGCACAGTGATCATGCGCGCGTCCATGTATGACTTGTGGTTGCGGGCGTACTCGTAAGCTTGCTTGACGTAAGGCGGCGGCACGTAGTCCTTGCCGAAAATCTGGTTGTACAGCTCTGGGTACTCATAGCCGACGGAAGGATCCGGGTAAAAGCGTAAGGCTTGGTGATAGCGGATGCCCCAACTGATCTTCTCCGAGACGTAGGGCTCCATCATCTGCGCACCCCACCACCCGTGATCGACCTTGATCAGGTTGAGCACAACATCGTGAAGAAGGCAGGCCAGGATCAATTCCTCTTTTTCGCCCTTTTTCATCGCATCGGTCGCGCTCTGCAAGACATGCGTCGCCGGTGCGAATCGATACCTAAAGAAATCGACCAATGTCGGTTTCTCCGGCATCGGCTCCAGCTTCATCAGTTCCGCCGGGGATTTGCCGCTCGGGCCAGGCCCTCCGAACAGCAACCCCGCGCCGCGCCGAACCTTCAGATCGTTCGTGGTCGTTTCGGCGTCGAGGTTCCCCATCATGTGGTGCTCAAGTGCGTCGGCGAGCGCCTCGGAGGGCATGGCATTGATAGCGGCTGCCGTTCCTAGGGTCGCAAAGAAAGCTCGACGATCGATTTGCATACGGGCAACCTCACAATGCGAAGGAGCCTACTGCCGAAGCTGCCGGAATTCAACGGGAATCTCCGCCCTCAACTTTAGTCCTAGCGCGAATCCACATGCCTTCTGCAATTCTGGGAGGATTACGGGCTTATACGGAAGTAATTCCAAGAGACGCGATTTGCGTCATTACTTCCTGTTTGCCGCTTATTAGCGGCCAATCTTTTGAATCACTCTAAAAGAGTCGTAGGTGGGAGATGTTATTCTTTTCCAGTTGGATTTTTGTTTTGACCGGACGAAGCTCCGCTTCCAGCTAAGATCTTTGAAGCTCAAGCGGTGCGGAAAGTACGACAAAAGGAATCGTAGCTCATTGAAAATCTGCCCTCGTGCACTGTGTCCACGTCACCCCGCAAGACGTCAATCATCGGTAGAGGCGCGAAAATGGGCAGAGATTGGGGGCTAATGCCGACCACTCGCTCGGAGTATGCCCGGTGGGAACGGCATTTCTCTATACAGCTCGTTTTACCTCGAACGTGTCCCCCGAGATGCTAGCCTGTCAGGAATGCCAATCAAAATCAAAGATCGGCCATTCAAGCTCGCCACCCGCTTGTGATCTTTATGCATTTCTGGTAGCACTTTAATCAATGAATCTATCCATTCTCGTCTCCGTCCTCTTGCACGGATTCCAGGCCGTCGATTGGTCGAAGCCCTGGCTTAGTGCTGGGTCTGCCTGCGATACAGGACGCCCGAGGAAGTACCGATGAAAAAGAAGCTCCGTACGTGGTTGCCTGCTGTGATCTCGGCCTTTCCCACCGCCTTCGGTCCCTACCGGCGCGTGCTGCAGCTAGGGCGGATGAAGAAGTTCCTGGCAGCGATAGTTATTCCGGGCCAGAGTCCCGTTCGAGGACATGACCAAAGACAAGTGTACAATCCAGGCGCGATCGCGTGATCGGTTTCACGCAGAGCAGAACCAGCCGAGCGGGCGGTATCCGATGCGCCGTGCGTTTTTGATTGCCGGGATGATGCTAGCCGCGGTCGCCTGTACTTTTGGTGATCTGGAAAGTGTCTTTGTCGCCGACCCCAATCATCCCGCGATCGAATACGGCACACGGCCCTTGAAAGACCCCGTCTCTGAGTTGAATCGAAAGATACAGGCAGGTGAGGTTCGACTCAATTTCGATGAAGCCCAAGGTTACCTGCGGTCAGTTCTTGGAGCACTTAGCATTCCGATCGAGTCGCAAATCGTCGTCTTCTCTAAGACCAGCGTTCAGATGTTCCGGATCGACCCGCACAATCCGCGCACTCTGTACTTCAATGACTCAGTCGCGGTCGGTTGGGTTCGCGGTGGTCCGATAGTTGAATTGGCCGCAGAGGATCCTACGCAAGGTGTGATCTTCTTTACTTTGGATCAGAAGCCGACTGAGAAACCGCAATTCAGACGCCAGGAAGCCTGTTTGAACTGCCACGTTTCATATTCAAGTCTCGGCGTTCCAGGGATGTTAGTTCGCAGCGTGTTTCCGGGGCCTGACGGTACGCCGATACGCGAGCTGGGTGATTATATTACCGACGATCGCAGCCCCGTCGAGCAACGCTGGGGCGGCTGGTACGTAACCGGAAGGACTGGCTCGATCCGGCACATGGGCAACGCAATCGTCACCGATTCGGCTAGACCGGAATCCATGGTGGCCAACCAGACTCTCAATCTGAAATCGCTCAAAGGAAAGTTTGATACGGACGGCTATCTTTCTCCGTTTAGCGACGTGGTTGGGTTGATGGTTTTCGAACATCAGATGCACACGGTCAATCTATTCACCCGTGTGGGTTGGGAGATGCGCTTGGCGCAGTATCAGGAGCGGATGGACAAAGCTCTGAGGAACCAGGGTGTAACGGACAGACTTCTTCGCGACATGGCTCGCGAACTGGTGGACTACATGTTGTTCGTGGATGAAGCTTCGCTCGGCGACAAAATTCAGGGCACTTCGGGTTTCGCCGAGGCGTTCTCTACAGAGGGTCCGCGCGACAGCAAGGGACGCTCGTTGCGCCAATTCGACCTCCAACGGCGACTGATGCGCTATCCCTGCAGCTATATGATCTACTCAGAAGCCTTCGATAGCATGCCAGATCAAGTCAGAGAAGCGGCCTACAAGCAAATGTGGCAGATTCTTTCAGGCGAAGAAAAGAGCCATAAATATTCCAAGCTCTCTCTTGCCGACCGTCAAGCCATCGTCGAAATCTTGCGAGAAACCAAGAAGGGTCTACCGGATTACTTCCGGCCCGTCACGCACTAATTTCCACCAGCTTTCACAGTGATCCCATTGCGCTGTGTGTCGCAGGCTTGTCCCTACCGAAAACGCTGTCCGGCGCAAGGGCCTTTGAAATCGGTGACATTCAAGAAGATGGAACTGAAGGGCGCGCGGTCCAGGGGGCAGAACGTAACAATGTTACATCGCGTGGAAAACCAGCGAATGGAGTTTTTGCGTAGCACAGCTGATCTTGAAACGTTGGCAGACGATGCCATCGCGGGGCAGTCTTGACGGCGGAAAACTTGTGCAGTATGATGGAGCCATAATGATGGCTAAGACGCAGATCACCCTTGGAACTGAGATGCAGCGCCGTGCGCGCCAGCGCGCCAATGATCTCGGGGTGTCTCTCGCAGAATATTTCCGTCGTCTAGTCGCACGTGATCTTGCTCGTCCTGAAACAGCAGCTGACGTTGACCGTATTTTCGACCTCGGAAGCTCGGGCGGCTCAGATATTGCGAGCCAGAAGGATGCCATGATCGCCGAGGCCTTTCATTCCACACGCAGGAAACTTCGGCGTCGCTAGCGCTCTCCCGATATGAGCCTATTTGTCGACACCTCCATTTGGTATGCCGCCGCGGACTCTTCCGACCACAGCAACGCTCGCTCAAAAGCGATACTCAAGTCTGGTGAAACACTGGTGACCTCGGATCACGTCTTGGTCGAAACATGGACGTTGCTTCACCACAAACTTGACCGCAAAGCCGCGGAGAGATTTTGGGAAGGCCTGAGGAGTGGGATCGCCCTAATCGAAGCGGTCACTTTGGCGGACCTGGAGGTTGCCTGGGATATTGGCGTTTCTTGGCGTGACCAGGATTTTTCTATCGTCGACCGCACCAGCTTCGCTGTAATGCGGCGTCTCGGTATTGACCGGGTCGCGTCCCTCGATGCTCATTTTGCCGTATTTCGCTTTGGTCCAAAACGCCGGCAATCCTTCCACGTCCTTAGATAACAACTGGTAGAGGGAGCATTGCGCCACCCTGTCCCTGCCGAAAATGCTATCCATCGGGGTCTTAACGGCTGCGACCCCGATAAAGTTCCGCCTGCAATCGTCGTAGCTTCCGAGCCGATTTTTGATTTTCCGGCGAAGAACTAATTCGACTTATCTGCCATCCCACTCACGATAAAGTTCCCGAGCCATTCATTTTCTTGTCTCGCTAAACTGCCACCTGCTCATCTGCTTGTGCGGCTTTGCATGCTCGCCAAAGCTACCCGATCAGTTCCACCGCCCCCGGGAAAACCCTGTAGCGGGTCACTGGCCACGAAGAGTTGCCGCATCAGTGATTTGGGCAGCTACCGCTGAGATCGACAGTTTAAAAGCCGTATAGCCTCGCAGGGTTCTCTACCAAGATCGTCCTCCGCATCCTCTCATCGGGGACCCACCGAGGCAGTTGGTTGAACAGACGACCATCATCAATCTGCAATAGCGGTGCAATGTCAGATATGCTGCGGCTGGGGACTCGCGATGAATCCGGGTGGGGCCAATCTGTTCCCCATAGGATCCGTTGAGGGTTTGCGGCAACTAGCGCCTGCGCGAGTGGTACGACATCAGGATATTCTGGCGCGTGGTCTGACACACGGTAAGCAGCGGAGATTTTGACGTATGCTTTGCCAGAGCGGACGAGCTTCAGCAACACGTCAAAGCTGGCCTGAGAAACTCCAAGGGAAGCGCGAGCGCCTGCGAAGTGGTCGAATACGATGGGGAGCGGCGAGGCCATGACTTCATCCTGAAGTACTTCAACGACTGAGAGTCCGGTGTAGATTTGGATATGCCAGTCTCGTCGACTGAGTCTCTTGACCGCAGCCTGGAACCGCTGCCGGATGATCACCGGATCGGGAACACCGAAATCCACGAAGTTCAAACGGATGCCGCGCACACCGACATGCGCCAAAGCGTCGAGTTCTGTGTCTGATATGTGGTCGTCGATGAGCGCAATGCCCCGTGCACGATGGCCAAGTTGGCGGAGAGCATCGACCATGCAGGAGTTGTCGGTCCCGTATACCAGCGAACTCACAAGTACAATTCTGTCTACGTGAAGGGCGCGATGAAGAGCCCGCGTCTCATCGACGGTCGCGGTCTCAGGCGTGTAAGTACGTCCAGACCAAAATGGAAAGCGGTGAGGATCACAGAATACGTGCGTGTGGCAATCGCAGGCACCGCGTGGGACCTCAAAACTGACTGGCGTCTCGGGTTGTGCTGCTGAGGCAAGTGTTCGCATCGCTTCCGGCCACGATAGTGCAGCAGTCAGCCCGCCAAATAGCAGTTCTCGTCGGGTAACTTTTCTAGTGAACCCACCGCTCGACGCTCTCATCATTGTCATTTAGTCGCAGGATTTTGGCCTGCGTTCCCTCCCGACCACACCCTCGATCAGAACGTGAGCGCATAGCAAGACATTCAGGAAGGGCGAGTTACCACGGCGCTTCGGGTAATCTTATTGACAGAGACAGTTCCGGCTTGCCGCATGATCGTTTTTAGTTCGCGACGCAATATCTCCAGAACGGCTTCTACACCGGGTTGGCCAAATGCATCCAATCCCCATGCTTCAGGCCTCCCTATGCCGACCGCTGTCGCCCCCAGGGCGAGGGCTTTGAAAATATCAGTGCCGCGCCGGATACCGCCGTCCACGATAACAGGAATCTTACCCGCGACACCTTCTATTACTTCGGGCAAGCTTTCGATCGTCGGGCGCAAGCTTTCCTCAGCGCGTCCTCCGTGGTTCGAAACGATGAGGCCGTCCACACCATGCTCGACGGCCATCTGGGCGTCTTCGCGAGTGACGATGCCTTTAAGGAGCAGCTTGACGGTCACGGTATCGCGCAAGCGTTTCACGAATTCCCAATTCATGTTCGCCAGATGAGTGGCAGTAACCTTTGATAGATCGAGGCCGCCGAACATGGGCTTCCGTTCTGCGTATTGGGCGAAACCCCCGGAGCCCGCTTTCGGCCTACCGCGGGCATAGCCCGTGTAGGAACTTGAATGGCAAGCGGAGCAGTCCCTTTTATCCACAGTTTGAGCGCGGAAGAGCGTTTCGCGATTGCTGCCTTCTTGCAAGTCCACTGTCAAAACAATCGCCGGTTGAGGTTGGCTAGCCGACAATCACAATCAACAGCTTACAGGTCGCAGTGAGTCGTCCCGTCCCACTCCGCTGCAGCTTTCCAGCGAGTCCCTTGTGGAGATTCAGCAGCGGCGGAGTGACGACCAAGTCGAAAAGGAAAACAGCCCTGGTTGTCTTGACACCTTGTTAATAGAACGGTATTGTGACGGCGCTCGGGTCGAACCCACCCCGCTATTGTCCCGGAGGAATGAGTCCTACTGATCTTGGCCATGCTATGTAGCCAAATATCTATCGGCCGTTCACGAAGAGTGACGGAGCAATCTACCGTTCTCAGAAGGAGTCTCACAGATCATGCGCGGAATCTTGAAATTCTCAGTGACGCTGTTTCTGCTTCTTGCTCCGGTGGTTCGGGCCCAGGAGACATCAGCCCAGGCTCCGCTGTTCACCCATTCGCAAGTAAACGAGCCGATTCACTTTGACGTTTCACCCCCAGTAAGCCAACTAGCCCACACAGCTGCGCCTCCGCAGGTCCAAAGGGTGCTCCACGCAGTTCGAATACCTAAGTCACAAAAGCTGACGTCGATCGCCGGAGTTAGCGCGCCCGTGGACGGCGCTCTCCAGACATCACCTGGAGCATTGGTTAGTGCCTTCATCGGTCTCAACCTGCTCGGAGTCGGTGTCGGTTTCAATGGCTACGTGGTTCCTGACGCGCCTACGGATGCCAACCTCGCGGTAGGCGACAAGCAGGTAGTCCAGTGGGTGAACGTTTCGTATGCGGTGTTTGATAAAGCGAGTGGCGCGGTCATCGCCGGTCCGATTGCTGGCAACCAGTTCTGGGCGGGCTTTGGGGGGCCGTGCGAGACTCAAAACGACGGCGACATTATCGCGCAGTGGGACAAAGCGGCTCATCGATGGCTGATGGCCCAAAACGTTTTCTCCGCGCCGTACATGAGCTGCGTCGCGGTCTCGACCAGCGCCGACGCGACCGGCACCTTCTTCCGATACGCCTTCCCGCAGTCCAACGGCTTCCCAGATTATCCCAAATGGGGCATCTGGACCGATGCTTACTATCAGCATAACAACGTTTTCGGCGGTCCCAACGGTTTCGGCTCCGAGCCCTGCGCCTACGACCGCGCCAGCATGCTCAAGGGAAATCCCAAGGCGAAACAAATCTGCTTCTTAGCTCCCACCACTTTCGACGACAGCATGCTGCCCGCTGACATCGACTCCGCAGGTACACTCCCGCCCGCGGGACAAGCCGAATTGTTCCTCGGCAGCATTGACAATACTCCTCCAACAAGCAATGTTATTTACGCGTACCTGTTTCACGTGGACTTTGCCCATCCCAGCAGATCGACGTTCTCCGGCTTTGGCGGAACGATGCCAATCAGTGTTCCCACTTTCACTTTATCCTGCGGAGGTGTCGGCTTCGGCAATTGCGTACCCCAGAAAGGGAATTCTTCGCTGCTCGAATCGATAGGTGATCGGCTTTTGTACCGCTTGGCTTACCGCAACTTTGGAGATCACCAGAGTTGGCTGGTGGATCATGACGTAACCACCGCCGCCGGTTTAGTGGGCGAGAAATGGTACGAATTCCGCGCGCCCGAAACCTCTGCCACCCCTAATTTATATCAGTCCGGAACGTTCGCCGGCCCAGCGGGCGACGCCAATTTTCGCTGGATGGGCTCGATTGCCATGGACAAAATGGGCGACATCGCGCTCGGTTACAGCATCTCCAGCCGACAAATCTTCCCATCCATCAATTACACCGGTCAGGCGGTGGGCGACCCCTTGGGCACTATGGAGTCCGAAGCCACCATCATCAACGGCACTGGCTCGCAGAAAGATACGGGTAGCCGTTGGGGTGATTACACTAGTATGGCCATCGACGCCGCGGACGATTGCACGTTCTGGTACACCAATCAGTACTACACGGATACCGCTGCGTTCGCCTGGAGCACGCGACTGGCCTCAATCAAGTTTCCCAACTGCAGGTAGAAGCTTTGAGAAGAATCAGAATCCAGAACAAGACTTTGGCAATAGAATTTCGGTAAGGTTGGATCGACGCCGCAATCGCGATTTACTGAGTCCTTGGCTGCGGGGCACCAACGAAAACACAAACCGGCTGTCACGGCAATACGTTCCTAACAGAACCGATCTATCCGGCTATGCTCAATCGGAACTGGACAAAGTAGGACTGTGTTTAAATCAACGCCCGCGAAAAACTTTAGGTTTTCAGACTCCTGCGAGTAGAGTTCGAGCGAGTGTTGCGTCGACGCCTTGCCCGCAATACTTCATCGACTCATTTATGTCCGGACGATCCTTGTCGCTAGGCTAAAGCATTGCAGGGACTTGCAACGGTGGGCTAACGCCTGGTAATGTCGTGCTTATCGGAAACTGACCTACCAACCAACTCTCCATCTGCGCTCCAAAGCGACGCCGTTGACTGCCCGCCAATCTCACAGCTATAGTCCCACTCACGGAGAGAGGTGCTCCCATCCACGACATTTCCCATTATCACATCCTTGAAAAACTGGGCGGCGGTGGGATGGGCGTCGTCTATAAAGCCGAGGACACCAAGCTCCACCGTTTCGTGGCTCTCAAATTCCTCCCGCCCGAAGTCGCTCGCGATCCGCAAACCCTCGCGCGTTTCGAGCGCGAAGCCCAAGCCGCCTCCGCCCTGAATCACCCAAACATTTGCACGGTCTACGAAATCGGCGAAGAACAAGGTGAGAAGTTCATCGCCATGGAGTTCCTTGACGGCCACACTCTAAAGCACGTCATCGAAGGCAAGCCCCTTCCGCTCGAACAATTGCTCGATCTCGCTCTCGAAATCGCCGATGCCCTCGACGCCGCTCACTCCCAAGGCATCACCCATCGCGACATCAAACCTGCAAACATCTTTGTCACCGCTCGCGGCCACGCCAAGATTTTGGACTTCGGCTTGGCCAAGCTTTCCCCCGCCTCCCGCGTGGCCGAAGGCGTCGGCGTCTCCACAATGGCCTCGCAAACTTTGGATGACTTTCTGACCAGCCCGGGTGCCACCCTCGGCACCGTCGCCTACATGTCTCCCGAACAAGCCCGCGGAGAAGAACTGGACGCTCGCACCGACATGTTCAGTTTTGGCGCCGTCCTCTATGAGATGACCACCGGCCAGTTGGCGTTTTCCGGCAACACCACCGCCGTCATTCATGACGCCATCCTCAACCGCGCACCCGTCCCACCCTCCAAATCCAATGCTCAGATTCCCCTCGAGCTCGAGCGCATCATCGATAAAGCCCTCGAAAAAGACCGCAAGCTGCGCTACCAAACCGCCAGCGATCTCCGCGCGGACTTGAAGCGCCTGAAGCGCGACACCTCCTCGGGCAAAGTGCCGCTCGCGAGCAGTTCAGTGCAGAGTTCCGGGCCAAGCTCCGCCCAAAACGTGACTGCGCCAAAGAGCCGCAAAGCCATTTCCGCCGTCATTGCCGCCGTCGCAGTCCTTGCCATCGCCGCTGGCGCTTATCTCTGGTCCAACCGGCCTCGCAGCTTCAATTTGCAAAACGTGCAGTTTACCCAGGTCACCACCACGGGAAATGCCGGTGCCGCGGCGCTCTCCCCTGACCGCCGCTACATCGTTTATGTCCTGCACGATGGCGAGCAAGAGAGCTTGTGGGTACAACAGCTCGCCACCGGCAGCCATGTGCAGTTGCTGCCCCCCGATCAGGTCCGTTTCGTCGCCCTCAGCTTCACGCCCGACGGCAATTACATTCTGTTCGTCCGTTCCGACAAGTCCACCACCAACTTCCGCTATCTTTATCAAATCCCGGCCTTAGGCGGTGCGCCACAGCAGTTGGTCCGCGATATCGACTCCGCTCCAGCCTTTTCCCCGGATGGCCAGCAGTTCGCCTTTGTCCGCGGCATTCTCAATCCCCCATCAAACCAGATTCTTGTCGCCAGGGCTGATGGCACCGGCGAACGCGTGCTCGCGGATCGCAAAGGCTTCGGAGCCGGCTCGCCCACAGTCTCTTGGTCTGCGGATGGCAAAAATCTGGCGTTTGTTTCCCCCGAGTCCCGCGATAACCAAACTCGCTGGGTGCTCGAGACCGTGTCCGTGAAGACCGGCGAGGTGCGGGACCTTCATTTTTTCGCGACGGGTGCTCGAGCCGTGGCTTGGTTGCCCGATGGTCACGGCCTTCTGACAATGACCATCGATGACCAAAGCGGACGCGGCCAGATTTGGTCCGTTAGCTATCCCCGCGGCGATGCCTCTCGCTTCACCAATGACCTCACCGATTACGATCTATGCTGTTTGGACATTACTCGTGACGGCGATTCCCTGGTCGCTCTCCAAGACACCACCTTGAGTGATATCTGGGTGGCTAAAGGCGACGGCTCGGAAGCCAAGCAAATCACTTCTGGCGAGGTTCTTGGACTCGGCCTGGATTGGGTGGGAAACCGCGTCACCGCCTCGAACCCTCGCCTTGAGTGGATACTGCTGAATCCGGATGGAAGTGGCGAAACTCCACTGACCCATGACCACGATCCCCATTTGTACCTGTCCGCTTGCCCCGACGGCAAGCATATCGTTTACAACTCCTTCCATCAGGCTAACTTTGAGCTTTGGCTCGCCGGGGCCGATGGCTCCAACCCGGTGAAACTTCCCGCGGGTGGACTTGTGGGCGGCGGCGCCTGCACTGCCGACTCCAAATCCATCGTGTATGGTGCCCAGAACGCCCTTTGGCGCATTCCCCTCGAAGGCGGCAACCCCGTTAAGTTGGATATACCGTTCGGCCTCGCCGGAGAGACGAGTGACGGAAAGCTGGTCCTTTATGGAACACAGAAAGTCGAAGGCGCGAGCTTGGTATCCAAGCTGGTAGTGGCCCGGGTCACCGGAGGGGCGCCCCTGTACACTTTCGATGCGCCCTACGGCATGAAATCCGCGAAATTCACTCCTGATGGCAAAGCCATCGCCTTCCTGCTTACCCGCAACCGCGCAACCAATATCTGGGAGCAGCCTTTGGCCGAAGGCCCCCTTGTCCAGCTTACGAAATTCCCCACCGACGACATGTTCGCCTTCGCCTGGTCCCCCGACGGAAAGCAACTCGCCTTCTCCCGCGGCCGCCGCAAAACCGACGCCGTCATGATGAGCCATTTCCGCTAATCCTGCTGCCCGACTACGCAAATTGCACCATTTGACTGCCGTTTTGCCATTGACAGCCTGTTGTCCATACCGAAAATGCCATCCTGCGCGAACGCCTTTGAAGTCAGCGGCATCCAAGTAGAAAGAAATCGCAAACCGGTCCCACCGAAGCGATCAGAATATCACCACGTTACAATTGTTACATGGCGTCGAAACTTGCAACCGTATCAATTCTCCAGACACACCCTGCCCGCTGTTAATTTTCCGATGGCTTCTCAACATGCCAATGGGAATGATGGAAATCCTCAGAAAAATTGCGGCCTCCGGTCTCGTTTGCGTCATCCGAGCGGCCGACCCTGATCAAGCTGCGCGCATGGCCGAGCCCTGCGCAATCGGCGGCGTTGCGGCGATGGAAGTCACCTGCACCGTGCCGGGAGAGCAAGCGGAGCAATCGAGCTGCTGGCGAAGAAATACTTGGACAACTTGGACACTCACGGTTTGCGTTGGGTGGTGGTCGGGAGTATCTTTTTCGAGCGTTGAGCGCGGATAATCGATACTTCACCTTAGCCTCTCTGGATCGAGGATTTTCCTTGCGCAAAACAATTTCTCTCTTGACACTGCTAGTGCTGACGCTGGCGAACGCACTTCACGCACAGGGGGCCGCGCCACATCTTATTGACGCGCACGTTCACTACAACAGTGACCCGGTATTTCTCGAGAAGTTCGTTGCAAAGCTCGACGCCATGGATGGCATCGCGGTCCTTCTCGTCAAGCCGGGGGACATTGAATCCGCCCGGGCCGGAATCGCCAAACATCCGAACCGGTTGATCGGTTTCGGCGAAATCAACTTGGACGACCCACATGCTGTCGATCTTGTCGACTTGGTTCACGAGGTCGGCTTTCGAGGCCTGGGTGAACTCACCTCGCCTCTGAAAAACTACGATGACCGCAGCTACTGGCCGATCTACGCGCGTGCTGAGAAGTATGGGATGATCCTGCTGTTTCATACCGGCATCGTCAACCGCCCCGACCCCAACATCCCCAGTGACATCAGCGTCGACCGCATGCGGTCGACTACCCTAGACGGTATCGCGCGCCGATTTCCAAAGCTCACCATCATCGGCGCGCACCTAGGCAACCCTGAATATGCGTGGGCGGCAGAAATTGCCCGCTGGAATCCTAACCTCTACTTCGATCTCTCCGGCTCCTCGCTGATTAAGACGCAGCAGGACTACACATTCTTCAAATCCATCTTTTGGTGGTCAGGCGTGGTGAGTCCGCATACGCCCAGGACCGCCGGCAATGCTTTCGAAAAGCTGGTTTTTGGCTCGGATATTTTCAATGCCGAGATCGAAGAGTTCGATCGCGAACTGGAACGCTACCACAAAATGCTGGACGCTTGCGGCGTGCCTCCGGCGTCCCAATCCAACATTTTCGCCGGAACTCTTTGGAACATTCTCAACCGGAAGCCTTAAACCACCAAGACACAAAGGCACGCAGACGGAAAAGATTAAGTCCCTGAATTCAGGCGCTGGAACGCTCGCAGCCGATGCTGCCGATGGGTGGGTACGTCGAAGGCGCGATCCACGATTACCGACGCCGCAGAACTACGACCCTGTTCCCGCATTGAACACGCGAAGGGAAGAGCTGACGCAATGGCGGCCGCGTCATCGGCATCAGGAATATCTGGGTTTCCTAAGAGATTGAAAAGAACGTGCCGGAGACTCGGATGTGCGCAGCGTCAAAAAACTAGTCGAGAAAATCGATCAACAAGTTAAAACTTCCGACACCCCTCGCAGCCCTTCGTCTGGACCGCTACCGCGGATTCGATCTTCGCTAACGTTTAGCGACTATGTGAACGTACTTCCGGGACGGGACACGAGATACATCGATACTTCGCTTGCCGCCGTGCATGGAAACTCCGTGTCCACAACGAAATCCATCGGTTGGAGGCAGGATCTTGGCTCACGCACGCCGACTGGCAAGACGACCCGGCGCTTCGCGCTGCTGTTGCGGATGATACAAAGAGATTTTGGGAACTCGCCATTCCTGCTCGCGAGATGCTGGCAGACCTACTACTCGAGTTAGGCGGTCCAAACCACGCGCTTGCGCGCTTGTCCAATAAGAGAAATCTCTGCGCATTGCGCCATAACCGCTTGGCGCGAAATCACCTAGGAAACAGGAATCAGCAAGGGAACTGCACAGCGTAGCGTGTCTAGCCTGTCCAAAAACGTATGAATTGCAGGCGCCTGCTTCGCGGGCTTGAATTGCCTTATTCCGCGGCTGTTATCTGATCCGCAGCCGGTTTATGGGCAGGTGCTCGATCTAAGTCACTTCCTCTGGGCGTTATGTTCGATCCCTGGCTATAAAGCTTTGCTCGAACCTCGCTCGCACGGCGGCGCGGTACAAGGTCGACTCCGCGAAGCTCGCAACCACCGTCCGAGCCGAATTGTCGAAAGCCAAAAACAAGGTCAACGACCAAAGCCAACCGGGTCAGAAGGCTACCACCGTCAAGCCAACTCGCAAGCAGTCCCGCCAAAACCTGTCCGTTCCAATGCCCGAGAGGCCCTCGTTTCAATCGTGGCCTCTCGGTTTCTTCTTTTTGCGCCGCGTTCCTCTGGTTCTTTGCTAAGACCACTTTGGATGGAACGTAAACCAGCAGCCGCGGGCCGCGAAAAGCACCGAAAAGCATCCCCCTTGCTTACCGAGGGCAACGGTGATAGCCTCGGTTACCGAGGACATAAAACAGATGAGCAAACCTGCCGATCTGGTGCAGGGCACGCTAGACATGTTGCTACTGAAAATTCTGGCGCTTGAGCCGATGTGAACGGCTTCGCCGTTAGTCAGCGATTGAAGCAGGTGTCTGGCGACGTTTTGCAGGTCAGCGACGGATCGTTGTACCGGGCTTTGCATAAGTTGGAACAAGAGGGCTGGATCACAGCCGAGTGGAAAACGTCCGAGCCTGGTCGGCGGGCGAAATATTACTCGCTGACACGGCTCGGGCGAGGACAGCTCGAAAAAGAAACAGACAACTGGGGCAGGCTTTCGAGCGCCATTTCGCGGGTTATTAAACTGAATGAGGCTTGAGCGTCGCGCGGCGCAAAACGGAGGTTGGGTATGCGACCGGAGCATTGGCTGTTCACGATTCCACTGCGGCTGCGGTCGTTGTTTCGCCGTGCGCAGGCGGACCAAGAATTAGGCGACGAGTTGCGCGACCACCTCGATCGAAAAACCGAGGAATTCGTCGCGCAAGGGATGACGCTAAAAGAGGCGTACCGTCGCGCGCGACTCGACCTGGCCGGCATCGAGCAGACCAAAGAGAAATGCCGCGACGCTCGCAGAGTAAACTGGATCCAAGACCTGATTCAGGATTTGCGTTTCGCCCTGCGCATGCTGCGTAAGTCTCCGGGCTTCACGGCTGTCGCCACCCTCACCCTCGCTCTCGGCATCGGCGCAAACACGGCGATATTCAGCGTGGTGAATGGCGTTTTGCTACGGCGGCTTCCGTACGGCAATCCGGAGCGTCTGGCGTGGGCGGCAGAATATTGGCCAAGGATAAATGATGACGTCGTGCCGGACCCGGACTACACGAACTGGAAACTGCGCAGTCATGATTTTGAGGGGCTGGCTGCGTTCGACGGTGGTGATCACATGAACATGACGGGTGCGGGGCAGCCCGAGCGCATCGAGAGTGTTCTTGTGACTGCTAATTTTGTAAGCGTTCTGGGTGTGGGACCGTCGCTCGGACGTGGCTTTCTGCCCCAAGAGGCAGAACCTGGAGGAAAGCTCGTAGCTATTCTCAGCGACGCGCTGTGGAAACGAACATTTGGCGCGCAACAGCAGATCTTAGGTAAAGAAATCGCACTGAATGGGCAGCTCTACACAGTAGTCGGTGTGATGCCGGCAGGATTCCGGTTTCCGGATCGGCGACCAAATCCTGAAATACTTCTGCCATTTCAGCTACCGACGAAAGTCGATTGGAACGTCGGGCGTGTTTCCCTGACGCGCGTCATTGGGCGGCTAAAATCCGGTGTCAGCATCGCGCAAGGGAAGGCAGAACTCGCCGGCCTCAGCAAACAGGCGGAAAAAGACATTCCGGCAAATTTCGTACACGCGAGGGATGGCATGGTGGTCCGCGTGACCGGCTTGCATGAGAAGTTGGTGGGGGACACACGACCAACGTTATTGATCCTGCTCGCGGCGGTTGGCTTCGTGTTGCTGATCGGTTGCGTGAATGTCGCGAACCTACAGCTTGCACGCGCCGCAAGCCGTCAGAAAGAGCTAGCAGTGCGCGCAGCGATTGGTGGTGGACGTGCGCGTTTGCTGAGGCAGTTGGTAACCGAAGCTGGATTGCTGGCCGCGTTGGGGGCGGTACTCGGACTACTGATCGCGATGGCGGGAATGCGAGCGCTCCGCGACTACGCGCCCGCAAGTTTGGTGCAGGTCGGCGAGATCGCGTTAGACAGATGGGTGCTGCTCTTCGCCTTCGGGATTACTCTTTTTACTGCGGCGCTGTTTGGAACATTTCCCGCATTACGTGCTTCCAATCCGGACGTCAACATCGACCTGAAGGGAGCGCGACTATGGGTGTTTCGTGGGCTTGGCGAAGGTAAAGTTCGCGCTGTGCTGGTTGCGTGCGAATTGATGTTCGCATTGGCGCTTCTGGCGGCTTCTGGACTGCTGATTCGGAGTTTGGTGTTGTTGTCGAATGTGAACCCCGGATTTGACGCGACGAACTTGCTTACCGTCAGCACCGCGCTCCCGGAAAGCAAGTATGCGCAGCCGGAACAAAGAGTCGCGTTTTTTGGTCGCGTTCTCAGCAGATTAGTGGAATTGCCCGGCGTGCGTTCCGCAGCGCTCACCACCTCCCTGCCATTAACCAAGTATATCCGCGGTGCTGCGCTGGCCATAGAGGGAGAGCCAAGTTCCGCGTCCGGCCTTCGACCGCTGGTACCTATGGAGCACGTTAGCCGGGACTATTTCAGCACATTGAAAGTACCGCTGCGCGAGGGAAGGGTTTTCGAGGAAGGAGATTTCACGCCACAAGCGGACGTGGTGATAGTGAATCGGGCCTTTGTAAGACGCTATTGTCCTAATGAAGATGTAATGGGAAAGCGAATACGACTCGGTGGGATGAATGCTCCGTGGAAAACCATTGTCGGTGCAGTGGGTGACGTCAGGCACACAAGTTTGAATCATGAAGCGGAGCCGGAAGTGTATGTACCTTATGCGGGAGAAGACACTCCTTCGACAGTAATGCTGGCTGTGCGGACGGATGCAGATCCACGAAGCTTAGTCGCAGCTGTACGCGACGCGGTAATGGCCGTCGATGCAGAGCAACCAATTTTTGCCGTAGCGACGATGGAGCAGAGGGTTGCGGATGCGGCTTTGGGGACGCGATTCAATGCGACGTTACTGAGCTTGTTCGGATTTGCAGCGCTGGCGCTGACGGCTGTCGGCGTCTATGGCGTGGTTGCGTACTCTGTGGTAGAACGGACACGGGAGATCGGTATTCGAGTGGCGCTGGGCGCAACCCCCGGGGATGTGGCGGGGATGGTGATAAGTCAAGTAATGGCGATGACCGCGGTGGGAATTGTGCTTGGGTTCATCGGAGCGGTTTTTGTGACGCGATTTTTGGCGGGTTTGCTGTACGGCATTCGGCCGGGCGATCCGCTGACCTTGGTCGGTGCTGCGACCATTCTAGGCTTGGTGGCGTTGGCGGCCTGCTATCTTCCGACGCGTCGGGCGATGCGGGTCGATCCCATGGTGGCCTTGCGTTACGAATAGTCCACACCATTGTTTGTCAAAGTCTGCGTTTCATCCTCAATTGTCACTGAGTTGGTAACCTATTCCGACCGCAGGGCTTCCATGGGCTCGACCGAAGCGGCGCGTCGCGCAGGTAGGAACGCGGCTGCAGCGGCCGCAAGTAGGAACAGCCCAGTCACGATCAGGATGACCGCTGGATCGACCGCCTGGGTCCCATAGAGCAGGTTTTGGATCTCCCGACTAGCCAGCAGGCTGGCCACAAGCCCTGTGATAACGCCCGCAAATACCGGCGTGCCTGCTTCTGCGAAGGTGAGCGCATAAACCTTCGCGCGAGTGGCCCCGACTGCCATGCGCACGCCGATTTCCTGCTTGCGTGTGACCACTGAATAATTCAGGACGCCGTAGATGCCGAGCATAGCCAGCAGCAGGGCAGCAGCTCCGAAGGAGAGCAGCAGCACGGTTTCGAAGCGCTCGGTGGCCAGCGAATCCGTCAATTGCGCGCCCAGCGTCTTGACGCGGGCGATAGTGACTTCCGGATCGTACTTCCAGATCGCCTGGCGCACCGCCGAGACTAGCCCGCCAGGGTTCGGGGCGCGAACCACAAAGTACGTAGGAAAGGGCGGGCGGTCTTTGTAATGGACATAGGCCATGCGGGCCGGAGGCGTCTTGAGCGATGTGTTGCGCGAATCGGCCACGACTCCTATCACGGTAAAGATGCGGCCTTCGATATTGACCTGCCCGCCAATCGGGTGCTCGTTTCCCCATAGCGCTTTGGCCTCGCCTTCGGAAAGCACCACGTTGCTTAGATTGCGGTCGCGTTCTTCGAAGAAGCGGCCGGCCACAAGCCGCTGTCGAGTGGTCTCGAAATATCCGGGGCTCACCCAACGAAAGTTGATCAACGGCGATTCCAGGTCGGGCTTGTCCACGCGCTGAACAGATTCGATCCACGACTCGCCCCCGAGCGGCATGGCGCTCACGATGGCGGCGGCTTCAACGCCGGGAATAGAGCGCAGATTGGACAGGACGACGTCGTCGAAATTAACGCGGCTCTGGTCTGTGCCGTAACTTTGTGGCGTGAGCCGGACCTCGGCCACTGCCACCTGGCGGGTATCGAAACCTTTCTCCTCGCCGAGCAGATGGAGCAGGCTCTTCGAGAACAGACCGGTCACGAGTAGCAGTGCGGTGCAACCCGCAACCTGCAATCCGATCAGCCATCGGCGCAGGCGGTTACCATGGCGGCTTCCAAACGAGCGACTGCTCGATTGCTGGAGCGATACTTGCGGATCGGTCGTGAGCACCCGAACTGCAGGCAACAGGGCGGAAAGAAGGCTCGCGCCAAAAGTGAGCAGAATCGAGAACAGCAGCACGCTGAAATTCAGATGGATTTCCGAAAGGCGCGGCAGGCCGACGGGGATATCGCGCATGAATAGATCCAAAGCGGCCTTAGCCAGCAAAATGCCGGCCGCGCCGCCGAGGGCTGCTAGCACTAAGTTTTCGGCCAGCGCACTCCACATCAAGCGCCACTTGGCGGCTCCCAATGCAGTGCGCACGGCTGACTCGCGGCTGCGCGTCAGCGCGCGTCCGAGTTGCGCGTTAGCCAGGTTCAGGCAGGCGATCAGCATCAGGCCCAGGACGGCGGCCATTAGGAGCCACAGGACGGTCCGGGAATCACCCACGATAGATTCCTGCATCGGCTGCGCCCAGGCGCCCAGCGCGCCGGCGCGGCGGTCCGCGGGCCAAGCCGGGTCGCTGAGGATTTGCGCCTGGATCGTGTTGAGCTGGGCCGACGCCTGCACCAGTGTGACGCCTGGATTCAGCCGCCCGAGTGTGATCCAGTTGCCGTAATTTCCGTTCCATGGGAATTTCGTGATATCCAGCGCGGCGGGAATAAAGATGGCCGGATCGGGCGCGACGCTTACGCTCTGGTCGGAGCGCCGGAACGAGCGCAAGACGCTTCCACTGGGGAAGTGGAAGTTGGCGGGCAACACGCCCACCACTTGGCGCGAAACGTCGCCGAGGCGGATCGTTGCGCCGACCGCGCCGGCATCGCCATGAAACAGGTCCTGCCACAGCGGGTAAGTCAGAACCGCAACGTTGTCATGGCCCTGGACGCCATCCTCCGGGACAAACGTCCGGCCCAGCAGCGCGTGCACCTGGAGAATCTCAAAGAGGTTCGGAATGGTTACAACCGCGCTGGTGAGGCGAGGGTGTTCGGCGCCCAGTGTGAGTCCCATGGCAGCGTTCTGCAAGTAAGTCAAGTCTCTGAAAGCCGTGGCGCGCTGGCGCCAGACCTCGACGTGACGGGGATTGGGGCCGGTGGCATCATCCCCTAGAAATCGGACACGTTCCCAGCAAGCGACTAGACGGCCACTCTCGCGAAAGGCGAGCGGTTTCAGAAGCACCGAATCCACGACGGTGAAGACCGCCGTGCTCGCACCGATGCCCAGCGCCAGAGTTAGAAATGCGGTCGCGGCGAACCCCGGACTTTTCCGCAGAGTTCGCACGGCGTAGCGCAGTTCCCGGAAGATGGTTTCCCAAAGCGTCCAGCCCCACATGACACGCACCTCCTCTTTAACCCA
>Ga0210407_10001245_pt1 | contig 24573 bp, 19 predicted proteins | sample IncBWC27MmetaG_FD_150860 | JGI IMG/M metagenome (GOLD analysis project Ga0210407, IMG submission 150860) | Forest soil microbial communities from Barre Woods Harvard Forest LTER site, Petersham, Massachusetts, United States - Inc-BW-C-27-M | ecosystem: Environmental > Terrestrial > Soil >... | reverse complement strand
TCGGCGACTGGGGTAGCAAGCTGGACAAGCCCTCACGAGCGGCATTGTTGCTGGCGGTGTGGGCGGCGTTCATTCTGGTCTTTTTCAGTTTTTCGACCCGGCAGGAATACTACGTTCTGCCGGCATTGCCGGCCCTCGCGGTGCTTTGCGGCATGTGGCTCGAGCGGGAAGCTGAATCGGCGCCAGACAGTGCGTTGCGCCGGAGTGCGGTACGGGGAGCGGCAGCCTTGCTGGTGCTGGGGGTCCTGGCGTCTACAGCGGCTGGGTGGATTGCGGCGGTGTCGCCGGCGGTCCCGCCTAAGGCGGATTTCGGCGAAGTGCTGCGCAGAGTGGAGAGCATGTACAAGTTGTCGATGGGCCATCTCTTCGATCTAACGCCGCAAGCGATGGGCTTCTTCCGGTGGCCGCTGATTCTGACGGCTATGGGTTTTCCGCTGGGGACCGCGTTGCACTGGATTTTTCGCAAGCGAGGAGCCTCGATGAGAGCAAATCTCGCGCTCGCATCGATGATGGTGGTTCTATTCTATGCAGTGCATTTGTCGCTGGGCACGTTTTCTCCGGTACTGGGATCGAAGCCGCTGGCCGTGGCGATCCAACAGAATTACAAGCCCGGAGACACGATCGTGGTGGATGGGCAGTATTCGCAAGCGTCCAGCATATTGTTCTATACCGGGGTGCAGATGCATATGCTGAACGGCCTGACGAACGACCTGTGGTTCGGGTCGATGTTTCCGGATTGCCCAAAGGTGTTTGAAGATGACGCTTCGTTCGCACACCTTTGGCTAGGTCCGGGCCGAGTGTTCTTTTTCATACCGAATCGCAGGAACACCGACAAGCTCGAGAGTCTCGGCGCGCCCTACTATCTTGTGGCGCGGGCAGGCGGGAAAAGCGTCTATAGCAACCGGCCCGTGTCCGGTGCGGCGTCGAACTGAATGCCCCACACCGTCGGTGCGGACATCCTGGTTTCAGGGAGGGACGCGTGAATCGAGAACAGTTTTACGCGATTATGAGCGGCGACGGAACGCTCGACTACGAGGTGTACCTGAGCACGAAGACGCTGCTCTCCTGCCAACTCGACTACGACAAGTTATGCAATGCGGACGAAATGCAATTTCAGATCGTGCACCAGATCGAAGAGCTGTGGATGAAGCTGATGGCTTACACTTTGCTGGACATCGATGAGTATTTGCAGCAGGAGAATACGAATCGCGTGATTACGCTGTTTCGGCGCGTGCATAAGGCCCAGAAATTGATGATCGAGCAGTTGGCGCTGCTGGAGACCATGTCGCCGAAGGAGTATCAGGAGATTCGGAAAAAATTGGGAAATGGGAGCGGGCAGGAATCGCCGGGGTTTCGTGTGCTGTTGAAGATGTACCAGCCGATTTGGAATTCGTTCAAGGCGAATTATTTGGATAAACATGGGCTGACGATCGACAAGATTTACGATTCGGAGTACGACCACGGGGACGCCTACATGGTGGCCGAGGAACTGGCGGAGTTTGACGAATTGTTCCAGAAATTCAGGTACGAGCACATGCAGCTGATTTACCGCACCATTGGTTTTGGATCGAAGTCACTGAAGGGGCGGCCGGTGGAGATTCTTGACGATGGCATGCGGCATAAGTTTTTCCCGGAGCTTTGGGAGATTCGTGGACAGATGACGGATCGCTGGGGCGCGGAGTATGGGGTGAAGAGGGATTCGCTGGGTGGGCAGTGAGAGACCGTCTATAGTCAAGAAGCTGAAAGTCGGAAAAACCGCAGCCAGCGCGATGTGCACGTCACTGACGTGGCGGGGCGAGTTGGCGGTAGTGGCTGCGGAAGAAGAGTAACGGTTCACCGGGAAAAAGATCGGCCGATTGGACTTCACCCAGAAAAATAGTGTGGTCGCCGGCGATGTAGGAGGCCACTACCTTGCACACGATTTGGGCCAGAGTGTCTTCGAGAAGCGGGATGCCAGCCGGCGTCCAGCGATAGCGAATGCCAAGCTTTGCTTCGGCTTCTGCAGTTTGGTCGGGCTGCGCGAAATAGACGGAAACGGCCTGCTGATGCGCCTTCAAAACGTTGACTCCGAAAAGCCGGTTTTGCTTGAGAAGCGGCAGGAGATGGCTGCGCTGGTCCACGCAAACGAGAGTCAGGAACGGGTCGAGCGAGACGGAGGTGAAGGAGTTGGCGGTCATGCCGTAGGCTTGCCGAGGGATTTGAGACGGGCCTTGGTCAGAAACGCGCGGGGCGGTGACTACCGTGACGCCTGTGGCGAATTGACCTAGCGCGTGGCGAAAGTCCGTTGCGGTGAGTGGAGTGGCGGTCATGTTCGAATTTTTTGAAGATACCACACTGCGAGCCGTGTGGCGAAAAGGCAGTGCGGCCCCGGCAAAGCGGGAGTCTCCGAATACTCAATTTTCAAGGAGTTGGGCTGCCCGGGCCACGACCGATGGAATGAGTGACGATTTGTCGACACAAATCCCGGGATCGGCCATAGGCGGATCCCAGGACAGTTTTTTTGCGTGGCTTAAGGTTGTTGTGCTTTGGATGCTTTAGTGCGAATCCCCGTCAGTCGCGGCACGAATCTCCAGCTTCTCCCCGCGAACCGTCCCTCACGTGTTTCGATGTATCGACGAAGACTAGGCCCCCGGGATTCTTCAATCCGGTGACGATCGGCGTGATGAATCCGGTAGTCAAATCGATCGTGCCGACAAACGGGCCTCCGTCCGCGGCAGTGTAGGCTGCGCCCGGCGCGAACGCTTTCTTTCGCAAGGCAAACACGGTGTTCAATCCTTTGTCGGCGAAGAGAATAAATCCCTCGCTGGAGGTAACAAATGCGGTGTCGTCGACTTCCATGGGCGCAACCATTCCGGTGGGCGCGAGAGCCGTCAGCGGTAGCTGCACTGCGCGCTGATTGGACGCTCCGGGATTGCTCACGATAATCAATAGGTGGTCGCCCTGGCTGTCCAGGACGAGGTTGCCCTCAGGGTCGAGCGTCATGGAGTCCGGATCCTGCAGGTTGAGCGTGAGCGGTCCGTCGGTGGTCACATCGATGGCGCTGGCGTTGCCGGCGAGCACCGGCTGTACAGCAACGGTGTTTCCTTCCAGCGTCGCGCTCACGATGGCCGGTCCAAGATTCGGGCTATTCGCCGGGTTCGACGCGCTGATGTACACCTTGCAGCCGCGGAAAACGAGATCATCGTAGCCGCCTCCGTGCTGCGTGGGACCAAAGGTATAGAGTTTCTGAAGGTGAGTTTCGGGATTGATGATCACCAAATCGGCGTTGGCATCTTCGTTCTGGAGCGCCCACAGAAGATGAGTCGAGGGATCGACTTTAAGCCCGTCGCTATGGCCGGGCACCGTATAGACATGAACGACGCTGCCATCCTTAGCGAATTCGACGATTTGACTGTTCAGTCCGTCGGAACCGTCCGGCAGGTGACCGTCGCCGTATCCTACGAAGACATGATCTCCAAGCACGGCGATCGAATCGGGTGCACTCAAGCCCTGGGGAGCGTTGGCAAACACCGTCAACTCGTACGGAGGGGCGGCAGTTTGCGCAAAAACGGGAACGGCGAGCATGCCGGAAATCACGAGAGTCGCCAGAGCAGGGGCAGCCAGCTTTTTCATAGTCTTCCATTCTCCTCTTCTTGCGAATAGTGGGGGCGGAAGGAGGTTAAGTCCTTCGGAAAACATCTATGTGAATGCGAGATGAACATTTGGCGACTCGGTTCAGGCTTCGACGGGGATTCCACCAGTTCTTTCAAGGTGCGGAAATCGGCTTAAGGACATGAATCTGTAAACCGATCCAAAATTGATCATTACCGAGTTCTGGCGCAGTCTGTGGGAAAACTGGGGGATCTCGGAAAGTGTATATGGGTGCGCGCCTGGCAAACCTCACTACCGGGAATTGACTGATCAGCGGCGACTGGCGCTGGGCTACGCGATTCAGAATGGGACGCGGAGTGCGCTACAGGGCGAGCAGGGCGCGGGCCAGTTTGCGTTTTTGGGCGCGGGTGCGCATCACGGTGGGGAGAATGGCGACTTTCATGCCGAGGGCGCGGATGGCGCAGGCCTGCGAGGCGTCGCGGTGGTCGATCACCAAGGTGCCGGTGAAATCGGCGTAGAGCTTAGCAACGGCGGACGCGGAAGAGCCGCAGCCTAGTTGGATGAGCATTTTGTCGCTCGGACCTTTTAGGGACTTGCCGCCGACGATCGGGCAGACGGCGATTACGCTTTCTTTGCGGGCGCGCAATTGTTCGCGGACGCGAGGCACGGCGAGGATTGGGCCGATGCTGATCAGCGGATTGCTGGGGCAGATGATGACGCGGTCGGCGTCGCAAATGGCCTCCAGGACTCCGGGAGCCGCGTGTGCGTGTTTTATCCCGGCGAAGTGGATGCCGCGAACTCCGGGCTCGGTGCGGTGCTTGATGAGATATTCCTGGAAGTGCATGTTGCCGTCGCGGGTCTCGATGATGGTGGGGATAGGTTGGTCGGACATCGGGAGGATGCGAGATTTTACGCCGAGTGCAGTGCGGATGGATTCCGCAGTTTGCGAAAGAGTTTTGCCATGGGCAAGCAAATCCGTGCGGTGAATGTGAGTGGCAAGGTCGCGATCACCCAGATTAAACCAGATTTCGCGGCCGTAAACGCCAAGCCTTTTAAGGAAATGAAAGGATTCGCCGCGCATACCCCAGCCTTTGGTGGGATCGACGACCCCAGCTAGCGTGTAGGTGACGATGTCGAGGTCGGGGGAGATTTTCAGGCCGTGCAGGACAATGTCGTCGCCGGTGTTGACGATGACGGTGAGGCGGTGTGGATCCATGGCGCGGTAGAGGCCGAGTAGGAGCTTTGATGCGCCGATGCCACCGGCGAGAGCGGTAACCGTGAGCTTTTTTGTGGGAGACATGGAGGAGTTAAGGATGCCCGGCGGGAGGAGCGTCGGGCAAGGGGAAAAGGGTTCGGAGTGGGCAGAAGACTAAATAGCGATCCTGGCGGAATACCCGCGGTTCGCCAGAGTTCCCTGCTGACCGCTCACTGATCAAACGGAATCAATCGGCAAACATAGGGTGACGCCAATCTGCGGATTGGCGCTCTCGGAAGTTTAGCGGAACAGGTCCTCGTGGGGGGGGCGGATTATACGCGCGGCCGGATCTTCGACGAATGGATAGCGACAGCCGCGTATGACTACCACGGGAGTGCCTGCAGATTTTGCCATGAGCAGGCCGGCGGCGGTGGCAAGTTCGTCGGCGACAGCTAGAATTGTGGCGCGGAGAAGCTTCTTATTGCGGTCGCGCGTGCCGCGCAGATCGACGAGCGCAGGAACGCCAGACGCGCCGATGGCTACGTTAGTGAGGCCCAGACGCCACGGGCGGCCAAACGTATCGCTGATGATGACAGCAAGGCGCTTGCCGGTTTCCTTGCCGAGGGCAGCAGCTAGTCGACGGGCGGAACGATCGGGATTCTTGGGGAGCAGTGTGACGGAATCGCGGCCCCGGACGTTTGAATGGTCCACACCTGCATTCGCGCACACGAAACCGTGATGCGTTTCGACGATGAGAACGCGATCGGAGCGGACGATGCGGCGGGATTCGCCAAGAACCACCTCGATAAACCGCGGATCGCTCGAAAGTTTTTTCCCTAAGGTTATCGCCCGGGAAGAAGGCTGGACCGTGGACAGGCGCAGGATGCCACCCTCCGCTTTCGAAATAATCTTTTGAGCGACGACCAGAATATCTCCGTCTTCAAAAGCGATCTTCGCCCGCCGAGCGGCGAGAGCCGTACGTTTGGCCAGGTCGTGGCCCTTGCGAATTTCCGGGAGACCGGGAATGACGAAGAGCGAAACAGACGACGAAGCGTAAGACGCTCGCCTGCGCCGGGTCGGACGTGGGGGTCGGCTTGCCATGCTCGGGAAGGAGAATCTTACGCGAGATGGCCCGATGATTTCAGGCCGAAGCAGAAATTGAGCGGCGAAACGTAAGTCGGGCCACTCAGAAAAAGCGCTGGCGGGGCGCCTGCCAAATGGCAGCGCCCCGCCCGGAAGCCGCGCTTCAAAGGACTACGGCTTGTCTTTCTTCGGAGGCTTGTCTTCCTTTGCAGGCTTGGCAGGGGTCGGGGGAGCCTTTTTCTCCACCTGTTGTTGCTGCTTGAGTTTCGCCTCCTCGGCGTCGTGCTTTCGCTCGAGCTCCTCGAGCTGCTGCTGATGCTGCTGATTGAGCTTCTGCTGCAAGGCATCGTCAGCGGCCTTCTTTGCCAGAACGGCCTTGTCCCTTTGTTGTTGCTGTTCAACCTTCTGGCGTTCCAGATCCTGCTGTGCCCGCAGATCCTGCAGTTGCTGTTGATGCTTCTGGTCGAGTTGCGGATTCGGGTTCGTTGGGGTTACCGTCTTCGTGCTGTTGGCGGGGTTGCCGACGGCGGTGTTGTTGGCCGGCGTATACGGCCGAGAAGCGGGCGGCCGATCACTGAAAGTCTTTCCGTTGGTGGTGGCCGGCGGGTTGACCGTGTTTCTGGGCGGAGGAACCGTATTGACCGGTTTGTTGACGCCGTTGTTCGTTGTAACAGGCCGATTGGGATTCGTCTGCACGCCTTTGGTCTGAGTAGCCAAAGGCTTGGCCGGCGGAGCGATCTTGATGGTGGGGCGAGCTTCGACCTTCTCGGGCTGGATCTGGTGTATTTGAGAGATGGCCAGAGGCTTGCCGCCATTGGCCTGAATCGCTTGCTGCTGCTTGGCAAACGACGGTGGAGGCGGCGGAGGCGTGGTCTTCGCCACTACGGCGCGTGTTTCGAATGTCCGGGGAGGATGCACGGTCGCGACGGCCCCGGAGCCGAGAACGGCCTGTTTCGAAGGCGCGACCGCCGGCGTAGTGGCGACAACTTGCGCGGTCGCCACTTCCCTGGCATTGACAGTGACGGCGTTCTTCGAAACCGATTGAGCGGAAGTAAAAGCCTGAGGTGTGGTGGCGCTCACAGCTCCTGGCACGCGCTGATTCACATAGGTCGCGTTGTTCACGCTGGTTTTGTTGATCACCGTAGTGTTGTAGTAGTTGTTTACGACAGTGGTATTCACCGTAGTGTTTGTCACGTTGATGTTATTCACGTAGTTGCGGCTGACGTGATAGGACGGGACGTAGACTTCTCGAGGTCCCAGCGGGAACCAGCCGACGCTGACGCCAGCAGCAAATCCGCCGCCGACTCCGACGCCTACGGCGAAGTGCGGTCCGCCAACCCAAGCCACCAGCGCAGGCGCGTAAACCGGCCGAACGTAAACGACCCCGACCACGATCGGCCGCGGCGGTGCAGGGACCCAGCCCCAAACGCCGCCAACGACTACCCAACGTCCGTAGTGGAAGGGAGCGAAACCCCAAGGCGCATCATCGACCCAGGTGTAACCCCAAGGGGCGATATAAGCCCAGTGGCCATAGTGATAGGGAGCCCAGCCGACCACGGCAACGTGCGGGAACCAGATGGTGCCGTACTCCGGCGTAGGACGCCAGCCGCCGTATTCGTCGAGGTCTTCATAACCTATGACGTCGGTCGAGACGTAGCGCGCGGAAACAGAATTATCGATGCGGTGATCGCGCTCGGAGCACCATTCGTCGAAATCGTCGCTCGCGTTGTCCCAGCTTTCGATGTCGGCGTCGATTTGGTCGGTGCCATTGAAGCTGCCAACCTCCCGCGGATGAATCGTATAGGCTGAACCGCCGCCGGCAACTTCGCCTTGTCCATCGCGGACAACGACGACAGTAGCGTCGCCTGCTTCGTTGACGTTGACCTTGTAGTTTCCGGGACGGAGCAGGGTGAACGCCAGATTGGGAGTGTCGACTTCAAAGGTTTCGTCATCGCCGAGGCGCCGGACGCGAATGTTCAGCGTGCCTTCGGTCAATTGAACCTGCGTCATATTGTCGGTAAGGTTCAAAAAAGTGAAGCCGGTGTTGCTGCCGAGGCGGATCGACGCGGAACCGAGGTGCAGCTCAGAGAACGAATCGTTGTCGTTCCAGAGTTTATCACCAGTAGTCAGAGGCCGATTGATAACTGCCGAAACCCAGTCTTCAGTTCCAGCAGGCTCGAAGGAAACATTCCCGCGTATAAAACCCAGACGGGCGACGCGGCCTGGCGGATCATCGTCGTCGGCTGCGGCGCGTTGGGGGATGAGCGAAGCCATGGCCAGCGCGAGACCGAGCAGGCTCACCAGGTGCAACCTGTGTCTTTTCATTTGCGATTTCCTCTCTCCTGAGATGCCGGGGCCGGTATGACCCCTCACTGCGTGGTTTTGCGTTTTTTTCAAATCCGGATTCTCTTGAGTGCTGGTCTCAAAAGATTCTTCCCCATTTGCGTAACTCAAACAATAACATCTTCGGACAAAACTCGGGCTTCGGTACAAATCCTTTTGCCGATCTTAGAAACGCCCGGGCTGAAACTATCTATTTAACACGCGAATAAAGAGAGAGTTGTGGGTTGGCTTTTCGATCCGCGAGAGAGACGAAAAAGGAAAAAGGCCCGCCTCGTTGGTGAGGTGCGGGCCCTTCCTGAGATGCTCTGATTTTATCGATGACCGTGGGAACCGCCACCTCCACCGCCATGGGAAGCGCCACCTCCACCGCCGCCACCGCCGTGAGAACCCCCGCCCCCGCCGCCTCCCCCTCCGTAGCTGCGGCTAGGAGCCGAGTAGGTACGGTTGGGTGCGGAGTAGGAACGGCTAGGTGCGGGCGCCGAGTAGGAACGGCTGGGCGCGGGAGCCGAGTAGGAGCGAGATTGTGGCGTATAGCCGCGATTGCCATACGTCGAGTTTCCCTGCGGGGGCGTGTAAGAGCGTCCGTTGCCGGCGTTGGCCGCAGCCCCCGAACCAGCCCACGGCGGGCGATTATTTGGCCGCGCGGACATAGTGGAATTGTTGGAAGGGCTGTTGGTGGAACTGCCGAAGCCCCTGGGGGCCTGACCGTGATCGGTCGAATTACCCTGTGCGCTCCAAACGCGCGAGTTGTTTCCGCCCGCGGATCGAGGACGATTCTGCGAAAGATCGTTCTGCCGCCCCGTTGTTCCCGCGTTCCCTGGATGCCCCACAGTCAGACCGTTCGTATTCGTCGTGTGGACCGGGACATGGGAAGCTCCGGCGCCGGGCGAGGTACGCGTCATAACCGAGCGGTTCTCGACAGACGAGGGCGGCCGGGAAACGTTGCTTCTCGCATTTGCAGCCCCGAAGGCGCTCTGCCTGGACGGAGAAACACCCACGTTATTTGTTACCTGCGCGCCGCGCAGCGAAGCTTCATTGATATGAGCGGCGCCGCGATTCACAGCTTGGCCACTGGTGAAGCCGCTGCGCGAAGTAGCCGTCACCGCACGCGTATTGTGCGCGTAAGCGTAGTTAAAATTGTTGGTCGTGTGGACCACGTTCACATTGCGAATGAAAGTATTGCGAACGTTTATCCGCTCCGCGAACCTATTTCCGCAATGGAACCACGGGTGGAAGGGTTCGCCAAAGCCCAGCGGGAACCAGCCGACGCCGAAACCTCCGCCAAATACGAAGCCTCCGCCAAGGAAACCAACGAACGCCGGTCCATAGATCGACACGCCAAAACGCGGGCCGGGGTACCAGCCCCACCGGTTGCCGATGTATCCCCAGCGGCCATAGTGAAATGGAGCAAAGCCCCACGGTGCATAATCCACCCACGTCCAGCCCCACGGCCCGACATAACTCCAATAGCCGTTGCTGTAGGGGGCCCAATCCGGTCCGACTTCGGATGGGTACCAGACAGGACCGTTGTCGCCGTCCTGGCTCCACGTGCCGTTGTTATCGAGGTCTTGTGTGCCGGGCATGTCGTGCGGAACGTAACGCTGCGAGACGGAATTTTGCTCGCCGAGGTCACGGTCGTTGGACCATTTATCGAGTCCGTCCGGAGAAGGTGCATGTGGCACAATCGTGGACTGGACATCGTCGGTGCCATTGAACACAGCGCGCTGGCCGGGTTCGAGATCGTACGTTTTCCCGCTGGCCGTCACCTGGCCTGCGCCGCGGATGACGGTAATGCCGGTATTGTCGCCGTTTTCATTCACGTCAATGCGGAACGCGCCGGCCTGCGTGATGGTGAAAACAACATTGGGTGTATCCACCTCATAGGTGTCGCCTTCGCGGATTTCTTTGACGCGGAAATTAATGGAGCCTTCAGCAAGGCGCATCTGCGTGATGTTCTGATCGAGGTTCAGGAATGAAAGTGCGGTCATGCTGCCAAGATGAATGGAAACTACCCCGGTCTGAAGTTCGGCGCGCGAATCTTTGTCGGTCCAAATCTTGTCGCCGACCGTCATGGGACGGTTGCGAGCTGCGCTGCCCCAGTCGCCCACTCCACCGGGCTGAACCGAAACCGAACCATCGATATAGCTGATACGCGCAACGCGAGTTGGCGGATCGTTGGCATCATTGGAGGCAGGTTGCTCCGCTGTATCAGCTTCATTCGGCTGATTCGCTTGATCCGCAGGAGGAGCTTGGTCAGATTGACCTGCGCGAGCTTTTGGAGCTGAAAAACAGAGAAGACCGATGAGTGAGAAAAGCAGGCAAAGCGTGGGCTTGCCTGAAAAAGTGGTCTTCAGCATGGTTAGTCACCTTGTCCCTGGTCCGGAGTTACAGTTCCGGCAGATGGGAGCCTACCTACTATATAACTCCTATCAGGTAGAACCCCAAAGTGGAAAAGAAGTTGCTAGCTGCGGGCCATCGGATGGCGATTGGGGGATGTTACGAGAAGTTGTACCGGCCAATCGTCCAGCAAGCGGCTTGTTATCTGTATCTTAGGACAGGAGTAGCCACAGATATAGGTGCCCGGAGAGCCGGCGATTCCGTTCCCATGCGTTCGCCGAGGAGCAAAACCCCAAAACCAACGCTCCAGGCCGGCCCGTTTCGGGAAATGGCTAGTGGGGCACACCATTGCCGCCGATCTGGTAGCCGACTCCCCTTATGGTCCGGATTAAGGTCCGGTCATAACCCGAATCCACTTTGCGGCGGAGGTAGTTGATGTAGACGTCGACCACATTGGTCATGGTGTCGAAATTGATTTTCCAGACCTGCTCGACGATCGCTGTGCGAGTGACGGCCTGGCCCTCGTGGCGCATGAGGAACTCGAGGAGAGCGAATTCCTTGGGGCTTAAATCGATGGGGCGGCCTCCCCGCTGGACGGTGTGAGTGACGCGATCGATTTCCAGGTCGCCAACCTTCAGCACGGCGCGGCCGGGGCGGCTTCCTCGACGCAGAACGGCGCGAATACGCGCAGCAAGCTCCGCAAAGGCGAAGGGCTTTGCCAGCGAATCGTCGGCGCCGGCATCGAGCAAGCGGACGCGATCTTCGGCGAGGCTCGCGCCGGTGACCATGAGAACTGGCAAGTCCGGCTTGTTCGCACGTATATTGCGAAGAACATCCAGGCCTCCTTCGGCGGGTAAATTGAGATCCAGAATTACGAAATCGTACGGCTGGTCAAAAGCCAGACGCTGGGCTTCCCCACCGTCTGAAACCATTTGGACGGAAAATTGTTCCTGCTGCAACCGTTGATGGAGAAACTCCGCCAGCGGTGCGTCATCTTCAGCGACAAGAATGCGCATCGGCACACACCGTACAATAAATTTGGAAGGGGTAAGACGATAGTGAGGGTGACCTGGGAGATGTGTCAACGAAGTATCGCAAGGCGATGGCGCAAAGAGTATCCCCCGGGCGAAGGCTTGCGGGATCGAGCCGGGGCGCGCGTAAGTTGGAGGGAGGAGGCCTAGCCCCTCTGCGGATGGGCGACGCAGGCGCGGGCTTCTGAACCACGCTAGTCACACATTTGACTTCGGCACGAATCGGAGTATCTTCAAAAAAAGTACCTGTGATACGGAGGAAATCGATGAATCGGTCGCTTTTTCGAGCAATGTTGCCTCTATTGTCGTTTACTATTGCGCTGACCGGCTGCGCCAAATCTTCCAATCCATCGGCCGTCTCGGACAATGCATCCTCGTCGACCGCATCTGCTACGAGAGCTGAAGCGCCAAAGCCCAGGCCAATTATAGTTCCTGCGGATACTCTGATCTCTGTGGTGCTCGATCAGCCGGTGGGGTCGAAACTCAGCACCACGGGCGAAACATTTGCGGCCACCCTGGAAGCTCCTGTGGAAGTAGATGGTAGGGTGGCAATTCCCAAGGGCGCTCGCACTAGTGGGGTTGTGAGGGAAGCCAAGGCCGCCGGTCGCTTCAAAGGTGGCGCTGTTCTCGAGCTGGCACTTACCTCTGTCACCTTGGGCGACAAAGATTATGAGATTCAAACTTCCGCGCCGGCCGTGACCACCAAGGGCAAAGGGAAACGTACCGCTGCCATGGTTGGTGGTGGTGCTGGCGGAGGCGCCGCGATCGGAGCGGTTGCTGGCGGCGGGAAGGGCGCGGCTATTGGCGCCTTGATCGGTGCGGCCGCCGGCACCGGTGGAGCGGGCCTCACCGGGAACCGCGACATCACGCTTCCTGTGGAGACCGCACTCTCTTTCAAACTTCTTCGGCCGTTGGAAATCAAAGTCAGGTAGCTCGGCGCTTTTGCCGAGCCCGACGTGATTCTTTGTGATGCTTAGTGCCCGGGGCACCTCATTGCGCCTTGGCGGGCTCGCTGATCTTCGTCGCTTGCCACGCAACGGCCTTCCAACGGCCATTGCGTCGCAAGAACGTACCGGTGTTGCGGTAATAGGCAGTTTCTACTTTTCCATCAGGGTGCTCGGTGCGGCCCTCCAGCCGGAACGCCGCAATTGCCGTGTCACCGTACTCGTGAACCGTGATGTCTTCGGCGGAATAGCTGCTCTTCCCTTCCGACGCCGGTGATGGTTTCCCGAGACTCTCCATAATGGAGGCCTTGGTAATGACCACACCCGTCGCCCGCGTGTAGATCACGTCGTCAGCAAAAAACTTGTCAAAGATCGCGCGGTCGCCGCGGCCCGCGCCAGCGATGAACTCGCGCAAGAGTGCCGTGACCTCCTGTGCCCCGCCCGTTTGCGTGCGCGTCACTGTCGCGGCCACTGAGCCGAGCGCCACCGCTATTATCACTGCCTTCGCAAATTCCATTGCCTCGCCCCTCCGCTCCCGCTCTCCTGACTGGTTTTTGCCGGGTGGAATCTTCCTGTTAGGATAGAACGATTCAGGAGCATTAAAGAATCTCAATGGAAACGGCCTACATTTGCGACGCTATTCGAACGCCCATCGGCCGTTACGCCGGAGCACTATCTTCAATTCGCACGGATGATCTGGCAGCCATTCCCATCAAGGCCCTCATCGAGCGCAATGCCAGAGTCGATTGGAATGCGCTGGACGATGTCATCTACGGTTGCGCGAATCAGGCTGGAGAAGACAACCGTAACATAGGCCGCATGGCCTTGCTGCTTGCGGGGCTTCCGACGGAAGTGCCCGGAGCCTCTACAAATCGGCTTTGCGGTTCCAGCATGGACGCAGTGGCTAGCGCTGCGCGCACGATTAAGAGCGGCGAGGCTGAACTCATAATAGCCGGCGGCGTCGAGAGCATGTCCCGCGCCCCCTTCGTGATGGGCAAAGCGGACGCGGCTTTTTCCCGCGCAGCGAAGATTGAAGATACGACCATCGGCTGGCGCTTCATCAACCCCCTCATGAAAGCAAAGTACGGTGTCGAATCGATGCCGGAAACCGCGGAGATTGTCGCCGAGGAGTTCCACGTTTCGCGCGAAGATCAAGATGCCTTCTCCCTGAGAAGCCAGCAACGTGCGGCTGCGGCGATCCGCGCCGGCGTTCTGGTACAAGAAATCGTGCCGGTCCCGATCCCGCAAAGAAAAGGCGACCCGGTTCTGTTCAGCGCCGATGAACACCCTCGTGCGGACACCTCTTTGGCTGCGCTCTCCAAGTTGCCGGGTATCGTAAAACCCGGCGGCACGGTCACTGCCGGAAATGCCTCCGGCGTAAACGACGGCGCCTGTGCCCTGCTGCTGGCTTCGGAAGCTGCCGCCAAGCGCCACGGATTAACGCCCAAAGCGCGCGTCGTCGCTGCCGCAGCAGCTGGCGTTGCGCCGCGAATCATGGGGATGGGACCCGCTCCCGCCTCTCGAAAACTTTTTGCGAAAACGAGTCTGGCCATCGGCCAGATGGACGTCATCGAGCTAAACGAAGCCTTTGCTTCGCAGGCCCTTGCCGTGCTACGCGAGCTCGGTGTTGCCGACGATGGGGGCCACGTAAATCCTAACGGCGGCGCAATTGCTCTCGGGCATCCTCTTGGCGCCAGCGGCGCGCGTCTGGTCACCACCGCGATGTACCAGTTGCTCCGTACTGGCGGACAATACGCGCTCTGCACCATGTGCATCGGGGTTGGCCAAGGCATCGCCGTCATCCTCGAACGCGTTTAGTCGGCGCGGTCAGCCGTCATCGGAATCTCTACGAATAGCCGTCGCGCACGCCGCGGTTATCTGGCAAGCCGCCAAGGAAACCGTTTTCTTTCCCTGGCAGGAGTGATTAAACTCAGCGCATGAATTTGCTGGACCCCTTGTTTCGCTCGCAAGCCGTCGAAAAGGTCTTCTCCAATCGCGCCACGCTGCAGGCTATGCTGGATTTTGAAGCCGCCCTGGCAAGAGCCGAAGCGCGCGCGGGTTTCATTCCGGCCTCTGCGGCTCCTGCCATCGAGGCGAAATGCCGCGCCGAACTTTTCGATATGACCGGGCTCGCCCGAGCTGCGGCCCAGGCAGGTAATCTCGCGATTCCCTTGGTGAAACAACTCACCCTGCTCGTCGGACAAAAAGAGAGAGAAGCCGCCCGTTATGTCCACTGGGGCGCAACCAGTCAGGACGCCGTCGACACAGGCCGCGTGCTGGCGTCAACCGCGGCGCATCGCAACCAGAAAAGACTCCGAAAAAAGTGAGCCCTATGCCCTTCGCGCAATTGCCAGATGTCCGCATCCACTACGAACTTGCCGGCCCCGCCAGCGCGCCCGCACTCGTTTTCTCGAATTCCCTCGGCGCGACTCTCTCCATGTGGGATCCGCAGCTACCCGCACTCCAGAAGCATTTCCGCGTCTTGCGCTACGACACGCGCGGCCACGGCCAGTCCTCCGTCCTGCCTGGTCCCTATGCCATCGAACAGCTCGCGCGCGACGTTCTCGCCCTTCTCGGCGCGCTCGAGCTCGATCGCGTTTATTTTTGCGGACTCTCCATGGGCGGCCAAACCGGGATGTGGCTCGCGCTAAACGCTCCAACTCGTCTCTCGAAACTGATTCTCTGTGACACCGCCGCAAAAATCGGCACCCCGGAAATGTGGAACTCGCGTATCGAAGCCGTTCAGAAAGGCGGCCTGAAATCAATCTCCACCGCTGTCATGGAACGCTGGTTTTCCGCCACCTACCGCGCGAACTCTCCCGAGGTGGTGGCTACCATCAAACTCATCCTCGAAAGACAGAATCCCGATGGCTACATCGCCAATTGCGCCGCCGTTCGCGACTTTGACGCCCGCGAAACCATCGCCGCGATTACCGTCCCCACTCTCGTGATTGCCGGAACCCACGACGCCGCTACCACGCCCAGCGACGGGCAGTACCTTGCCGACCGCATCGCAGGCGCGCATTATGTCGAGCTCGACGCAGCCCATCTTTCCAATCTGGAAGACTCCGCGCGTTTCACTTCCGAAGTCAGCACATTTCTGCTTTCCCCATAAGACAAAATGTTCGCGCCAAAGGGCCCGCCGGCATACTCCACTCGGGTATTGCCGTTCCTTAACCGGACCTAAATTCCCGATAACCTTTGCTCTTTTCCTGCGTCCAAAGAGACAAAGCTGAAAACAATGCCCTTCGGCATTCGAGCTTCGGCGGAGGAGTGTGGCCGGAGACCGAGTGCGTCGTGTGCGGCCAGAGTCCCCGGTCGAAACTAAACGTCTGCGGCTGTAAAAGGGGATCCCAGTATGGGCGCCTTTAGCAGAAGCTACCTGCAGGACCGCACTACCGAGCCCATCCCGAATGAAACGATCGGCGCCACAGAGAATCTTCGTCTCAGTTTGATCTCGGATAAACCTGGATTGGTCGAATTTCTCGGTTCACCGAGAGTTGTCGTTTCCCTCCACATAGGACCTTCGGTTGCCGTTGATTGCCGCCGTGCAGGCCAGCGGCACCGCGGAACCACGATTCACGGCGATCTGGAAATCATTCCCCCGAACCTTGGCGGCGTCTGGGAAATTAAATCGCGGGATACGGCTTTGGTGATCGGACTCAAACTTCGCGTCCTCGAGCGCTTCGTCGAAGAGTCCGGAGGAGATCCACGCAAACTGCAAGTGTTCAATCGTTTTCAAGCTCGCGATCCGCAGATCGAGCACATCGGCTGGGCTTTGAAGGCGGAGATGGAGAACGGGTATCCATCCGGCCGATCCTATATGGACGCGCTCGCGACGGGCCTGGCCACAAGAATCGTGCGGAATCACAGTTCGTTGGCCCGCCCGCACCGCCCGATGAAAGCCGCGCTGTCGGGGCGCAAATTGAAGGCGGTGCTGGGGTATATCGAAGACCATCTGGGACGCGATCTGGGGCTCGGCGAAATCGCCGGCGTAGCTGGTTTGAGTGTTTCCCATTTTAAGACCCTGTTTCGGAAATCGCTGGGCATGCCGCCGCACCAGTATTTGCTTCGCCGCCGCGTGGAACGCGCGGCCATGCAACTACGCAGCGGAAACGTGGCGATCGGCCAAATCGCTTTGGAGAATGGTTTCTGCCACCAGAGCCATCTTGCACTGCACATGCGCCGCGTTTTAGGCCTGACGCCGCATGAGCTCAGAAACAGCTGAGAAAGGCTTCCGTGACCTAAATATGAAATACCTACGGATAGTGGCGACCGACGCTTTCTCGATGTCCGCGATTCGGTTAATGAATCTAGCCGCTCACACAAGTCCACCCGATTCTGCTTCCGCCCATACGATTCTGAGCGACGCCATTTTTGTCAAGGGTCATGATTCCATGCAGCTGCAAATTGCACGCCGCAGCGGGAACGAATTGCGCATTGCGCGGAAAACCTGAAGAGTTCTTCCGCCTGGGGCAAAGATGACCGTCCTATCTCGAGCCAAACTCGCAGGAACCGTTTTGAACGAACTCCCTGAGGAGCCCCGGGATGTGCCTCTCGGTCCTGTTCATCCCGCTGCACCCGAAAGAGGGTCGAAAATTGCGGAATTCCGTCCGCGATCGGAGACGCCGCCAATGAAACCGATCAAAATCGCTATCAAAACCAAGGGCAAAATTCTTCTCCTCCATCCCGGAGACATTCTCGCTGTAGAAGCCGAGGGCAACTACGTCTCGTTGCGGCGTGCCACGGATTCCTACTTGTTGCGCGAGTCGATTTCGACGATGGCGGCGAAGCTCGAGACCTACGGCTTCATTCGCATCCACCGCTCTGTCTTGGTCAATGTGTCTTCGGTAGAAGAGATCCACCCGGGGACTAGCGGGGAGTACATGCTGCGCATTGCTGGAGGCAGGCAATACATAGTCTCCCGAACCTATAAAAACAACTTGAAGTCGCTGGCACACGCTTGGATCGGCACGACTACTTTTGTGGATGAGTAGCGACTTCTGGAATTCTCGGCAGAGACTTCTCCTTCGAAAACTGCAGCCCCGCAGGCCATTTCGCTCTCGCCCCCGGGAGCCTTGGGCTGTTCTCGTCCTTACCGCTCATAACCGAAACTAACTTGAATTCCTGTTTTCGGAATAATTCCGGTCCCAGTAGAATTATTTTAGATGTCGTGGTGGAATGAATCACTCCGCCAACCTTGTTCTGGTATACGGTGTTCTCCCAATTCTGGGATAAATCAAGGCTCCGGCTGGCGTGGGACGCCTTGCCACCTCTTTTGACACGGGCCGCCGAAGAAGCGGTGCGAGCGACTGAATACCAGCCTCGAAATGAATTTAGCTCATCTTCGCGAATTCATATCTCCGTCCCTCTGTCTCGCCCGAAGTTATTGAAAAGGGGGGAAGGCCTGAAGGCCTTCCCCCTTTTCTTTTTTCAAATCACGCTCTGCCGTGCTTTCGCTCGAGACGCTCCTATGCTGGGGCTGCTGTCTCCACGACAATATTCTTCTACGGCAGGTCCTTGCTCAACCGCTCGACCACCACTTTCGGCTCCGTCACTGGCGGGTTGTTCAAGTACTTCCCGAAAAAAACCAGATACCTCTGCCACCTGTCCTGAATGTGCCGCGGTTCCACGAACCCGTGGTTTTCCCTGGGATAGGTCACGTACTCCACCGGCACCTTGCGCTCATACAGCGCCCGATAAAACTCCTCGGCCTGCGGAATTGGCACGCGCGTGTCGGCCTGCCCGTGCAGAATCATCGTCGGCGTCTTTACGTTCCCCACAAACTTCATGGGCGAATGATCCCAATATTCCTGATAGTTGTCCCACGGTGCCTTGGCGTTGAAAAATACTGTCAGATAGCGATGAATGTCCGTCTCGGAATACATGGAATAAAGATCGGGCAGCCCGGCCCCAGGCGAGATGGCCTTGAAGCGATCTGTCTGCGTGTCGATCCACATGGTCATGTATCCGCCGTAGGACCATCCGAACGCACCCAGCCTGTCCGGATCAGCCCAGCCCTTATCCACCATCGCCTGCACTCCGCTCATGTCGTCCTTGAAATCGCCATTTCCCCAATCGTTCTGATTGGCCGCCTCAAACTTCTCCCCGCGTCCCGTCGACCCGCGAAAATTCGGTTGCAGCACCATGTACCCATTCGCCGCCATGATCTGCTCGGTAGGACTGAAGGAAAGCAGCGAAGCCCCGGTTGGACCTCCGTGCGGATTCAGCAGGAACGGAACTTTGTGCGTCGCGTCAAAGTCCACTGGCTTGGTCACAATGCCGTCAATTTCCATTCCGTCTTTGCTGCTCTTCCAGCGAACGACTTCGCTCGACGCGAGCGCATAATCCGCTAGCCACGCATTCTGGTTGGTAATGCGCTCGAACGATCGAAAACCCAAGTCGCTGCGGAACACTTCATCCGGATGCGTCGAATCGCCCCACGTTCCAACCGCTGTCTGCCCATTCGCGCTGATTTCCGCCAGGTTGACCACCGTCGCCGCGTCCGTCAGCGGCCGCGCCGTTCCCGCCTCCACGTCCACGGCAAAAATCTTCATCGCTTCGTGGTCATCCGAACTGAAATAAATCGTTTTGCCATCCCGCGACCAAACTGGCTCGCCGGCATTCAACTCCAGCGAACCGCTCAACTTCCTTGCCGCACCACCGTTCGCGTCCACAACAAACAGATTCACCTTGTAAACCGCCAGCCCGGCGCTGCTCAAATACGCGATGCGCTTCCCGTCCGGCGACCACCTCGCCGTCAGCGTCGGGTCAGGCGTTTCCACCAACTTTCGCTGCTTTCCGCTCGCTACATCCAACACCCAAGCCGTTTGCAACGACATGTCATCCAATCGCGGCGTAGGATTCGTCGTGAAGGTGAGGTGCGCTCCGTCAGGCGACCAACGCGCATCGCTGATCGTGAAATCCCCTTTGGTAATCTGCTTTTCTTCATTGCTCGCGATGTTCCAGGTCCAGAGCTGCCCCATCTTAAAGTCACGATCCACCACGACGGCATCATCCTTCTGCTTGGTGCGCTTCTCTTCTTCCTCTCCAAGCGGAACCGTCGCCGTGAGCAGCAACTCTCTTCCATCGGGAGAAAAATGAAATCCTCGCACGCCCGGCTTGTGTTTCGTCACCTGCCAGGGCTCTCCGCCGTCGGCGTACATGAACCACACTTGCGGTTTTGCATCCTTCTCGTCGCCCGCGTCCATCGTGAACGCCAGCAATTTCCCATCTGGCGACCATTCCAGATTCGAAACGCTCTTCTCGCCACGCGTAAATTGCCGCGCAGCGGTTGCCGGCCCCGTCGCCGGCACTACCCACAGATGCGTAACACTCTTCCACGGCGTATCCTTCTCTTTCTCCATTTGGTTCTCGGCAACTAGATAAGCCACGCGTGCGCCGTCAGGCGAAATCCTTGGAGAGCTAACGCGGGTTACGCGCAAGGCTTCCGCCGTGCCAAATAGTTTCTTGCCGTCTCTATTCTTCGCAGGCGGTGTCTCCTGACTCGAAGAGTTTTGTCGAGCTACGACCGCGAGCGGCGCCACACCAATGACCGCGATTAGCATCCCGCGCATCAAATTCCTCATCGCAATCCCCTCCAAGAAATCCGTCTTGCTCCTGAAACGCCCGTTTCATCTCGCTACAACGCCGCGAAGTATATTGGCAACCTTCCGATCACGCAAGGCAAACGCGTCATCACCACGCGCGGACTCTCGCCGCAGCCGGCGCCGTTTCTTTCTAACAGCGGCCAGCACGCAAGGCGTGTCTTCGCGGGAAATTGTTTGCGTTAATGTAACGCGTTAGGTTGACCCACCCGGTCGCCGGATGGAGCACGCAGCCCCGGTGCCGCTTTAATCCTGCCGCAATGCGATCACCGGGGCCACGCGGCTCGCGCGCCGCGCCGGCAGAAAACTAGCAAATAGCGCCGCAATGGCCAGTACCGGAATCGTGAGCGCAAACGTCGACACCTCGGCCGGCTGCATTCCTTCCACCGATCGGTGCAAGACGCGCCCCGCCGCCAAGGCCGCCGCCGTTCCCAGTAGAGCGCCTACGACAATCATTCCAAGGCTCTCCCTCAGCACCAGCCATATGACGCTCTGCGGCCTCGCCCCCAGCGCCATGCGTATCCCAATCTCCGGCACGCGCTGTCCCGTCAGATACGCCAGCACTCCATAAATCCCGATGCATGCCAGCACCAGGGCCAAGCCAGCAAATATGCCGAACACCAACAAAAGAAATCGCTGGAGGGCAAGTGAATCGCTCGCCAACTGCTCCATGGTGTGAACCTCATAAAGAACTTGGTCGCCCGCAGCGCCGCGCAATTCCCGACGCAGGGATTCCACTTCACTCAGTGGCGCGATTTCCGTCCGCACCGCAATGGACATCAGTTCCGACCAACGCCGCAAGTATTTGTCCGGAAGCTGCGAAAAAGGGTAGTAAAACTGCGCGCGAATCTGCGCTTGATCGTCGCCAGCCAGTCCCCAATGCCGCACATGGCTGACGACTCCCACCACCACAAACGGGCCGTACCCCATGTCCGGCATCCACAGACGCTTTCCGACCGCGTTTTGTCCGCCTCCAAACGTCTGCTGCGCCAGCACCTCATCAATCACAACAACGGGTTCACCGCCCATGCGATCCTGCTCACCGAAGAATCGGCCCTGCCGCAATGTAATACCCATCACATTGAAATACTCCGGCGACACGCTTGTCGCCAACGTCAGAGGGCGCTCTTTCTCCGGCGGCACGTCCGCAGTCGGCCAGTAACCTAACGTGTTGTTGCCCTCGCGCATGGGGAAGGTGTCCACGATCGCGGCCATCTGCACTCCGGGTACGCGCCGCGCTCGATCCAACACGTCCTGCCATGCCGCGCGTATCCTGCCAGTATCTGCGAGCACTCCGGGCGAAAGCGCCATGCGACTCACCAGCACGTTTCGGATATTCACGCCCGGTTCTAGCGACGTCAAATGCAAAAGCGTTCGTCCCAGCATTCCCGCAGATGCCAACAGCACAACGGCTAACGCGAGTTCTGATATCACAAAAGCACTGTGCAAACGCCGCGAACGTCCCGCTACGCTCCGTCCTGCGGCGCGCAGTACTTGCTCCAATTCCTCCGCGGGAGCGCGAAGTGCCGGCGCCAAACCAAAAAGAACGCCGCTCACCAACGAAACGCTCAACGCAAACAGCAGAACACGCCAATCGAGCTGTACTTCTTCCGCCCTCGGCAGCGTGCCCGGCCAGAACGCCACAAACGGCTGCAAGCCAAGCCCCGCAAGACCGACGCCTAGCGCACCTCCAAGAAGTCCCAGCAAAGCGCTCTCGGTAAGACATTGACGCACCAGCCGTCCGCGCCCTGCCCCCAGCGCTGCGCGTATCGCCAACTCGCGCCCACGCGAAACCGCTCGCGCCAGCAGCAAACTCGCCACGTTGGTGCACGCAATTAGCAGAACTAGTCCTACCGCGCCCAGCAGCAACCACAGCGTCCGGCCCACGTCGCCAACCTGCGGGCGCAGTTGCTGCACCATAAAACTGCGGTTCCCATTCGTGTCCTTATACTGCTCCGCCAAATGGCGCCCAATCAGACTCAACTCCTCCTGCGCTTGGCCGAGCGTTGCGCCCGGATTGAGTCGTGCCACAACCCCGACGGGATGTGGCCCGCGGCTCTCGAGGTATCTTGCGGTGTCTTGGCCGAGCGGCGTCAACAGATCCGGCTCGGTGTCGCGCAGACGAAAGCCAGCCGGCGTCATTCCGACAACGGTGTAGAGTTTTCCGTCGAGCGTAACCGCAGCACCGAGGGCCTCCGCCCTTCCCGAGAAATGCCGCTGCCAGAAGGTGTAGCCGAGTATGGCCACCGGCGCCGCGCCCGGGTGATCGTCTTCGGGCAGGAAAACGCGCCCTTCGGCAAGATTTACGCCCAGGACGGTGAACAGGTTCGAGGATATCTCCTGAAACTCGACATGCTCGGGGGCAGCCGACCCGCTAACCGTACCATCGTTGAAAATAGAACCGGCCAGCGTCAGCGAACGGCTCTCGCGTTTACAATCGAGAAAGTCGGGGTAGGCAACGTTTTGTTCGCCATAGAGCTTGGCGTTCCAGCTCTCTGTGTGTCCGTGCACGGCGACCAGCCGATCAGGCTGAGGGTATGGCAGCGGCCTCAACAAAACACCATTGACTACAGTGAACATTACGGTGGAAGCGCCCACGCCAAGCGCCAGCGTGAAAATCGCTACAGCTGCAAAGCCCGGACGCTGCCGCAGCGTCCGCATCGCGTACCGCAAGTCCTGCCAAAAATCCTCCACCCAGCGCGTCCCCCGCGCATCGCGGCACTGCTCTTTAACCTGTTCAGGTCCGCCGAGCGCCATGCGCGCATGACGCCGCGCCTCCGCAGCACTAACCCCGCTAGCGATCAATTCGTTCGCATGTTGCTCCAGGTGAAAGCGCATCTCCTTCTCCAGTTGCTCTTCCATTTTGTCGCGCCGCAATAGCCGCTGCCACCAGTTCATTCCGCACCTCCTTCCGACAATTTCAGAATGAGCGCCACCGCCTCCGTCAATCGCTCCCAGCTAGCCGCTTCTGTTTCCAGCTGCGCTCGCCCTTTCCCCGTCAAACGATAGAACTTCGCCTCGCGCCCGGTTTCCGTTTCCTTCCAGTCCGCCGCCAGCAATCCCCGGTTTTCCAATCGATGCAGCGCGGGATAAAGCGATCCCTGCGGAACCTGTACAACATGCTGGGAGACTTGTTCTAACCGCTGAGCGATCGCATATCCGTGCACTGGTCGAAGCGCCACTACTTTCAGTATTAGCAGGTCCAGCGTGCCTTGTGGCAGATCCGCCTTGGGATGCATCCCTATACCTCCGGCTTCTGCATATATATCCTAGACGTGTAGAAGGTCAAGGCGTTTCACCCGCTCACCAGGCTTTTCCCCACCTTCCAACTGCGCCACTTCACCCATCGCGCTTATACAAAGCACCTCCAGGGTGCCAGCATGAGACGTGAATAGCCGTACCTTTCCCAAATTTCCGATACATGAAATGCGATTTTTTGGTGAGCACTCTACGCCCGAGGTTGGTATCGTGTGCCCATGACGGCGGCGCCTATGTGTCTTTCTGACCGAGGCCTGTTCTCCGGATACACGGCAGGCCCTTTTTACGATGAGATGTTCTCCTCCCAGGGCTGCGCCCGTTCCCACTATGCCCGTCTGTTCGAAAAACTCGGCGTCATGGCTCCCACCCAATTCGAAGATCGCCGCAAGCACGCCGACCTCAGCTTCCTCCTGCAGGGCATCACCTTCACCGTCTATAGCGACGGCCGCGGCACCGAGCGACTCTTTCCCTTCGACCTAATTCCCCGCATTCTCCCGCACTCTGAATGGACGCGCATCGAGGCCGGCCTCAGCCAGCGCGTCGTCGCTCTCAATCTTTTTCTTCAGGATGTCTACGGCAAGCAGCTCATCATCAAAGACCGCAAAATCCCCGCCTCACTCGTCTATTCCTGTCGTCACTTCCGCCGCGAGATGATCGGCCTCGAAGTCCCTCACGGCATCTACACCCACGTCTGCGGCATCGACCTGGTGCGCGACTCCGCCACCGGCGAATTTCTCGTCCTTGAAGACAATGTCCGCACTCCCAGTGGCATCTCTTACGTCCTCGAAAACCGCCTGGTCATGACACGTACTTTCCCCGAGGCTTTCCAGGAACACGAAGTGCTCCCCGTCAATCACTATCCCGCTGAGCTCTCGCGCATTCTCCGCACATTATCTCCGCGCACCGACCCCGACGCCCAGATCGTCCTGCTCACTCCGGGCATCCATAACAGCGCCTATTTCGAGCACAGTTTCCTCGCCCAGCAAATGGGCATCGAACTCGTCGAAGGCCGCGACCTGATCGTGGACGGTGTCGTGGTCTACATGAAAACGATCTACGGCCTCAAACGCGTCGACGTAATCTACCGCCGCGTCGACGACGATTTCCTCGATCCACTCTGTTTCCGTTGCGATTCCATGCTCGGCGTCCCCGGCCTAATGGGCGCCTACCGCGCAGGAAACGTC
>Ga0210407_10001244_pt1 | contig 24591 bp, 23 predicted proteins | sample IncBWC27MmetaG_FD_150860 | JGI IMG/M metagenome (GOLD analysis project Ga0210407, IMG submission 150860) | Forest soil microbial communities from Barre Woods Harvard Forest LTER site, Petersham, Massachusetts, United States - Inc-BW-C-27-M | ecosystem: Environmental > Terrestrial > Soil >... | reverse complement strand
TTATACCGGACACGTCATCACCGAATCGATGCGCCTGTACCCGCCGGCCTGGGGCATGGCGCGGATGGCGATCGAAGAGCACGAAATTGCGGGCTACACGGTGCCCAAGGGGGCCGGCGTGTCGTTCGCGCAGTGGACGGTGCACCGCGATCCGCGGTGGTATGACGCGCCGCTGGAATTTCGTCCCGAGCGCTGGGAAGGGGATTTGCTGAAGCGGATTCCGCGATTTGCGTATTTTCCGTTTGGCGGGGGGCCGCGTCAGTGCATCGGCAATTCGTTCGCGTTGATGGAAGCGGCGCTGACGCTGGCGACGATCGCGCAGCGATATCGGTTCCGGCTGGTAAAGGATCATCCGGTTGTTCCGCTGGCGTCGATTACGCTGCGGCCGCGGCATGGGATTCGGGTGACGCTGGAAGCGCGGCGCGGCGGCGCGAAAAAGGCGGTGCATCAGGAACTTCCAGCCGTGGCGGATTAGATTTTATTCGTCAAAACCTCCTTACGATGTTTTAGAGAAACAGTTTGTCGCAAAGCACTGAATCCGGCCGGATGTGTGGAACCTGCGATTTAGTGGGTACGCTCGCGAAAGCAGGCTCAGCAAATTCATTGTAGTTGCTGCCTTCCAAAAACGACGACGTTATTTTGTGGCCGCGATGGGGCCGAGTTCGGCGCGGGTTTGCACCACGCGGAGGATGGAGTCGCGGGTGACCATGCCGATGACGTGGGAGTCGTCTTCTTCGGAGCCGCTGACTACGGGCATTTGATTGATGTCGGCGGCGAGAAGCCGCTCGAGCAAGCGCAAGAGGGGCTCTTCGGGAGTGGCCCACAGGATGCGTTCGCGCGGGATCATCACAGCCTGGATGGAATTGTCCGACCACTCATCGCGCGGAATGGTGTTGAGCGCATGTACATTCATCATGCCGACCATGCGGTCTTCGGTGACCACCAAGTGGCACCGGCGGCCGGTGCGCAGGACTTCGGCTCCGTATTCGTCGAGCGTGGTGTTGCGGTTGACGGTAGGCACTTCGTGGCTCATGACGTCGGCGGCGCTCAAGCCCGCCAAGGTTTCGCGAATGGCCACTTGCGCCATGCTTTCTTGTGCAGCATTTAGCAAAAAGAAGCCGAGAACAATCCACCAAGCTCCAGACCACTGGCGGTTCATTACTTCGTAGCCGCCCCACGCCATGAATCCGTAAGCGATGAGCTTCCCAGTGGTTCCCGCGACGCGAGTGGCCTTGGAATAGTCTTTGGTGACGCCCCAAACGATGGCGCGGAAGATGCGGCCGCCGTCGAGGGGAAAGCCCGGAGCAAGGTTGAAGAGGCCAAGCGTACCGTTAGCGACCATCAGCAGGAAGGCGAGTGCGCCAATCATCCCGCCTATCCCTTCTACCGGGACATGGGCTGGGCTTTCGGCTGGAAATCGCAGCGTCACGCCAAAGAAGCATGCCGCAAGGAAGAAACTAGCCAGCGGTCCAGCTACCGCGATATTGAATTCTTGGATTGCCTTGGATGGATCACGGCCGATGCGTGCGACGCCGCCGAAGAAAAACAGGGTGATGGAGACGACGCGAATCTTATAGTGCTGGGCGACGACACTATGGGCAAGCTCGTGAAAGAGAACGGAGGCGAAGAAAAGCAGGCTGGTGGCCAGGGCGACGGACCATTGCTGGGTTGCGGTCCACTGGGGGTGCTGCTGGGCGAATTGCGCGGCCAAGGCGTAGGTGATGCAGGCGAAGATCAGGAGCCAGCTGAAATCCAGGTAGATGGGGATGCCCAGGATTTTGCCAACACGCATGCCTGAGTTGGTCACCATCTCGCGTCTCATTCCAGGGGCTTGCGTTGCCAAAGTGCGCCTTTCGTTGTTCGGGCCGTAGCTACTGTAACTACACTACCTCTGATTCACGGCGGGACCAAATGGGACGGGGAGCGGCCGTGTTCATCAATCCGGCCGGAGACCGAGATAACAGGTTCAGGCGGCCTCGCGCGGAGTGGCAGTGTTGGAGGCTATTGTTTTCTAGGAGGGCCCTCCCCCCCTGTTTTTTGTAAGTGTGGCATCTAAAAGAGTTAGATATAGCGTAAGTCTTTTAGATGCCACACTTATGAAGGGTATTGTAAGTGTTGCATTTAAGGGACTTATGGAATGCGCTTCTTGGGTGCCTGAAAAGCAAAAACGCCCCGACATGGTCGGGGCGCTACACGGAAAACCCAGGCTTTCCCATCTCGTATACTAGACGAATGGTTAGCTTTTGTCAAGGGGGAGCGTAGCTTGGGCCGGCTCGCTTTGTTGGCGTCAGAGTATTAGCCGCCGAGTAGCCCGGTCCGGATTGCCCCGCGCTAAAGTCTTCTAAATTAGGGCATTACCTGGACTGGGTGCGTACGGCAAAACACGGCGTGTTTTTCTGCACACAGCCTTAGGGCGGCAAATCCAAAATAACCCTTTTATTTTCAGCGTTGTGGGATTGGTGTGCCTGATGCAATTGCATAGGGTGCAGTACGGGAGGCTCACCATGATCGCAATCCTTCACTTCGTCACGCTGGTCGTTACCACGGTTTTTGCGGGTGCCACGGCGGTTCTTTTCAACTGGATGTTGCTGCGAGGGGCGTTTCACCTGATGCGACCGGCGACGGCACGGCGCATTCCCGTGCGCAGCGAATTGGTCCGCGGGACGGCGCGGTTGACCAGGGCGTTTGCCGGGCAGCGTTGAGAGCTTAGAGCTGACAGCTGACAGCTAACAGTGAAGACGAAGGCAGAAAGAGCCGGTAGGAAGAGCCGGCAGAAAGAGCCGGCAGGAAGAGCCGGCAGGAAGAGCCGGCAGAAAGAGCCGGTAGGAAGAGCCGGCAGAAAGAACAGACAGAGAGGGAAGGCCCGCCTCGGAAGGCGGCCCCTACAAGGGCGAAGAGCAAGGGCGGGCAATGAAGGTGGGGAAGGGCGAGCGAAGGAAGCGAGTTCGGAGCAGATGAGATTCACCGGCCCAACGCAAGCGGCGGAACGGGAAAGAACGGCTGACGCGGCGAGACCGGGAAAAGGAAGAAGGGAGCAACACCATGATGGCTTTGAAATACCTGTTGATGATTGTGGGAGCGGGGTTGTTTGGGAGTGCCGGGTCGTTGGTGATTTACGACATTTTCCTCTCGACGCAGTTGCGTCGACTGCTGAGGCGAGACGGCGCTGAGGAGACGAATGCTTTCGGCGCGGGGTTGGTGCGCCGCCCTTTGGGACCCGTGCGGTGGCGATTGGCGCTGCAACTGGCAGGGGCGGGCGCGCTCGCATTCCTGATTACCGGAAGCATCGTGGTGATTCCCGACGGAGCCGCGGGAGTGCGCGTCAGCCAGCTTTGGGGCGCGCGGCCGGGGACGCTGTATCCGGGCGTGCATATCGTCACACCGCTGGTGGATAGCGTGGCGATTTACGATACGCGGGAGCAGGTGTACACGACGCTGGCCGCGGAGAATTTGAAGCAGAAGGGCGATGTGCTGACGGTGCAGGCTCGCGAAGGGCTGAATATCGGATTGGCGGTTTCGGTGCGGTACCGGCTGGATCCGCGGCGGCTGGATTCGATTCATACGAATTTGCCGCAGCCGGTGGGGGAAGAAGTTGTGGCGCCGGTGGTGGCGACGATTTACCGGCAGATTGCGCCGAACTACGTGACCAAGGAGATTTTTGCCACCAAGCGTGAGGAGTTGCGGCAGAAGGCGGCGCAGGACATTACGGCGCGGCTCGGGGGCGATGGAATTATCGTTCGCGAAGTGCTGCTGCGCGATTTGGTGTTGCCGGCGGAGTATGCCAAAGGGCTCGAAGGCTTGCTGCTGAAGGAGCAGGAGAGCGAGCGGCTGGGGACGGAGCAGGACATTAAGTTGAAAGAGGTACGCATCGCGGAGCTGGAGGCCGAGGCCCAGAAGGCGCGCGACGTGAAGCAGGCGGAATCGCAGGCGCAGGTGCGTGTGCTGCAGGCGAAAGCGGAAGCGGATGCCATGCAATATACGTTGCCTTTGAAGCAGAAGCAGATCGAACAGACGAAGCTGGAAGCGCAGGCGAGGAAGGAAGCGACTCTGCAAAACGCGGAGGCCGCGGCACAGGCGAAAATTATCGACAGCAAGGCTGAAGTGGAGAGGCAGCACAACCTTTCCGAGGCTGAGGCGAACCGCATCCGCGTGACCGCGGCCGCGGATTCCGAGCGCATGAAGTTTGAGGCGTCGGTGCTGAAGTCCAACCCGATGTTGATTCAGAAGATCATCGCAGAACGGCTTTCCGACAAGCTGCAAATCATGATGGTGCCGATGGATGGGAAGAATTTTTTTGCGAACGACGTGATGCGCTCGGCTTTTTCGGGCGTAGGCGGTTCGAACGGCTCGAGCAAGGATTCTTCGGAAGATGATTCGGATTCGGACAATCCGCAGCCCACGGCTACGGCCAGGGCGCAGCGGACGCAACCGCACCGGCCGTGATTGGAAAGAGTTTGCAGGCGCGAAGGCGCTTGCAAGCAGTGCCCGCTAGCCAAAACCCCTGTGGGTGGCCCGGGATGCGTCGCTGGAAAGGAGGATCAACCATGAGCACGAAGGCAAGCACCGCCGCGCTTGACCAGATGCGACAGAGGTTGAGCCTCCTCCAGCGCCGCATACCGCGCCACCCGGCTGGCGGATTTTGGGAAGCGGAGATGAGTGGAAGTAAAAGATTGGCAGGAAGCAAGAGCAGCGGATGGCGTTTTAAGGATTTTACGGAGACGACCATGAAAACTCAGCCAGTGCTTGCAAGGAAGATGGAAGTTTTGGGAGTGAGGAAGACGATTCGCCGGCGGTTTATCGCGGCTGTGCTGTTGGGAGCGGTTACGTTTGTGATTCCGGTGGTGGCCGCGGCTGCGCCGGTGCCGCACAGGGAAGTCAGGACGCTGCGCGTGGACCGGCGGGCGATTGAGAATCTGCAACGATGGGTGAGCGATGGGCATGATGGGTGGTGTAAGGACGCGCAACTGGTGGCTTCGGCGGAGATGCGGAGGATGGCGCCGGATTTCACCGGGTATCAGTTTGATTTGGCATCGCTGCCGCTGGAGAAGGAATCGCTGGCGGCGGACCGGGCGGTGTTCAGCTATACGTCGTTTGATGGGCGAGTGACGTATCGGATTACGTTGCGGAGATATGGATGGTTGAAGGCGATTGCGGGAGAGGAGAAGGAGATTGTTTGGGTGCCGGCGGAGAGGGAGATAGTGACGAGTGGTGAGTAACGAGTGGCGAGAGAAGGATAATAAAGGCACGCCGAGGTAGCGAACGGAGTAAGGGTTGCTACACATGACGCGGGCGGGGCCCCGACCGGGTGGGGGCAGGCAAGCGCCGCCACTACGATTTTTACGGAGGCTTGGCGAGCCGCCGAGACGCGGTGGTAATTGGGGAACGGAGGGAGGGTTGGGTGATTCGGCGGCGTGGTATCATGCGGATTCGTTCCCGTGTTCAACTGTCCAATTCGCCGCGCAGGGATTCGTTTGTTTCCAATTGAAAATTTTGTTTGCTTATTTATGGTGGCGCTGGTGTGTCCGTTTTTTTGCGGGGCACAGTCGCTAGCGGATCGGGCGCGGGTATTGGCGGGGAAGACGGCTTCGTCTGTGCATGAAGCAAGCGTGAGTTTCGAGCAGCACAACATTTCATCGCTGAAAGATAAGGATTTTTCGAGTGCGGTGGGGGCGTTTCGGGATGAGCTGCAACGGCGTGGGGTGAAAATTTTGGCGAGCGGCGCGGGCGCGAAGGTTACGCTCACCGTAAGCAGGGATGTGACTACGTATCTGGGAGTGGCGAAGATCGAACGTGGGGCAAGTGAAGAGGTACTGTTCGAGTGGCTGGGGAGCGTAATCGATGCGGCGCCTGGGGAGGTGCCTTCGGCAGTGGCGCTGCACAGAGAGCTTTTGTTTGCGCAAGAGACGCCGATGCTGGATGTGGTGATGGATGCGGACGGCAAGCGTGCGGATGCGATGGGGCTCGGAGAAATTAATACGCATGAATTGCAAGATGGGTACTGGGTACTCACGGCAACGGAAAGTGTACCCGCACAGGTGGCAGCGGATCGGGAGATGCGGGGATTCTTGAATTTCGGGATGGATGCGCTAGCGGTCTATTCTCCGGGAGAGGTGTGCCGATTTTCTGCGAGGGACCAGAAGGGCTGGAGTTGCGAGAGCTACCGCAGGCAGATGCCGGTGCGAGGTGTGCCGGAAGAATTGCTAGCGGGAAAAAAGTTGGGAGACTGGCATTCGGCGGCGCGGTTCGAGCACGATGGACGCGCGAGCGTAGTCGTTACGGCCAAGGATGGGCTGGCGCGTTTGTATGGGGATGGGCCGGAGGTGGTGGCGGTGTTTCGCGGATGGGGAAGCGAGATCGCGAGTATTCGCAGCGGATGCGGGATGGGCTGGCAGGTTTTGAAAACGTCGCCGGGAGATTGGACGGTTCCCGACACGGTGGAGGCGGTGGAAATTCAGAATGGAGCAGCGCGCGGTGTTTCTCTGCTGGTGGATTTTGCGGGGCCGGTTGTGGCGCTGCACGCGTTCGCGACGCGAGGAGCGGATAGCGGCTCGGAGAATAAGGGCGTGCTAGCGATCGTGCACAATTTGCAGTCGGGGAATTATGAAGCGTATCGGCTTACGGTTAGTTGCGGGAATTAGTTTGATGGTGGTGACGACAGTGGCGTTGAGGGCTTCGACTGCGCCACGATATGGCGGGACTTTGCGAGTGGAGTTGCAGGCGGGGAAGATTTCGCTGGATCCGCGGGAATGGAAAGAGGGATCGACGGAAGCGGCGCGCGAGGAGAAATTGGCGGGTCTGATTTTTGAGCGGCTGGTGGGGCTGGATAATTACGGAAGATTTCAGGGGGAGCTGGCGACGGAGTGGTCGCACGATGCGGGATTTAAGCGGTGGCAATTTGTGCTGCGGAGCGGCGTGAAGTTTTCGGATGGAGCGGTGTTGAATGCGGCGGATGTGGTGGCGGCGTTGCAGCCGTTGCTGCCGGGGGCGCAGCAGATCAATGCGAGTGGCGGAGGTGTGGTGATTCAGTCGGGTGCGGCGATGCCGGATTTGCTGGAGGAGTTGGCGTCGGGGAGATTTTTTGTTTATCGGGTGCAGGCGGATGGGGCGCTGATTGGGACGGGGCCGTTTTTGGTGGCGGGGGCGGCAGACACAATAGGCGAGCGTGGAGCTGCGAGTGGATGGACAGAAACAGCGGGAACTTCTGCGCAACGCGGCGGCGGGGCGAAGTTGACGCATATGCGATTTCGCGCGAATGAGATGGCGTGGTCGGGACGACCGTTTGTGGATGCGATTGATGTGACGGTGGGAGTGCTGCCGCTGCGGGCGCTCTTTGATTTGCAGTTGGGGAAGGCGGATTTGGTGGAGATGTCGCCGGATTTGGTGCGACGGGCGGCGCAGGAGAATTTGCGGGTGTGGGCGTCGGCTCCGGTGACGCTGTATGGGCTGCGGTTTGACGACGCGCAGGCGGCGGCGTCGGATGCGAAGCTGCGCGAGGCGGTGGCGAGGTCGCTCGATCCGCAGACGATTGCGGGAGTGTTGCTGCAGAAGCAAGCGGAGCCCGCATCGGCCCTTCTGCCGCAGTGGTTATCGGGATATGCTTTCCTCTTCACCATGGAAACGAATGTGGAACGCGCGAAGGAGATTCGGGCGGCGCTGCCTGGGAATGCGGCGGGTGGAGCGGAGCCGCTGCGTTTGCGCGTGGATGCGGCGGGTGACGTGGCGAAACTTTTGGGGGAACGGGTGGCGGTGAATGCGCGGCAGTCGTCGATATTGATTCAGATACAGAATCGTGCGGGGCAGCGCGTTGGCGCGACGAGTAGTTCGGGGGATGCGGAGTTGGCAGCGGGGCTGCATCTTTTTGCGTGGCGGTATTCGTCGCTCGCGCCGCGGGTGGAACTGGAGAGTTTTGCGGCGGCGATGAATGTTGGTGATGCGGCGGGGGCGGTTTCTTCGAGCGATCCGGAGCAGTTGTATGCGCGCGAGCGTCACATTCTGGATGAACGGCGCGTGGTGCCGCTGGTGGTGGTGCCGGAATTTGTGGGCATTGGTTCGAACGTGCGTGATTGGATGCCTGCCCGCTGGGGCGAGTGGCGGCTGGCCGATGTTTGGCTGGAAGCGCCCGAAGCGATACCAACTGTTAGTATGCCGGGGGGGAGCACGCCGGCCTCGTCTCGAACGTCGGTCTCCGGAGCAAAACCATGAGTTTCCGCACAAAACTTTTTCTGATTTTTTTGGTTACGGTGCTGGCATCGGTTTCGCTGGTGGCGTACGGCGTGACGCATTACACGCAGGCGTCGTTTGAAGAGATGGATGCGCAACGCACGGAAGCGCTGGTGGCGCAGTTTAAGAAGGAGTATGCGCAGCGCGGGGAAGAGGTGGTGCGGCAGGTTGAAAATATCGCGAATGCCGAGATTACTTTGAGGATGGCGCTGGATTTGGCGCGGACGAACTCGGATCAGTCGCTGTACGTGCATGATGCAACCGGGGCGGCGCAGGATCACGGGCTGGATTTTGTGGAGTTCGTGAATTCGGATGGGACGCTGATTTCTTCGGCGCAGTATCCGGCGCGGGTGGGATACAAAAATGATTGGGTTACGGCGTCGAAGGATTGGCGGGAGTCCGGCGCGTTTTTGAAAAAGGAAGAGCTGCCGGATGGAGTGGCGCTTGCGCTGACGGTGGTTCGAACGCTGCCGGTGGGGGAGAAGAATTTTTATATTATTGGCGGGCGGCGGCTGGACCAAAATTTTCTGGCGTCGCTGGTTTTGCCGACCGGGATGCGGACGCTGCTGTATCGAAATTTGGAGCCGAGTTTTGTTCCGGCAGCTTTGACGGATGCGAATGGGGCGGTGGCGCAGGCGGAACGCTTCGAGCCGCTGATCGAGCAAATTCAAAAGCAGGCGAAGCCGCAGGTGCGAACCATTGATTGGTCCAGTGATGCGGCCGAAGCGGAGGCTTTTCACGAAATACCTTTGACGGGACCGCACGGCGAGCTTCTGGGCGTGTTGATGGTAGGGAGTTCGCGGCGGGAATTGGTGACGTTGACGCGACACATTTTTATGATCGCAGCGGCGGTGGCGGGGGCGGCGATTCTGATTGGATTGTTGATCAGCTTGTGGGTTTCTGCGCGTATCACGAGGCCGGTGGAGGAGTTGGCGGAGGGTGCGCGGCGCGTGGCCTCGGGGAGATGGGACGCGCATATTGATGTGCGAGGGAACGACGAGATTGGGCAGTTGGCGCGGGCGTTTAACGAGATGACGCAGACGCTGGCGGCGCAAAAGGAGCGACTGGTGCAGACCGAGCGTGTCGCGGCGTGGCGCGAATTGGCTCGAAGGCTGGCGCACGAATTGCGCAATCCACTTTTTCCTTTGCAAATCACAGTTGAAAATTTGCAGAAAGCGCGACAGCTCGATGCGCGGCAGTTTTTGGAAGTGTTTAACGAATCGACGGCGACGTTGAAGGCGGAACTGGCCAATTTAAACACCATCGTCGGGCGGTTCAGCGATTTTTCGAAGATGCCGGCGCCGCATTTTGCGCGGGTTAATTTGAATGAATCGCTGCGCAACGCGGTGCGGCTGTTCGAACCGCAATTCAATGAAGTGGGGAAGCCGACGATTACGCCGGAGTTTTTCTTGACGGAGCCGCTGCCGGACATCGATGCTGATCCCGATTTGCTGCATCGGGCGTTTCAGAACTTGGTTTTGAATGCGCTGGACGCGATGCCGGCGGGCGGGACGCTGACGATGCGAACGTCGGAGCACACAGGGAGCGTGCGGCTGGAAATCTCGGATACGGGAAAGGGACTCACGCCGGAGGAGTGCTCGCGCTTGTTCACGCCGTATTACACGACGAAGCAGCTGGGGACCGGGCTGGGGCTGGCGATCGTGCAATCGGTGGTGAGCGACCATCACGGGACGATCTCGGTATCGAGTGAAGAAGGGCGGGGCACTACATTTCACATTGAGTTTCCGCGGCAGCAAGCGGATCAGCCAGTTACTTCCGGCAGCGAAGCCAGCGCGTCCAAAGCCACGATTACGACTTTTGCCGCGGCCTCCGATTAATTCGGCGCAAAGGACAAACGCTTGCCCCGCAAAGCACACCTGCTCCTTGTTGATGACGACCCCAATACGTTAGCGTCCCTCTCCCGCGCATTTCGGCTTGCGGGACATGAAGCTACGGTTTGCGACAATGCGCCACGCGCTCTGGAATTAATTCGTTCCGAGCCTTTCGATCTGATTCTTTCGGATGTGGTGATGCCGGGGAAGAGCGGGATCGAGTTGCTGGAAGATTTGAAGAAGGCGGGGGTGAAGACGCCAATCGTTTTGATTTCAGGACAGGCAAATATTGAGATGGCGGTGAAGGCGACGAAACTGGGCGCGCTGGATTTTCTGGAGAAGCCGCTATCGACGGACAAGCTGCTGGTGACGGTTGAAAATGCGCTGCGCATCACCCGGCTGGAAGACGAGAACCGGGAGTTGCGGCACCGGTTGGGGAAGCACGAGCTGGTGGGCGATGGGCCGGCGATGAAAAAATTGCGGGCGCAGATTGAGCGCGTGGCGAACAGTGAGACGCGTGTGTGCATTTTGGGGGAGACGGGAACGGGGAAAGAGCTGGTGGCGCGGGCGCTGCACGAGAATTCGCCGCGGCGGGAGAATGCGTTTATCACGCTCAATTGTGCGGCGGTTCCGGCGGAGCTGATTGAGTCGGAATTGTTTGGGCATGAAAAAGGCGCGTTCACGGGCGCGGCGAGCAAACACTTAGGGAAGTTTGAGCAGGCGGATGGCGGGACACTTTTTCTGGATGAGATTGGCGATATGCCGGTGGCGATGCAGGCGAAGTTGCTGCGCGTACTGGAAGAGGGCGAGGTGGAGCGCGTGGGGGGCGACAAGCCTGTCAGCGTGAACGTGCGGGTGGTCGTCGCGACGCACAGGAATCTGGAGGATTTGGTGAAGCAGAATGCGTTTCGGCGCGATCTCTTTCACCGTATTTATGTTTTTCCGCTGGTGCTTCCGGCGCTGCGCGAGCGCCCGGAAGATTTTCCGGCGCTGGTCGAGCATTTTGCGCGGCAGGTGGCTGCGCAAAACGGGTGGAAGGAAAAAGCGTTTTCAGAAGATGCGATCGCGGCGCTGCGGAAGTATTCGTGGCCGGGGAATGTGCGCGAGTTGCGCAACGTGGTGGAGCGGCTGGTGCTGCTGGCGATGGAAGACGGAGTGACGGAAGCGGACGTGCACCTCGTGCTGCCTTCGTCGGATGGAGTTTCGGGCGTTGGAACATTCGGGAGCGTTGCTGCTGCGGGTTCCGGCACATTGGCGGAGCGAACGGAAGCTTTTGAAAAAGAAGTGATGCTTGCGGAGATTCGAAAGCACAACTTTCACATGACGAATGTGGCGCGGGCGCTGGGTCTGGAGCGCAGCCACCTGTATAAGAAGTGCCAGCAACTGGGAATCGATTTACAGTCCCTCCGGAAGCCGGAATAAGCAACCAATCCAAGGTGCGTCTGTAAGTTATTGATAATGGGGTAGATTTTGTCCTTGACAAAATAGCAAAAAGTAATAATATATTTGCAGATTGCAATATGTGAGTCCTCCAATGACACTCGGCGACAAAATTCGGTCTCTTCGGGCGGTCGAAGGTTCGCTTCGGGGAATGGGCCGGCCAATGACCCAGCAAGAGCTGGCAGCGGCCATGAAAAAAGAGCTGGGCCGGGGCTTGAGCCAGGCCTATCTCTCGCAGATTGAAAGCGGCATGCGCCCGCATTTGACGCATACCACTCGAGAGCTGCTGGCACGTTTCTTTCGCGTGTATCCGGGGTTTCTGGTCGATGATCCGGAGGGCTACACGCTCCACTTGCAGTCGGACCTTCGGGCGATAGACGCCAAGGTGGACTCGTGGCTCTATGGCGGCGCTGAGCAGTTTGCGGCCGACCCGGAACTGAAGCGAGCGCTCCTGGTGATCGCGCAGAACGAAGACTCGCGGCAGGCGGTCTTGCTGCTAGCGGAGATTCTTCGGACGCCCGGCTTATCCGAGCGTCTCAGCGAGGTTTTACGTCCGAATGCCCCGAAGAGTATGGGGCAAGAGGGCAGCGGGCACCCTCCGCCTTCCGCATCACTCCAGAACTAATGGGCGGCTTCTAAGCCGCCAAAACAGTCCGAATTCCAGCTCGCGCACTGCGGGTGCGCTCGGGGTGTCTTATGACCTGGTCTGACTTTTATCTCCTATGCTTCGTCGTTGGTTTTTCTCTCAGCGCACTGTCGTTTCTAGCCGGAGCTGTGCACATCCACCTGCCGTTCAAGATGCACCTGCCATTTCATGGCGGTGCTCATGGAGCGGCCGGACACGGCCATGGTGTAGCAGCCAAAGGCGCGTCGTCAAACGCGAGCGGCCACGTTTCCTGGTTCAACGCTTCCACGGCCATGGCGTTTCTCGCCTGGTTTGGAGGAACGGGCTACATCCTGACGAAGCACTCTCATTTCGTCGCGATCGTTTCGCTGGGATTCGCGACGTTTGCCGGGCTAGTGGCGGGATGGGTCGTCCTGAAGTTCATGGTGAAGCTGATGCGCGCCAGCGAGTCGCAGATGAACGAGGCCGATTATCGCGTTGAAGGTTCCGTCGGTTCGATCAGCGTGCCGATCCGCGAAAACGGAACAGGAGAAGTGATCTTTGTTCTCGGCGGAGTTCGCCGCAGTGCAGGTGCGCGCAGCGAGGACGGCAAGGCGATCGAGAAGGGCAGCGAAGTGGCGATCGAGCGTTATGAGGAAGGCATCGCGTACGTGAAACGGTGGGAAGAGTTCACGCGCTGAAACAACTATTCCAACTTGACGCGGGCAGTCAAAACGAATTTTTGGACTGACGCACGATGCAAACAGTCCGGACGAGTGGAAAGAGGAGGTCTATATGTTCGATTCTTCGAGCGTTTGGGTCATCGCGGGACTATCAGTCCTTGCGCTGCTCATGATTATGGGTTTACTGGCCAAGATGTTTCGCAAAGCGGGGCCGCACGAAGCGTTAATCATTTACGGGATGCGCGGCACCCGCATCGTCAAGGGCGGAGGCACGATCATTTTCCCGATGATCGAGCAATGCCGCGAACTCTCGCTGGAGTTAATGTCGTTTGACGTCGCTCCGCAGCAGAGCCTCTACACACAGCAGGGCGTGGCCGTCACCGTCGAAGCGGTCGCGCAAATCAAGGTGAAGTCCGATCCGGAATCGGTGCGCACGGCGGCGGAGCAATTTCTCACCAAGCGGCCGGAACAGCGCGAAGGCTTGATCCGGCTGGTGATGGAAGGGCACCTGCGCGGAATCATCGGACAGCTCACGGTCGAGCAGATCGTGAAGGAACCGGAAATGGTGGCCGACCGGATGCGCTCCACCAACGCCAGTGACATGGCGAAAATGGGGCTCGAGGTGGTGAGCTTCACCATCAAGGAAGTGCGGGACAAGAACGAGTACATCACCAACATGGGGCGTCCGGACATCGCGCGCATCAAGCGCGATGCCGAAGTGGCCGCCGCTGAAGCCGACCGCGACATCGCCATCAAGCGTGCCGAGGCGCAACGCGCCGCGGCCGTGGCGAAAGCGCAAGCCGATCAAGAGCGCGTTGCGGCGGAGACTGCTTCTCTTGCGAAGCAGGCCGAGGCTGAACGCGACTTGGATCTGAAGAAAGCCAGCTATCTGGAAATGACAAAGAAGGCTCAAGCGACTGCCGACAAGGCGTATGAAATCGAGACCAACGTCATGCAGCAGAAGGTGATTGCTGAATCCGTGAAAGTGCAGCAAATCGAGCGCGAGGCGCAGGTGAAAGTGCAGGAAGCGGAAATCGCGCGGCGCGAATTCGAACTGATCGCGACCGTGTTGAAGCCGGCGGAGATCGAACGTCAGCGCGTCGAGACGATTGCCAGCGCCGAACGTCAGCGTTTCATCAGCGAAGCGGAGGGCCGCGCGTCTTCGATTCGCGCGCAAGGAGAAGCCGAAGCCGAAATCATCTTCAAGAAGGGCGAAGCGGAAGCCAAAGCCATGAACATCAAGGCGGAAGCTTTCCAGGAATACAACCAGGCCGCCATTATCGACAAGCTGTTCACCGGAATGCCGGAAATCGTACGGGCTCTCAGCGAACCGCTCAGCAAGGTAGACAAGGTGACCATCGTCTCTACGGGCAATGGAGACGCCGCCGGCGCGTACAAACTGACCGGCGACATCACCAAAATCGCCGCGCAAGTGCCGGCGCTTTTCGAGGCGCTTTCCGGCATGCAAATGTCGGACTTGCTCGGCAAAGTACGCATGATCGGCGACAAAGCTGCGAAGCCGGCGATTCCTCCGGCTCCCGCGAGTAAGTCGTAACGTTCGCTTCCGTCCCGGTGGGCGCGCAAGTGCCCACCGAGGACGCATTTATCGCCGCCAAGGGGGATGGCCATGACGGTGAAATTCAAGCTGTTGCTGATTTGGGTTTTCATCTTAGTCGTGATCGGCTTTGCCGCTCACCACTTTTTGAATGGGACGGATTGCGGCATTCAAAACCTGATTGCGATGGAAGTTGCTTTCCTTCCATCGATCGCGAAGTTGGGAGTACTGATTTACTGCTCGCACCTATGACTGAGCATTTGGCAATTCGAGTTTCGTTTTGATTTGCTTTGCCAGTAAGACCGTTAGCAATGCAAGGACATTGAAAGGAGAAATATCATGGGACTTTTAGAACGCGTTGGCACTTTGATCCGCGCGAATTTGAACGATATGGTCGATCGCGCGGAGGATCCGGAGAAGATGATCAAGCAAGTGATCCTGGACATGGAGAATCAGTACCTGCAAGTGAAGACGCAGGTGGCCGTCTCCATCGCCGACCAGCACATGCTGGAAAAGAAACACCGCGAGAATCAGGATGCGGGGAAGGACTGGATGCGCAAGGCTGAGGTGGCCGTCGACAAAGGCGAGGACGATCTAGCGCGCGCGGCGCTGGATCGCTTTCAGACTTCGCAGCGGTTGGCCCTGAGTTACAGCGAGCAGGTGGAAGACCAGAAACTGCAGGTGGAAGCTTTGAAAGGCGCTTTGCAGAAATTGGAGGCAAAATTGGAAGAAGCAAAGTCGAAACGCGACTTGTTGCTCGCGCGTCACCGCCGCAGCATTGCGCTCGGCAAAGCTGCGCGAGCGCAGACGGCCATTGGAGACAATTCGAAGAGCGCCGTGTTCGATCGGCTGAAGGACCGCGTGAATCATACGGAGTCCGTCGCAACCGCCGAGGTTGAGTTGCTCACGGATGATACGGGCGAGCGTCTTACGCGGCTCGATCGCGACACGGAAGTCGACCGGTTGCTTGCCGATTTGAAAGCTCGCCGCGGACTGCTTGCTTGATCGCGGGTTGCCGTGACGTGTACGTGTGGCTGGGGCGTGGCTTTTCCTTGTTTGGCTACAGATCAGGGCTGCGCCCCTACAAACCGCTCGCCTTGCATGCGAGAATGCTGCGGTGAATCCTTTGCTGATTTCAGCGCCTACCGCGGTTCTTGCAGCCGCGGGAGTCACGGCTTACGGCGCCGTTTACCCCCGTGCGCAAATCTTTGGCGCCACCGTTTGCCGGACAAATTCGCCGCGAAAACTGGCCATCACATTTGACGATGGCCCCAATCCGGCAGTCACTTCTAAATTGCTAGACCTACTGGATCGCTACAACGCTCGCGCCACATTTTTTCTAATTGGAAAATTCGTCCGTGAATGTCCCGAGGTCGTTCGCGAAACGGCAGCACGTGGCCATGTGCTTGGCAATCACACGGATACGCACCCGAATCTTTTCTGGTCGTTTCCGGATGCAATTCACGAAGAGCTGTATTGCTGTAGCGACTCCATCGCCAGCGAAATCGGCGCGCTGCCGCAATGGTTTCGCCCGCCCTACGGCATGCGCAATCCCTGGGTCGTGCCGGGCGCGGAAAAACTCGGCCTGCGCACGGGGATGTGGACCCGTATTCCCGGCGACTGGCAGGGCAAATCCGCGGAGTGGCTGATTCCGCGAATGGAAGGCATCGCGAGACATGCGCGTCAACGCTACGCTGAGACGTCTGACACTTCTGCCGGGCACACGGGCGACATTCTCTGCCTGCATGACGGCGGGCACCGGCAACTCAACGCCGACCGAATGCAAACCCTGGCCGCTCTCGAACATTGGCTCCCGCGCTGGCGTGACCTGGGCCTCGAATTTGTTACAATCGAAGAAGCGGTGCGCACACCCGCCCCTTAACCATGGACGAACGCGCTTTTTACAACGAGAAGGAAGAAGTCAGAAAAGTTAAACTTGTCTGCCCCAGTTGCCGCGGCGAATTCGAAGCGCCCGTGCGCTGGAAAGTCTGCCGCAAAAAGAAAGAGCTTCCGCGGGGCGCCGGAGAGGAAGACCGCCGCAAATTTGCGAAGGCGAGTTCCTACATGGTGCGGCTCGAGGACCTGGTGGCCTGCTATAAGTGCCGCAAGCGTTTCGAATTGACCGGCCAATCCACGGTATTGATCAACGACAATCTTGGCGATCCCAACGACGACCCGGAAAATTTCGGAAATCGCTGAGTCCTCGATACAGGTTTGGCTATCAAATCTCCGGATACATTTCAAAGAAGGCTTCGATCGATTGGTGGAACGTTGTTTCGATCTCCTCTTTGCTGCCTTCGATCAAATGCATGGTGATATGCGCGGTTCGCCCGTTCTTCAGGACGACGGTGGCGTCTCTGACTTCCCCTAGATCTTCCTCCGGCAGTAAACGCATCCCATAAATAAGCGCTAGCTTGGCCATCGCTCTCTCCCCCTTGATGGCTACAGCGTAGCCGCAGCGCCTCGGCGGGTCAAACTGTCATCGATGGACGCCACTTGTTGCCTCGCGGAGGCAGCACATTTTCGTCCGGTTTGTGCAGAGACTGTCCGCGAGCGTACGGGTTGATGCGGTGTTCGCTAAAGCCTTCGTTTTCTTTGCCGCGAGATTTCGGATTCTCCTTTTGTTGCGGAGATTTGGCGGCTGAAATGCTTTCGCATGGATCACCAGATTTCTAGATTGCCAATCGAGGAGGTTTTGTGAGCTGGCCAAAAATATTTCGCTCATTTGCTTTTATGATTGCGTGCTCTTTTCCGGGAGCGTTATTTGCCCAAGCACCGACGGCCGATACTGGTGCTTTGCCGATCGCACTCTCAGAGGAACAGCTTCAGTCGCTGTCTATTTGGACGCCAGGGCCAATATGCCCACCACCACGTGCATATGCGCAGCGAGGTCGCCAGCGTGTAGCGCCGCCTCTAACGGCGCAGCAAATCCAGTATCGCGATTCCGTGCGCGCACTTGGAACGGACAATCACCATTTCGTCAGGGTCGAGCTTGCAAACGGACAAATTCGCACCGGCGCGATCATCTCCATTGAAGACGCTTCCTTCCGTTTGCGAGACGGGATTTTTGCCTCGCGATCCATCTCCTATGCGGAGTTGAAGAGCCCGCCCGTCCACGTTGCCGCGGTTGGCACCCATATTGCGAATGGCTTCAAGTGGACGGGGACGGTAACTGGTATCACCGGACTTTGCATTTTGGCGATACCTTTGCTCGTCGTATTCATCCCGCTGCTTGCCGCCGGTGTGATCAGCGACTAAGAATGTTTCACGGTTCTTCAAGTACCGCGGGCGCGCGTATTGTTGATACTGACTTTCTTCTTTCCCGCGGTATACTCAGGCATCCAACAGCCTTTCCCGGCGCATCGCATGAGAAAGTGTGGAGGGATGTCATGAGGGAATCGGTGTTTCGAGCCGTGAATTCCAAACTATTTTTGGCTGCCGCGTTTCTTGCGATGGCGCTGCCCGCGATGGCCCAAGAACCGGACGGGCCGCAGACGATGGCTCCTACGCCCGTGGCGCCGCCCCCTGCGCAAGCGGCGCGCGCGGTATCGCACGAGAAAGTATTACTTCCGGCGGGAACGCGCATCGGGGTCGTGCTCGAAAACGGATTGTCCACACGCAATGCCAAGGTGGGCGACTCCATTTATCTGCGCACGTCGTTTCCGATTACGCAGAACAACCGCATCGTGGTTCCTGTGGGTTCTTACATTCGCGGTGAACTTCTGGCAACCAGGCGTCCCGGGCGCATCAAGGGGCGCGGGGAATTTCGGCTGCGGTTGAACACCATGATTTTCCCAAATGGCTACACCGTGGATTTGCTCGCAGCTCCTCGGAGCGCTGATAGCGGCGGCAACGAGACTACCGATTCAGAGGGAAAAGTGACGGGCCCCGGCGGCAAAGGTAAGGACGTGGCAACCGTTGCGACGACGACCGTAACCGGCGCTGGAATTGGTGCCATTGCTGACGGCGCAAAGGGTGCGGGCATTGGCGCAGGCATTGGCGGAGCCGCGGGGCTTGCCGCTGTACTTCTAACGCGCGGGCCCGAGGCGCAATTGCCGCGCGGTTCGACGCTGGATGTGGTGCTCGAACGCGACTTGTCGCTCGATGGGAGCCAAATTCAATACACCCACCTAGGGCAGGCTTTGCCGACAACACCACCGGCGCGCCAGGAGTAGCGCGTTGTCTCTTTAGTTTTGATCGAGCAACTTTGAGTTTTTACTACGTTTGCATTTTCCTGCCGGGTGCTTTTCCGGTAGTTGCAAAGCGCAGGGGGCTAAAACGGTCCCAGTCCACGCTGACCCTTTGTGAAGTGATCCATTCGCGAACCAGGCGCGCGGTAATCGGTGTCAGCAGAATGCCGCTGCGAAAATGTCCGGTGGCAATCAACAAGCCTTCCACATCCGTCGGCCCGAGAATGGGAAGATGATCCGGCGAATCGGGGCGTAGTCCCGCCCACGACTCTTCGATTTGCGCGTTCGTTAGACTCGGAGCCAGTTCGATGGCCCCCGCCAGAAGTTTTTCGATGCCCCCGGCCGTCAATCCTTTTTCAAAACCCACATACTCCACGGTTGCGCCCGCCAAGATTCGCCCATCGTTTCTGGGCACGAGATATATCTTGTCCGACCAAAGCACCCGCTCGATTTTCAAGTTCTCCGCGCGCAGCGCCACCATTTGGCCTTTTGCCGGCCGCACCGGCGCATAACCTGCGGCGCCTTCAATTTGAGCCGAAAAGCATCCCGCTGCGACGACCGTCCACTCAGCCTCGATTTTTTCGCTCTCCAGCAGAAGACCGGCGCAACACGCGCCCTCGCGCCAAATTCCTTTTACTCCGCTGCCGGAGAATATCTCTACGCCTTCGTGCCGGGCCGCCCCCAGCACGGCGCGTGTCAGTGCGCGATTGTCCACCGACGCTTCTTCCGGGCGAAGGACGGCCGCCTCGACCTCTTCGCTCAATTCCGGTTCAAGGTTACGCGCGTCTGTAGCACTAAGCGGTTCGGCTCTCAATCCCACTCCGTGGTGTAGTGCGATGATGGTGCTCAGTTCTGCGCGGGCATCTCGTGAAAACAATGCCTCGATCGTTCCCTTTGGCCGGAAGCCCACGCGCTGTCCCGAAGACTCCTCCACTTGCGCAACAAATTCCGGATAGAGAGCCATGCTGGCTTTTGCGAGCGGCACCAGCGGAAACATTCCCGCATTTTCCGGCGCGGGAGACAAAATCCCAGCGCCCGCCCACGATGCTTCTTCTCCAGGCTGCTGCCGGTCAAAAAGTCCCACCCTCATTCCGGCGCGCGCCAATTCCAGAGCAATCGCTCCGCCGATCAATCCGGCGCCTGCGATGGCGACGTCAAATTTCTTCATGCGATTATTTTAGCGCAGACTCGAGCGCGGCACAGGAATTGGCAAGAGCTTGTTCGAATGGTTTACGGAAATGCGACACGCAATCTTTCACCAGGAAGCAGGGAACTACAGCAGGTCAACAAGCTCTTCCGAAAGCACCTGCGCTTTTCTCGCCAGGTTTTGCGCGCGCTCCCAGTCGCCCACGCGCGCCGCTTCGCGCGCGTCTCCCAGGAATCCGCGCACCTTCGAAGCCACATCTGCTTGCGTCGCGTTCAGAGTTCTACTCCGCGTCTTCTCCAGATTTTTCTCCGCTTCCTGAATGCTTTGGTTCGCGCGCTGTTGCGCGTTCGCAGCTTCCTGGGGAGTAATCTGCGGCGCAACGAGCAAAGGCGCCTCCGTTCTGTTGCTTTCGGCGCCAATCGATGCGGAAGATGGGACCCGTGGCCGCGGAGGCGCGCTGCGCGCCGTCGAGAAGCCCGGCGGCACCAGTGGGATCTCCAGATCTGGCGCATCCTCGGCGTTCAACGATGCTGGCTGAGCGTTCGCCTGCGGGACCGTCGGTCGCAGCAGAATCGCCGTGCTCCAGGCCACCTTCGGCCTTTTTTGCACGCTGCATCCGCTCGCAAGAATAATCACGCAGCCCAGGGTTACTATGGCCATGCGAACAGTGGGGCGCGCAAAGGAAACCTGGGGCGTGGCCGTATTCTCCGTCATCTCTACGCTGCCAGCGGTAGCTCGATTCGAAACGTTGTGCCCCGGCCGACCTCGGAAGTAAAGTCTATCGAACCGTTGTGAAGCTGCACAATTCGAAAAGCGCTTGCCAATCCGATGCCGCTACCACCCGGCCGCGTTGTGTAGAACAACTGAAATATCTTCTGCCGGTTTTCCGGCGCAATGCCATTGCCGGTATCGCCCACGGTAATCTCCGCCATTTCTCCGCGGCGGCTCAGTACCAGCGTCAATTGCCCGCCATGCGGCATGGCTTCCTGCGCGTTGAGCACCAGGTTCAAGATCGCTTGCTTCAGCAATGCACGATCCACATACACGTGCGGCACGTCGATGGGCAGAAGCTGCGCCAGTTGCACGCCCGCCTTCTGCAATTGCGGTTGCGCGATCTCCAGCACTTCCCTCAGCAACTCCGCAAGATGCGTCGCCTCCAGCCTTACGTCCATCGGCCGTGTAAAATCCAAGAAGCGCTTCACCACCGCGTCCAGCCGGTCGATCTCTTTGTCCAGCACCTGCACCGCTTGCAGCGCGCCGGGCTCCGAATCCTCCGGCAGCGACTCCTTCAAATTCTCCAGCCAAAGCCGCATCGAATTCAGCGGGTTCTTCACTTCGTGCGCCACGCCAGCGGTGATGCGCCCTAGCGCGGCCAGCCGCTCGCTCACCTGCAGTTGCGTATTAATGCTTTCCAGCGAGTCCAGGTCGCGTAGCGTCACCAGCGCTCCCATGCGTTCTCCATCCTCTTGAATGGACTGCACGCTTACGCTCACCCGCTTCGGTCCTTCCGTCGTTTGCAACTCCGTTTCCGCCGCGACCTCCCTCAATTCGTCTCCGTCGAGACGCAGCGCCTCCCGCAGCGGATGCCCAACAGGAAAAATCTCCGTCACTCGGCGTCCCAAAAAATGTCCGGATGGCGCGCCAAGAAATTTTTCCGCCGCGGGACTTACCATCACCGCGCGCGCATCCCGCGTGAACAGCAGCAATCCATCTTCGAGTCCCGCCATCACGGAGTTCATGTTTTCGCGCATGGTGCTGAAAATTTCGTGCACACCGCGCAATTGCTGCCCCACCTGTGTGATTTTCTTGCTTACCAGCCCCAATTCATCGCCCGCGAGGCCTAGCGTGAAGCCTTTTGCCACCGGCGCTGGAGCGTCGTATTGCCCCGCCGAAATCCGGTCGAGTTGGGCAGCGAGGCTCTGCAAAGGCGCCAAGGTTGCCCCGCTCACGACCGCCGCCAGCAACGTCGAAATGATCAGCGCCACCACCACAATCGTTCCCGCCGTTCGAATGCTCGGAGAAATCTGATCGACCAGCAGCCCGGACGACAGCACGACTCGCACTTCGCCGAACGGCTGCCCGTTCACCTCAAACGCCAAATCGTGCTCGTAGAGCCGCGATTCTCCGCGCAGGATTTTGATCTGGTGAAAGAATCCTCGCTGCACCAGTTGCGAAAGGGGAAGGCGCCGCGCTTCAAATTTTCCGGGAAGTTTCTTGTCGGTGGAAACGAGGACGATCCCGTCGTTGTCGACGATGGAAATCTCGTACAGCGGCGGGTAATCCTTCGGCGCGTCTAATTGCGCGCGCAAGCCTTCGTTGATTTCAAAGGAATGGCGCACGTAGTCGTGGATATCTTCTGGATTATTCGAGAATGGCCGCATTCCCTGGTCCCGGGCGTCGTATAGCGCGCTCTGGGCTTGCAGAAGCGTTTGCTTCGCTATGGCCACCGCGCGGTCATTCATCTCCTGCAAAACCTGTTCCAGCAGCTGCCCCAGAAACACTCCCGAAAGCACCGCCACGACGAGCAGTACCAGGCTCGTCATCACCAGCGTCAGCTTGGTCCGCAGCCGCAGCTGCATGGCGCCGCCTTACTCGCCCTCGGCGCGGTCGCCGCCGTATTCTTTTAATTTGTTGTGAAGCGTCTTCAGGCTAATCGCCAGTAGCTCCGCCGCACGCGTCTTGTTATTTCCCGTGGCGTTCAGCGTTTGCAAAATCAGTTCGCGCTCCATCGCATCGACGGTCGTGCCCACCGGAAACTTGATCGACGAAAGATCGCTCGGACTCTTCGCCGAACTCTTGCCGAACTCCCCCGGCAGACACGCCCGCGTGATCAACTCCTTGTCGCACATGATCGACGCGCGCTCCAGTATGTTCCGCAGTTCGCGAATGTTTCCTGGCCAAGTGTGGCCCATGAAAATATCCAGCACTTCCGCGCCGATCCCTTTTACGTGCTTGCCATGTTTGGCGTTCACGTCGCGCAGGATGTGTTCCACCAGCAGCGGGATATCGTCCTTATGCTCGCGCAGTGGCGGCAAATTGATATGAAACACATTGAGACGAAAAAAGAGATCCTGCCGCATGTGCCCGCTGGCGACTGCCTGCTCCGGATCCTTGTTCGTGGCCGCCAGCACCCGCACGTCCACCGGCGTTTCCGTCTTGCTCCCCAGCCGCCGTACTTTGCGGTCTTCCAGCACGCGCAAAAGTTTTGCCTGCGTCGGCGCCGGCATCTCGCCGATCTCATCGAGCAGCAGTGTCCCGCCGTCGCCCAGCTCAAAACATCCGATGCGCCGCTCCGCCGCTCCAGTGAACGCCCCGCGCTCGTGCCCGAAAATTTCGCTCTCCATCAGCGATTCGGGAATCGCCGAGCAGTTGATCGCCACGAATGGCCCGTTCGCTCGCGGCGATAGTTTGTGAATCGTCCGCGCCACAATCTCTTTTCCCGAGCCCGTTTCTCCCGTGATCAGCACGGACGCCGAACTCGGCGCGGCCATCTCCACGATGCGCATCACTTCCTGCATCGGCTTCGACGCGCCCACCAAATCGCCCAGCCGCCCCGCCTCTCGTAACTGCCGTTGCAGCACGGCAAGCTGCCGCGCGTCGCGCGCTTTTCCCAACGCGCGGTCCAGCAACGCGCGCAGCACCGGCCCCTTCAGCGGCTTCTCGATATACCAGAAAGCCCCCGCCTCGATCGCCGCAACCGCCCGTTCCTCGCTTCCTTTTCCTGTGATGATAATCGCGGGTACGTCCAGCAACTCCTGCCCCAGTTGCTTGAGCAAATCCAGCCCGTTCATTCCCGGGAGCTCAACGTCTGCAATCAGCGCATCCGGCTGGTAGCTCGCAAACTTCGCCAGCGCGTCTTCCGCCGTTCCCACGCCCAGAACGTCGCAGCCCCAGCGCTGAAAGAGTTGTTCGTAGCCCTTTCGCGCATTGTCCTCATCCTCCACAATCAGCACGCGGTCCTTGCGTTCCTGCGTTTCGACCGCGCGCACCGCTCCCCGCGTCTCGTCTCCCATGAATTCCAGCCTCTCTCGCTCTTCTATTTTTCCCTGAATTCCTTCGTTTGCTGGACTCTCCGACTCTAACAAGCCCCTCCCCTCTTGCCAAGCCGTCAAGACTCCCTTTGTTCGCGGTAAGATGAGTTTTATTGTTGGCAGTCGTTATAAAGGCAGTAGTACAAAATGAGGAAGCGGCATGGAAACTAAAGAAAAGCATTATAGGAAACTCACGGTTAGATTTTATGTTGGTTTTGCCTTGTTTTTTCTGCTGGTATCTCTGGCAGTGATATCCATACCGACATTGGACGGACCAAATAGTCGCCGAAGGGCAAACGAAGCGGTCACTGTGGGTAACATCCGAAGGCTCAACGATCTCGAGAAAGAATACGCGGCGTCAAATCCTTCGAAGGGCTTTGCTTGTCAGCTATCGCTTCTCAAGCCTGCTAGTCCCGCAGGGCAAGCCTATGATACGGACGGCTTCCTCGTCGCTGAATCTCATCTCGGATATAAGTTTTTCTTTTCAGAATGCGCGGCTAGCGCAAGCGGAATCGTTGGCAGATATCAGGCGGCTGCTATTCCTGTAAACCCCGGTGTTTCTGGAGTCCGTGCGTTCTGTACGGACCAGATAGGTGTGATATGGTTCGATGACAAAGGGTCGGCCGAAGAGTGTCTCGCGTCACGACGCCCGATTAATTAGGTTGCTTGGACTTCCAGAGCTGTTCGGTATCCAAGGCGAGGTCCGAGAGACCAGTCAGCTTTTTCATACTATTCTTTTAACAAATACAGCGCCCTCTCCAACTCCAACTCCAATTTCGCCCCTTTCAACAATTCCAATTCGTGCCCGCGTCCCGATTCCATCAAATACGCGGCAATCGCCCCCGCCAACGCTCCCTCTTCCGCCTCTTTCGCGTTTTTGTCCTTCACT
>Ga0210407_10001243_pt1 | contig 24594 bp, 21 predicted proteins | sample IncBWC27MmetaG_FD_150860 | JGI IMG/M metagenome (GOLD analysis project Ga0210407, IMG submission 150860) | Forest soil microbial communities from Barre Woods Harvard Forest LTER site, Petersham, Massachusetts, United States - Inc-BW-C-27-M | ecosystem: Environmental > Terrestrial > Soil >... | reverse complement strand
GTAGCATCGAAGTTTTCCTCATCGTAGTCTCTCCCGTCTCAGGATTGAGTCCTAGACCAGCTCAAAACACTAGCACAGTGTTATTAATGTGGCGTCAATTTCCAGCCGCGCTAACTCGCCGTAGCGCCGCGCGCGCGCCTCGCGCCACAGTCGGCTCCCTCCTGCGGCATCCTTAACACCTAGCAAAAACCTCCCGCATCTGTAACTTTTTTTCCCAGTACTCGCGGCGTCATGCACTTCCTCATTCCCCCGCAACACATTGAAAACCCAAGACTTCACCTTCTGGTCCGCCGCTTGCATAAATTCTACCCTGCGGGGCCGTATGGGAATCGGGACCCGTTTGACCAATCTAGGTGTCCGCCCAGGGGAGGCATTCAAATGAAATCATTCGCATTCCTGATTTTGGCTGGAGCTCTCGCCTGCTCCGCCGCAAACGCGCAAACTTCCGCCAGCGCGCAAGCCGGCGCAAGTTCGAGCGCTGACGTAAAAGCCGGCGGCGCACAGGCAGGCGCCCAGCAGCAGTCCGGCGCTTCAGCCGCGGCCTCGCAGTCTTCGCAATCCTCCGCCCAGAAAGATGAGAAGACTCACAAAGCTTCCAGCTCCGCGGCCGCTGCCAGTTCTAGCGCGGGCTCCGCATCGGCCGGACCCAACGCGCTCAATCTGAACAACGGCTCGACCGTCAACGCCGACCTGCTGACCACGCTCGACGCCAAAAAGTGCAAGCCCGGCGACAAAGTGGAAGCGCGCACCACCCAGGACGTCAAGCAGGACGGCCAAGTGGTCCTCAAGAAAGGTTCGCGCCTGCACGGCCACGTGACCCAGGCGCAAGCGCGCTCCAAGCAGACCTCTGAATCCACTCTCGGCGTGGTCTTCGACAATGCCACGCTCAAGAACGGCCAGGAAGTTCCGCTGCATCTCGGCGTGCAGGCTCTTGCCGCCTCAACCATCCAGACGGCCGCCTCCGCTCAAACGCAAGAGCCCATGGCCATGGGCGGCGGATCCGCAACTGGCGCAGGTCGCGCACCAGGCGGCGGTCTTCTCAGCGGCGCAGGTGGAACCGTAGGCGGTGCCACCGGAGCGACGGGCGGAGTTGCAGGCAGCGCCGGCCAGACCGTAGGCGGAGCAGTGGGATCAACCACCCACGCCGCCGGTAATGTTGCCGGCAGTTCCGCGGGCAGCGTAGGCGGTCTCGACGCCAGCGGCCACCTGCTGTCTTCCAGCTCCGGCGTTTTCGGCATGCAGGGCCTGAATCTCACCTCTGCAGCCGGCAGCGCCACGCAGGCAGATAGCGTGATCAGCTCGACGTCGCAGAACGTGCACCTCGCCAGCGGCACGCAGATGTTATTGCGCGCCACCAATCAGTGACGGCCGCCGGAGTTTACCCCGACGCTTGTAGTCGGGGCGCCTCGAATCAGTAGCTCGCTCGTCAGCGCAATTTCGGCCGCTGCGTGCTCCCCCGCGCAGCGGCCGATTTTTTTTCTCCTGTCCGTCATCCTGAGGGAAGCGAAGGATCTCTCTTCGCCTTTGTCTCACTCCCCCCGCTGTCATCCCGAAGCGCTTCATAGCGAGGGATCTGCTTTTGAATTTGATCTCGTGGACCGAGTCGGAGTCATCCGCTCATTTTGGAAGAAACAGAGATCGAAGCGAGAGGAACCGAACAGAGATCCAATCCTCCCACCCTTTCCGCCGCGGCGGAAGGAACGGGCCACCCGAAAAGTCCGAGGCGCAAGGCTGCGCGACACGCCTCCTTTATTTTTGCCGAATAGTAATCCCACTCTTTGTTAAGAGGTCGAGAATGTGTTTAGAAGAGATGACTTTAGCTAATCCCGCATTATAGCCAAGATATCTAAACAGAGGGCTGCCGTTTGGTCCCATCACTAATCTGCCGTCGGGACCTATCACAGGTAGTTTTACAGCCTCACCCTGTCCGTCCTCGTACCGCACTTCGGTAAGTGGACTGGCAACCACGATACCCACGACCCTTCCCGTGGCGGAAGAGAAGACTGGACCACCGCTATTACCTGGATTGGCGTGTATGTCTAAGAAGTAAAAGTCGTCTAATTTCGGGGGAAAAGTGTTGTGATAAGACATCGGACTTCCCGAAGCAATGAGACCTTGCGTCGTTATAACCACTCTGCTATCCAACGGGAATCCAGAAATGAACACGGACTGTCCGTCTCTAAGGCGCTTACCGTCCAATTTGGCCGCAGAAATCCTAATTGGAACTGTTTGCCCGCAAAAATCCAAAATTCGGGGTGGAAAACTATCAGCCGACTTAGGTTTAAGGATCGCCAAGTCATGGGTCTCGTCCGTCGCGATTACGGTCGACTCAAAACCAGCCATGTTACCGACTTCCACGTTTAAATTGTGGCATTCCACCGCTGGCAACGGGAGAGAGACAATAATAATATTTGGCAGTTGCGCTATGTCGGCAGGACAGTTGATGTTGACTACGTGTAGCGCGGTTACAACAACGCGATCTTGGTTTACAAAAAATCCAGTTCCTTTTGATGTTGGAATGCCGCCGCATGCATAAACGATCTCAACTACCGAAAATTTGACTTCATCAATGATGTCGGGCAGCGCTTTGATTGGCTGCGCAGACTTTTTTCCTTGTGGATGAGCGATACCCGAACTCGCCAAAATCAACAAAACCAGAAGCCAAACGCATCGTATTCTCAAGCCACTACCTCGTCTACGAACGCTGACCTACCCCCAAGAATGCTATGCGCAAGCTTGAGCCACCCGTCGCAAACACAATGATGCAAGGTGTCTCAAGCCGAGATCACTCGATCAAAATGCTCTTGAACTGTTTGATTAAAAGCTTTTTCCTTGCGTCAATGAATTCCTCAAACGCGTCCAAATCGTAAGACTTCATCTCTGGGATTAAGTGCCTACTCTTAAACCCGTTGTCCCTATTGTCGATCCATTTCTTAAATGGAGTGGCATTTTTTGACAGATTCTCTGAGTCCGTGAGCAGTTCCAGGTTAAGTACAGTGTTGAAAAGAGAACGATAGCGCTCCACCTTTTCCTTGTCGTAAGCTTTCTTATGGAGAATGCGAAGGTTGAATTCAGATTCCGGGAAAATATGATCCTCGTGGAAAACCTTGTCCTTCCAATCGCGATCAGGATAGAGCAACGATAGGACTAAATATGTGTATTTGCCCCGGTATTTATTCGCCAGAAGGTCTTCGATCTCCACATCTGAAAGTTTGGCGTCGATTCCTAGCCCACGATTCAACGCCCCCGACGGAAACGTCCTGGACGCAGCGGTGCTCAGCAGGATATCCCGCAAATTGTTAAGAGTCGTATCCGAAGAACCGCCAAAAGCCTTCTTCAGCAGCGCAACGGTTAGCCATTTCTTGATCTCGGTTTGCGTAGCGACATCATCTTTTTTGGACGATTTGTCGAACGTGTCGTCACCACGTTTCATTAGCCAGAAAGCGATAGGCAGCAGGGCAAGAGGAGCGACGACGTTCTCCCATCGGTACCCAAACTTAGCCACGAGTCTAACTGTTGTGGTCAAATTTGTCTTAATGTTCTCCCAATTGTCCTCGATTTTTCGGAGGTTTGTTCTCGTGAAATTCTTCACCTTATACTGAATGGGCAAATCTTCAGTGAGGTAAAGGCTGCCCTTTAAAACAAAGTCTTTGCCGAACCAATATCCATCTCCACCGCCAAGCGCATTTAGGCCGGTCGTGAGCTCATTTATCTCCTCACGGGCATTCAATTTTTCCCACTTCGCAGTTGCTGTAGACAACAGTAGATCTGAGTACTCAAGGGGTGTGCCAGCAGAGTTGGCGCGAACAAAAATAGTCAGCACCTTATCGTAGTCTTGGGACCTCTCTTCGTAGAAGTTGATTGTGGGCAGCGTGTGAATCTTATTATGCAGGCGACCAATCAACTTGTTTGCATTTTCTCTATCGGCCCTCGGCAGCAGCTCAAGCAACTCCTTGATGTCTGCCTTCGCATCTTCTGGGTCATCAAAATCGAGAATGTTCCCGACTTGATACCACAGCCGGCCCTCCTTCTTTGTTTCTGGAGATTCTCTAAAACTGAACTGGTAAATTAACTCTTGAGGGTCGGCCTCGTTAGGTTCGGGCCGTTTAAGCAAGTTTAGGTACAATTTTGTGGTTCGCCACCGGTAATGGAGAAAACGATACGATCCCTTAAGTCCAATAAGAAGTGACGACATTCTCTGTTGTCCATCCAGCACTAGGTAAATGTCGCGAGCGATGCCCTTCAGATTGGCTTCGGGATTGTGAGGATGTTCTTGGTCAAATTTTCTGATGAACTCAAATGTTACCCACTGTTCTTTATTCTTCTCGTCTACTTTCCAAAATAAAAACGAGCCAATGGGATAGTCTCCGAGGATGGAGTCGAAAAGTCTTTCGATCTGATCGGGCTCCCAAACGAACTCGCGCTGAATCGCGGGTAAGAAGTAATCTCTATTGATCCCCGTGATGACGTCCTTGATCCTCACCGCTCTGTATTCCATGCGTTATCCAGCCTTAATTGTGAATCCCCTAAATTTGAGTCTAATTACAGCTTCAATTAAGATTCGAGTCAAGGCGAAGCTTCTTCCACCATTTTGCCGGTAGTTCCCGCGTCCGTGGAAAGAGGCGCCACCTTTGCGAGTGTCAACCCCCGGTGTCCCCATATTTTCAGGCTGCATAGCCCCCACACCCTCAGCCCTGCACGCTGCCTTTCGATGCCCAGCCCTCGTCCCCCGCCCCCCTACACCCTGCCGGCAACCAATCAAGTACTATTGACTCCGGCGTCACGTCCTGTAAAGCTAACGGCGGAGGATTAGCGGATGTGTGACTTATACATCCCGGATGGGTTTGCGGGAAGGGCCGGAATCCAACCAGGGCAGTCCAGTTCAGCTTGGATCCAGCCTCCAGACTCGAGCATCCAGCCTCAAGAATCTAATCGCAACATCCCAGAATTAGAATTCGCCCTAAGTCCATCAATACAAACGGCCTACCAAAATCTAATCGCAACACATTCGACTTCTAGCGTCCAGCCACTAGTTGCTGCCAATCCGGCGAGGATTGTCACCCTGTGCGGAGTCGAAGAGCATGTCTTGAGCTCCCAGATTTCCCCGGCCGCCAGCAGTGTGGAGGCCTGCCCGCCAGGTTTGTGGAGGGCTAATCGTCACATCCCGTTATTAGAATTCGTCGTAACTCACTCAAAACAAATGCTGGTACGAATTTCTAATCGTCACACATTTCAAATTTTTGCCTCCACGCGCGAGGTACGGATCACGGCTGGGGCCTCAGGGGTTGAAACCCCTGTTTCGCGCGGCCTTACGGCATGGCTGAAGCCATGCCCTGACGTAGGAGGGCCACGGGTCGCGAGGCACGGATCGCCCGGCGACGTTGAGGCGCGCGCGGTCGTTCGTCAGGGCACGCTTTTAAGCGTGCCGAAAAGGACGGAGAAGATCGCGGCTTCAGCCGCTGAGGGCTCGGGGGTTGAAGCTCCTGTTTCGCGCGGCCTTACGGCATGGCTGAAGCCATGCCCTGACGGACACCAGCCACTGGCCTTTGTCTGTCCCGAAGTACTATTGACTTTCGCTTTTGATTCGCCTACATTCGGGACGCTGCGAAAGCCTCTGGCGGGACGGGGTTTACAGCCCGGGCAGCGGAGTGCAAGCAGCATAGGGGACATCCATGGTTCTAACGAAGCGGCAAAAAGAAGTGCTGAATTACCTGGTCACCTCGATCAACAAGAACGGCTACTCGCCGAGCTTCGAGGAGATTGCCCACGCCCTGAAGTTGACCTCGCTCGCCACGGTGCACAAGCATCTCTCGACTCTCGAGTTCAAGGGCTTCATCCGCCGCGGCTACAACCAGAGCCGCTCGATCGAGGTGGTGCAACTGCCGCAGCCGGTGCGCCAGCAAGTGCTGGACCGTCATGTGGTGGAGCTGCCGCTGGCTGGGCGCATCGCCGCCGGCAAGCCGCTCGAGGCGCTGGAAGAAACCGAAACGATTTCGCTGGCGGATTTTGCGCGCGGGGCGAACACCTTCGTGCTGCAGGTGAAGGGCGAGTCCATGCGCGAGGACCACATCCTGGACGGCGATTTCATTGTCGTGGAGCAGACCCAGGTGGCCAATCCCGGGGAAATTGTGGTGGCGCTGGTGGGCGGAGACGAAGCCACCGTCAAGCGCTTCTATCGCGAGCCGGGCGGCAAGATTCGTTTGCAGCCGGCCAATTCCGAAATGGCGCCGATCGTGGTTGCGGCCGCGGACGTGAAAATTCAAGGCCGCGTCGTTGGTGTGCTGCGGAAATACTAAGGCGCACTGCTTTAACCACAGATGAACACAGATTAACACTCATGAAATTCTTGAGGGGCGCCCGACTTAACATCGTCCCCCTCAATATTTCCTACTTGCTTTTAACTTTCAACTATCAACATTCAACTGCTTCATCCCCCTCCCGTTACATCCCCGAGCACATCTGTACCAAAATGAATTTGCGTTGGGCGCGGCAGAGGACTACATTCAGAGACCCAGACCTCGACAATTTAACGCAACCGCAACCGGGCCCAAGGAGGCACCATGTGGGGAGATAAGAAACCGGAAACTCCGGCGAAGTCCCCGCTTCCGCAACAGCAGCCGAAACCAATCACCAGCAGCAGCGCGACACCTTATCCTGGGGAGGGAAAGACCATGGCACCAGCAGATCCGACGTATTCGACATCGTCAACCGGCGCTACCGCCCGGCTTGGCGCCAGCCTGAATATCAAGGGTGAGATTTCCGGCAATGAAGACCTGCAAATCGACGGAAGCGTCGAGGGGCTGGTCCAGCTGGACGACCGCAAATTGACGGTCGGGGCCAGCGCGCGGGTGACCGCGGATTTGATCGCGCGCGAAGTGATCGTATACGGCAACGTGAAGGGCAATCTGCGCGCGCGCGACCGCATCGAGATCAAGAAGGACGGCTCGGTGGTGGGCGATCTGACCACGGCGCGAATCATGATTGAAGACGGCGCGTATTTTAAGGGCTCGATTGAGATCGACAAGGCCGGCGAACACGCCGCTGACACCGATCTCGAGAAGCCGGCCTACACGCGCGCCGGCAAGACCAGCGCGGCCACATCCGCTTCTTCCTCCGACTAGTTGGTGGATGCTATTCACCGGGCCGGGCGCCGCGCAATCGGCGCCCGCGACCTGCGTCCTGCCTGTCCGTCTGCACGTTTTTTTCTGCGAAACCCTTGTCGCGCTCACTGCGTCTTTTTGGCATGCTGCCAATTGAGGAAAATGCAAAGATGCCGAGGCATCTGCAAGAAGTTCCTCCGCATCGCACTGGAAAGCGCAAGGGTGTGTGGGATAAATAATCACGACTAACTTGGGATTCGATCGCGAGTCTGTGTGTGCGTGCGACGGCGCGTTGTCCCGGAATCCGTGCCGTAGCGAAAGGGGTCGGCGATGAAGCGAATAGGCGAAATGGTTCCGCTGGCGTTGCTGTACGTTGTGTTGGCGGCTTGCGGCGGCGGCAGCAGCGGAAACGGCGGCGCGCCCGTCCTCGGCTTGTCGCAGACGATGCTCGCGTTCACCGGAACACTGGGAATCGCCAACGATCCCGCGCCACAGATGGTCAACGTGACAAACTCCGGCAGCGGGACGCTGAACTTCTCGACCAGCAGCGATTCGGCGTGGTTGATGGTCGCGCCGGCGAACGGCACCGCGCCCCAGATGATCAACATCACCGCTATCCTCGGGACGTTGACGGCAGGAACTTACACCGGACATGTGACCGTGACGGCCGTGGGCGCGCAAGGATCACCGAAAACGATCACCGTGACCTTCATGGTGAATCCGGCGCCGTCGAACGCCGCATTCTGGGGTCAATGGGGAGCGAATCCGCAGCACTCCGGAATGGTCAACGTGGCCGCGCAAACCACCGCGCACCAACTCGCGAACATTGTGTACGACCCGTTCGTCCCGCAGGAGCAGGCCGAAAGCCTGCCGGTGTTTGGAGCCGCAGATCTGGTGGCGCATTACCAGGCCACGATTACAGACGGCAACGACGTGTACATGATGGTGAAGACGGGAAAATACACGCCGTGCAATCCCGCGGGCGATTGGCAGAACGGAACCGCGTGCGGTCCGAACGCCTGGCAATCCATGATCTGGAATGAGGCGCGGTTTTCTTTGGTGCAGGGCAAGCTCGTGCAGATCTGGAGTTATCAGAGCGACTGGAAGCCCGAGCCGAACGCCGTCAACTTCAACCAGGGATTCGGCGGATTGGGCGGCTGGGAGCCGGTGTTCCATGCCGTGGACGCGAACAACTTTATTTATGTCCCGGGCGCGAATGGCGCAGTGTGGAAAGTGGAGAAAATCGGCGGCACATCCGTGTCACACATCACGCCGATATTCGGCGGGCTGGACACAAACGTCGCGACGGGATTCGTCTCTGGGCCGCTGACGGCCGACGCCCAGGGGAACATCTACTACAACGTGATCGCGCTGCAGAACGTGGCCGCACCCTGGGACGCCGCGGACGTCGCCGGAGCCTGGCTGGTGAAGATCGCGCCGAATGATGTCGCGAACACGGTGAGTTACACGAACCTGCCGCCGGGTGCGCCGGCGGGAACGGCGACAACTTGTCCGGGACGCTTCGATGGCGGCGATGCATTGCCATTTCCACCCACCATCAACGCCACGCCGAACACAGTCCTGTGCGGCTCGCAGCGGCCGGGCGTCAACATCGCGCCGGTCATTGCCGCCGACGGGTCGATCATTACCGCCAGCCGCGCGCACTTCGATGACATGCAATCCTACTTGATTGCCATGAAGCCCGACTTTTCGGGCACCAAGTGGGTAGCATCTCTGCAAAACATTTTGCACGACGGCTGCGGATTCCTGGTGCCCATCTCCGCACCGGCGAACATGGACCCGAACTCCTGCCGCAACGGGACGACACCAGGCGTTGACCCGACCACGAACGCGCCGGGATCCGGCCGGGTGGTGGATCAAGCCTCCTCATCGCCGACCGCGCTGCCGGACGGCTCGGTGCTATTCGGCGTGCTGGATCATTACAACTATGCTCGCGGCCACCTGCTGAAGTTTGACTCCACCGGAAATTTCCTCAGCTCGTACGACTTCGGCTGGGATTCGACGCCGGGAGTTTACACCCACGGCGGCACCTACTCGATAGTCATCAAGGACAATCACTACGGAGCGGCGGCCTATTGCGGCCGCAATAACCCCGTCTGCGCCGCGACGCCGCAGGTTTTCTACATTACGCAACTCGACGCCACGATGACGCCCGAGTGGAAATTCCAAAGCACCAACACCATGAGCTGCACCAGCAACCCGAACGGGCCGCCCACCTGCGTGTCCGACCACCCGAACGGCTTCGAGTGGTGCATCAACATGCCGGCGATTGACATGAACGGAAACGTCTACGTGAATAGCGAGGACGGGAACATCTACGTCCTGCCGCAAGGGCATAGCGGCGTCTTCACCACGCCGACATCAAACATGTTTCTGAACCTGGCCATCGGCGCGGCTTACACGCCGCTTTCGATCGGACCCGACGGAAGGCTGTACACGCAGAATGACGGCCACCTGTTCGTGGTAGGAAATTGAACAGATTTCGGAATGCGGGCAGCCGCCTATTTTCCGTTCGGCCATCGGCGCGCATTAATTTTGGCCGCAGAATGTGGAACATGATTCAATGGTCCGATGCGCCGGGTGCAGTTAGTCGAACTCCACGATCAACCGTGGTTTCCAGGTTTTCTGCGCGACTATGTGACTGAATCCATTCAACTCCTTCTCAATGTGGGAAATCTCTACCAGCCCATCGTTCATGTTCTGGGAAAAGCGCTGGAAGCCGCGCGCACGCACCAGGTTGTCGACCTCTGCTCGGGAGCCGGGGGACCTTGGCCGTGGCTTTCGCAGACGGACGAGCTGACACGGCCGTCGCCTGTCGAAGTGTGCTTGACCGACAAATTTCCGAATGCCGAAGCGCTCGCCCGTTCCAGTGGTTCCTCCGGCAGGATTCAATTTCATTCTGAGCCCGTGGACGCGACGCATTTGCCGGAAAGTTTGAAAGGTTTTCGCACCATGTTCACGGCCTTCCACCATTTCCCGCCGCGGGAGGCGCGCGCCATCCTCAGCGATGCGGTGGAGAAGCACCAGGGCATCGGCATCTTCGAGGCGCCCGGCAGGCACTTGTCCACACTCCTGCTCGTGTGCCTCATTCCATTTGGTTACTTGCTGCTGGTTCCGTTCATTCGCCCCTTCCGATGGTCGCGTCTTTTTTGGACCTATCTACTGCCGGTGATTCCCGTGGTGGTGTGGTTTGATGGCATCGTTTCTTGCTTGCGCGCATATTCGACCAAGGAACTCCGCGAGCTCACGCAGGGAATCTCCAGCGAGCAATACAGGTGGGAGATCGGGGAAGAGAAGGGAAAGACGCTGCCAGCGCGCGTCACCTATCTAATCGGCTACCCCATTCCTGCTCCAGAATCAGCCGCCGATTAATTCTTCGACAGGTTGCCTTATAAATGGTGTTTGGGGGTCGGAGCTTTAGCTCCGACATCTAGCGTGCTGAGAATATTGGGGCTTCAGCCCCTGAGGTCAGCGTTACCCGCAGCCAGTTCTTCTGGAGTGCGGTGGCTCGACACCGCATTGTTAGGGCGAGGCTCGACTCGCCAGCGAGGAGCGGCGTCTTTCGCTGCTCCGAGGTCTCTCTTTCCTTTTCTTCGCAAAGGGACATCAACAAGTCCAGATAGCTACTTCTCATTCGCCGCTTGCCTCACGCCGTCGCCAGCGACGGCGGGTAGAAATTCCAACACCTCTGGAGCCAATATGTGGTCAAGGCCGCGGGCGCCATCGAAACGAAGTGCTTTCGCATCCGCACCAACACGCGATTCTGAAGCTGCACCAGCCGGCCGGTCTCCCGCGAGGTGAAGACAATTTCGCGGCAGCGCCGGTGCCGGGCTTGTTCGTATCGTGCCAGAGCTTCACCAACCTCCGCGTGTGATTGCAAAGAGGCGGCAAGAACGACAGCGTCTTCGATGGCCAGGCAGGCGCCCTGTCCAAAATCCGGGCTCACCGGATGCGCAGCGTCGCCGAGCAACGCAACCGGTCCCTTTGTCCAAGGCAGCGTCAGCAGCCGGTCATGGACTGGTGACAAAACGATGCTGTCGGAATTTCGAATCAGCTCCGGAATCGGCGCATGCCAGCCTGCAAATCGCTCAAGTACTTCTTCTTCGTGCGGCAAGTCCCATTCCTGTCGGGAAATATTCGCGGTCGCGTACCAGTGAACCCGGCCCGGCCCCAAATGAATGATCCCGACCCGCTGGCCGTGCCCATAGGACTCTGAGAAATCGCCCACTTGCTCCAGACCGAGGTGTTTCAAATCGCTCTGGGCATTTATCCGGCTCATCCCGCGCCAAACAACGTACCCGCGGCTGGATAGACTGCAATCCAAGCCGATCGCCGCTCGCACCGCGGAATGAATCCCATCGCTGCCAACAACCAGGTCGGCTTCGAGTTCAGCGCCATTCGAAAATTTCACCACTGCCGACCGGCCGCGAACGTCCAGGCTCGAGAACGAGTGATCGAGGTGCAGACAACCTGAGGGAATCAACTCCGCCAGAGCGGAATGCAGCTCGGCGCGGTGGACGGCAATTGCGGTGAAGTCGCTCGCGGGAAATCGAATGGCTTTCATCACCGCGCCCTCGGTGTCCTTCATCAGCAGACGCAGCAGAGACTGATTGTCGGCCTGCAGCTTCCCGAGAGCACCGGGGGCAATCTCCCGCAGGCAGCGCATGGCGTTGGGCCACAGGCTCATGCCCGAACCCACTTCACGGAGCTCCGCGGCGCGCTCGTATACGTGGGCTTCGTAACCGACTTTACGCAAAGCAATAGCAACAGCCAGCCCGCCGATCCCTCCGCCCACGATCACCGCACGGCGCATCTCGCCTCCCCACAGATATACACCTGGACACTGTGGTCCCCATCCAGGTTCCGTCCACTCAGTTTGAAGGTGTTTCAGTCTGCAACGAACGCATGCATCCAGGGCTGGAACAATCGCTACACATTGGATAGCAGCAGGCCCAGCCGGGTTGCAAGAAGATTTTATCGAGACCAAGACCGCCAATGCCCAGGACATTGCCGGACGACTAGTCTTTCTCCGCGGGCGTTGTCGGCCTCTCTTCGCATTCTCTCCGTTTCTGTGGTGGTTGGTCATTCTCTGTGTCCTCTGTGTTTCTGTTTTGGTTGGCCTTTCTCTGCGTTCTCGGCGTCTCTGTCGCAGATCCCGAGCCCAGTCGAGGGGCGGTGAACGGTCCTTCCTCTCAGATTCCCAAATTGAAACTCGCTTAGCCCTTCAATTCTCTCTTGACAATCTAGTAACTACCGTGATACCATCGGGCTGGCATGAGCGGTCAATTCAACCCGGCAAAGCACTACTTGGCTAATCGCTTTCGCCCTCGGCCCCAGGAAATTCTAATCGCAACACCGATAAACCGAATTCGCCCTAACCTCTCTCCTTTCAACCACTTAATTTTTTCTAATCGCAACAAAAAGACACCCCTCCCCCCGGTACTAACTTATAACCTTCCATTCTCCTTTTCTTCTCCGGCGAAAGAGGCAATCCGACAAGGATTGCCATCCCGAACGGGGTACACCGAGGGATGTGCTGTTGGGTTTTGGCCCCCGGTAGCACAGATTTCAATCTGTGTGCCTTTGCTTTCGCCTTTGCTAGCCCAAAAAGCAAGCCCTGCACCGAATGGCACAGGGCCAAGCCGAGCGAAAGCGATTCATATCCAAGGATTCGTTTTGCACCCTAACCTGCGCCGGCGTAATCGCAAGACCGCACCACGCATCCCCGCGCACAAATTCACCGCGCACAAAGATCGCGACCGCGTTCTCAACTTCATTGACAGGATTGCGTTGCTGCTTTAAACTCCGAGTTTGTCTCTATACGGAAAGGTGTGACTGGGCAGATGCGCACGCATGTCGCGAAAGGCCGCGAGGCGGAAAGCCTGACGGTCGGGGAAAGCTGGTTTGTGGTGGATGCGCAGGGACAGGTGCTGGGTCGCCTGGCGACGCGCATCGCGCGAATTTTGATTGGCAAGGACAAGGCCAATTTCACGCCGTATCTCGACTGCGGAGATCACGTGGTGGTGATCAACGCCGAGCGCGTGAAGCTGACCGGCAACAAATTGGATCAGAAGGTGTATCACCACCACAGCGGCTACCCGGGCGGGCTCAAGGAAATTCCCATTCGCGTGCTGCTGCAAAAGAGGCCGGAAGAGGTACTGCGCGAAGCGGTGTTGGGCATGTTGCCAAAGAACAAGCTCCGCGCGCGCCGCGCCAAGAAGCTGCGTGTTTATGCCGGAAGTGAAGCGCTTGCTCGCCACGCCGGACAGAAGCCCCAGCCGCTCGCTCTGTAGCCTCGATACAGTGATTCTAAATTCTTGCGCCGTGCGGGAATTTCCGCGCAGGCCAGTGTGGAGTGCCGCCGTTTGCTGCGCTCCATGCCATGAGGAGGGAAGTTGAGTTCATCGGCAAGTTCGTTTGAAGGTGCTGCAGGGAAGAAATTCTACGGCACCGGCCGCCGCCGCGAATCGGTGGCGCGCGTGTACATAAGAATGGGTCCGGCCGGCTTCACCGTGAACGGGCGGCCGGTGGACGACTATTTCAAGAATGTGGCGTGGCACACCGCCGCGGTTGAGCCGCTGAAGTTCACCCAGATGCACGATCAGGTGGAAGTGATCGCCACAGCAAAAGGCGGCGGAGTGGGCGGCCAGGCGGGCGCGGTGCGCATGGGATTGTCCCGGGCGCTCTCGCTGCTGAATCCGGATCTCCGGCCGAGCCTGCGCAAGAACGGATTCTTGACGCGCGATCCGCGCATGAAGGAACGCAAGAAGTACGGGCAGAAGGGCGCGCGGCGCCGCTTCCAGTACAGCAAGCGCTAGGATTTTTCCGGCCCGGCTCCCGCGAGGATGCCGGGCCAAATTCACGGCCGGCAAGGGACCGGCAAAAAAGGATGCTGCTCCGGAAGCGAAATCTCGCCGACGGAGAAAAAGCATCCCTCCAAGGAGGAGGTACATTGGCAGTCGAAATTACGATGAAAGAGCTTTTGGAGGCCGGTGTTCATTTTGGCCACCAGACGCGGCGCTGGAATCCGAAGATGAAGGAATACATTTTCGGCGAGCGCAACGGAATCCACATTATTGACCTGCAGAAAACCCTCAAGATGTTCCGCGAAGCAGCCCGCTACGTTGCCGAATTGGCCGCCCAAGGCAAAAATGTTCTCTTCCTGGGCACCAAGCGCCAGGCGCAGGAAGCCATCGCCGAGGAAGCCAACCGCTGCGCCATGTTCTATGTGAATCACCGCTGGCTGGGCGGGACCATGACCAACTGGGCCACGCTCACGAAATCCATCAAGCGCCTGAAGCTGCTGAAAGCCATGAGCGAGGACGGGCGGCTGGCACAATTTTCGAAGAAAGAAGGCGCGCGCCTGGATCGCGAGCTGAAGCACCTGCTCCAGAATTTCGCCGGTGTCGAAAACATGGCCACGCTGCCGGACGCCATGTTCGTGATTGATCCGAACGCCGAAGTGATCGCCGTGCGCGAAGCGCGGCGCATGGGTATCCCGGTGGTGGCCATTGTGGACACGAATTGCGATCCGACTCTTGTCGACTGGGTGATACCCGGCAACGACGACGCGCTGCGCGCCATTCGCCTGTTCACCTCGAAAATCGCCGATGCCGTGCTCAGCGGACGGCAGTCCTTCGAGCAAACGCAGATCGCCGATCAGAAGGCGGCGGAAGGTGCCGGCGGCGACGAAGCCGTCGAGTACGTGGATACCAGCGCCTACGAAGTGTACGAAAAACAGGAAGGCGATTTCGTCGAGGGTGAGCCCGGCGAAGCAGTCGCCCCCGCGGAGGCTGAAGCGGCCGCACCCGCGGAAGCCGAAGCAGCCGCTGCCGGGAATGGAGACGACAAGCTTCCTCGATAGGATTGCGCGCGAAAAATTATTCTGGGCCGGCGGAAATTTACGGTGATCTCACCGGCGAACCGGTCCGGCGCTCACATCCAAACCCAGCGAAGAGGAATTGAACACTTTTATGGCCACAGCACCAGAAGCACCGAAACCGAATATACCTGCTCATCTCGTAAAAGAGCTGCGCGACCGCACCGGCGCGGGATTTTCAGCATGCCGCGAAGCCTTGGTGGCATCAAACGGCGTGATCGATGAAGCCATCAAGCATCTCCGCAAGAAGGGCCAGGCTGCGGCGGAGAAGAAAGCACAGCGAGCCACCTCCGAAGGACTGGTGAGCTGCTACATTCATGCCGGCGGCAGAATCGGCGTGCTGGTGGAAATAAACTGCGAAAGCGACTTCGTCGCGCGCACGGAAGATTTCCAGCGCCTGTGCCACGACGTGGCCATGCACATCGCCGCGCTCGACCCGCGGTTTCTGCGGCGCGAGGACGTGACCCAGGAAACGCTCGACCGCGAACGCGACATCTACCGCGAGCAGGCCAAGCAAACCGGCAAGCCGGATCCGGTGATCGAGAAGATCGTCGCCGGAAAGATGGAAAAATTCTACGAAGAGAATTGCCTCTACGAACAGCACTTCATTAAGGACGAGGGCATGACGGTGAAGGAGCTGGTGGACCAGTCCATCGCCAAGCTCGGCGAAAACATCGCCGTGCGGCGGTTTTCACGCTTCAAAGTGGGCGAGATGGACGGCGCCGGACCCGCCACTCCAGGCGGAAGCGAGCCGGAAGCGCCCGCCAATGTCCCCACGGCATAAAGAGAATCCCTTCCAATGGTATGCGCAAAATCCCTAGTGCCAAATTGGTTGAACGGCACTAGAATGCCCGCGCGACAATTCTGCCGCGATGAACAGGCCGATTGCCGCCGGGGATGCGCGAAAACACATGGCAAGATCTGACTCCAGCAGCCGCAGCTCGCCAAAAAAAGGCACCCCGGTATATCACCGCGTGGTGCTGAAGCTCTCCGGCGAATCATTGGCCGGGCCCGACAAGATGGGCATTCACGCCGAAACGATTCAGGGCATTGCGCACGAAGTGAAAGAAGTGCAGGAACTGGGCGTGCAGGTGGCCATCATGGTCGGCGGCGGAAATATCTTCCGCGGCACGCGACAGAAAGATCTGGCCATCGATCGCGCCACGGGCGATTACATGGGCATGCTGGCGACGGTGATCAACGGGCTGGCGTTGATGGACGCGCTCGAAAAAGCCGGGTGCTTCACGCGCCTGATGAGCGCGATCGAAATGCACCAGGTGGCAGAACCTTTCATCCGCCGCCGGGCCACGCGCCATCTGGAAAAAGAGCGCGTAGTGATCTTCGCCGCCGGCACAGGCAATCCTTATTTCTCGACGGACACCGCGGCCGCTCTGCGCGCCATGGAAATCAAGGCGCAGGTGATTCTGAAGGCCACCCGAGTGGATGGGGTGTACGACGCGGACCCGGAAAAAGTGAAGGGCGCCAAGAAATTCGAACAGATCACCTATCTGGATGTCTTGAAAAAAGGTCTTGCGGTGATGGATTCGACGGCCATCTCGCTGTGCATGGACAACAAAATGCCCATCGTCGTGTTCAACATGGGCGTGCCGGGAAATCTGAAGCGTGTCATGCTGGGCGAGCGGGTGGGGTCCACGGTGAGCCCGGCGTGATGCGGAACCGGCGGAGGCAACAAATTCCATGACTACTATTGCGACCACCAAAGATGCCATGACCCAGGCGAAAGTGCGGATGGAAAAAGCGGTGGAGGATTTCCGCAAAGACCTGTCCAGCGTGCGCACCGGCCGCGCCAATGTCACGTTGCTGGATCACATTCGCGTGGATTATCACGGCACGCCCATGCCCATCAACCAACTTGGAACGATGACTGTCCCCGATCCAACCATGATCGTAATTTCGCCATGGGACCCGGGCGCGGTTCCGCTGGTGGACAAGGCCATTCGCACGTCAGACCTGGGCTTGAATCCCGCAAACGACGGGAAAGTGGTGCGCGTGCCGATTCCTTCGCTCACTGAAGAGCGGCGCAAGGAACTGGTGAAGCACATTCACAAAGTGCTCGAAAATCACCGGACCGCGGTGCGCAACATTCGGCGGGATATCAAGGAAGCCGTCGAGAAACTCGAAAAAGAAAAAAAGATCAGCGAGGACGAGAAGAAGCGCTCGCTCGATGAATTGGAAAAGCTGACGCATTCCGAGACAAAGAAGATTGAAGATCTCTCCGCGGCAAAAGAAAAGGAAGTGATGGAAATCAAGTAACCGCGCGGCGCACTTGATCGCGCGACGCTCTGAGTTTGCCTGCCGATTTTAACCCGGCTGAATTTTCAGTTCACTGTTCGGACGTCTTCGGGAAGTATCAATGTGAACGTACAATTTCCGCCGGAGCCCGGGCAGGCGAGCGTGCCGCGGCGGACCAGTTTTGCCGGGGACACATCCGGAAACATCTCCACAAATGGAAGCGATCGCAATGCACTTGAAAATGGGCGTAGTTTTTCGCTCCCACTGAGGAACTGCACGGCTTCCACTTTGGCAGCTTTCTCACCAGGTGAAAGCAGAATCAGAAAATCCGCCTCCGCTTTTTCTGTCACAAGTTTCCCGGCATCGTAGGAACGCAACTTCTCCAATTTGGGGCGCGCTGTTGCTACCAGCGCGTCGATCTGGTTATCCGTGCTGCTGGTGCCGAGCAGCGCCGCCAGCCGGCCGCGCGTTTCGGGAACGGAATGAGCTGCCGCGATGGCCATCGCGTACGTATCAATCGCGAGCTCCTTCTGTCCGCGTTTCTCGAGAATACGCGCGAGGTGATCGGCGACTTCCCCGTGCTGATTCAGCAGCCACGCGGCGCGCACGAATCGTTCGCCGCTCTCGAGATCGCCGCGCCGGAAGTGAACCCAGCCAAGCGTGTCCCAATAGGCGCCGATACTGGTTACTTCACTGAGATCGTCAATGGTCAGCCGCGAAAGCTCCACGTTGCGAAGGTTCGCGGCCGCGGCCGAAGCGGCGGACTCCGCGTAGCGCTGGGCCTTGTCGAGTTCCAGATTATGCTCGGCGAGGTTGTAGGCGATGTTGTTCCACACCAGCGGCGTCTGCGACATCTCCGCGCCCTTTTCGAACGCTTCGAGCGCCTTTTCCTTTTCGCCGGAATTCAAATAGGCGTTGCCGAGGCTGACGTGCAGCCCAGCATTATCCGGCGTCAAAACGGTAGCCTTGTCGAGTTCCGGAATCGCTTCGGCATATTTGTGTTGGTCGAGGAATAGCTGTCCGAGCGCAGCGTGGGCGATGGGGTCGAGGGGATTGACTTCGATTTGTCTGCGAAATGCGTCGGCGGCTTCGGCAAATTTCTGCTGCTGCTGGAGCGTAACGCCCAAATAGTTGTAAGCGTGCTCGTCGTAGGCATTCACGCCGATTTGTTTGCGGAAAGCGGCGGTTGCTTCGTCGAATTTGCCGAGGCGGAGATAGGCGAGGCCCAAATCATTCCAGGCCTGCTTGTGCTGCGGGTCGAGCTCCACGACGCGCTGAAAGAGCGGGATGGCCGCGCGCGGGTGCGCGGAGTTAAGCGCGGCGAGCCCTGCTTCCAGAAGCTCATCGGCCTTCGCAGTCGTGGGAATCGTGGGGGAGGCAGTTGCAGACGTTTCGACAGAAAGCACCTGGCTCTGGTCCGCTTCCACGGCGCGGACAAAGGCGAGATAGTCGCTCAAGCGCGCCACAGGCAATTCGCGCGCTTTGAAGGTTATTTCGCGCTGAACCGTGATGGTGTGGCCGGTGGAATTGTAATTCGATTTGTACTCGGCATAGTCGCGCGCCACGGCGATGCCTACGGGCGCGCGAGCCGAGAAATTTGCGGGAAGAGTAAGATTCAAATGCACGCTCACATCGAGAGGGCTGCCGATGTGAATCGGCTCGGCGGAATCGTCGGGGGCCTCGGGCATGCCGATGACTGCGAGTGGAATCGGAACCTTTACTTTCTTGCTGGACCAATCGAGGTAATTCGGTTGCGCGATTTCCAGGTCAAGCTCGAAAGGATTTCTAGTGTCGGATGGATCGCTCGGTTTGACCGCCGTGACATCACCGCGAAGACCGTCAAGCTGGGCAATCGTCTGGCCGAGCACTCTCCATTGTGTTTGCGGGGTCCGGCGGAAGGCCACGCGGAGGGTGAATTCGTTGTCGCCGCGTACGAAGTAGCGCATTTTGGAGGTAAGTTTTCCAAGATCGCTGACCTGGGCGTCGATTTCCACGCGCTGCGAGGAAGCAAACGGCGGGTCCACTGGTGTTTCGACGATTTTGCCGGCGCCGTCCGGCGGAACTAGCAACGCTGATTTATTGCGGAGCGCCGCAGAGAGCAGGCGGAAGGGAGCAACTTCTGCCGTCGAGTCCATCCAGATCAGTTCCTTGCCCACCGGAACTGCAGTGATGACGTGATCGAATTGCGCGGGGGAGGGCAGGGAGGTGTCAAGTTTGCGCGAGAAGGGAATCAGGACGGCATCCGAAGGGATGTTGGCCGCGTCCAGCATTGCGGCGAGCAACGTATGTTTGTCTTTGCAGTCGCCGTACTGATTGGCAAAGACTTCCGCGGCGGAGTGCGGCTGGTAGCGGCCGAGTCCGAAGGAGAGACTCACATAGCGGATGTTTTTCGAGACATAGTCATAGAGCGCCTGAATTTTTTCCAGCTCCGTCGAGCGCCCGCGGATCAACTCGTCTGCTTTAGCGCGAATTTCGGGCGTGGGTTGGGTGCGGCCTTTTTCAAGCTGCGCGTACCAGGTGGCCACGTCCTTCCAGCTCGTATAGGTAGTGAGCTGGACAGAGGGTGGCTTCTCCTGGGCCTGCTTATCTTTTTTCTTGGCTGATTCCTCATCGCTCGGCCGAGTCAGCATGGCCCGTTTCCAGCGATAGACGGCCCGCCCGCCCGCGTCTTCCTTCTCGAAGGGAAAGCCAGTTGATTCGAGTTTCACCGCACGTCCGACAGGAACATTCACTTCCAGGCGCTCGTCAAGGACGATCGTGTCCTCGAGAAAATTGTGATCAAACCAAAATTCATCCGGCGCAAGCGGCGTGACCAGGCGCGTGACAATTTCATACTCAAGCGTGTCGCCGGTGTGCAGCCCGGGCACGGTGATGTGTTTCTCTTTGTAGTCGGTATACACGGGAGCGTCACGGGCCACCGTGGCGGTCATTTCCTTCACCGCTTCGGGCGCGGCGGTCACCGTGGTTCCATCGGCCTTGCGCACGAGCACGCTGCGCACATCCATCTGCTCGTTTGCGGAATTGAATCCGAAAACTAACTCGCCGAGTTGCTGCACTCCCGCGTCGCTTTGCACGCGAAAGCGCACCTGGAGAGTGCGCTCGCCCGTGCCGTCGTTTTCGTAGCGCGCAGTGGTTGAATACAGCTCGATGACGAATGGTTCCTGCGAGTAGTCCGGCGAAGCCGCGGGTTGAGCCGTGGCGGCTGGCGAGGATGGAGGCGCGCTGACCGTGGCAGCGGATTGCTGGGCCACAAGCGGAGACGCACAACTGAGGATGATCCAGAATGCAACGGCCGGGCGAGTCATGCCTGCTCCCTGTTCAAAATGGTCCGGTCAAGTGTAGGCGGCTTCGCAATACGGGTAAAGGATTCGCGCACGCCTTGGTGAGCAAACTCAAATGAGGTGCATCGGGAAGTGCGGGACGCTCCCCTGAGCAGAAAGGAGTTGGCAAATCGAGGCAAAAATGCGCAAAAATCAGATAAACCTCATATATACAATGGGTTACATAAGCAAAAAATGAGAGAGAGCTTTGACTAGGGGCCCCTTCCACGGGATTCTCGGCCCAAGCTACCCCCGTCCCATTGAATCCCGGGAGCATCGAAAGTTTGGGACGAATTTCGGGGTTTCGGGCGCTGGAATTTTTTGAAGAATTTTTGCCTCGATTTCCACAATGTCACTGGTTGACATGAGTCCTTCGTTTTCATATACTTCTTGGGTTTTGCAGGGCCTGTTGGGCCTGGTGGTGAAAGGGAAGTCTTCCGCCCCGGAACAAAGGACGACGGAACGGGGTAATGAGAAGAGCGGCCGAAATGGGGCGCCAGCCCCGCAAAGCCGTGTGAAGCCTCTCCGCTGTAAGCAGATGCAGTTCACTCCTCGGGGTGAAGCGTCAGTGCGGAGTACCTGAGCCGTTCCTCGGTTTAGTAGGCGACCTTTTCTGTTCATTCACCTGCGTAGCTCTGCGCGGCGAGGTTTGTCAGCGCGGAAGACGACGCAGAGTTTTCGCGATATTGGGGGTAAGCGTGCCGACGTTTGCACAATTGGTGCGTTACGGCCGGGAAAAAATCCGGACGAAGACGAAATCTCCGGCTCTTGACGGATGTCCGGAAAAGCGGGGCGTGTGCGTGCGCGTGTACACGCAGACGCCGAAAAAGCCGAACTCGGCGCTCAGAAAAGTGGCGCGCGCGCGGCTGACCAACAGCGCTGAAGTGACCACTTACATTCCCGGCATCGGCCACAATTTGCAGGAGCACTCCATCGTGCTGGTGCGGGGCGGCCGCGTGAAGGATCTTCCCGGAGTTCGTTACCACGTGATCCGCGGGACGCTGGATGCCGCGGGCGTGGAAAATCGCAAGCAAGGGCGCTCGAAATACGGCGCCAAGCGGCCCAAAGCCGCAGCAAAGTAGGAGAGCGCAACGATGCCTCGTAAAGGTTGGGTACTGCGCCGCAAGATTCCCGGCGATCCGGTGTACGGCAGCGATCTGGTACAGAAGTTCATCTCGAGCATGATGTACGACGGCAAGCGCTCGACGGCCCAGGCGATTTTCTACAAGGCCATGGATCAGGTGACGAAAAAGGGCAACGACGACGCCTTCAAGCTGTTCAAGAAGGCCGTCGAGAATTGCAAGCCGGTCCTGGAAGTGAAGACGCGGCGCGTCGGCGGCGCGAACTATCAAGTGCCGGTGGAAGTGAATCCGTTCCGGCGGCAGTCGCTGGCCATTCACTGGCTGGTGCTGTATGCGCGCGACCGCAGCGGCAAGTCCATGACCGACAAATTGGCGGAAGAGATTTTGGATGCGGCAAATGGCAAAGGCGGAGCGGTGAAGAAGAAGGAGGATGTGCACCGCATGGCGGAAGCCAACAAGGCTTTCGCGCATTATCGCTGGTAGGAATTATGCCCGTAGAAACACAAGCCAAGCCGAATTCGAACATGGCCAGACAAGTACAACTCGACCAGACTCGCAATATCGGGATCATGGCTCACATCGACGCGGGAAAGACCACGTCGACAGAGCGCATCCTGTTCTACACGGGTGTGACCTACAAGATCGGCGAAGTGCACGAAGGTACCACGGTGATGGATTGGATGGAGCAGGAACGAGAGCGCGGGATTACGATCACTTCCGCAGCAACAACGGCTTCCTGGGTCCGCTTCGACAAAAAGTACCGCATCAATATCATCGATACCCCCGGCCACGTGGACTTTACCGTGGAAGTGGAACGCTCGCTGCGCGTGCTGGACGGAGCCGTGGCGATTTTCGACGCGGTTGCTGGCGTGCAGCCGCAGTCGGAAACGGTGTGGCGCCAGGCGGACAAGTATCGCGTCCCGCGTATCGCCTTCATTAACAAGATGGACCGCATCGGCGCCGATTTTGACCATTCCATCCGCTCCATGCGCCAGCGGCTTTCGGCCCACCCCGTTCCCCTCCAGTTTCCCATCGGCAAAGAAGACAACTTCATGGGCGTGATTGATTTCATCGAAGAGCGCGCGATCATCTGGAAGGATGAAACGCTGGGCGCGGAATATGAAATCCTGCCTCTTGAGAAATTGTGGGACGCCGCCTACTTGAAGACCCGGCCCGAACTTGAAACCGCCGTCAAGGCGTCTGCGCTGACGCCGGAATTTTACAAAGAACACCGCGACAAGGTGGTCGAGTACATCGCCGAACACGACGACGCCATCCTCGCGAAATACCTGGAATCACATTCGCTGACGCCCGAAGAATTGCGCGCTTCGATTCGCCGTTCGACCATCGCGCTGAAATTGGTGCCGGTCCTGGCGGGGTCGGCGTTTAAGAACAAAGGTGTTCAGCCGCTTCTCGACGCCGTGGTGGATTATCTGCCGGCGCCATCCGATTTGCCGCCGGTGGAAGGCTTGACGCCGGATGGTTCCGAGCCGGTTTTGCGGCGCGCCGCAGACGAGCAGCCGTTTGCGGCGCTGGCGTTCAAGATCATGACTGACCCATACGTCGGACATCTGACCTATATCCGCGTGTACTCGGGCGTGCTGAAGACTGGGCATTCAGTCTATAACTCGTCGAGGAAGACGCGCGAGCGCATCGGGCGCTTGCTGCGAATGCATGCCAACAAGCGCGAAGAGATTGAATCAATCGAAGCAGGCGATATCGCCGCATGCGTCGGTTTGAAGAATGTTACCACCGGCGACACGCTCTGCGATGAAGACAAGCCCATTGTTCTCGAGTCCATCGAATTTCCCGCCCCGGTAATTTCCGTAGCCATCGAACCAAAGACAAAAGCGGACCAGGAAAAAATGGGCAGCGCGCTGGCCAAACTCGGCCAGGAAGATCCCACCTTCCGCGTGCACACGGACCAGGACACGGGCCAGACGCTGATTTCCGGGATGGGCGAATTGCACCTGGAAATTATCGTAGACCGCATGATGCGCGAATTCGGCGTGCAGGCCAACGTCGGCCGGCCGCAGGTGGCTTACCGCGAAACCATTGTGAAGCACGCAGAAGGCGAAGAAAAATATATTCGCCAGACTGGCGGGCGCGGCCAGTACGGCCACGTGAAATTGACCGTGCAGCCTTTGCCCAACGCGAATCACGAGGACATGCGTGAAATGTCCACCGATGAGCTCGACGAGCTGGCCAAGAAAGTCGCCGGCAAGGGCGGCAAATGGCGCTTCGACAAGGAGCACCGCTTGCTGTTTATCGACAAAGTTGTCGGCGGCGCGATCCCCAAAGAATACATTCCGCCGATTGAAGACGGGGTCAGCGAAGCGATGGAAACGGGTGTGCTCGCGGGCTACGAGATGGTGGACCTTGCAGTCGTGGTCATTGACGGCAGCTACCACGAAGTGGACAGCTCGGAGATGGCGTTCAAAATCGCGGGCTCGATTGCCTTCAAGGAAGCCTGCCGTAAGGCCAGCCCCAAGCTGCTTGAGCCCATCATGCGCGTCGAAGTGGTGGTTCCAGAAGATTACATGGGGCCGGTGATTGCAGACTTGAACTCACGGCGCGGACAGTTGCAGGGACGGGAATCGCGCGGCGGTACGGAAATCATCAACGTGCAGGTTCCGCTGGCGGAAATGTTCGGGTACGCCACGGAAATTCGCAGCCGGACGCAGGGGCGCGGCAGTTTCACCATGCATTTCTCGCATTACCAGCAGGTGCCGCCGAACATTGCCGAAGGGATTATTGGCAATGATGGGAGCGGGCCGAAGCCCAGGCGGTAAGCAGACTTTGGGATTGACACTAGAAGTGAAACGAATCTAGAGCGGAGAGGCAAATGGCGAAGGAGAAATTCGAGCGCAGTAAGCCGCACGTGAACGTGGGGACGATTGGTCACATCGACCACGGCAAGACCACCTTGACCGCGGCGA
>Ga0210407_10001242_pt1 | contig 24595 bp, 16 predicted proteins | sample IncBWC27MmetaG_FD_150860 | JGI IMG/M metagenome (GOLD analysis project Ga0210407, IMG submission 150860) | Forest soil microbial communities from Barre Woods Harvard Forest LTER site, Petersham, Massachusetts, United States - Inc-BW-C-27-M | ecosystem: Environmental > Terrestrial > Soil >... | reverse complement strand
CCCATCGGATATTTCATCGCAGCGTCGAAGAATGAGCCACTAAGGTTGTAGCTATAGCCGAGGCGCGCCTCCACATCTTCGGTATTCGAAAGAGACGTGAAGCGCTGCAATCTTGGGTTGTTGGCTACAATCCATCCGACGCAGGCGATCACTACAGCAGCGCGCAAGACGATTTTCAGCGACAGATGTCCCATGAGAAACGTCATTCCCAGCATCAGGAAGAGTATCAGCGCCTGAGATCGCGACGCCCCCATAAAGACGCCCAACACGGTTACCCCGATCGCCGCGGAGAGCATCAGGAAATCGGATCTGTTTCTGCGTCGCTGCACCCATGCGCCCAGCAGCAGGACCATGGTTGAAACCATCATTCCACAATATGCGGCGGAGTTGATGAAGGTAGCGGGGATTCGGATTGCGGAGTGGCCGGCCACGTCATTGGAAGCGTAGATGATCTGGGTCATGGCATTATTGGGATAGAACCTTGGTACACCTCCGAGGTATTCGGCCATCGCGAATGCGAAGGCGGCCAGGTTGAGGACTGCGAACCACTTACTTAGAAAATACCAATCGTCCCACTCGATCAGGGCGCCGATCAAAACGAACGGAATGAAAAATATCTGGCCGCGCAATCCGACCAGTTGGATCAGGGGATCCTGGACCGGAAAGAGAAACAGCAGTATCGGCCATCCGAGCAGCATGATCATCCATGGCAGCAGCACAGCGACACGCGCCCGTTGTTCACGAGTCAGACCACGAGTAACCAGCGCCAGGTAAAGTCCGGTTGCGCCGGCATCGAAGATGAAGAAGGTCATCGGGGTTGGAAAATTGGCGCGCACGATTCCGTACGCGTAGCCAATCGTCATCACGACGCCGACACCCCACGCGATTGAGCGCCTGCCCGCGATGAAACACGCGACCATCGACACGATACACAGCGCGATTCCGTCCATGAGCCTAGACAGTCACCCCCGAGGCGCCGATCTCGGCGCTAACATGGTCGCCCTGGATCACTTCAGAGTAGCACTCTTTCAAGCGAAGGAAGGGCGACTCGACAAATCGATAAGAAACTGCTGCGAGAACAAACGCGGCCGCAAGGTTGAAAGGGAACTCTCGCAAGAGTCCCCAACTAGGCGTCTTAGTCACCAGGAAAATTTGCTGCCATAGGTAGAACGCGTATGAAATCTTGCCCATATAGCGCATCGACTCGTGGCGCATGATTCCCAGGTATAAAGGTGAAGCGCAGAGAAGCAGCTGGAATAGTATCAACACTGCGAGGTAGGTCTGAACAGTAATGAAGAGCGGCCTTGAAAAATCTTCGCCGAACTCCAGCCAGCAGATAGCTGCGATCCATACTGCGATGATTGGAACAGGCTGAGCGACGCGGCGCGCGATACCTGCGATCCAGTCGAACTTTTCGGACATGACCAGCGCAAGGCAGCATCCGATGAGAATGGAGTCAAATCTGAAGTAAGGCCGCAGATAAAAGATTCCATGGTTGTAATCGAACCAGGCGCGATCAATCGCAACAAAGCGCCACACGTTGCATAACAGGGTAAGACCGATCGCGAGCACCAACAACTGGGCAGGACGTATGCGCGCTACGAGTAGGGGCCAGGTAATATAAAATTGCTCTTCCATCGATAACGTCCAGAGATGGCCAAGCGAACTACTGCGGCCCCAGATGTTGCGAACGTAGAGCAGGCACACCGCGAACTCGTACCAGGGCACGTCGCGAACCGCACCGGTCATCTTGAGCACAGACATTGTGGCGAGGAAAACCAGCAATGCGGGCGCAAGGCGCAATACTCGCCGCTGGTAGAAGGCGCGGAGATCGACACGATTGGTATTCAGCCGCTCGCGAAGAAGGATACCGGTAATCAAGAAGCCGCTAAGGACGAAAAAAAGCATGACCCCGAACTGAGCCAGTCCTTCGCCCAGTCGTATGCTCTGTAGTTTCGAGAACTGCAGTAAGTGCCCCACGATGACCAGAATCACCGCCATGCCGCGCAATCCGTCGAGTTGCGGCAGGTAGGTGAATTTGAACCTGGTCTCGGCGGGATGCTGCAACCTAGCGACGCTCGCGCTCTTCGCGCGATCGGAAAACCCTTCGAGCGTGGTATGCAGGAGCGACATCTGAACCGCGGGATCGGTGAGCTGATTCGCACGGGCCGGGCCGGCGGCTCCGAGTCGGATGCGGAGATCGCGATCGCGGATCAACTTTCCAAGCGCGTCTGCGACCGCCTCGGGCTTGCGCGGCGGGACCAGAATTCCGCAACTGGAATCCACAATTTCCAGGCTGCCGCCGAGCGCCGAAGTGACGACCGGGAGGCCTGAGTAAAGCGCTTCGATGAACGCGATTCCGAATCCCTCGGGGGCGATATTCGGCTGACAATAGATGTCCGATGCCGCCAGGATCTTCGCGACGTCCGAGCGCTCGCCAACGAAGCGCACTCGATCCGAGACTTCCATCGCGTTCGCGGCGGCCTTGAGTTCGGCTTCGTAGGCAACTTCGTCGGGGCGCTGCGCTCCTCCGACGAACCACGCGATCCATTCGGGCACTTCGCGCAGTTGCGAGAGCGCCTCAAGATGAACCAGATGGCCCTTGAGCCGCTCGATGCGACCGACTTGCACGATCACGGTTGCTTCGGCCGGCGTGTCGAATTCGAGTCGTACTTCGAGACGGTCCTGCGCTGAACGATTCTGATCCGAGTGCGTCACGGGAATGTAAATCACCTTCGACGGAACTCGGGGAAAAATCATCGGCAACGAATTCGCGGTGTACTTGCTATTGCAAATCGCCGCATCCGGCGGAGTCATCGCGGCCCATCGATCGAGCCAGGTGCGGCCGTTCATTTCGCCGTGCATCCAGAAGGCCAGCGGGATTCCGGCCGCGCGAACGACCGGGCCGAAGATCGCCTGCGTCCACGGCAGGTGGCATACGACGACGTCGATGCTGCGGGCATTGAGCACGGCGCGGAGCCGTCGCCGGGCGCGGAGTACCGAGAGCGGATGTCGCGCGCGAACCCCGCCGAGCAGATGAATGGCGACGTCGCTCGCGGCGAGTTCCTCGCGCAAGCGGCCGTCGAAGCAGAGCGCAAATTCGGGCTCCATCGCGGCGCAAAGTCCACGGCTTCGCGCGAGCATCACCAGCAACGTCTCGACGCCGCCGTACAGACGGCCGCTGACGATATGCATCACGCGCATCGGGGTTTCGCGCCGGCGACGCGTTCGAAAATGGGAATGATTTGATCGGCGAGGCGGCTGCGCTCAAATGATTTTTCGGCGGAGGCTCGTCCAGCCGCGCCAAGACTCGCGCGCTCCGACGGATTGGCGACCAGCCGCTCGATCAATCGCACCAGAGCCGCGCTGTCGCCGGGCGGATGCATCAGCACGCCGCCGGACATTTGTGCGATCTCTTCGGCGCCGCCGGCTCGGCTGGCGATCACTGGTCTTGCACACGCCATCGCTTCGATTATCGCGAGTCCAAACGGCTCCGGTTGCGTGCTCGCGTGCACGACGATATCGAGCCCGCGAATCGCGCCCGCGACGTCATCGACAAATCCGGTGAATCCAACGCGATCGGAAATTCCCAGGCGCGCAGCCGTCGCGCGCAACTCGTCGATTGATAACTGGCTCCCGCCGGTCGAATAGATTGCGTCGCCGATCACGTAGGCGCGCACCCGCTGGCGCGCGCTGTCATTCAAGCCGGCGATCGCGCGCAGGAAAACTTCGTGCCCTTTCCATCGCGCCATCGTGGCGATCAATCCCACGCGAACGGTGCCCGGAGGCGCTGCGGGCATTCCGGCGAGAGCATCAAGATCGATTGCCGGGCCGGCCGGTGAGAATTGATCGAGGTCAACTGCGTTGTAGACCGTTGTGGTCTCGATGCGATCGCTGCAAATCAGGCTGAACTCTCGGCGCACGCTGTCGGAATTCGCGATCGCCGCGGCGCATCGGTTGGCCTGCATGCGCATCAGGCGCGACATCACCGGACGGGCGCCGACGTAATCGTGGATATGCCAGATGACCGGGGTCTTGCGTCGCGCGGCCCACGCACCGATCACGTGCATCTTGAAGCCGTTGGTATGAATCAACGTCGGCGCGAATTTTTCGATCTCGCGGGACAGCATCGCGGTGTATCGGTTGGTGGCAATCGCAGCGCCGACGATACCCGCGGCCGTCGATAAGCGCGCGAGCGACACGCGCGCTGAACCGAGCATCGCGGAGTCGCCGAGTCGCGCGAGCGAGGCTGGCATCGGCAGCACGGCGGTATCGATATTCATCGCGCGCGCACGGCGGACCAGCGGCCCGTCGCTGCCGGCGACCAGGCGCATCTCCCAGTTCGGGCGCGCCGCCGCGATGCTTGCGATGATATCGATTAAGCTTCGCTCGGCGCCGCCGAACAGCCCCGACGGATTCAGAAAGAGAATTCTCATCCGCGGCGCCGGCTCTGCGACCGGATCGGATATCGGACCGCGCGGCGCAAGCGCGCTCAATTCCTGGTCTCGCCCGCGTCGGCTGCGGCCGCCGCCTTCATCTTGCGCTCGAACTCCGCCAGGTGATCGCGGTACGTCGAATTTTCCGGTGACAGATCGACGGCGTGCCGGAACGCGCGTTCAGCTTCGTAATATTGGTAGTGGTCTTCCTGGATGGTTCCGATCGTGAAATAGGTCGAGGCTGAATCGGGTTCGAGTTCGAGCGCGCGGTTGAGGGCCTGAAGCGCCCGATCCGGTCTGTTGTCCGCGGCATACAGTTCGCCCAGGCGCAAAAGGAGCCGATCTGAACTCGGATCGATTTTGAGCGCCTGCTCGATTGCATCCTCGGCCGAATGACGATCGCCGGCGGCCTCCGCGGCATTGGCCAGCGCCACGGTCAGGTCGAACGAGTCGGCGCCGTTTTCGATTCCCTGCTCGATCGCCTGGCGCGCGCCTTCCATGTCGTGGCGCGGTCCATAGACCATCACCGCCATCGCCGCATAGATGCTTGAATCGTCCGGCGCCGATTCGGCGGCCTCGCGAAGCGCGATGAGCGCGGTGCCCAGAGCGCCGCCGCGTGCGAACGCTTCTCCGGATTTTTCGAGATACTTGGCGCGCATCGCCGGGTCGTCCTGCCGATTCGCCACCCGTTCGTAAGCGTGCCCTTCCGCGCTGAACTGGCCGACGGTCTCATAGTAATAGCCGAGGTTCTCGGGTGCATGTTTGAAGTTGCGATCCACGGCTTCGTTGAGTCCTTTTTCGATCGCGCTCCTCAGCTCCTTCGGGAGCCACGGGATCAAGCGCGGCACCAAGTATCGATGCTGATCGAAGCCCGGCGCGTTGAGCACCGAGGCCTCGATCTGCGCGAACGCATCGCCATACCGTTTACCGTCAACCAGCTTCTGCGCGTACAGATCGCGGGTGTTGGGATTGAGCGGGCTCAGCCAGACAGATCGCTTGAGTTCGGCTTCCAGAGCGTCCGGCGCCATCGCGTCCCCATCGAGTGTGATCAGCCCCAGATGCGCAATTGCGTTGGCCGGATAGGTAACCAGCAGTTCGCGCGCCTGGGCGAGATCATCGGGCTGAGCAAGATTGTAGGGATAGACGGTCGCGTCCTGCGTCAATGCGGCGGCTCCCAGCACAATCGCCGCAATTGAGACCGCGACCGCTCGCGCGCGAATTGCCCACGGCCGCGACGCGGACTTCTCCGCCGGCCCGGACCCGGTCGTCGTCAGCCGCACCAGCAATCCTGCGACCACGGCCAGCATCAGGGCGATCGCAGGAATCCGCAGATCGAAATCGAAGAGTTCCACCAGGCACGCGGCCGCGATTCCTCCGGTGAGCGCGGCAAAGATCGGACCCGCCGACGCTTCCATGATGCGCGCGCCCGCAACGACCTTCCTGATTATCCGCACCACAAGCCATGCGAACAGCGCCAGACCGACGATTCCAGTTTCGGCGAGCAATTGGACGTAGTCGTTGTGCGCCTGCGCGAAGAACAGCACCTGCCACGGCGGCAGTTGATAGCGCTCGAATAGTTCCGGCCATCCGCCGAGCCCGACTCCGAAGAACGGGAAGTCTCTGATAAGCGCGACGCCTCCCTTCCACGCTTCGATTCGGCCGACGATGGTATCGACTTCAGCGCCGGCCTCATTGACCCGGGTGACGGTGTCAACGCGAGCTTCGGGCCCGATGAAAATCATCGAGACGCCGAGCATCACCACGATACCCACGATCGCAAGACGCACGCCGCCGATTTTCGAAAAGCCCGACGCTTGCGCTGCGTTGGCGGCGCCGCGCGGGGTCGCAAGCGCGGACATCACTAGAGTGCCAACGATCAGCGCGATCCATCCGCCCCGCGACAGGCTCAGCAGAATCGCAAGGAAGATCACGAAGCTCGCGAGGCCGCACTGGATTCTGAACGCCAGCGGCGCGCGGCGCGGGGTGAGCAAATTCGGAAAGAGCGCGCACGCCAGCGCAAGCGGGAAGACGATCGAAAGAAATCCGGCGAAGTGATCGGGATCGATAAAAGGACCGCGCGCGCGCAGCACCGGCTCGAACAACGGCCGACCCCAGTCGTAGGGAACGAAAAACCACAGCATCTTTCCGTTCCAGGTCGCGCGTTCGATAAGTCCAACGAAAGCGACCAGGAATCCCGTGACCAGGATCACGCGGAGCGAGACCCGGATGAACTTGAGCGTCGATTCCGCGTCGTCGCCGTAAGCGAGCGGGTAAAATGCGGTCATCAGAAACGCGCACGCACACGACAAAAACGCAATCAGACTCGACAGCGTCAGCAACGGCGCGATTGCAATCGGACGCCATCGTCCGCCGTAAATGCGCGCCGCCAGCGCCGTGACCGAAGGAAAGCTCTCGCGATGAGACGGCGCTTTTACGGCCGGCTTCGCGCTCGGCGGCAGGAACGGGATCGCCGCGCCACTTTTGACCTCCTCGACGCTGGGCAGAATCGTCGGCCCGGCGTCGGCTTCGGGAACGACTTTAGCCGCCGGTCGATTCGACTCGAGGTTGTCGTACGGGCGTGACGCCGGCCATCCTTCGAGCGCATGCGAGTACACTTCATACGTGCTCGGCGACAGCGCGCGGACCATCGAGGGCGGAAGCGGAGTTATCTGGAAGACGACGAATGCGGCGAAGATAAGCAGCGGGATTGCAATCGCTCGCGCATCCGATCCTCCCTGCGTGGACCCCGCTAGCGCCGCAACCTTCACCATCCAGAAGATCGACAGTCCGAACAACGCCGTCTCCAGCGGGCGATATGCCCACGGATGAACGCTGCCGAACGCGAATGGACTGACGACGATCAGGGTCAGCAGCACGCCGACGACAATTTGATCGATCGTTCGCAAGACTTAACTGACTCGTTCTGGCGTCAAACCGGGAATCGTTCGGAGCTGATACCGAAGCAGACGCAGCCGGTCGTTGCTGCACGCCGCTCTTGCGCGCGCGCCGCTCTAGACCTCTTTGCTCGGCGGACCGTCTTCAGTGGACTCGAACGAATCCGCTGGATCCGCCGCGTAAGGACCGTAGGTGTCGTATCCGCCGTAGTAGCGGCGATAGTACTGGTAATGCTGGCTATTGACGTCCACCTGGTTGAGCAAAACTCCGAAGACTTTGGCGCGCGCGAACTCAAGCCGCGCGTAGGCCGCCTTGACGTGCTGCTTGGAGGTCTTCGACGAGTTCACGACCAGCACCACGCCGTCGACCATCGTGGAGAGCAGCATCGCATCGGTCACCGGGAGGATCGGCGGCGAATCGATCACGACGACGTCGAACTCGCTGGTGAGTTGCGCCAGCGTGTCACGCATCTTTTCCGAGCCGACCAACTCCGACGGATTGGGCGGTATCGAGCCCGCGCTGAGGAACGACAGGCAATCGACGTCGGTGGTGCGAATCAGATCGTTCACGTTGCATGCGCCGGCCAGCACTTCGGTCAACCCGGCCAGGTTCTCGAGCGCGAGAACTTTGTGGCATCGCGGCCGCCTGAGATCGACGTCGATCAGCAATACCCGCACTCCGGTATGGGCAAAGACCACCGCGGTGTTCAGCGCGCTGACAGTCTTGCCTTCGGAATTCCCCGCGCTGGTGAACAGTATCGTTTTGGGCGGCGAACCGGCCCGCGACAGCATCAATGCGGTGCGCAGCGATCGATACGCTTCGCCGACAATCGAGTACTGGCTCATCGAACCGGCAAGTTCGCGGCTGCCGGTAAGCGCCGGCGTGTGATCTTTCCCATTGCGCTTGGCGAGTGCGCGCGTTTCCTGGCGCGAAAAGGCCGGCACTGCGGCAAGGTTCGGCAGGCGCAGGTATTGCTCGACTTGATCGGGCGTCTTGAGCGTCTTGTCCTGGTACTCGATCAGGAAGGCAAGGCCGATTCCGAGCGCCAGCCCGAACACAACTGCCTGCATGAGCGACATCGTGCGATGCGGTCCGGACGGACCGCCCGGCACCTGCGCTTCGTCAACGACCACAGTGTTCGACGACTGGCTTTCCGCGGCCAGTCCGAGGTCTTTCATCCGCTGCAGTACGCTGTTGTACAACTCGCGGTTGGTATCCACCTCACGCTGAAGGATCGCGTATCCGACTGAGGCGTCGTTGACGCTGAGCGCTTGCGAACGCTGGCGGGCCATCTCGTCCTGGAGCTCCGCCTCCTTGGTCTTGGCGGCGTTGAACGAGGCGACTATCCCCTCGGAGTAGGCTTTGACCTCCTGGTTGTAGCTCGCCTGAAGCTGGTCGATGCGCGCCTTGGCCCGCACCATCGGTGGATAGTCGGGCTTGAATTGTTTGGCCATCGCGACGTAGTCGCTCATCGCCGAATCGAGTTGCGTTTTGACCGACGGAGTCGAACCATTGGAGTTCGAGTTGCCGTTGGCGGAAGCCGGAAGCTGCGGCAACTGGTTTTTACGGATCTGATCGACCTCGGCTTCGAGCGAGATCCGCGCGACCTGCGCGTTGGTAAGTTCCCTGCTCAAATCCGAAAGACGCGCGATCACGACCGTCTCTTTACCGTCGACCGACATCAGACCCGGCACGATTCCCTTGTCGCGGCGATAATTGTTCAGCGCCAGTTCCGATTTCTCGAGCTTCTCTTTCAGCTCGACCAGCTTGTCGCGCAGGAAACGTTCGGCCTCCGCGTTGGCTTGGGTGCGCAACTCGATCCCTTCGCGGATGTACGCGTGCGCGTGCAGGTTGGCCAGCCGTGCCGAGAGCCGCGCGTTCGGGGTCGTGAAAACGATCCTCACCAGGTTGGTATCGGGCACCGGCCTGATTTCAAGACTGCCCAGGTAGCTGCTGATGGCGTTGTCGATGGAATCGGTCGTCGCCACCGGTTTCGCCTCGGGCTTCTCCGGCTTTGCGCCGAACCAGCTCGCGAACAGCCCCTTGCTCGGCTTGCGGCTCCGCCCGGTAAAGACCGGGTCGTTGGCGAGCCCGTCAGCCGTAACCACGTTGGCGGCAAGGGTGCGGCTCTTCAGGATTTCGCATTGCGTCTTGAGAAAGTCTTCGACCGAGTCCCAATCGCTGGTCGCATTCGATCCTTCTCCCGGCGCGCCGCTATGACCTTCGAGCAGTTGCGGATTGCCCGGCCTGAGCAGAATCGTCGCGTCGGCCGTATAAAACGGAGTCAGCATCGAAACTCGAATCGCAACGATCGTCAGCGCCGCCGCGGCGATCGACAGGATCATCCAGCGATGCTTTTTTACGGTTATCCAGTAATTGAGGAAATCGATCGCCCGCTCTTCCTCGTCGGGCAGTTTCCCGCCGAACGAGTGATCCATGACCTCAGTGTCGATCGGTTGCGAGCGCCGGATAAAATATGGCGATGGTTGACTCATTTTCGTCTCGTTAGAAAGTCGGCAGCGGTACCGCCATCCGGGTCAGGATGTTGTAAACAACGTAGGGACCGATCTTGAGGTCCGAATACGGTACATCGATTACATCGTTGGCGCGAACCGGGATGTCCGGCGCGGCACCGGTGGCAATCTTGTCCAGGTCCACCGGTATCGACACCTTGTTGCCGTTGGCGTCACTGCGAATCAGCGTTGCATCACTCGGGGCGGCTGCGTACATCGCGCCACCCGCGGATCCCACCGCCCCCAGCACGGTCAGCCCCGAACCAACCTGGAAGAATCCGGGCCGGTAGACCCATCCGGTGACCATCACGTTGCCGCCGCCCGGAACGATCAACACGTCTCCCGGACGGACCGGCATGTTGATGTAACGAGCGCTGCCGTTGAGCGCACTGCTCTTGAGTGGAATCACAACCGCCGGCCCGTTGCTGATATTTGTCTCGAGCGATGCCATCGTCAGCCCGGTATGCTCCGGCCCCCCTGTGGTCTCCGAATTGCGCATTCTCTGCGAGACGACGGGCGAGTCCGCATGCGCGATGTCCGGTGAGATCGCGTTGGGATGATCATCCTTGGCCTCGGACAGCGAAGCGGCCAGCTTCGCTAGCTGCTTTTGCCCGCCCTTCACTTCGGGAAGAATCACGATCTCGTCGGCCGCTTCGGCGGTCATTCCGCCGGCCTGCGTAATCGCGTCGAGAATCGATACGTCCGAATCGGTCAGCGTGATCAGACCCGGGGTGCGCACCGCGCCGACCACCGCAACCTGCCGGCTGCGATATTCCTTGATGAATACATCGACTTGCGGACTGTACATGTACTTGCTGAGCGCGGTCCTGAGGCCGTCGGAAAGTTGCGGCTCGGTAAGCCCGCCGGCCTGAACTTGCCCGATAAGCGGGAGCTGGATTTTTCCGTCGCCGCCGACGCGAACCATCCGCTCTTTCAAATCGTCAACGCCCGGAACGGTTATCTCGATCACATCGCCGGGGCCGATCGGATAGTCCACGCTCTCGACCGCGTTCGTCCTTTTTTCGTACAGCGCTTTCAGCCGCGCCTGGTTCACCTGTGAATTTGCGGCGCTCGGCACTCGAGTGTCGCCGGCCGCTTTGGGCGTGGGCGCGCTTGCCTGCGCGGCCGCAGCGGCGGTGTCTGCTGCCGAGGCTGGGGCTGCGGAGGCCGCGGCGGCCGGCGCGGCGACTGCGTCCGCCGCACCGTCGGGCTGCGTGTCCGAGCATGAAGCCAGCGCGATCGCGGCCAACGCTGCGATGCCGGCCATTGCGAAACGAAATCCGATTGTCGTCAGCCTCATCCGTCGCTTTGAAAAAATAATGTCCATCGAAGTTTATTTTCGCGCGAAGTTTCTTTCGCGCTAATTTCTTTTGTCACCCGAGCCATCGCCGGATCGACCATTCTCCGGCTTCGTTCGCGCTTGCGAAATTTTCGTCGGCGCCGCAATCGTCATGAAAGCGCTGTCCTGCGCGGTCCCCTGCTTCGCTACTGCGACCGGAACTGCGTGCGGCGCAAGCCCCCAGTTCACCGTCAATCCGCGATCGCCGACGTAGGACATCACCCACTGACCCGAGGAACCAAGCTTGTAGGTTCCCGGCGTGAGATTCGAAATCGCGTAGCGGCCGTGCGCGTCGGAGACCGCCCTTCCACTATCGACGCCCGCCGAGTTGACGACTAAAACGCTAACTCCGGGCACCGGTTCGCCGCGATTGTTCGAAACCATCCCGACCAGATCGACGCACCACGCCGGCGCGCTGTCGATCAGCCCGCCGATAAGAATAACCGATGCGATGAGAATAAAATTTTGTGTCCCCTTCGCCATCAATCAATGCCCAATGCCGCCCCAAGGATTCCGCTTTCTGATGCGGGCATGCGTCCGCCATCCCTTAGAGCCTTTTCGTTGGCTTCTCTAAGCTTCAATGGGCGCGCTGTTCGCACTCCCCCGTCGTTCTATCGTCGGCATCGTCGCTTCGCTTGCATGGTTGAACCAGGGCGACGGCCGGGCCGAATCACCAATCCTCGACCAGATGCCTAACAATTCGATGCAAATCACGAGCTTGCGCCGATCGACCAGATGCAACATGTCTTAACCGGAGATCTTGTGATCTTTCTCTCAATCAAATCAATCCTGCAGTTAATTCTTGCATCGCGAACAGCATTTGAGGGTCTGTGCCGCTGCCACTCGACACTTACGCACAAACAGGTACCCAGTTTTTCAAGCTATCAACACGCGACGTTTACGGAAGTCTAGCCATCCGAGCAGGCAAACACAAGATAGAGTAAACATCAACGAGCTAAATTGACGGCATAGAAACGACTCTTACCTAACGTTTCCGCGACCACCATTGGGCAGGAGTTCTCTTAAATATGCCTTGTCTTGCGCGCTGGAAAACGTCGATCCGGACACTTGAATTACAAATTTCCGGCACACACGGCACGGAATCATCGCCTCGCGGGCGCAGGCTCCCGGGTACCCCCTTCAATCTCGATCGATTTGATGGGTACAGTTACTCGTCAAGTGGCCGAAGTCACACTCGAGAGTTCATTACCTTGGCATCAGAAATTGAGGATCGAGTCCGCAAGACAATCATTCGGACCTTCAACGTCGCTCCCGCGGATCAATCCCGGGAGCTTCGCATGGGCAACTTGCCCGGATGGGATTCGCTCGGCCACATGCGCCTGGTCGTGGAACTGGAAGATGAGTTCGGAGTAAGTTTTCCCACCTACCTCCTGCCCGAGATCCTCGACCTGGATTCGATCGTTCGCGAAACTTTGAAGCTTCAATCGGAGCAATGAGGCGCCTCGATTCAATGACGCATTCGGTACGGCTCGAACGAGACATTCCGGCTGAGTTGGTCGAAGAGTTTCTCAAGAAACTATCGTACGTTTCCGAGTCGCTGTCAGCGTATGACCTCGACACGGCGCGCGACAACGTTAACTTCGAGCTTCGTCCCGGGCATGACGCGCAATCGGAGTTGGTATCCAGTCGGATCCGCGAAGTCGCCGGCAAGCTATGCAAGGGACGCCGCCAACCGAAGCCAAAAGTATTAGTCAATCGCAAGGATCGGGATATCTCATTTCACTCGGACCCGCATCCGATGCTGCAATCAATGGATGAGATTCACAAGTACGGCGAGGGATGGTTCGGGTTCGGTCCGCGCCTGGTTGAATTGATGAATCTGTTCGACCGCGACGTGCAGGCGATCGCGGATCGGATGCCCGCGGTTCCCCATCAGTTTCCGACCTTGATCGGCGCCGACGTGCTGGATCGATGCCGCTATCTGCGTTCATTTCCCTCAGCTCTGACAATGGTTTCGCATCTTCGCGAGGACCTTGGCGCGATTCAGGATTTCGCGAAAGTCGCGGCGTGGGATGGCGAGCAGTTGGTCTGCGATCCGAAAAGCCTGAGCACGATCAAATGCCTGCTCGCGCCTTCGATCTGCTTCCACTATTACGCGTGGCTGAAGGACCGCACCATCGATACTACTTGTGTGACCGCAATCGGAAAGTGCTTCCGCTTCGAATCGAAAAGCATGGCCGGGCTGGAAAGATTGTGGGACTTCACGATGCGTGAAGTGATATTTGCCGGACCGGGCAAGTACGTACTCGAGCAAAGGCAAAGAGTAATCGACGAAAGCGTCGCGCTACTCGACAAATGGGGATTGGCGTACGAAATAAAGAGCGCGACCGACCCGTTTTTTATCGAGGACTACGCCGCGATGACGGCGTTTCAGCTTGCGTTCGATTTGAAGTTCGAAGTCCTCGCGCCGCTCCCGTACAAACACAAGGACCTCGCGATCGGCTCGTTCAACTATCACCAGGATTTTTTCGGCCGCTCGTTCGGCATCTCGGGCAACGGCGGCGAGCCGATTCACACCAGTTGCGTCGGCTTCGGCCTCGAGCGCGTCGCGCTCGCGTTCCTCGCGCAGCACGGCCTCGATCCGAAGAAGTGGCCCGCCGCGATCGCAGATCAAATCCGTACTCGATGGTAGCCGGCATCGCGAAGTATCAGGGGGTGGCCAGATGGCTAATCAAAGCAGTCAATCGCGAGAGTGGATCGTGCGCCCGGGAGAAGTCGCCGACCTGCCTCAAATCGAGCCGCTATGGGTCGCGCTCTACGAACATGAAAAGCAGTTCGGCCTCGAATTGAACATCCCGCCCGGCGCGTTTAAAGACTGGGCGAACGCGATGAAAGCCTTGATGGGACGCAAGTTCGCGTGCCTGTTCGTCGCCGACCATAACGGCAAGGTGATCGGATTTGTCGGCGGCTGGCTGAAAACGCTGCCTCCTTATCACGGAGGAGTCCCGGCCGGATTCCTGTCCGAAATGTACGTGGACGAGAACTACCGTAGCCAGGGCATCGGCCATATCCTGCTCGAGACCGGCGCGCGATTTTTCTACGACCAGGGCATCGCTCGCGTCGAGGGACAAGTGTTGGGCAACAATGTACGCGCGCGCGAAGCCTACAAGAAATGGGGATGGAACGAGGAGTACATCAAGATCATTTGGCACCCGTCAGGCGGTTGATGGGAATCGCGATCTTGACCGCAAAATAATTTACCCAGCACACGAAGATATAGGTAATCGCGCGGCTCAGGAGATCGCGCTGCCGCTCCGATCCGATCTTCCGAACCGCCGCGAATTTCTCCTTGTCGTTCCGGTACCACAGGTAAACACAAAAACCGATTCCATGCAGAAGTCCCCAGATTCCCCAGAACCACGCAATGGAATGCCACAATCCAACCGCGAGAAACACGATTAGCAAGTTCAAATACATGTTTACTCTTTTGAACCCCCACCGGTTGTAAAACAGGTAGTCGCGGCATACCCGCACTATAGTCATATTCCATCGCGCCCAGAATTCCGAAATGTTCGGTTGGCCGAATGGGTAATTGAAACTCGGCGGCAGCTCGATCGCCCAAAACACTGCTAAACACTCCATCAAATGGAAGAGCCCGGCGCTCGACAGATACATACTCCACGGAGCGGTCCCGAATAGCACAATAGCCTGTAGCCAATGCCGTCCCATACGATCGAGCGCGAGCGTCGCGCAAACGAGTCCGGCGCCAATAGTCATTTGCGCAATCGCAAGCAACAACTTCCGCCACCATTTACTATCCACAACTCTGATGGTCTTTTGCTCCGATGCGTCGCGGCCGTATTGCGGAGAAAACTCGCTGGGCCGAATAAGCGGCCCCAGCAGTGTGAATGGAAACGTGATCCAGATTGCGTAGTCGATAAAATTGAGCTTCTTCAACCGCCCCGATCCGAATTCCCACAGGAACGTGATCGTTCGCAGCAGCAGCCACATGTCGTGATCCGGCAGCGTCCACAAAACTCCGAACGCATTGATGCTGACCCAATCCAGAAGATGCATACTGCCGGCGAAGAAAATGGCGACAACCGCGATCATCCCTCCGCATGCGTACGACCAGCGTTTCTTCGCGAGCTTGGCCTCGAGCGGCGTGACTCCCTCGACGACGCGCGCAAACGCGAACACCATCACTATCCAGAGCAGGTAGCCGAATATCTGGCGCTGATAAACGACGCTCGCGACCGCGAGTTCCAGCGCCAGGTATCCCGACGGGCGCCGTGTCGCGGGGATGCATAGCACGACGACCGCGCTTGCAATGATGGCGACTAGCGAGTACTCCGCAGCGATGAGCATCATCTGAAGTGGAAGCTGTGACTATTTGGACCCGAATCGCAAATCAAGCTCTCTTTTAGACTCAAACCCTCGGTGAAGCGAGTAGCCTTGGTCTATGGGGCACCCGCGGGCGTCGGCGGCCTCGGGACTCAAGTTGCAAACTCGATCGAGGCCGCGGCGATCGACGGCGTCGAACTTCATGCAATCGGGCCCGGACATTCCGAGCGTTGGCCTCTCCCCGGCGCGACACCGAAAGTTTACTGGCACGAAGCGCCGCGCGGCGTTTCCCGATTCAGAACGCGTTACACGCCGCTGCGATGGCGCCAGGGTCAAGTGGTATTCGAAAATAGCCGCGCGATCGGAAGCTGGGCGGCGGAGCAAATCGCGCGCATCAAGCCCGGCCTCATCTACCTGTTCACCCAGGTCGGTCTCGAGTCGCTGAAGTGGGCGCAGCGCGCCTCGATACCGACCATACTTGAAACTCCGAACGGTCATATCCGCAACTTTCGCCGGGTCTATGACGAGGAATCCGCGCGATGGTGCAGCGCGCCATTTCACGGACACCCGACACTCGCGATGGTCGAGCGGGTCGAGAATGAATATCTCCTCGCCGGGCGGATCCGGGTTTCGTCCGAGTGGTCGAAGCGCTCGATGCTGTCTCACGGCGTGACCGGCCAAGAGATTGGTATGTTCGAACAGCCGATCAATCTCGATCGATTCACGCCAAATGCAAACCCGCCGCATTCCGAGGGGAGGCTGCGAATCTGTTATGTCGGCAGCCTCGACCTCCGCAAAGGATTCGTTTACTTGCTACGCGCTGCAAAGATGCTGGGAGACAGCATCGACCTGGAAATCGTCGGAGCGACCGGCGACTCATCGAGCCGCAAATTGTTCGAGCGCGAGTCGGTCGGACTCAACTTGCGATGCGCTCCGGGCGATCCGATCCTCGCCTATCAGCGCGCCGAACTGTTCGTGTTCCCAACTCTCGAGGACGGCTCGCCCTTTGCCGTCGCCGAAGCGATGGCCAGCGGCCTGCCGTGCATCGTGACCGACTGTTGCGGCGCCGCGGAATGGGTGCGGCCGGGCGAGAGCGGATGGGTGGTGCCTGGCCGCGACGTCGAGGCATTGGCAAAAGCGCTCGAAGACGCGATGCATCGGCGCAAAGACCTTCGCTCGATGGGTCAGAGTGCTCGCGAGGACACTGAACGTCGCGCGAGCCTTCACTGTCTTGAGCCGCTGCGCAAGTGGATCTTTGGAGATCCTTTCTGATCTTTCGCGAGTTGATCGCGTACGGCGGTGACGAACCAATATGCGGCAAGCCATGCGAGCGCGAGAGACACAAATTCACTTTCCGAAAGTATATGAACTATCTGTGCGTGATTCTTCTCAAGCGCGATCTCCGCGGAGCGCCTGAGGAGCCAAAGCGGATGCCCCGCAGATGGAAACAGGGTCGTGACCAGGTAACTGCCGCTTATCGCATAGAGCACCCGCGTCGGGAGTTCTCGACGCCCCCAGGTAGCAGCCATGCCTGCGATCATCGGCAGAAAACAGCACAGAAATACATAGTAGGCGATGGGTGAGATCAAAGTGAGAGTTACGATCCAAATCCCGTAGCCGCGCCAATCCGGATCGTCCGCCTTGATTCTTGCGGTTGCCCAAAAGCAGACCACAACTGCGAAAATCTCGGCTAACGCAGAGAGAATCGTAACGTAGCTCGGAATGGGCCGCGTAGCGGTCCGATCGTATAGCCATTTGACGAACCACCCCAGGTTGAGGTTTGCGGGATGTTTCAGGTGTCCGAGTGGCTCGCTTATCGTTGTGGAAAGGCCGACCAGCCCGGCGCCGGTTGCCAGTCGTATCTCGTCGCCATAAGTCGCAACTGTACTCCATCCGGCAAACGCAATCGTCGCAGCACCACCTACAAGCAGACCGACACCCGTCCATCCAAGCGCTCTCCATCGCCGCAGAACAAACAAGTAGCCGATCAGACCCAGCGGGTAAGCGCGCAACAAAGCCGCGAAGGCAAGTGACAGACCCGCAAGCCGATCATGGTTGCGTCTTAGCGCAACCAACATCAGAACCAGCAGGAGACTTAGAAAGATCTCGCTCTGTCCATACCAGAAGTTCTCAGCCAGGGGCGGATACATCCACAGGAGGGCGGCTATACTCACCGCATCCGCTCCCCCGACGTCGAGATCGCGTACCAGCAAGCAGATCGACAGGAGGACCGCTGAAACATTGATCCAGAACCACGTCCAGTAGGACGTATTGCGCGTCAGTGTCGCGAGCGGTTCGAAGCACAGGAGCCAGGTGGGGGTATCCGACGCCGTCACGTCACTGTGCAGATTGGCGGTGAGATAAGGATTCATGCCTTTGAGCAATTGCACGGAGGACACGTAGTAGGCGTCGAAGTCGCCGTAGGATGGAATGGCGGGCAACTCCCGGTAAGCGCCGAACGTGTAAAGTGCGGCTACAACGCACAAAGCGGCGGCTACGGCTTGTCGTCTCGTAATCATCGTTCTCGAGCGGCTCGACCGATCTCAATAATCTGATCCCGAACTCAATTCCACCTCCGCTCTCCTCTACCCTACTTCCGTTCTGAAATTCTTCGTGCTATGCCCCCTTTGGTATTCACGATGACAGTTAGTCATCTTTCGCAGAAACTCTCGACACAGCGCCTTCGGTGGATCGCCGCCTTTGCCCTATACGCAGTTGCGATCTTCTACATGGTCGAGCTACTTCGCGAGCTGCCGACCGGCCACGACTTGAGCACTTACAGAGATTTTTATGCCTACTACAGTCCAGCTCTGTCACTGCGGCATGGGCTCAATCCGTACGTAGCTCAGCCCAAATTGGGTGATACTCCCGACTGGTTTCTGCTCTTTGAACCGCTAACGTTCCTCTCACCCTTCATCGCATACTGGGTATGGTTTGTTCTGAACGTATTGATGTTCGCCGCCTCGTTGCGGATCCTGAATCGCGACGCCGGCTTGAGGTCCGCTGACGCCTGGATCATCGGCGCTCTAATGCTGATGTATCCGCCCGTCGCGATGAACTTCTGGTTCGCACAGAGCGAGATTTTGCTGCTCTTCGTGTTGACCCTCTTCATCCACGAGTTGGGGCGCGGCCGTCAGGTCACCGCGGCACTTCTGCTCGCAGCCGCATGTCTGTTGCGCGCGTATCCGATCGGATTGCTCGGCTATCTCGTGGCTCGCCGCCAATGGCGAACGGCGTCGTTCACCATCCTGGGATGCATCGCGGGACTGTGCACTACTATCGCATTGGTCGGTTCCGATGTGGTCCTCACTTTTCTGAGAAACGCCGGACTGATGCACGGCTTCGCGATATGGGGATCTACGCGTCCGTTGAACCAGGACATCAGTCTGCTTCGGCATCCGGCAAATCTCAACCTTGCCCGGTTGGTTAGCTTCGTCGTTGCTCATGCGATTGGAACTTCGGAAAGCTCTACGGTTGCGGGAGTAGCTGGACTCGTGGTGGAGCTCGCGCTTGTCGCGATTGTAGTCGCTCTAACTGTCCGATTCGCCGCGAAGGAGGACCGCGACTGGCGAGCCTTGTCGCTATGGATCATCACGGTGTCGATGCTGTCGCCGATCATGTGGGGGCAGTTCATGGTTTGCTTCATCATAGTATTCGTCTGGCTCGCAGGCGCGGCCGCTCGCGACCAGGTAAGCAGGCGCGCGATATGGGCGGCGGTCGCCAGTTATGCACTTACTGTGGCGTTCAGCCGCTTCCGGGGATATCCATTCAATTGGGTTCAGCCGGCCGCGGAGCGCTTGGTGGGTGCACATCCCCATCTTGTTCATCTAGCGTTCGAAACGACTACCGCTTCACTCGCCTTGCTGCTACTATCCGCCTACTGGTTCACTTGCGATCGGGAAGTCCCAACGCCTCACTCTGCTCTTCCCTAGTAGCCCTCGACGATTACCCAGCCGGTCTTGGTCGCGCTCATCGAGGCCGGCAGAGTCAGCGTAGTCGTCGAAGCGGACGAGCCACCGGAATCGTCGGACGTGATCTTGGGCGTGTTGGTAAATGCGACCGGATAGGTGATCGTTTGCGCGGTCGCGGTCGTATTTTCGTAACCGCTGAGAAGAACGATAAACCGTTTCCAGCTCGAATCCATCGCCGGTTGCGACGATACCGCCGTCCCCGCGGTCGTTCCGTTCAGCGTGGTCTGCGCGCGCGTGCTGCCGCCGATCACCTGGTAGGGTACGCCGCTGCTTGTGAAGCTGTTACCTGATGGCGGCAGATCCAGCCTACCGCCAAAGAAGGTCACATTATCGAAGACAACAGCGCCGTTGAACAATTGCATGTTGGTCCCATCGACGAAGGGTCCGGGGCCGGATAGGTCGCTACTATGGATTCCGATTCCACCGGCTACATTACCGTCCAGCGTAATGACTGGCGCATTGAACCCTGCCAGAGCGCTATTCGTGATTGAGAGCCACGGTCCGGTTGGCTGCTCCATATTCGGCACTTCGATGACCGTGAAGGTGCCTCCGTTCTCAGAATCGATCGAGGCCGAATCCAGATGCAGGAACCCCGGCGAGATAATTGCCCACTTGGTGATGGCCGGGGTCAGAAAATATGCGCCGTTGAGTACCGGCCCGTTGGTCTCGATGCAGGCGGCCCCGCAAGTGAATTGAAGGTTGTACAAAGGCGTCAAGCCGCCGTTGGCGGACATGGACAGCACGGCTCCGGGAGCCATCGCGCCGCCGTACAGATTGCGTCCCGACGCGGTGTAGTCGTTGATCTGATCGATCATGAGTCCATACTGCGCGCCGTTGAAGGTGATGTTCTCCAATTGCGGCGCAGTTACGTCGGCGATCAAGTTGAAGCTGCCGCCCGTGATCGTCAGGTCCCTGATGTGCGGTTGGTTGAGGCCCGAATTACCCAGCCCGAAATTCCGCATCGTCATCCACGGCTGATCTTGCGGACTGGACGCAAAGTTACCGCCAGCAAGAAAAAAGCCTTCCGGACTGACGAGCGGCAGGTTGGTGTTGCTCCAGTTCTCGAGGAAGATGGTGTTGGAATCGTTACCGAGCTTCGCGTTCGGAGCTGTACACCCGCCGGAGTCGTTGGTGCATCGCGCTATATTGCTGAGCCGGACCGAATCCATCTTGCCCTGGAAGGTCTCTATAGGAGCTAGTAAGTGCCAGTACTCGACGTTTCCGCCGAGAATCAGGTCCTCATCCTGGCGTTGTGAGACAGTGCCAGTCATCGCGATTTTGCCGTCGGAGGTAAGTGCTGCTCCGGGGATGCCGTGATAGAAGCGGGCGTTCGTGCCGTCATAGGAGAGTTGATAGTAGTAGGTCGTATTCGCTGAGAGCACGGGACTCTTGAAAGTGCTCGCGCCTACCCATCCCGTGGTGCTGGTATGAAGGCGCGCTTCCAGTTTGCTGACGGCACCGTCCCAGAATATTTCATAGGCGCCTTTGCAACTGGGCGCGGTTCCGCCATCGCTGGGACCCTGGTTGCATCCGGTCGCAATTGGAGTCGCCGATCCCAGACTTCCCTGAATAGTTTGCGTCGCACCGGCGTTGGTCGTGGTGAAGAAACCTTCCGCAGTGAAGGCGGTAAGACCGGTCAAGGCGCGATTTCCCAACGCTTCGTCCATGTCGAAGAAATTGTTCCCGGTGCCGAAGCTGAATGAATTGCCGGTGCTGCCAACCAGCGGCGCGGCCAGGCCGCATCCGCCACAGTTGGTTACCACCGCGGGCGGCGCAAGAACCATCACCGGCATCACGGAATGAACGCCGGTGCATCTTTTGATGATGGTCTCGAGGCGGCCCGCGCCAAAAACGTCGGGCAGCGAACCGATGCCAGGGGTGCCCGAACAAGTCTGGAGCCATGGTTGTGAGCATACGGTGTAGGTGCCCGCGGGGATGCAGATAGGCAATCCCTTCGCGCACGCATCGAGGCTGGCCGCATCGAGCGCCGCATAGGAATCGTTCGCGCCGGTGGGATCGGCGCCGTACTTCGAGTCAACCGGGTTGACGCAGTTGTTCAGGTCGAAGCCGGTTATGGGATCTTGAAGCGATGAGTAGTTCGGAGTGCTGGTCGCGGCCAGGGAAACGAATTGCATCGCCGTATCGCGGATTGCCGGCGCGCCCTGGGTTGAGCCGGGCGCGATCGCGATCTGAGAGGCGGCCCATGCGAAATTGGTCGTCGAGGTCATGGCCGCAGTCGCAGGAGCAGTAGCATACGACCAGCAGGTTTCGTCGCCAAAGGCGGCAAGCTGGGTGTTGGGATTTGGAGATGTGAGCGTGGTCGGATCAATCTGCGCCGCGCATACGATCATCAAGTCTTTGGAGTTGTTCGTGGCCGGCGCACTTTGATTGAAGCTGGTGGCAAACGCGCCGGAGCTTGAGCCGCCGGTGCTCGCGTCGATTGGACCGGGCCCGACGTTCGCGAGATCCATCAGTATCCCGTAGCCAAACGCCGCGGTTGAGTATCCGATCGTGTAAGTCGAAGATTCGCCGGCAGTTGCCATCTTGAAAAAGCAGTTGTGAACCCAGTGGGTGCCGGGGCCTCCGTCCTGGCGAATCTGGGTGAAGCCTGTAGGTGCAGTCACAGTTTCGGTGTCGACCGGCATTCCGGCGCAGAACAAAAGCAAGTCGTTCGTCACGACGCCCGCGGGCCTGTTCGCGGTGCAGCTGGTGGTATTTGCGGTCTGGCAAGTAGTCGTGCCGGGGCGGACGAAGGGCTGAAGCGACGCGCCGAGCTGGGCGCCGACCTGCCCGAACGCGAGCGCGTCGCCGTTGACAGTTCCGCTGGCGAGGTTGGTCACCTTGTGCGCGTTGAAATTCAGATTGCCGGTGGGACTGAAGCCGGTGGCGGTGCAAGTCCAGATTCCGTTTTGTCCAACCGCCCATGCGCCATTGCCGCCATTCGCGCACGGATTCGTCTTCGTACAGTCAGTGCAATAAACAAGCGCGCCGTCCTGTTCTGTCGGCAGGTTCGCGAAGGCAAGGTTGACCGCTCTTGGCGAAGTCGGCTCGACGCCGGAGAGGCGGTCGTTAATTGCCTGGCGGAATTGCAAGCCGGCGCCGACGCCGCTGAAATTCGGAATCGGCTTGTATGCACCGGGTGGCGGAAGATTCTGCGCGTGGACTTTTATGGCGAGGAAAATCCAGGGTGCGAGGGCAAGAATCAGAACGCCGATCGCGCGCCCAAAGTACTTTCTGAAAAACATCCAACTCACTCCCACGCACGCGCGCACGTTGATATCGGAACCCGGAGGACCCGTGATCCGAGGAGGCGGAGTCGCCTCCGAACGACATTGTGACGTTTTCGGCGGAAGTCGTTAAGGCTGAACAGTTCAGCCCTGAACTTTCGTGGCGATCCGGAGAATTAGTTTTACTCATAGTTGTTGGGAGAGTGGGGGATGGAGGGGGTGAGCGGAGGAATCGGATGTGAAATCGATATTCGAAGGCGATTCGGACCGGACCGCTGCGCGCGGGGCGGCAGGGGTGACCCCTGCACCCACCGTCCACTCAATCGCAAAATCCCGCGGACGGTATTTTGCTCTCGGTCGGGTGTCTATAGGATGCGGCGAAGTTTCCGCCTAAGCGACTGTCGAAGGCCTCTGTTAGAAATGGGGTTTTGGGGCAGTACCAAAGGATGCGGAGGGAAAGTGGGCGGTTACGATTCACGGGGCGACAAGCTATGATACGAGCATCAGCAGGTCACTGACATGCAAGCCTCAATGGAATTCAAGCTCCCCGCGCAAGTAAAGAAAAAGGGGAAATGGTTCATTTCCTCGTGCAATTTACTCGACGTCCATTCGCAGGGTCACACGCGTGAACAGGCCGAGCGCAATTTGAAGGACGCGCTCGCGACTTTTCTGCTCAGCTGTTACGAGCGCGGGACGCTCGAAGTCGTATTGAGCGAGGCGGGATTTGTGCCTGCAGTGGGCCGGCAAACGAAATCGAATACCGCGGCACGCAGCCGGAAGGAAGTAACTGTGCCGCTGCCATTTGCGATCAAACGCGTGCATCCCCGCGCGGCGACCGCCTGATTGCGTTCAGCACTTCTCCAATAGTTGCAAGTAACGGTTACGCGACATCCCTGCCGTTCGCATGCAGGATCGAATGATGTCGAGACCGACCTCGTCGTAAGCCGGAATAATAATCGGTCTTGCGACGCCCGCTTTCTCACCTTTCCAATGATCGCCTTTACCGGGTTTGAAGACGAAACCCTCGTGTTCGAACACGCATCTCAGGCGCTTCCAGTGGACAGGGCTGAGCTTGCTCATCGCGGGCACCTCGGACCGCATTAGGCCGGGGGCGCGATGAAATGCGCTCACCCGCGGTCATCCTCAAATGGTTCGCTATCGCGATTGTGACGCTTTCGAGGGAAGTCGTTAAGGCTGAACAGTTCAGCCCTGAACTTTCGTGGCGATCCGGAGAACTAGTTTTACTCATAGTCGTTGGCAGAGTGGGGCTTCAGACCGCCGCCGGCCGGCTGACAGGGGGTGATCGCCTTCGACAGGGCTCAGGGCAGCACCGTATCCGGTGTCCATTCAATCGCGAAATTCTGTTCGTTCTCATTCGATGACGATTGGAATTCGGAGGTCGAATTCGGAGGGGACTGGGGTGCCGGAGCGCATCGCGGGGAAGAATTGCCATTGCGAGAGCGCGGCTAGCAGCACCTGGTTCAGACGGGGATTGCCAGTGGGTTTCACCAGGGTGACGGTTACCGTGCCGTCGGGGGCGACGACGAAGTGGGCCATCGCTTCGACTTGCATCGCGTCCTGGCGCAGGTCGTCGGGGATCTTTGGCGGCGGAGCATAAATTGCGCGCGCGCCCGCGTTGTCATTACCCATACCGGCGCCGGTACCGACGCCGGTACCGCCTGCGATACCGGAGGTGTCTTCTTTCGGGAGGCTCGGGGGAGCGGCAGGAACCGGCACGGCGATTCCACCCGAGGGAGAAGTCGCGAGTGTTGGCGGCGGAAGCACAGGTTTCGGCAGATGGCGCGGCTCGTGATGAACCGGTTTGGCGGCGGGTGCAGCGCCGCCTTGAAGTCCCGCGGGCATCGGTGGAGGAGGAGGCGGCGGTTCGACGATGGTCGCCATGACCACG
>Ga0210407_10001241_pt1 | contig 24601 bp, 27 predicted proteins | sample IncBWC27MmetaG_FD_150860 | JGI IMG/M metagenome (GOLD analysis project Ga0210407, IMG submission 150860) | Forest soil microbial communities from Barre Woods Harvard Forest LTER site, Petersham, Massachusetts, United States - Inc-BW-C-27-M | ecosystem: Environmental > Terrestrial > Soil >... | reverse complement strand
AGCGACGCAGCCTTCTCCTTCGCGCGCCAGAGCGCGACGACACGTGTATCGAATCCGAACGGCGCATCCAGCGAAGCCTCTTCCTTTGCCAACGCCGCTGCCCGGAGCAACCGATCGATTTTCCCATCCACGTCCGTCATAAATTCTCTCTCACTGAAATTTTAGCGAGCTGATCTTTCATTTTCTGGCGCGCCCGAAACGCCCGCACTTTAATAAGGGCTACGCTCCAGCCGGTGATTTTGCGGATTTCTTCAACCGAACGTCCTTGCAAGTAAAGCAGATCGATGGCGAGCCGCTCGGCCGGTTTCAATAGACCAAGAAGGTGTTCGACGAGTTGACGGGACGCAAGTCGCTCGTCCGGCGCCAGCTCGCGAGCTGAAGTGGCGAGATTTTCCACAACGGCTTGTTCCTCCTCACTCAAATCGGCGTAGCGCAATTCGGGCCGCGCTTTCTCGGCCTCGATTTGGTTGAGGCAGGTGTTCACAGCGATGCGCGAGACCCAATGTTCGAGCGGCACTTTGCCCGAAAATTGAGATAATTTTTGAAATACTTTGATGAAAATCATCTGACAAAGGTCCTCCTCGGCCATGCGCCGCGGACGATGCGCACGGACCAATTTCGCCACCAGCGGATGGAGCCGCCGAACCAGTTCGCGAGCCGCTTCATCGTCATTCCGGAGCGCAGCTTGAACCAGCGCGCCTGCATCAGGATCATCCATGTAGTCAAGATCGCATCCACACTATTAGGTAAGACCAGCCTGGACACGTTATGGTTACAAGTTGTCGTCCGATCGACAAACAAGAAAATGTAACCGGCGCGACTCCTGTCCGGTCATGACTGTTGAAGGAGCGCAAAAGCGCTTCGCAGAAACAACAAACAGGAACAGATTATGAAACGAAACTTACTTACACTCGCTGCCGTGGGCGCTATCGCGCTCGGCGGCTTCGCCATCGCGCAAGCGGAAGGCGGTCCCGGCCACTGGCATGGCCAGGGGCTCAGTCTCGAACACTTGACCAAGACGCTGAACCTCACGTCCGATCAACAGGCAAAGGTTCAGCCGATTCTCAATCAAGCCAAACCGCAGATCATCGCCATCCACAAGGACGCGATGCAGAAAACTCAGGCGGTAATGGCCAGCACCATGTCGCAAATTCGTCCGTTGCTCACGCCTGAACAGCAGACGAAATTCGACGCCGTGCAAAAGGCCCGCCAGGACATGCGCGCCGCGCAGCAAGAACTTCACAACGCATTGAAGGAATAACTTCGGTTATTTTGGGTTGAAGCGGCGGCGATTCGGGAGAGTCGTCGCCGCATTTTTTTCGCCCAACGCCCGCGGACGCTAATCTCGCGTGCATCGCGTCGCTCCGAGAGTAACCTCTGCAGCCCAAGCCGTCGCATCAGCCGCGGCGTTTCACAGAAACGCCCTACAATTTCTTGCTTTTGAACGAAAATAGGAACGCGATCACGCCGAGCGTTGCCAATACCGCGGCGGCCACGAATCCGGCCGTGGAAATTTCGAGACGGGCATGGAATTGCGATTTCATCCGCGCCGCGGCGCCAATCAAAGAAAACAACAGCGCCATGTAAATTAAGATTAGACTGATCGCTTTTTGGGTATCGGCAGAGATCTTCATTCCAAGAATTGTAAGGCGTCTGTGGCAAACGCCAACCTTAAATCGCTTCCATCAAGGGGCGAGCAATGATAGAGCGCATAGAGCTGATCAAACTTCATCGCGCCGCGAGACTAAATGAAAGATCAGCAATCCAGAAGAAGGAAATAACGAAGCACGAATGATGAATGACGAAGGAAACCCGAATGAAGGACGAAAACGTCGCGGCTAGTTTGCTTCATCATTCGGATTTCGTCATTGATTCGTCATTCGACATTCGTCATTCGACATTTTCAATTCACCCACTTATCACTTTGGGAAACCAGGATGGGCAATTCTTCCATCATGTACTGGGTCTTGCCGACCGCCCCGATCATGTGCGTGCCGGTGGCGCTGTACCACTTTTTCGACATTTCCTCGCCGGTGTGGCAGCCCCAACTCTTAATGTAAGCGCCACGCGCAAAAATGCCGCGGTGGATCTGGGTCAACTCGGAGTCGTGCAGCCACGATTTACATGCGCTGTCGATGTTGTTGCTGTAATCAAACATGAAACAGGCCCGGTTGGAATGCCCGAAATATTCGAAGCCAGTTATCTTCAGGCGTTCGCGGTTCTGGCCGTTGTTCAAGTAGTTGATCACGTCGCTCCCGTTCTGAAAATAAATCAGGTTGAGATGAAACTTCTCCCCCACCGAATTGATGTAGCCGATCAAGTCCTGGTGTTCCTGTTTGGCCCGGTCGAGATAACCTTGCTTATAAACAAGCATGGTAATCATAGCATCAGGCCCGAGCTGGGCCCGCACCTGTTCAGTGCGCAAGCGTGCGGCGTGGAGGAAGTTTGCCCACCAATGATCGTGCGGATACGCTTTGTATTGCTCCCATTGATGCAACGAAGGACCGCCCACGAGCAAAATGTATTCGCCGCCAGCCGCGCGGGCTTGAGCCGCAACTGCGACAGCCAGTGAGAAGATAACAAGCAACCGCTTCATCGAGTGGAGGAGAGCACTATCTATGCTGAAGACGGAATTGCGCAAGTGGCTGTGATCGGCCGGTCCGTCGGGCGATGTCCATTAATGCCCCGAAAGCTTTCGGGGCCAAATTTTTGGATTGTAGGGCGTCTGTGTCAGACGCGCCCAATTAGATTGGCGTTTCACAGAAACGCCCTACAATTTCAGTTCAATTTCGTCGCGTATGAGATCTTGCCATGTCTGCCGTTTGCGAATGAGGGCGAATTTGTCGTCGCGCACGAGGGCTTCGGCTGGCAGCGGCCGCGAGTTGTAGTTCGATGCCATGACGAATCCGTAGGCGCCGGCGCTCATGATCGCAAGCAGATCGCCCTCGTGTAATTCGGGCATCTCGCGATCGAGCGCGAAGAAATCACCCGTCTCGCAAACCGGACCGACGATGTCGATCTTTTCTATGTTCTTACTCTTACCCGGTTCCTCCACCGGAACGATCTCGTGAAAACTGCGGTAAAGCGCCGGCCGGATCAGGTCGTTCATGCCCGCATCGACAATCGCGAATTTTTTTTTGCCGGTGCGCTTGATGTAACGAATCCGAGTAAGCAAGACTCCGGCGTTGCCCACGAGCAAGCGGCCCGGCTCGAGCAGAATCCGCAATTTCAATTCGCGCAGTGGGGGCAAGATGGCATCGACATATTCCCGGATCGATAAACTGTTGCTCGCTTGCCTCGTCGTAGGTCGCCGCGGCGACCGACGGCGGGTGCTCGAATCCCACCAATCGCTGCTGCCGCTCATGAACGACGATTCGTAAACGATCCCGACTCCCCCGCCGATGCTGAAGAACTCGATCCCGTATTTCGCTTTCAACTCGAGAACGAGCGGCGCGATTTTGTTGATCGCATCTACGAACGGCTGCGTTTCGGTGATCTGCGAGCCGATGTGCATTTGCACGCCGACGATGTCGATGTTGCGCATTTTCGCGGCGGGCTCATAAGCCGCGGCGATCTGATCGAGCGCGATGCCGAACTTGTTCTCGCGCGAGCCGGTCGAAATGTACTCATGCGTGTGTGGATCGACATCGGGATTTGCGCGCAACGCAATGCGCGCGCGCAAATTTTTGGCTCCAGCAATCCGGTCGATGTCCTCCAGCTCGGCCTCGCTCTCGACGTTGAAGCTATAAACGCGCTGCTCAAGCGCGTACTCGATTTCCTCGAGCGATTTTCCCACCCCGGCGAACGTGCAGCGCGCCGCATAGCCGCCAGCCGCGAGCGCGCGAAAAAGTTCGCCGCCCGAAACGATATCGAAGCCTGCCCCCGCATCCGCGAGCAATTTCAGGATCGCGCGGTTCGAGTTCGCTTTGACCGCGTAGCAAACCGAATGATCCAACTCAGCCAGCGCGGCATCGAGCCGGCGGTAATGATCGAGAATTGTTCCCGCGCTATAAATATAGAGGGGCGTTCCAAACTCCCGCGCGACCCGGTCAAGATCAACATCTTCGCAGTGGAGACGCCCGTCGCGGTAATGAAAGGAGTGCATGCGGAAAGCTCATCTTCCTTGTAGTGGCAGCCGTGCCGGCTGCAATTTATTTCAAAAGCGGGCGACACCCGTTCGGCTGCACTCAGGCCCCAGGTTGCCATTGCATTTGCCGACTGGGCCGCTCAAAAATCGGAGGCGACCGTTCCGTAGAAGCCGCGGCGCTGGTTCGGCGATGCGTCTGCCTACAACTTCTGCCAATCGATCCTAAGACCTTTGGCGTTCCTAAGGAATCGCCGGAATCAGAATGCTCCTCCAGTCGAGCGGATCAACTCCGCGACGGCGTTTGCCCCATTGAACAACGGCAACACGGTCGTCATCATGAGTAGGAAAAAAGCCGCGGCCTCGGTCGCGAAGTGCTGATGCGCTTCGCGCGCGAGGTAATCCCGGCCGATGGCGCGGAAGGACGTTTTCCAGGCACCTGCGCACCGACTACCAGCATCGGCGATTGCTGGGTAGTAATTGGAGTCCGTCCTGGGGAACACACGCCTTTTGCGCGAGACGACAAAGACGGATGCAGATCGATGACTAATTGGGAATATCGGTTTCATGCAAACTGGTCTGGCCTCTATGAAAGCCTGGGTTCGGCTCCATGCTCCGTTGTGCCGTGCTCAACGTCTCCGTCGGCACCGCCTTCCGCATATTCCTCGACCCCAGCCTTTGCCCTCCGCTAGGAAGCGGCGCCGGCCCGATTTTGATCGCCGGATGCGCCGGTAAATTCAGCGCCAGCTTCTCAAAAAACGCCTGCCAATTCGGGTATGCTATTTGGCCAATTGTTGTGTGCATTTTAGTTCTTCGGCTTGTGTGAGATGCATTCCTCGTTGTCTTGGGGGACAGAGTTCTAAATTCAGTCACAGGCAGTTGCCCCGTGCTCGTTGTAGTTCCCGTTCCTCCGCGCCGATGCGTTCTCGTTTTATTTACGATTTCTCGACAATGATCGTCCCCGTCATCTTCGGATGAACGGAGCAGAAATAGGTGTAAGTACCGGGAGCGCCGACCGTGATTGTGAATTCTTGATCCGTGTCCAACGGGGCGGATTTCTTAAACTGCTTCTCCACGCTCACGACTGTGTGCGGTTCTTCGTCCCGATTAATCCAAGTTATTTTTTCCCCCGCCTTCACCGTCAGAGTTTGAGGAGTGAAGTGGAAATCCTTAATCACGATCTGGTTTGTTTTGGCAACGTCTGCCGAAGCTCCTTTCTCGGCCTGGCCGACGGCAAAGTTGGTCAAAAATGACAAGCTGATGGCGAGGATAATTAGCGCGGTTTGGTTTCTGATGAGTGTATACATGGATGTTGATCTTTTAGCTGAGGTTTGAATCGACAACGGCGAGAGAGGACTTGCCTTGCACATACCGAACGCTTGTTAGGCCGAGCATGCCGCGCAGTTTGTCGGCCGGCACGTTCAGTGGTCCCGGTGATGGCGCGGTTCCGGGCGCGGGTTGCGGGAAAGCGGTGGACATCGCGGTGTGGAACATCACGTTACCTTCGACCTTCTGGAGCACTTGGTGGATGTGACCGTTAAGTACAGTCACGGAGCCGAAACGCTTTAAATATCCCAGAGCCTGTTCGCTGTCGCTCGTTCCCCAGCCCCATTCCGGATAAACCGCCCAGAGCGGGATGTGCGCGAAGACCACAATCGGCGTGCTCGTTCCGAGACCTTTCACATCGGCCTCGAGCCACTCGAGCTGGTCGTCTCCGAGCTGTCCCAGACCACCGGCCTGGAGATTCAAGACGTTGACCAGTCCGATGAAATGGACCCCATTCTTGTTGAAGCTGTACCAGCCCGAGCCTTTGCCTTCGACGCTCTTCAAATACCGTTCACGGTAGAGCTTCCCACTACCGTCGAGCACATCATGTTCTCCCGGAACGTAGAAAACGTCCTTGGTCCGGCAGCTCTTTAGCACTTCATCGAAGGTGTCGAACTCTTCTGGCTTCGAGAGCTGGGAAATATCTCCCGTATGAATGAGGAAAGACGGTGGCGTCGGCATGGCGTTGATGCGATCGAGGGCGATCTTGAAGGTCTCGGTTACATCTTTGTTCGCCTCTTTGCTGAACCCGATATGACTGTCGCTGATCTGCAGGAAGCTGAGGTCGGTAGCCGGTAACGGCGTTCCGGCCTTCGCGACCTGGGCGAGGGTTTTCGATACGAGTACGCCGCCACTGATCGTCCAAAGCAGGCCGGTGCCGGCCCAAGCCATGCATTGAAGGAAGCCGCGGCGATCGATCCCGTCGTGTTCGTGGTCGTGAGAAATGTAATCGGACATAATATTTGATTCTGTTTAGGTTGGTTCGATTGGCAGGTTGCCTTTCACCTTTCCTTACCGATTCGGTGCGCTTTTATTCCCGAAATTACTGGCGATTGATCAGTATATTTCGGCCCTTCTTCTGAGTTCCCAGTCGTCGTTTGAGCGTCTCCGTACGCAATAACGCCGCGCTGGAGTTTTCAATCGCAGCGCGGCGTTTGAAGAAGCGAACTCTTACTTAGTTAGTCGATTTCTCTATCCGCGGCATCCGCGGCGCGCGCCAGCGAATCAATTAGCTGCAGAAAGTGAGTGGATTGTCCCCTGAAAAGCCCATCGGCAATGAAACTGTTAATAGCGCCCACCGCGTCCAGCTGTCCTGGACCCGTTGGTCGAATGATTGCACACGCCGGTAGGTGTGGGCTGATGAATTCGCACGGCTCGGGCATGATCAAGTTGGCCTGCAACGTCTCGGGCTGACCTGTGGTGAGATCAGTAAAGGTCACCGTTGAATGGTTGATCGGGTCGAAGTAGGTCAACGGAGTCGCGTTGCCTGCCTTGTCCTGCCAGGTCTGGAAATGCATGATCTCCGATCCACCGATACTGATGAGGATTCGTAGAACTTCCAGGCTGGTTACCTTCTGAGCCAGCGTGGCGTAGAGACTGGTCCCGCCTTGCTCAATATAGCCAAAGTGAAATCCCGCCGTGAAAGCAATCGCTTTGATGTGGTTGTCGGGATTGTTCGGGTCGCCCAGTTCGGCATCGTTTCGAGGAATTGCCGTATGCAGTCCGCTATTCAAACTTGGAACTGCGTCCGGAAAAGTCGCACCGAAATCGGGGTTGGTGGTGCTGCGGTAGCGAGTCCACCAGCTAGTATCCACCGTGAGCTGCTTAAGGTTCGTAAGCCGCCCAGTTTGCGGGACGAACGAGACTTGGCTGGGCTGCAACCTGGCGAACTGCCTCAGGTCAACCTGCTGCTCGCCTTTGGATCTTAAATAGGCATTTAGGAAAGCCGCGTGACTCATCTCATCATCAGTGTTGTCGGAGATATACTGGAGCTGATCCCCATCAAGAATTTGAAGGGCAGCGGTGTAGCCTGAGGTTGGCGCATTAATGCCTCCAAGTTCGTTATATTGCTGCCAAAGATCGGCTTCGATCAGTTCGGCCGCCGCGAGGAGCTGGAGGATTGCAACATCGCCTCGTGTGAGACGATCGTTCTCCCTTTGGTTTTCATTACCCGCTAATGCCTTGCCGGCACTGCCGAGCAAAGCAGCTCCGGGGGCCAGCAGAGCGGCTCCGACGCCGAGATTACGTAGAAAGGATCGCCTGGCGAGGCGTCGAGGCTGCGGGAATTCCCGGCTAAGGTTCGATGATTCAGCGCTGTCGCGCTCATTAGCAGCTATAAGTTTGATTTCAGATTTCATAGAATGGGTTCGTATTTGGTTTGGTTTTAGTTAAGTTGCTTGGCAAAACTTGCCTTACGCTTTCCCTTACCTATTCGGCGCGATTTTATTCCCGAATCTTGGCGGTTACCTATACGCACTCTTGGTGCCGACGCCGCCCTACCAGTAAGATCTATGTATCGCCATTGACTGGCGCCAGAGTGATGTTGGCCCTGCTCCATTGGCCTGCTGCGATGCGACTTCCAATTGCACTATTGGTAGTACTTTCGCTTCGTTAACCTCATCATTCCGTTGACGCAGCCAAATCACCGCGTCGGCTCCTTCACGATGAAGTGTTTCCCGCCGATTACGACGACCTTCTTTTCTCTAAGATCGAGGGTCATAAGTCAGACCTGTGTTTCTGGAGGCAATCCCTTGTTCTGATAGAGAAACTTCTTAACTAGATCGTATCCGGCTTCGCCGCGCCGGATCTTGATCAACAGGCGGGCTAAGTCATCTCGCCTGCGCTGAACATCCAAATCGTACTCCTGGGGTGGCACCTTCTTGTGAGCGATCCGCGCGACCTCAACGTCGAGCGCTTCCTGCCCCCCAGATCCAGCTGAATGCAGTTGGTCCAATTCCTTTAATGCGAGGGCAGCCGCTTTGCGGATTTTCCGGACGCGATCGTCGTACTCTGCGTCAAACTCATTCCTCGCTACGGAGTTCATGCAAATTTTCGTAAGATTGAGACGTCAGGCGCGACGACTCCCGCGAAGCTAACCGTCTGTCCGTCCCCTTCGCCGAGGTCGAGGTCGAGCACCGTGAGCTGGCCTGCCTTAATCGCAACCCGAATGCCGACGTCTCCGTGTCTGTTAGATCGGGCTATCACCAGATAAGATCCAGGGGGCAATGCCACTAACTCGGGGCTTTCGTCACTGCGCGAAATGTGATTTTCCACGCTTTTAAAGAGCTCTCCATCAATTGTGTAGATTGCGTAGGAGCTGTGCGAGTAATGGGCGAGACCACCATCATTGAACTCATCGGTCGCCGAATAGATCTCTAGATAGCCCTGCGCTGATTCGATACGATGGTCCAATGTCCCCGGCCGTACCGCGCCGATCGATAACGGATCGCTAGCTCCTTTCACGACGGTTGAACCGCCAAAGGACAAGGCCAACGGAACAATCAAGAGCGCGGTTTTCAAAAAAGACGGGCAATGTCGCGATTTCATATAGTCGGTGGGGTTGATGTTTACTTGACAATGATTTTCCCTGTCAGATTGCGCGTGGGAGGGGCGGCGATTTTCTCTCGCAAAAAAGATCGAATCCGGCGCCGTAATTCTGCCGACGCCTGGTATATGCAACACACACTGATGGGCTGCACGCAATTGCTCTAATCCTTTTAATGCGAGGGCAGCTGGTTCCCTGATCTTCAGAACGCGGCCATTGCTATCATTCGCGCCAATCTCGTTCTTCTTTTCGGAGTTCATAAATCGCAATCCGTCAGTTGTGTGCCAAGCTCCTTTGCGTTTTCGTCTCCCAGAGATCCAGGTCGAGGATCGTTTGTTGATCTTCCTTGATAACAACGAGCATCCCGGCGTATCCGCCTGGCTGCGACCGAGCTACAACGGCGTAAGTTCCAACAGGCAACGCCACGACCTCGGGGACTTCATCGTCCGCGGAACGTTGGTTCTTGACGTTTTTAAAGAGCTTTCCGCCCGTCGTATAGATGGCGTAAGAGCTGTGTGGAAAGTACCGCACGTCTCCATCCTTGAATTCATCGGTGGCGGAATAGACCTTGAGATATCCTTGTGGTAACTCGGTTCGATAATCCAAATCCCCTGGTCTTACCGGGCCGGGAGCCAACGGATCCTTACCTCCGGCTTGCGCGACGGTTGGACCGCCAAAGCACAAGGCCAGTTGAACAAACAAAAGCGCGGTTTTCAAATAGGATGAGTGGGATGAGCAATGCGATGATTTCATGTGATGGATATGGTTGGATGCTTACTTGACGATGATTTTCCCTGTCATCCGGGGGTGGATAGAACAGAAATAAGAGTAGGTCCCCGTTGCCATGAAGGTGTGGGAAAAGGTCTGACTAGTCTTCAAGACAGTTGACTTTTGGAATTGATTGCCAGCACTCGACACAACGTGTGGCACGTTGTCGTGGTTGATCCAGGTCAGTGTTGCGCCGACCGATAGTGTTAGGGTGTTTGGAGAGAAACTGAAATTGCCGATGGTAACTTCAGTCTTTGTCGCTCTGACAGGAGCTGAGTCTCTTGTTTGAGAGTCCTTGCCGTGGGTACTACTCAAAAGTGCTAGAACAACGAACATCGCAAGCGCCAGCGTGCCTGTATTCAAGTGTTTCAGAATCGGCGAGAGTACGGATACGCGCCTGGCGGTGTGTTTCTGATGGTGAACGCGAGACACGAACATTAGATGAGCCCTGCCAAGATTTGGTTTTAGTGATGGTCTAATTGGTAAAATGGTCTTCAGTTATTCATACCATTCGACTGAACTAATATTCCCATCGTGTGAGAAGGTGCTTCGGAAAGCAGCGCTGCTAAAAGATCTTCGGATATAGCAACGCAAGATATCTGCACTGGCGCTTACCCGAGAAAGGATCCATCGCCCGGGATCCAAGTCACTCTTGAGAAAAACGGCGACTTATCCTGCTACGAAGTTGATGACCGCCGCTACTGGCCCAACAGAATGTTTCCCACCGGTTGCAACGGCGTCATTTCCTTTAAGGTTAGGGGCCACAAGTCAGGCCTCCGCTCTTGGAATCAATCCGTCGTCACGATGGAAAAAACTCTTAATCAGATCGTATCGTCTCCCAGTACTCTGGACCTTGATTAAGAATCGCGAGATGCCGTCATCCATTCGGCAAACAACGAGATCACATCCGTATGGCTGCAACTTCTCTCGCGCGATACGTGCGACTTCTGCGTCGAGTGCTTCTTGTGCCACCGGTCCCGCCGAACGGAAAAGGCTTAATTCTTTTATCGCGGCGGCGGCGGCTTCACGGATCTTCCGGACGCGATCGCCGTACCTTGCCTCAAACTCATTGCTCAATCCCGAAGCCATGCGTTCTTTTTTGATGTTAAGAGATGGTGGCATCTCCCTCTTTGGACATAAAAACAGCAGAGGACGCCATACCTCAGGTCGCTCCGGTCTCAACACCGCTGACGATCCCGCCCAAATGTCCGGCGAGCGCGATCAATAACACAGTGGCAAGCGCGAGTGCGAGATAGATGATGCCCGGCGTTCGTTCTGGAAAATTCCGCCGGCGAACACGCCACCCGCAAAGAAGCCAAATCATTGCGCTTGCTGACAGTGCGAAGACCATATGCAGGAGCAAGTTTCCTTTAAGTTTTGCCCCTTCCAGTTGCCACTGCCATGCCGTCAATCCGGTGGCAATGGCAACTGGTGCCGTCAGCGCGGCCGCCACAAGATTATAGTATGCAGCCTTTACCATCGTTGGATTCTTTCTCCAGATCCCGAACAGATCAAACGCCACACTGATGATGAACAAGGCGATCGGAAAATGAATGATTACAGGGTGCTGCGCGTGTTTTGCAAGCAGGGCTGCTTTGAGGTCAAACGGATGCATATGGTCTTCGGTGAAGCCCCGTCTAATGATGCCCGTTAAGGTCGCCAACGGTCAGTTGTGCTCTTAAATGGGCTGCGCCTTTTTTTTCCAAAGGTCCAAGTCCAGGATTGTCTGTTGACCCTCCTTAATAACAACCAGGATGCCAACATATCCGTCTCTCTTTGATCGAGCTACGACCGTGTAAGTTCCAACAGGCAACGTCACTACCTCGGGAATTATATCGTCCGCAGAATGTTGGCTTTCGACGGTTTTAAACAGCTTTCCGTCGATCGTGTAGATGACGAAAGAGCTGCGCGGAAAGTACCACGCGTCGCCATCGTTGGGTTCACCAGTGACCGAATAGACCTTTAGATGACCTTGAGGCAACTCGGTGCGATACTCCAAACTCCCTGGTCGAACAGGCCCGGGAGATAGCACATTCCTATCTCTCGCTTGCCCGTACGTTGAACTGCCCAAGTAGAAGGTCAGCGATACGATCAATAAAGTGATTTTCAAAAAGAGCGAACAGCATGTTGATTTCATAGAGTTGGGTTGTAGTTGATGGTTACTTGACGATGATCTTGCCTGTCATCCGAGGGTGGATAGAACAGAAGTAAGAATAAGTTCCTGTGGTGGCGAAGGTGTTGGAGAAACGCTGCCCGGTTTTCAATACCGGCGACTTTTTGAACTGATCGTCAGCGCTCGTCACGACGTGCGGCACGCTGTCGTGGTTGGTCCAGGTTACCGTTGCGCCGACTGGTGCCGTGAATGTCTTGGGTGAAAAACTGAAGTTATCGATGACGACGTCAATCTTCGCGCCTTTGGTCGACACCAGATCTCTGACTTCGGACTCCTTGCCGCGAATACTGCTCAGAAGCGCGAAAGCAACAAACAAAACGAACGCCAGGGTGACTGTATTCAAGTGTCTCAGAAACGGCGACAACACGGTCACACGTCTGGCGATGCGCCTTTGATAGTGACTAGAAGAAACTGACATAACGGAAGTTTTTCTATGTTTTGGTTTCATTAACTAGCTTTCAGTTATCCATACCGTTTTGTTGCGATGCATATTCCCGTCATCGCAGGAATGTGTTGTTCCAGAAGGCGGAGCGTTACCGAAACGACGTCAGATGTAGGTGTTGAAAGAAGCATTAGCCGCCCGTCACTAAAGAAGGGGACTGAACGCTGTTACCGAAAGATGGAGCGAAACGCTCTCAACCAACCAAAGCCTGTCCCCGTGACAAAGCCTCTGGCCGTCGTCAATGATGCGACGTTTGTGCTTCGAACTGCTGCTTAAAAGCCTGCAAATCGTTATCGCTTACGTCGGAAACAGCCCAGTAGTTGAAGTCCGAGTTAACCCAATGCAGGAGCTGATAGCCCTGGTGTGTTATTGTCTTCGGAGTTCTGGTTTCATCGGGCGCTGCCGGCCAAACAAAAAGGTTAATGAAATGCTTGCGCCTTTGGTAAATCAACGCCGCCACCGGCCTGTTATCCAGATAATCCAGACGGCCACCGATCAAAGGAAATCCCTCACTGGAAAGGTCCACAACCGCGGGCGCAAAATCGAGCTTTGCGTCCAGCCACGGTTTTACAGTGTGCTGGTCGGAGGAAGCGACGTCAGTGAGATGGTTTGCCATCAGCGAACGCACATGACCGGCGATGAGCTGCGTCGCGAGAAACTGGTCATTGCCTGGTCGTTGCAATCGGGGCAGTACATTCCAGGCGATAATGGCTGCAAAAACGACGGCAGCGGCGAGAGCCAGCCAATTCCATGAAGTTCCAAAAAGAATGGACCGCGGTTCTGGCTGCTTTTCTGTGATTAGCGGCCGTGCATCTCGCGGAACACGGCCACTGCGCCTGGACCGTTCGCCGATCTCTTCTCGCAAGGAGGCTTGAATTCGCTCACGCAATTCTGGCGGAGCTTTGTAATAGGGTGCGGCGCTGCTCACCGTGCGCACCAACGCACGTTGCGCCTCGTATGTCTGTTCACAATCACGGCAGCTTCGTAAATGCTGTTCGATTGTCTGGCTGGTAATCGGATCCAGTTCGCCATCCAAATAACCATCCATCAGTTTTGTAGCTTCTTCACAATTCATCTCACTTCTCCTTACCGATCCGAGCCGCTAAACATTCCCTAAGTTTGCCACGCGCACGGGCGAGCCGCGACATGACAGTGCCCGGAGGAATTTGCGCGATGTCGGCTATTTCCTTGTAGGATAGGCCTTCCAGGTGTCGCAGCGTCAAAATCTCACGGAATTCCGCAGGCAATTCATCCATTGCTTCTTTGATTAGTTCCGCGTCTTCACTATGCTCCAGTATCGTTGCCGGACTGACAGAATCGTAACCGGCCGCGTGTATTTCTTCATCAAAAGTCGTGGTCAGGTCAACGGCACGGTTCTTCTTGAGCAAGGTGTAGGAGGTATTTCGTACAATTGTCAGCAACCAGGCCCGGCCGTTCGAACCGTGGAATCCGGCGAAAGACTTGAACGCACGCAGATACGCCTCTTGCACGACATCCTGCGCATCCTGTTCGTTGCGAAGCAGCCACCTGGCTAAGTTGTGCGCCGCGTCAAGGTGGGGCAGCATCGCCTCTTCAAAAGATATTAAGTCCGCTGGCTGAGCGTGATCCTCTTTGTGTTTCTTAACGACGACGAACTTCACAATCTTCGGACCCGATTCGAAATCTTCCCGTTCGGAAACATGTGCCTCTTTCAACAGTAAAGCCATAGCGATTTTCGAGGGGTCATATCTCGGCCCGGCACAGGACATTCAAGTGCTTTGCCATCTGTCTAATAAGACTGGCATAGCCCCGTTTTATTCCATTCTCGCAAAAAAAAGCCGCGGAGAGGCGATCATCGCCAGATATCAGCGACCCAAACGACGCCGCACATCACTCTCCGGGAATATAAATCCTAAAAATTGGTTGAACAAAGTGAAGAACGATTTGCCGCTAACCAAACACGCTTATGACTCCAATGATCGCTAGTATCCTTAATTTTGCCGGGCCGGACATGATGATAATACTCCTCATTGTATTCCTCCTGTTCGGCGCGAAGAAACTGCCTGAGCTTGCTCGGGGGATGGGCAAGGCGGTAAAGGAGTTCAGCGCCGCCCGAGACGAGGTTGAAAGGGAGCTCAGTCTGTCCCGCCCCAACGGAATAGCGCCGTCCAAACTCCCGGATACAAAAAGCGAGCTACCGTCTGCGCGGGAGTCCTAGCCGGCATCTACACGGTTCTCGACGGCTTCTCACCGGCAACTCCGCTACCGAAAGAACGCGATGATTGACCGGGCACCCGATAAGTCTGGCAAGAAACGAATCGTCGTTCTCGGCGGAGGTTTCGGCGGAGTTTATGCCGCCATTCATCTTGAGAAATTGTTGGCACGAGTGGACGGGGTAGAGATTTGCCTCGTTAGCCGCGATAACTTTTTCTTGTTCACGCCGATGCTTCACGAGATCGCAGCGAGCGATCTCGAAATCACAAATATCGTAAACCCCCTCCGGAAGTTACTTCGTAAAGTTGAGGTATTGGTGGGCGACGTTAACCAGATCGATCTGCCAAACAAGCGGGTCCTGATTTCACACGGTTACCGCAACCACTCTGTCCAGATCGATTATGACCATCTGGTCATCGCGTTAGGGTCGATCACCAACTTTTACGACGTCCCGGGCCTCGCCGGCCTGGCCGTAGCAATGAAATCGCTTCGTGATGCGATTCAATTACGCGCTCAAATCATCGGACATTTGGAAGAGGCAAACTCCGAATGCAATCTCGCCGACAGGCAATCGTTACTTACTTTCGTAGTGGCGGGCGGCGGCTTCGCGGGTGTGGAAACGGTGGCAGCGTTAAATGATTTCGTGAGGGCTGCGCTGCCGTTCTATCCGAATCTGTGTGAAGATATGCTCCGAATTCTGCTGGTTCACTCCGGCCCGGTGATCCTGCCGGAACTGGGTGAAAGTCTGGGAAGGTACACCCAGAAGGTGCTCGCGCGGCGCGGTGTTGAAATTCGTCTTAACACCCGAGTCAAGAGCATGACAGACGACAATGTCTCTTTGGCCGATCACGTTCCAATTCCATGCCGCACTTTGGTGTGGACTGCCGGAACCGTACCCAGTCCGCTTGTCTCTTCGCTCCCTTGCGCAAAGGAACGAGGCCGAATAGTCGTGAACCAATTCCTGCGAGTTCCCGATCGGGCTGATGTCTGGGCCGTGGGTGATTGTGCGTTTGTGCCAGATATCAGAAATCCGGGTCAAGCTCATCCACCAACCGCGCAACATGCCATACGCGAAGGCAAGGTTGTGGCGCAGAATATCGCGGCTGCACTCTTAGGTCGTCCTCTAAGATCATTTTCGTTCAGGACCATCGGGTTGCTGGCCTCAATCGGTCGTCGGACGGGCGTAGCGCGGATTTTTGGTTTGAATTTTTCAGGCTTCTTCGCCTGGTGGATGTGGCGGACGATTTACCTGAGCAAACTGCCCGGCTTGGACAAAAAGGTTCGTGTGGTATTCGACTGGACACTGGACCTTCTCTTCCCCAAGGACGTGTGCGCAGTATATGACCTGCCATACGGTCGCGATTTCCATCGCGAGGACCACACGAGAGATATGCTCGGGAATAATGGCGATCACCAAGGGATGGCGCACCGGCCAGTGCACTCAAGTATGGGAAATGGCCTAATGCGCGTCGCGCATCTCCGAAATGAGTTAGATGGGCGAGCAAATCCAAAACTCGAGTGAGCGGGGGCGGTTAGCTCACCGCCATGCTGCGCTTATGACTGCACTCTCACGATGCGCTCCAGTCCGTGCCGCTTTTTACGTTGGTGTTCTTGGCGCCGCGATTTTTGTGATCGCGCTGATCATCTGGCAAGGGGTCACTGAACATGGCACACCCGACCCGATGCGACCGGGTACTAGGCCAGTCGTGGCGTTTATGGATATCGGCATCCTCGTATTTCGCGAAGGACTGGAATGCATCCTGGTGCTCGCGGCGATCACCGCGGGCATGACCGGAAGCGATCAGGCGCATCGGCGTCCCGTTGCGATAGGTGCGGGCATAGCGTTCGTCGCAACATTAATCACATGGTTCATCGCTGTCGAAATCGTCGGACGCCTTACGGAAAGTGTATCAGCGCTCGACTTGCAAGCAGCGACCGGCCTTGTCGCGGTCATTGTTCTGCTTGTGATTATGAACTGGTTTTTCCACAAAATTTATTGGGGTGGCTGGATTCGGGCGCATAATCGCCGTAGAAAAGCGCTATTCGCCAGTTGGAATGGCGAAAGCTCTCGACAACCTCTTCTCTGGGGTTTGATTCTGCTTGGATTTACTTCCCTTTATCGCGAAGGCTTCGAAGTTGTTCTTTTTCTCCAAAGCTACAATCTGCGACTGGGCGGCGACGTCGTGCTAAGAGGCGCGTTGCTCGGCCTTTTCCTCTCGGGGCTGGTCGCTCTACTTACGTTCGTTCTGCAGCAGCATCTCCCACATCGAAAGATGCTGATTGCCACAGGCATTCTGCTGGGAGTCGTCTTGCAGGTAATGGTGGGTGAACAAGCGCAGGAGATGCAACTCGCGCATTGGATCTCCAGAACAGACATTAGTTGACTGGCCAACGTTATCCCTAGTTGGATGGGGATGTGGTTTGCGGTGTTCCCCACTTACGAGACGATGGTTGCTCAACTATTGGCCGCGATCTTGGTCGTGGGCTCTTATTATGCCGCAAGTCATATGCGGCGCAGAGCACGAGCAGACAGTAGCGACTTGGCAAACGCAACCAGCTCGATCCTCTCCCAGGTCGCGATCCGTTAGGACACTCAAGGATCGATCGTTGGAATTATGTTTTCGGCAAAACGCTCCATCTCTTCAAATTGTGGACTGCATTGCAGCAGGAGGAGATCAACGCCAACCGCTTCAAACTCGGCAATGCGTTCCGCAATTTGGCCGGGTGTGCCGACCAATCCAGACCGCAATCCTCGATTACTGACGGAGTAATCTTCGAGCGAAACATGTTGGTCAAGCTTTGTGCCGGCCAGCCATTGCTGATAATTGTCGTAGCCGGCGGCGGACTGCCTCACGTCGGTAATCCGTGCCAGTTCTCTCTGCGCTTCTTTTTCGGTGTCACGAATAATCGAGTAGGCAGCGACTCCGAAGGTCATAGGACCGAGACCTTTCTTTTTTCTTCGCTCGGACATGTCAGCGATTCTGGACCGGATACGATCGGGAGGATCTCCATGCATGACAAAGGCATCGCAGCGTTCACTGATCAATTCCTTCGCCGCTTCCGATTCGCCACCCGCGTAAATCACGGGCCGTGGCTGTGAGATTGGCTTTGGCCGCAGGATCGTATCCTCCATCTGATAGTAATTTCCGGAGAAAGAAAAATGATCCCGTTTCCACATCTGGTCGACGACTTCGAGCCATTCCGCCGTGCGGGCGTAACGATCATCGTGCTGCTCGAAATGGACACCGTACTTCTTTGCCTCATCCGCCCACCAGGATGAAACAACATTGAGAGAGAGACGGCCCGGGCCAGCGATATGATCAATGTTCGCGGCTTGCTTGGCGAGGAGGGCGGGCGAGTGAAACGTGGGACGGACCGCAACCATCAACTCGAGGCGTTTCGTCACCGCTGCCAGGGCTGCGGCTGTAGACCAAGCGTCCAGCGCAGGCGCATCGGCGCCCTTGATGTCGTTGAGGTTTAGTTCAGCGATCAGCGTGAGATCGAACCCAATCTCTTCGCTTCGTCGCGCCAGACGGCTCGCGTATTCCCACGTCGCCTCCATCTGTTCGTCTTCCACGTTTCGGAGCCAGCCGCCGAAGACTGGGAGCCAATACCCGTACCGCATTAGGCCCCCTTCTTTTCATCCTCAAGGTAGTCGACCAGCCGCACGTGCGGATCAAAGCCGAGAATCTGAGGCGCGTTCGCAACAAAATTGGAAAGTGCATTAATGTCGTAATAAACGATGCCGCCATCGCGATCGTCGACGATGTATTCAACGCTGCCCGCTTCGATTTGTGCGGCACCGACGATTTTTTCAACGGCATCAATTATTTCTTCTGGTGGCGTGTAACCCTCCACTTTCAATCCGGCCTTCGGTGCATCGCTCGGCTGAGCTTCGAGAAACGCGGGGACGCTTTCGACCTGACAGATTTCAGCTGGGCAGAGATTAAAAGTTTCTCCAGTGGTGAAGATGTCAATCGCGTAGAGAAACTTGCCGCCTAGCGTTTCTACACGAGTAATGTGACCACCGCGCGCCGGGATCAATTCCTGGACGAGTGCAGTCTGATCGATCCCTAATTCCAACTTGGTTTCGTCGATGGCGGCACGGAGTTCCTCGGTCGAATCAAAACGCACGATGCCGGCGCCGCGTCCGCCGATGTTTGGTTTCACCAGGAGCGGGAATCCGAGTTGCCGTGCCGCGGCAAGTATTTCATCCGTGCAATCGACGACGCGAGTCTTCGGAAACGGTAAGCCCAACGAGTTGAGCAGCTGGAGTTGCAGCGCCTTGGACGTCTCCACGGCAAAGGCTCGACTGCCGTTGATTACGCGAACGCCAGACGCTTCAAGATGCGCGAGGTAATTATGCGTAAAAAATATTCCCTTACCGTTCCCGCGTAGATACGCCGATGCACTCATGCGGTTGAAGAATAGCGAGAAATCTACGCCCCCCGCGTCCGGATCGTATGAATGACAGGACGCGTCCAACTTCACATAATTGATGCGGCGCGCATCGAGCTCCGCGAACAGCGGCCGGAACCAATCCGGATGTTCGTAGTAAATTGCGATCGGTCTGGAGGTCACGGGCGCAACGCCGGAAGCCGCCATCGGCAGCGCTGTTTGTCGATGCAGCGCGCAAACTTGACCAAGGCGAACAACGCTGGGTATGCGAACCACGCCAAAACTTTGAGGATCACGGTTGAAAGCGGCGTTCTCATGAGTCTCAGCTTGTCAGACTTCGTCGCAGCCCGTCGCCGGTTTCAATAAAATGCTTCGGTTCTTCCCCATGCTCCGTTGCGCCGTGCTCAGGCTCTCAGTCGGCGCCGCTCTCCGCAAATTCCGCAATCCTGGCCTGCGCTCTCCGCTGGGGAGAGGCGCCGGTCCAATCTTGATCGCAGGCTGCGGCGGTAAAGTCAGCGCCAGTTTTTCAAAAAACGCCTGCCTATTAGGATATAATATCTGACTAATGGTTGAGTGCATCGACACTAATAGAGACCGGCTTGGCCTGGTTTTATTCCACGCTCTCTAGGGAAAAAGCCTCGCCGAATCGACTTCCCACCTCCACTGCACAACGTCATCGCCCAAACTGCGCATCCCTTGGAGCCGGCATCATTTTTCGGACTGCGTTCGTGTTAAACTACCGCTGAAGACCGCTTCTATCCCGTTGAAGAGTCACAGGGGAACTTGCCGCTCTGTGATTACCGTAGTGCTGAACCCGTCGATCAAGAGTGGACGTGGTCGCGGTAACGGAATGAGTAAAAGTGTAATTGCTAGGGTACGAGCATTCTCAAGCAAATGTTAAGGGCCCCGATCAAAGCAAATCCGGCAAAAAAACTCGTTACCACCAGTGCCTTTCCGTGCTTCATCATTTCGCCCAGGATGGCGTGTGCAGCCAGATAGATAAATCCGCCGCCGACGTGCGCCATGATCAGGCCGAGCCAAAAGGTCGAAACGTTTGCCAGGAAAAAAAATCCGATTGCACCACCGAGGAGCGTGGTCGCTTCGGTTGCTGCAACCCAACCGACAGTAGCTAAGCGCGCAAACCCGGCGCCGATCAAGAGACTGCCGAGAGCAAAACCTTCAGGAAATTTGTGAATACAAAGAGCCAGGAATAACGACCATTTAGCTGCCGTGGCCGCATGAATCTCCCGACCGATCCCCAGGGCCAGGCCATCAGTCGTGCTATGAATCGCCAACGCAACGATCAACGCTGTAGCGATCTCGCTGAAATGGCGTGTAGTATCTTCATCGAAGTGACTAGCTGCGCACGCGGGGCAAACATGATGAACATACTTGCTGATAAGGAAAAACAGCGCGTATCCCGTCGTTGCCGCCAGCGCCACTGCCCACCAACTGCTGTTTTCCAAGCTTTCGGGGATAATGGCAAAGAGTGTTACGCCAAGGAGCGTTCCCGCTGCAAAACTGATCAGTGCACAAAGCGGCTTGTGCGCCAATCGCAGTACTGCGCTAACCGCGCCGCCGACAAGTGCGAACGCGTACGCCGATACGACCTGCCAGAGGATGATTTTGCCGTTCATGTTGTCGCTCTTGCTGAAGAATGGTGTTGCAATCGGAAATGCGCTCACGCTCGGAGTCAACACTGCCCGGTGCTAGTCAAGCGAGCCCTCAAGAGGTCGGCACCGATTCGTGATGTTCACGGCAGACCTGCGTCTCGATCGTGACATGCACCAACTCTTCGTGCTCGCGCAATAATTCGCGATACGCATCGGAAGTTTTCGGCTCATGCGCAACGATCGAGACGATGGCAGCGAATTTCCCCATGCCAACCTGCCAGACATGGAGGTCGGTCACGATAGAATCGCCTTCGCTCTCAACTGCCCGGCGAATTTGGTCCGGCAAATCCGAAGAGACGGGTGTGCGATCGAGCAAAATCCCGCTCGTGTCGCGCAGGAGTCCGTAGGCCCACGAAAAAACGACGACGCTTCCGACCAAGCCGACCACGGGATCGAGCCAGGCCCAGCCGAAAAATTTGCCTGATGTCAGCGCAACGATGGCGAGAAGCGTCGTAAAAGCGTCGGCCAGCACATGCAGATACGCCGCCCGCAGATTCAGGTCGTGACCGTGTCCATCGTCATCATGTGAATGGTGATGGTCCTCTTTCAGTAAAAAGGCGCACACCAGATTGACGGTGAGCGCAATGCACGCGATGCCGATTGCTTGGTTAAAATGAATTTGCAGCGGCACAAAGAGCCGGCGCACCGATTCGCCAGCCATCAAGAAGGCGACGACGGAAAGGACGACAGCGCTGGCGAAACCGCCGAGGATGCCAATTTTGCCGGTGCCGAAACTGAACTGGACATTCGACGCATGCCGCCGCGTAAAGTAATAGGCGATCGCGGTAATGAGAAACGCAGTTACATGCGTGCTCATGTGCCAGCCATCGGCCAGCAACGCCATTGAATGCGAGAGAAGGCCAGCCGTGATCTCGACCACCATCATCACGCCAGTGATCGCAATCACGATGTGCGTGCGCCGTTCGCTTTTGGAAAAATCGCGCACGAAATCGTGCGAGTGCTGAAACCGGGAATGATCTGCGCGAAGCATCGGGAGGAAAGATAGCGACTATCTAAAGGTTACGTCAAAAATCACAGGGGTCGGTCCGGTTAAAAGCGGCTGCAATGAATTAAAGATGCGCTGGCCAGCGGCCCACATTTGCCTAAACTGCGCGTGATCGGCTGCGAATCAGTGCGTAGGTTGATATGACAACCAGCAGCGCGCCGAATGTGCAAACAATCGCGGCTCCGGAAGGCAGGTCCCACCAGAAGGAGAGAAAGAGGCCACCGATTCCACCGATCCATGCAATCACCCAGCCGATGAGCAAGCGGTGACTGATTCTTTTCGCCAGATTGATTCCACAAACCGCCGGCACGATCAGATAACTGAAAACGAGCAGCACGCCGGCGATGCGCACAAAGCTCGTTACGACCAAACCAAAGGCCGCGTAGAAGAGAAAATCCCACCAGCGCACGCGCAAACCTTTTTCATAAGCGCGGTCGCGATCGAACGAGACAAGCAGGAAATCTTTGCGCAGCACAAAATGCAGAATGCCAACGGCGACGAAAAGACCGAAGCATTTCCAAACTTCGAGTGGCGTCACGAGCAGAATGTTGCCGACGAGCATATTCTTGATCTCCTCGTCGCCTTCCGCCGCACGGCTGAGCAGCAACACCGCGGCGGCCGCGGCGACGACATAAGAAATGCCGATGATCGCTTCCTGCGGAATCTGGCTCGATCGTTTTCCGGTCGCGGAAAAAATCGCGCCTCCTGCGAGCGTGAAGCCGAGTGCGATGCCGAAAGTTGTCCAGCTTTGAAGATCGAGATGAAATAAGACCGCCAGACAAATTCCGAGCGACGCCATTTGCGCCATGGCGATGTCGATGAAGATGATCCCGCGCTGCACAACGTGCAGGCCGAGATAAACCAGCAGCCACGGCAAAAGGACGCAGGCCACAATCGGCCAGAACATCACCTCCCACATATTATTTGAGCGCGGCCGTCAGGCGAGACACGAGGGTGTCCATTAATTTCACGTAAGAGTCCGTCCCCGGCAGGCCGCCCGGGAATTGCGAAACCTCAACGACCTTCGCGCCCGTCGCACCCGCGACTTTTTCGGCGATGCGCCGATCATGAAACGGCTCAACCATGATTACTTTGATGTGCTGCGCCTTCATTTGCGCAATGACCTCTGTCAAGTGCGACGGCGAGGGCGGGATGCCCGGCTTTGGCTCGAGGAAAATGTCGATGTTCAGGCCGAAGCGGTGCGCAAAATACGGCCACGAATCGTGATACGCGACTACGTGCTGCCCTTTGAACGGCAGCATCGCCGCGCCCCATTCCTGCAATTTTGCATTAATAGTCGCTTCGAATTTCTTGTAGTTCGCATCGTAAAACGCCGCGTCCGCTGGATCGAGCGCAGAGAACGATTGCGCGATGTGTTGCGCGACCGCTTTCGCGATGATCGGATCGCTCATAAAATGCGGGTTACCGAGCGCGTGCACGTCGCCGGCCCCGCGCGTCGCAGTCGCCGGCACGTCCACAAGCCGAATTCCTTGCGACGCCTGAACTCGGCCGGGTTTGCCGATTTCGATCTTTGGGTTGCGCGCGTTTTGTAGAAGCGGCGGCAGCCAGCCGATTTCCAACTCCGCGCCGCCATCAATCAACACATCGGCGTTGCGCAATGAGACAACAAAGCTCGGGCGCGCGTCAACGAAGTGCGGATCTTCAGTTGGTTTGGCGAGCGTGATCACGTTAACTTTATCGCCGCCAATCTCCCGGGCGAGGGAGCCAAAATCGGGCAATGTCGCGACAACATTGAGTTTTGGTTGTGCAGACAACGCGCCGGCAAAGATTGCAGATACGATTAACAAGAATTTTTTCATGAATTAAAATCTGTGGGCGCCGTACGGGCGCTTTGCTGTCATTCCGAGTGGAGCGAGGAACCTCACAATCGGAGTTCGCGATACACGAGAATGCTTGTGTGTTCCAAAACCCTTTGAGAGGTCCTTCGCTTCGCTCAGGATGACAGGTTTATGCAACATGAGCTCAAAACTTGTGCGCGCCGTGCGCGCCGAGGATGAATTCGAATTGGAAAAAAATCGAATCGACATCGCGACCGGCGAGGAAAAATGTGTCGTCGATAAAGTCATGATTGTACTGCAACCTAATCTTTGAAAACTCAGTCGGATACCACGTCAGGTCTGCCGAAATTCGCGAGCGTGATTGTCGATCCAAGTCGTCGGTGAACTTCGAATCCTGCATGTCGACGTAATCGCCGCGGACGCCTACGACCCAGCCTTTCTTGAACCCCCAGAGCACTTGCGAATACATTCCCCAATCGTGAAACGTCTCGGCGACCGGGAAAGATTCATCCACGCCGCGACCGGCTTCGAAACGGCGATACATCACTTCGGTTTGCCATTTCACAAAGGGAAACCCGCCTTCGGCGTGCGCGCTCTTCCATTTGTACAGAATGTCGCCGCCGTAAATCTGCGTGCGCGCATTTGCGCCCGTCTCATTTGACCCGAACGCGCCGGAAACTCCTGCGAGCACGACCTGGGTCGTGCTAAGATCGACAGAATTTTCCCAGCGCGGGATCCAGACGAAATCTTCAAGGCCGCGCATCTCGCGATCCGTCGTCATGCGACCAAAGAAAATCCCATTGTCGCCTGGGTTGCGGAATGAATAACCGGTGCCGCCGCGACCGTTCTGTACGCCGAGGAGCAATTGCGAATACCACGACGTGGGAAGCGTCCACGATATTTGCCCGCCGACTCCACGTAATCCATCGGGGCCGAGGAAAAGCCCGTGGACGAGCGGATCGTCGGCAAAATCCCACGTGTGCGGATGCGTCGGATTGATACGGCCGAAGGCGGCGAAAAATTGCCCGCCTTTCAGCTGCAAGTTGAATGGAAGATCTGTCGTTTGCAGGAACGCTTCTTCGACTTCGACTTGCGTTTGGTTGTCGTTGTCCAACTTGAAAACGATGTTGGCGAAACCTTCGAAGTAAGGATCGACCGCGCCATCGAACGCGAGCTCGATGTTGCGCGCGTTGAA
>Ga0210407_10001239_pt1 | contig 24642 bp, 22 predicted proteins | sample IncBWC27MmetaG_FD_150860 | JGI IMG/M metagenome (GOLD analysis project Ga0210407, IMG submission 150860) | Forest soil microbial communities from Barre Woods Harvard Forest LTER site, Petersham, Massachusetts, United States - Inc-BW-C-27-M | ecosystem: Environmental > Terrestrial > Soil >... | reverse complement strand
CGCTTTTATCGTGCCAGCGGGCCTGAGCCACGATCACGGCGTCTCGTCAAACGATTGCACAACACGGGTTTTCAGTGTGGTTCCCGCGGGTCGGGAGTCGAAATAGTCAGATATATCAACAAAAACAGTAGGTTATCGATCACCGAAGTATTGGTTGCGAAATCCGGATCCTCGGCTATCACAAATGGACGCCCTCGGCCGTTCCGGCCGAGGCAAAATGCAATGGAGGTACAAATGATGGACGTTCTTGAGGATTTACAACCGATGACAGTCACACCGGTGGGCATTCTTGAGGCTGCCCGAGATAGGGTAAAGAAGCAGATCGCCGCGAAGTCACTTGCCAACATCATGTGTGGCTTCGCTGAGGATGGCACTCTCATCCAGTATGCCAATCTCGACCACCTGCAGCACGTAGAAGGCTTTCCGGACATTCGATATGAGATCCGCCACTATCCGACGCAGATCACGACCTCGGGCGGCCGCGCAGAAGTAACGGTGTGCTACATCGTGGCCACCGACGGCGAGACATATAAGGTGTCCTCCGGCATCTTAGATAAAGACAAGTGGCATCCAATAGCCATGGACCACTCCTTTCTGGCCGGTGAGGCGGGGGAGTTTCCGGACCGTAACAACATAGTGCGCCGAAAAGTACTCTGACGAGTCACGCTGGCCCCATGCAATCGTTTGCATGACCTTGCGTATCTTGCGACGAACTCAGGCTCGCTTGCTGCCCGCGACTGGCGCGGGCAGCGCGGACCCGATGGGGCACTTGATGCTCATGCAATTTGTTGCCGGCGACCGCTCGTGCAATCGATTGCATAGGAGGCAAGGCATTCGGCGCGCATCCAAACCCCCGATCAAGGCCGTGACGGCCAGGACGTTCGACCAACCATCACGGGTTTGCGGGCCGCAAAAAAAAGCATCGTGGAAATCGGTGTCAGTAGTTGCTTCCCAAGCGGAGAGTCGACTGGGGACTCCGTTGCTGACATTGCTCGAGTGAGCATGCAGTCGACGCGACCCGGCGAAGGGCAGGATCCCTCCGGACGGGAGAGGTCGTGCAAAAGCTAGGTGAACGCAGCAAACGTCGACGCCCAATCCACGCTTTGATGCTGCGCCCGGTCGTGGCGCCAGATTGCAGGAGCCGTGCGATCAGGGGCAGGACAGATCGTTTCGTAGCGGTGCAATCGATTGCACGAACATCAAGCGGCGCGCGACGGCTTACTTCGTCACTCGAGAGAACCGCGGGTACCACGAGATGGATTGTGCAATCGATTGCACAGCTAAGCTCGATCGCCGTCGTGCAATTGATTGCACCAGAACCTCCGATCTATCTCCGGCCTGCTGCATGCCCCTTCGAATTCGAGAGGCAACTAGAAGAGATAAATCAGGCGGGTCAACGTTTTTATGCGCGCCACATCGTCTGGGAGTTTTTCAGCGAACAAGCTACTTCTTGGTGCGGATGGGCGCAACGGCGGAGCATCCTCGGAGACCCGCACCCTCCTGTGCAGCCGATTGCACAGGAACAGTACCTCCGAGCTCGTGCAATCGATTGTACAGAAGGCCGATGTCAGGCACGCCACTGGCGACCGCCCGCGAGCCACGCTGAAAATGCGCCGCGACCTCCGTCGTTAGACAGCGACATACGTCAGCGGATCCTTACCAAAGCCATTGCGTTTCGGAAGTGTGGGAGCACGTTACGTGTCTCCCCGAACGGTGGATCGAGACGTGCAATCACTATGTGCAATCGATTGCAAAGATCCGCGTTAGAACGCCCTAGCGTGCGAGCGTGTTTGTCGTGATGCGCTGGCACCTGAATGAGTCTGCGTAGCGGCTCGTGCAATTATGTGCACAACCATAGGCGGCATACGGTTGTTCGGCCCGCCAGAGACCGCGGTCCAGAATTTCGAGCGTCTTCAACGACTTAATGCTCTCGAGTTTTCCCTTGCCAGAATGCCAAAAAAAGCTATCCCAAAAGCAGTTCACTTGGGGAGCGACACTTGACCATTTTGAAACCCGGCAACATCCACGTTCTGCGCTCCACCGTATCTCGCGGACAACTTTTGGTAGCAACGCAAGCCGACCTGGACGTGGTGACGAACGCCGGCATTGAAGTTCAGGGCCTTCTTGAGAAGCTGGCGCGCGCGGTGCTGGCGGGCAAAAAGAAGAAGATCAAGCATGTCCTCCATGCCATCCTGAATTCACCCGGCGCCAAGCTGTCCGCGCTGGTGCGCACGATCTATTACGACCCCGATGCGCCGCCGTACACGTTGGCGGAGCTTCTTCAGCGGGTTCGCAGCCTCTTTCCCTATGCGCCGGTCCCCGAACCGGTGAGTCTCCGCTTCAAGGAGAAGGACTCGGGCGAGTTGCGGCCCGTGATCGACTTCGGTTGGATGCGTCGAGCACTACAGCAGCTGTGCGCGGACATTCTCAAGGTCTTGCTGCCGGCATTTCCGTTCGATTTCATGGAGAAGGGCAACGGCGGAGCAGACGGTGCCGCCGAGCGCCTCGGAGCAATCATCAAGGAGGGCAACTATGACTTCGTCGTAACGGTCGATATTAAGAACTGCTTCAGGTCCGTCAACAAGGCGGGGGTAGCGCAGCTTCTGCCCCTGCCAACACCAGTGACCAACAACGTACTGTTGATCATGGACGACATAACCATAGGAAAGGAACCATACGACCTAGGAGACTTACTCACACAATTCTTCCTCGAAGCCGATACAGCGGCCCGGCAGGGAATACCGCAGGGCTCTTCGACCTCCACCCTTATCATGTCGCGCACAGTCCTCGGACCGCTGCTCAACGCGACACCCTACGCAGGGCGTGTTCTTCTGCACGGGGATGACATCGCAGTAGCTGCAAAGACTGCGGAGGAGGCCGGGGACATCTACAAAACCCTACGTTCTCGCCTGGAGAACAACGGTCCTGCCGGCCCGCTGACTATCGGGTTTCACAAGATCTGGTGCGTCGACAAGTACGTCAACTTTTGCAAGTACAAACTGCGCCGCACACCGAAGGTCTTCGGCGCGGAAATCCGCTTCTGCCCTTCGACTCGCTCATTTCACCGCTATGAGCGCAATGTCGTGAGGACCTACCTGCAAGCACCGGACGGCGAGGAAGAGCAGCACGTCGCTCAGTACAGCGAGGCCTGGAAGAAGGCTTTTGGTGCGCTTTGGCAGCCGAACGAGCTGGCAGAAGATATGCTCGCCGTAACGACAACGAACGCCATGTCGTACGCCTGGAAAATTAAATATCAGGCCCGCACTAAGTGCGCGCCATGAAAAAGTATCAGGCCAGCTTCCCAAGGGCCAATGACAACGAGCCCCCGTTAGGGCTTGTGCGGGAGCTGACTGAAGCCGAAGCGGCGAAGGAGCTGCGCATCTCGATCAAGTCGCTGCGCCGTGAACGCGCTGAAGGCAAGATAGAGTTTGCACAGCGACGTCGCCGCGTGTTCTATCCGGTCAGCTCCATCGAGCAGTATCGGCAAGCACAGGTGACCCGCACATGCCAGACTTCGAACTCCGCCGATACGGCCCGAAGAAGCACTGGTACGTTTTCTACTCGGAAGGCAGACGCAGCCTCCGCCGCTCGACTGGCACGTCAAGCCATGCTGAGGCGAAGGCTTGGCGGGACGATTTCGTCCGCGAAAAGCTGACGCCCAGCAACGCCAGCCAGGACGACATCAGCATCGCCTCGGTGCTGCAGCGCTACTTCGACGAGCATCGACGGCCGTGGCCCGCATGGAAGAACGCCCGGACCTGCGTGAAGCTGTTCAGCGAGTTCTATGGCGACCAGCCGGTGTCGGCCATCACGCCAGCTAGCAACACGGCGTTCGAAAAGATGCGCCTGAAGGACGGCATCGCCGCCAGCACGATCAACAACCAGCGGGTGACGCTGATCGCCGCCCTGAACCACGCGCACAAGATGGGCCGGCTAGCCTCGGTGCCGCACGTATCCAAGATGCCGCCGACGCACGCCAAGCTCCGCTACCTGACGCGCAAGGAGGCTGCGGCCCTGCTGTGGGCCTGCCGACGGAGCCGGGTGAAATACCTCGCCATGTTCGTCCGCATCGCGCTGTACACCGGCGTCCGGCACCGGGCGATCCTGCAACTGACCTGGGACCGCGTGGACCTTGCCGACGGCTGGATCGACTTCAACGTCCCCGGCATGGAGATCACAAAGAAGCGCCGGCCTGTCGCCCCGATCAACTTCAAACTCGCACGCGCCCTGCGCGCAGCCCGCCCCGACGGCTCCAAGAAGAAGTTCGTGATCGGCGCCAAGACCGAGCCGATGAACGGGGTCTGGGTGGCCTTCAGGACGGCCTGCAAGCTCGCCAAGCTGAAGGGCGTGACGCCGCACACTCTGAAGCACACCTGCATCACCTGGGGCCTGGCCAAGGCATCGCCGTGGGATGTGTCGGGTGTGACGGCGACCAGCCTGGCGACGCTCACGACGATCTACGGCAAGCACATGCAGGGCCACCTGAAGCAGGCCGCCGCTGCCATGGCGACCAAGTGAGTGCGCAACGAGTGCGCAACGAGAGCAAGGGCCGAAACGGACGAAGGCAGATGAAATCCAAGCGGGTCAACAACGGATCGATTGACGCCTTGCGTGCGACAGTCATCTTGTTGGCACGATAACCGCCGGCTAAGACTTTGCCATGGCCGACTATGCCAACATCAAGCTGGAGCGCGACGGCGCGGTGACGCGGCTGATCCTGAATCGACCGGAACGCCGAAACGCGCTCACCCACGCCATGATGCTGGAGCTCGAGGATGCCTTTTCCTTGCTGCGCGACGACCGGAGCTGCCGGGTGTTGGTCTTGCGCGGCGCCGGCGGCCATTTCTGCGCGGGCGGCGATCTCGATGCCATGGCCAACATGCCCGCCCAGCCCGACAAGGACGCGGCCGACCCGCTGGTGCCGGCCTATCGCCAGTTCGGCGACGCCCTGCTGGCGCTCGCCAACCTGCCACAGGCCACGATCTCCATCGTCGAGGGCTCGGCGGTGGGCGGCGGCTTCGGCATGGCCTGCTGCTCCGACGTGGTGATCCTGCATGACAGCGCGCGCTTCGGCATGCCGGAGCCCAAGGTGGGCTTCATTCCGTCGCAGATCATCCCGTTCGTGGTGCGGCGTATCGGCGAGGGCGCGGCACGCGATCTCGCGGTGACCGGCCGGGTGATCGACGCAGCGGAAGCCCATCGTCTGGGCGTCGGCCGCCATCTCTGCGCCACCACGGCCGAGATCAGCCGGACCTTGCGGGCGGTGATCGACGATGTCGTGAAGCTGGAACCGCAGGCGCTGGCGACCGTCAAACGTCTGGTGCTGAGTTGCGCCACGACGGATGATCGGGCCGTGCTCGATGACGCGGCCCACAGCCTGGTTGGGTTGCTGCGCCGGCCGCAGGCCTCGGAAGGCATCGGGCATTTCATGGCCAAGACGCTGCCACCGTGGGCGAAAGAATAGGGCGAAGGAATGAAGATGCGAAACTATCGCCACATCGAGGTACGGCCGATCTCCGGCGCGCTGGGCGCGGAGATCCACGGCGTCGACATCTCGCGCGACCTGGAAGACGACGTGGTCGGCGAGATGCGCCAGGCTTTCCTCGACCATCTCGTGATCTTCCTGCGCGATCAGAAGGTCACGCCGCACCAGCAGGTCGCCTTCGCAAGGAAGTTCGGCGAGCCGATCGAATATCCGCAGCTCAAGGGCCTGCCCGAATCGCCGCTGATCACGCCGGTGATCAAGCTCGAGCACGAGCGCAACAATTTCGGCGGCATCTGGCACTCCGACACGACCTATCTGCCGGTGCCGCCGATGGGCAGCATGCTGCTGGCGCGCGAGGTGCCGCCTTACGGCGGCGACACCATGTTCGCCAACCAGTACCTCGCCTACGAGGCGCTGTCGGACGGGCTGAAGAAGACGCTCGATGGATTGATGGGCGTCAGTTCCTCGGCCAAGGCCGATGTCTCCAGGACCCGCGAGGACCGCATGAAGGCGGCGGGACAGGAGCTGAAAGTCCTGACCGCCGAGCACCCGATCGTGCGCACCCATCCCGAGACCGGCCGCAAGGCGCTCTACACGTCGGACGCGCACACCGCGCACATCCAGGGCTGGACCGAGAAGGAGAGCCTGCCGCTGCTGAGGTTCCTGTGGGAGCACCAGACCCGGCCGGAATTCACCTGTCGCTTCCGCTGGGACGTGGGCTCGCTGGCGTTCTGGGACAACCGCTGCGCCATGCACAATCCGATCAACGACTATCATGGCTACCGACGGGTGATGCACCGCGTCACGCTGGCGGGCGACAAGCCGCGGTAGCCAGGTCGCCGGCTGCAACCTTCGGAAACAACAGGGACGGAACACGAAAGCGCCGCCCCGCCGGGATCGCCGAAAGTGCCTCTTTGCCATCCTCCAGCCATGGCACCAGTTCCGCGTCTTCGCCCAAACTTCGCAAGACTTCTGCGGCGGCCGAAGGAATGAAGGGCCAGCCTGCCACCGCCGCGACCCGCACCAGATTGACGGCCGTACTCACGATTGCCGCGGCCCGTCCGCGATCTTCCTTGATGACGGTCCAGGGTGCGGCATCGGCGAGATAGGCGTTGGCGAGCCGCCAAATCGAGCGGACCTCTTCAGCCGCCTTGCGAAGGGCCAATGCCTCATGATGCCCGCGCAGCCGCTCGAGGCGCGTCCCGAGTTCCACGGCGAGTTTGTCCTCGGCCGCTCCGGCATCTCGAGCCTCGGGAACCGTAGAGTCGAATCGCGCGGCGGCGAAGGCGAGGCAACGGTTGACGAGATTGCCGAACGTGTCGGCGAGGTCCTTGTTCACACCGTCGACGAAGCGCTCGATCGTAAAGTCGGCATCGCCATTCTCCGGCGCGTTGGCGGCGAGCCACCAGCGCCAGCTGTCGGCGGGAAGCAACGCCAGAGCCGTGTCCGTGAATATCCCGCGTTGCCCGCTGGTCGAGAATTTGCCGCCTTCGAAAGTGAGCCAGTTGAAACCCTTGATGACATCCGGGAGCTTGAGTGGAAGACCGGAGCCCAGGATCGTCGCGGGAAAGCTTATGGCGTGGAAGGGCACATTGTCCTTGGCGAGGAATTGCACGTAACGCACGTCATCGCCGCCCTGCCACCAGGCGCGCCAGTCGCGTCCCGAGGCCGCTGCGCTCCATTCGACCGCCGCCGCGATGTAGCCGATCGGCGCATCGAACCAGACGTAGAAAACCTTGCCTTCGAAGCCTGGCTTGGGTACCGGCACGCCCCAGGTGAGATCGCGCGTGATGCAACGATCCTTGAGGCCTTCGTCGAGCCACTTCAGCGCGATCGAGTGCACCAGCGCCGGCCAATCGCGTCGTGTCTCGATCCATCGGCGCAGGCGGCCCTCGAACGCCGACAGTTTCAGGAACAAGTGCCGCGTCTCGCGAAATTCGACATCGGTCGCGCCGGAGATCGCCGAGCGCGGCGACACCAGGTCGTCGGGGTCGAGCAGCCGCGTGCAGTTTTCGCACTGGTCCCCACGGGCGTTCGGGTTGCCGCAATGGGGGCAGGTGCCGACGACATAGCGGTCGGGCAGGAAACGCTTGTCGGTGGACGAATAGGCCTGCCGAATTATGCGCGGCTCGATGTAGCCGGCGGCATCGAGGTGCCGGAAGAGTTCCTGCGTCAGCAGTCGGTTCGCGTCGCCCGAGGTTCGCGAGAAGTGATCGAACGAGAGGCCGAAGCGACGATAGATGTCGGCCTGGATCGCGTGCTGACACAGGCAATATTCGGCGACCGGCAATCCCGCGGCCTGAGCTGCGAGCTCTGTCGGTGTGCCGTGTTCGTCCGTGCCGCAGAGAAACAGCACCTCGTGCCCGGTTTGCCGGCGGAAGCGCGCATGGATGTCCGCCGGCAAGAGCGATCCGGCAAGGTTACCGAGATGTTTTACGCCGTTGACATAGGGAAGTGCGCTGGTGATCAGAAATTTGGCCATCGGTCTCTCCATCGTGTCGCCCAGGCCATGAACCCGGGACATGAAAAAGCCCTTCGCGAAGGAAGGGCCGGAGAGATCGATCAGGCTGCTATCGCCCGCGCGTCATCGTTCCGCCCCATCCGGTCGAAGGGGCCGGCGCATTCGCGTGCAGGCAGGGCGAACGATGTTGAACATCGGTTCAATATCGATCCTGGCAAGAGGTCCGTCAATGGTTTCGGAGTCACCGCGCCGGCGGCGTGAGCGTGATCGTACCGACGGCGGTGCGGGCGACTTCGGCGTGGGTGCCGGTGATCTCGACGTAGCCCAGCGTCTGCCAACGGCCGACGAAGTTGCGTGCCCACGGCGAAAGCATGTTGCCGGACTGGCCGAGCGGCATGGCGAAGCGGCTGTTGTCGAGGTCGCTGAAATCGTAGACCCCGCGGTAGGCGGCGGCGAGCACGGCGTCGAAAGGCCGCTCGCCGCGATAGGAGGGATGGGCGCGGTTGAGCGTCTGCGCGCCGCCGTCTGAGGCAAAGCGCACGGAAGCGAGATCGCGCAGCAGCGGCACCGAATCGAACAGCGGATGGCGATGCGCGGCGAAGTGTTCGCGGCCCCACTGCCACTTGTCGATGTCGGGTCCCTGCCGACGGGTGATCCAGTCCAGCGCGCGGTCGAGCGCGAGCGCGATCTGATCCTCGCAGGTTTCGGTCTGGCGCGTGCCGCCGTCGTCGCACCAGCCGGGCTTCTCGCGGATGATGCGCATCATCAGCGGCACATCGGGCGTGACCATCGTCTCGAAGAGGTCCTCGCCCAGCTCGTCGGCCAGCAGGCCGCGCTGCAGCTGCCAGATCCATGCCGTATAGATCAGCGGCTCGGCGCGGTTCGCCAGCATGAAGCGGTTCCACCGGCCCATCAGGTCGTAGACGCGGGCGGCGCGGGCGTTGCGCGGCGCGCCCTTCAGCAACAGCGGCAGCATGTCGGCGGCGTCGCCGGTGAGATTGTCGGCCTGCATGACGATCATGCCGTAGACCGGATGGCGCTCGACCTCGCGCAACAGCTGGTTGGCGCGCAGCTGGCGGTAGGGCTCGCCCCAATCGCGGGTGATGAAGTGTCGGTAGTCGTCGGGCACCACGCGTGCATTGGCGTTGACGATGATGCCGCTCGGCGGATTATAGATCCGCGGCAGCTCGTCGAACGGCACGAAGCCCGCCCAATCGAAGTCCGACGTCCAGCCCGGCACCGGTATCGAGCCGTCGCCCTTGCGCCGGATCGGCACGTGCGCCGGCGACACCAGGCCGATGTTCCCTGCGGTGTCGGCGTAGACCATGTTCTGCATGGGCGAGACGATCTTGCGCGCCGCGTTGAGGAAATCCTCCCAGTTCTGCGCCAGCCCGAAGCGGCCGAACCCCTCGGCAGAGGTGTCGTTGCCGTCGAGCGCGGTGGCCTGCAGCGCCAGTACGTGGCCCTGCGGCGTGAGGTCGTCGGCGCGGCGGCTGAAATCGTCGATCACCGGACCGTGCCGCGTCTCGCGCACGCGCATCGTCACCGGATCGCCCCAGGCGACGTTGATCGTCTCGTCGCGCACGGCGAACGGCCGCGCGCCGTCCGGCGTGATGTAGCGATTGGGGTCGGTCGGATCGATCCTTTCGATGAACAGGTCCTGGCTGTCGAGGTTGGTGGTGGTGAAGCCCCAGCCGACCGTGCCGTTGTGGCCAAGGACGACGGCGGGCGAGCCGGGCGAGGTGGCGCCGCGGATATCGAACCCCGGGCCGACCAGGCGGGCGAGATACCAGGTGCCGGGAAAGGAGAGGGCAAGATGCGGATCGTTGGCGAGCAGCGGCTTGCCTGAAACGGAATGGGCGCCCGACAACACCCACTCGTTGGAAGCCTCGCGCTTGCGCGTGCCGATATTGTCCGTGGCGCGATAAAGCAGGTCGAGATCGGTCCCGTTCATCGCTTCGTTCGCCAGAGAGAGCGTCGAATCGCGGCTTTCGCCCGACGGCTGGATCAGGAACTTGACGCCGTCTTCGCCGATCTTGCGCGCGAGCCTGAGCCGCAGCAGCTCGGCGCGCCAATTGCCGTCCAGGCCGAGCGCCATCAGCTTGGCCCAAACCAGCGAATCGGCCGGCTGCCAGGCTTCGGGCCGGTAGCGGCCGCCGGACAGGAGATTGATGACGGTGAGCTCGAGACCGAATTGCTGGTCGTCCCGGGCGAGCCAGGCGTTCACGCCCGCGGCATAGGCGTCGATGATGGCGCGCATCGCCGGCGAGAGCGCGTTCACGCTGTCGGCTGCCTTGCGGTAGAGTCCGAGGCCGCGCATCGTGCGATCGGTGTCTATAAGGCCGGAGCCGACCAGCCGCGGCGGCACGATCTCGGAAAGCCGGCCCTGGCCCAGGCGGCGCATCAGCTCCATCTGCCAGAAGCGGTCCTGGGCGTGCACGTAGCCCAGCCCGAACGCCGCGTCCTCGAGGGAGCCCGCGATTATGTGCGGCACGGCGTTCTTGTCGCGCAGGATCTCGACCGGAGCCTTCAGCCCCTTGGCCTCGACATGGCCGCTGTAGGCCGGCAGCGCGCCGCGCACCTGAAAAAAAGCGCCGGTCAGGAACACCAGGATCGCCAGCAGCGCGCCGGCCAGGACTTTCGCCAGGCCGACGCCGAGCCGAACCGCCATTTTCGCGGGGGGTGCCCGCACGGGCTAGCCGCCGAGATAGGACAGAATGGCGTCGCGGTCGCTGTCGAGATCGGGCGCCGGTCGTCGCGTCTTGGGGTCGTCGAAGGCCGACATCTTGATGGGATTGCCCGCCAGCTTCAGCGTGCCGCCGCTGCCGTCGGGAACCTCGACCAGCATGTTGCGCGCGGCGATCTGGGGATGCTCCAGCGCCTGCTTGATGTTGTTGATCGGGCCGCCCGGCACGCCCGCCTTGGCGAGCACGTCGAGCCAGTGAGCCGTGGTGTGATCTTTCAACACCGCTTCGATCTCGCGCTCGAGCTTGCCGTGATGCTTCTGGCGAAGTGCGTTGGTCTTGTAGTTGGGGTCGGTCGCCATGTCGGATCGGCCGAGCGCCTCACAGGTCTTGATGAAGAGGCCGTCGTTGCCGGCGGCGATGATGATGGCGCCGTCGGCGGTGCGGAATGCCTGGAAGGGCGTAATGGTGGGATGGCGCGCGCCCAGCGGACCGGGGATCTCGCCCTCCACCGTGTAGCGCATGACGGCGTTTTCCAGGAGGGCGATCTGGCAGTCGAACATGCCGATATCGACCTTGGTCGCCTCGCCGGTCTTGAGGCGATGGACCAGCGCGGCATTGACCGCGACCGCGGTGAAGAGGCCGGCGCCGATGTCGCCGATCGACATGCCGACCCGGGCCGGTGGCTGACCCTCGTTGCCGGTGATGCTCATGACGCCGCCCATGCCCTGCACGACCATGTCGTAGGCGGGATCCTTGGCGTTGGGGCCGGTATGGCCGAACCCGGAGGCCGAGGCGTAGATCAGCTTGGGATACTTCTTGTGCAGCGTGTCCCAGCCGTAGCCCAGCTTCTCCATCGTGCCGGGCCGGAAGTTCTCGACGATCACGTCGGCCCTTTCGAGCAGCTTCTCGAAGATCTTGCGCTGCTCGTCGTTCTTGAGGTCGAGCGCGATGCTTTCCTTGCCGCGGTTGACCGAGGCGAAGTAGGTCGACTTGCCCTTGACGAACGGCCCGTAGGCGCGCGCGTCGTCACCGCCTTTGGGCGGCTCCACTTTGATCACCCGCGCCCCCATCTCGGCCATCAGCAGGGTGCAGTAGGGGCCGGCCAGGATGCGCGAAAGGTCGACGACGACGATGCCCGACAGGGGGCCCTTTGAACTCTGGGTCATGTCCGGTTCTTAGCCAGTGGACCGCCGTGAATCCAGCCACACGTTTGCCGCGGCGGCGCCGATCACGATGATGCCGCCCAGCAGGGTGAGGTCGTCCGGCTTTTCGCCATCGAACAGCCACACCCAGACCGGACCCAGCACCAGCTCGAGCAGGCCCAGCAGGGCGGCGCGGCCGGCCGGGATGCGCTTCAGGCTCGCCACGTAAAGCAGCAGACCGCCCGCGAGCTGGCCCGGGCTCAGCGCCAGCAGCCACGGGACCTGCGACCATGTGACGTTGGCGGGTTGGGCGAACGGCAGCGCCACCAGGCCGGAGATCAGCCCGGCCAGCCAGATCGCCGGTGCCATGCCGACGTCGCGGCGGTGACGCACGACGACGTAATTGCCGCTCATGCACAGCACGACGATGAAGGCAGTGGCCATGCCGGCGAGCGCGCCTGCCTGGAGCGAGCCCGCCACGCTGATCGCAAGCCCCAACACCGCGACTGCCATGGTGAGAACCGTATGGCCGTGCAGCGGTTCGCCCAGGACGAGGCGTGCGAGCAGGGCGGTGATGAACGGCGTGGCGCCGAACATCAGCAGCACATTGGCGACCGGGGCGAGACCCAGCGCCAGAATGAAGGCGACGAAGCTGCCGGCCAGCAGCAGCGCACTCAAGAGAAGTGCAAGACCCGCATTGCGAACGTCGATCCATACGCCGCGACGCTGCCAGAAAAGCAGCGGCAACATCGTGGCAACGAGCAGGGCCGAGCGCCAAAACGACACATCCCAGGCCGGCAGGCCGATGCGGCGCACAATGACGCCCGCCGTGCTGAAAACGGCCGCCGCGCCAACGGCATATGCGACGCCCAGCAGGGCGGAACTCTGTGACGGAACCGGCGTTTTCATCTCAAGCAAACTGTGAATACGGATTCGACGTGCCCCCGTCCATCGATTCCCTTGATCTGCCGCCGTTCAGGCCGCGCTTTCCGTGGTGGGGCGCGGATTTGCAGACGATCGCGGTATTGGTCGGCACCTACCAGGCGAACCTGGCGCCGCATACCAGCGAGCGCGTGTGCTTTTGCATGGCCGACCGCAGCGGTGACATTCTGGTGGGCATGCTCGACCGGCCGGCCAAGCCGCAGGCCAACCGACCGCTGGTGATTCTGGTGCACGGCATCACCGGCTGCGAGAACAGCTCGCACGTGCTTAACGGTGCGCGCCATCTGCTCGACCTGGGCTATCGCGTCTTGCGCCTGAACTTGCGCGGATGCGGCGCCTCGCGTCCTTATTGCCGCGAACATTACCACATTGGCCGCACCGCCGATTTCCGCCGCGTTCTGACGCAGCTGCCCGGCGAACTGACCGACAACGGCGTCGCGGTCGTCGGCTATTCGATGGGCGGCGCCATGTTGTTGAAATATCTTGGCGAGGAGGGCTCGTTCTCGCCACTGCGCGCGGCGGCCACGATCTGCGCGCCGCTCGATCTCAAGCGTACCTGCGAGCACATGCAGCGGCCGCGCAATTGGCTCTATCACAACTACCTGCTGACGGAGGTCAAGAAGGAGACGCTGGCCGAAGGCGGTGAACTTTCGGCGACGGAGCGCGATATCGTCCGCTCGGTGCGCAGCGTGCGCGAATACGACGACCGCTTCATCGCGCCGCGCTACGGCTTTCAAGACGCCGACGACTACTACGCGCTTTGCACGCCTCTGAACTACATGCCCGAGATCCGCGTGCCGACCATGGTGCTGGCGGCGGCCGACGATCCGTGGATTCCGGCTGAGTACTATCGGGACTTCAAATGGTCGGACAATCCGTTCCTGCTGTCGGTGATGGCCGAAGGGGGTGGCCATCTCGGCTTCCATGCGGCGGACAGCAGCCATCCGTGGTGCGACACGGTGCTGGAGAAATTCCTCGAACGAATTTGATAGACGAGTTTGATAGAATGGGGGCGTGAGCCCCGATCTGCCGCCCTTCCGACCGCGCTTTCCCTGGTGGGGCGGCGACCTGCAGACCATCGCCAACCGACTGCGCAGCGTTTCGACCTCTCTCGCGCCGCACAAGACCGAACGGCTGAGATTTCTGCTGCCAGACGGCACCGGCGACACGCTACTGGCCAGCCTCGACCGGCCGGCGACGCCGCGGCCCGGCGCGCCGCTCGCCATCCTGATCCACGGACTCACCGGCGCCGAGGACAGTCTCTATCTCTTCACCCTGGCGCGTCTGCTGCTCGATCGCGGCGGCTGCGTGCTGCGACTCAATCTGCGCGGCGCGGGCCCGTCACGGTCGGTCTGCGGCCAGCATTACTATGCCGGTCGCAGCCAGGACTTGCGGGCGCTGCTGATGGTGCTGCCTGACGAGCTCACCCGCAACGGGCTCGTGGCCGTCGGCTACTCGTTGGGCGGCGCCATGCTGTTGAAATATCTCGGCGAGGAGGGTGTGGCCTCACCGCTTGCGGCGGCCGCCACCGTCTCGGCGCCGATCGACTTGGCCGTCGCCTGCCGGTACATGATGCGACCGCGCAACCGGCTCTATCAACGCTACATCCTCGATCTCATGAAGGCCGAGGCGACCGGCTCGGGCGCCATCGTTTCGGCCGCCGAACGCGCCGCCATCATGGGCGCCCCAACGGTGTGGGACTACGACGACGTCTTCATCGCGCCCCGTTACGGTTTCGCCAGCGCCGAGGACTACTACGAACGCTGCCGGCCGACCCGGTTCATGGCCGGTATCCGCGTTCCCACCCTGGTGATGTCCGCACTCGACGATCCGTGGATTCCCGGCGCGCTCTATCGGGACTATGATTGGAGGTCCAATCCGTCGCTCACGCCGCTTCTGCCCGAGTCGGGCGGCCATGTCGGCTTCCACGGAACGAGCAGCCGGCAGCCTTGGAGCGACCTGGCCGTCGCGAGGTTCTTTGAACATGCTTGAAGCTCAGCCGATAGCCGTGATCGTGGGCGTCGCCTGCTCGTTGGTCGCGCTCGTCCTTGCCTGGCGCGCCTATCGCAGCGCGGCGGCCGAACAGGAGAGGCGCAAGCGCGAGAATGAAAAGCGCTGATCGTCAGGATGACAGAGAGATCGGTTCCTTCGGCGGCCCGTCGCGCAGCAGTGCAGCCAGCCGTACGCCGAGATCGAGCGGCTCGAAACGCTCGCGGGACGCCGCGATCTCCTCGGCGCGCCACCAGCGATGGCCGCGCGTCCAGCTTCGTTCGCGCTCGTCGAGGCCGGAGGTGTCGGCCTCCGTGCGGTCGGTATGGGCCAGGAAGAAGCGTTCCTTGTGCAGAACCTCGCGGCCGCGCCAGCTCATGCGGCGCTCGCGGGTCCACACCCAGCGCGGAGGATCGATCACCGGTAATTTCGTCTCTTCGCCCGCCTCGCGCACGGCGGCCTGGGCGAAATCCTCGCCGGCATCGACCATGCCGCCGATCATCACCCAGAACGGATCGTGGAACGGATGGGCGGGATCGAACACCGCGGGGTCGTGGACCTTGAACAGGAAGAGGCGATCCTGCGGGTCGAGCAGGATCAGCCGCGCCGACGGCCGTTCGATCATTTCAGCAGTTTCGCCGCGTCGACCGCGCCATAGGTCAGGATGCCGTCGCAGCCGGCGCGCTTGAAGCCGGTCAGGGTCTCGATCAGCACCTTGTTCCAGTCGAGCCAGCCCCGGTCGGCGGCGGCTTTCAGCATCGCGTATTCGCCGCTCACCTGATAGGCGTAGGTCGGCACGCCGAAGGCATCCTTCACGCGGCGCACGATGTCGAGATAGGGCAGGCCGGGCTTCACCATCACCATGTCGGCGCCTTCCTCGATGTCGAAGCCGACCTCGCGCAGCGCCTCGTCGGAGTTGGCGTAGTCCATCTGGTAGGTCTTCTTGTCGCCCTTCAAGGCGCCCGAGCTGCCGATGGCGTCGCGAAACGGGTTGTAGAAGGCCGAGGCGTACTTGGCGGCATAGGACATGATCTGGGTGTGGATGAAACCCTTGCCGTCGAGCGCCTGGCGGATGGCGCCGATGCGGCCGTCCATCATGTCGGACGGTGCCTGGATGTCGGCGCCGGCTTCGGTCTGCACGATCGCCTGCTTGACAAGCGCCTCCAGCGTCTCGTCGTTCTGCACGTAGCCGTCGCGCACGATGCCGTCATGGCCGTCGCTGTTGAAGGGATCGAGCGCCACGTCGCAGACCACGCCGATGTCGGGCACGGCCTTCTTCACCGCCGTGATGGCACGGCAGACGAGGTTGCCGGGGTTGTAGGCTTCGCGGCCGTCGGGGGTCTTGCTTTTGGCATCGGTTTCGGGGAACAGCGCCACCGCCGGGATGCCGAGATCTCGCGCCTGTTTCACCGCCTCGACCAGTAGGTCGACCGATAGGCGATCGACGCCCGGCATCGACTCGACCGGCGTGCGCGCGTTCCTGCCCTCCTGCACGAACACCGGCCAGATCAGGTCGTCGACCGAGAGCCTGTGCTCTGCGACCAGCCGGCGCGACCAAGCCTCGCGGCGGTTGCGGCGCAGGCGCGTGGTCGGGTAGCGGCCGAGAGTGGAGAAGCGTTTCGCCATGGCCGGTTCTTATGGCGTGAACCGCGGACAGCCGCAACATGGCGGGTTTGTCGCGGCTCGAAGGATTGCTCTACCCTGCATGAACGAATGTCATGGCCGAACCGCTTGCCAGGACACAGCTCAGGGCCGAACGCTCGTCGCCAGTCGTTTCCTGGAGGATCGCCCATGGCCACCTCGCCGCCGCAGAACCCGGTCGAAAGCCATTACGCCTCGCGGTCGCTGGTCGATGTCGTGCTGGCCGCCCTCGACGCGGCGGGATTGCCGCCCCGGCTCGCGGCGGCTGACCTCGCGCCGCTCGACCAGTTCCACGCCCGCGGTCTCGAAGCGACCAGGGAGCTGGCGGCACTCGCCGGTATCGACGCAAGAAGCCGCGTGCTCGATGTCGGCTGCGGCATCGGCGGGCCATCGCGCTACCTGGCGGAAAGCCTGGGCTGCAAGGTCGTCGGTATCGATCTCACGGCGGAGTACTGCCGGTTGGCCGAAGCGCTGACTGCACGCGCGGGCCTCGCCGGCACCGTCGAGTTCCGCACCGCCGACGCGCTCGACCTGCCGTTCGGCGACGGTGAATTCGACAGGGTCTGGACCCAGCATGTGGCGATGAACATCGCCGACCGGTCGAGGCTCTACCGGGAGTTGGCGCGCGTGCTGAAGCCGGGCGGCAAGCTGGCCTTGTACGATGCCGTCGCCATTCCGGGTGCCGAGCCGTTGTTTCCGGTGCCATGGGCGCGCGATTCCTCGACCAGCTTCCTGCTGGACGCCGAGGCAACGCGTGCGGTGCTGGAAAAGAGCGGCTTCGCCATCCGCACCTGGCGCGATGCGACGCCGGAAGCCAAGAAGTGGTTCGCGGCGCTGCGTCCGCCCGCGCTACCGCCGAAGCTGGGGCTTCACCTGCTGCTCGGTCCGGATTTCCGGACCATGGCCGGGAATTTTGGCCGCAACGTCATTGAAGGCCGCGTCGGCCTGCTGATGGCGGTCTGCCAGAAAACCTGATGTGAAGACTGCGGTACAGCCTGTGAGCGAGGCGCTTGTGCGCTCGGTTTGACAGGGGGGGACCCCCCGATATGATCCCGCGCGCATGGACTTTAACCTCACAGAAGAGCAGCAGGCATTTCGCGACACGGCGCGGCAATTCGCGACCGAGCGCATGTTGCCCGAGGCCGCGCGCTGGGATGCCGAGAAGATCTTCCCGGTCGAGACCCTGCGCGAGGCGGCGGCGCTGGGCTTCGGCGGCATCTACGTCAAGGAGGACGTCGGCGGCAGCGGGCTTTCGCGGATGGATGCGGCGCTGATCATGGAGGAGCTGGCGGCGGCCTGCCCTAGCACGGCAGCCTACATCTCGATCCACAACATGGCCGCCTGGATGATCGACGGCTTCGGCGATGACGAACAGCGCCGACGCTTTCTGCCCAGGCTCTGCTCGATGGAGCATTTCGCCAGCTACTGCCTCACCGAGCCCGGCGCCGGGTCGGATGCGGCGGCACTCGGCACGCGCGCCGAGCTGCAGGGCGATCATTACATCGTGAACGGTACCAAGGCCTTCATTTCCGGCGGCGGCCGCAGCGAGATCTATGTCGTCATGCTGCGCACCGGCGGGAAGGGGGCGGGCGGCATCTCCACCTTGGTGGTCGAGGCGGGAACGCCCGGTCTTTCCTTCGGCAAGCAGGAGCAGAAGCTCGGCTGGAACAGCCAGCCGACGGCGGCCGTGATATTCGAGAACTGCAAGGTGCCGGCCGCCAACCGGCTGGGGCCGGAAGGCCACGGCTTCAAGATCGCCATGGCCGGTCTCGACGGCGGGCGCATCAATATCGGCGCCTGTTCGCTGGGCGGCGCGCGGGCCTGCCTCGAAACCGCGTCGCGCTACGTCGTCGAGCGCAAGCAGTTCGGCCAGCCGATCGCCGACTTCCAGGCGACGCAATTCAAGCTGGCCGACATGGCGACCGAGCTCGACGCCGCGCGGCTCCTGATCTGGCGCGCCGCCTTCCTGCTCGACGCCAAGTCGCCCGAGGCGACGCAGGCCGCGGCGATGGGCAAGCGCTTCGCGACCGACATCGGCTTCCAGGTGGTCAACGAGGCGCTGCAATTGCATGGCGGCTACGGCTACTTGAAGGATTTCCCCATCGAGCGCTATCTGCGCGACCTGCGCGTTCACCAGATCCTCGAAGGCACCAACGAGATCATGCGGGTGATCATTTCGCGGCGTTTGTTGATGGGATGAGGGATGTCTGACGCGGAGATCTTGTTCGACGTCAAAGACGGGCTGGGCCTGATCACGCTCAGCCGGCCGAAGGCGCTGAACGCGCTGACGCACGGCATGATCCTGGAGCTGGAAAAGGTGCTGCCCGGCTGGGAGAAGGACGCCGCCATCAAGGCCGTGGTGCTGCGCGGCGCGGGCGAGCGCGCCTTCTGCGCCGGCGGCGATGTCATCGGTCTCTATCGCGAAATGCGGGACAACCCGTCGGGCACGCTGCGCCGCGACTTTTTCCGCGACGAGTACATCGTCAACCGGCGCATCTATCGCTTCGCCAAGCCGTGGATCTCGCTGATCGACGGCATCGACATGGGCGGCGGCGTGGGCCTCTCCGCGCACGGCTCGCACTCGGTGGCGAGCGAGAAGTTCCTGTTCGCCATGCCGGAGACCACGATCGGCCTTTTTCCCGATGTCGGCGGCGGCTATTTCCTCACCCGTCTGGCCGGCGCGCTGGGTACGTTCCTGGCACTCACCAGCCATCGGCTGAAAGCGGCCGATGCGCTGTGGGCCGGCATCGTCGATGCCCATGTGGCGAGCGCCGACATGAACGACCTGCAGGCCGCCCTCGGCGCGGCCGACCTGTCGGGCCCCGACGCCGACCGCAAGGTCGATCGCGTGATCGCGCGCTTCGCCAAGGATCCCGGCATGCCGACCCTGCCCACGCTGATGCTCGACGTCGACCGCTGCTTCTCGGCCGATTCGGTGGCCGAGATCGTGGCCAGGCTGAAGGCCTATCCCGGCGAGTGGGCGCAAAAGCAGCTCGCCGCCTTGATGAAGCTCTCGCCGCTTTCCATGTCGATCACCCTGGAGCAGCTCAAGCGCTGCGCCAACCGCTCGTTCGAGGACACGATGACCATCGAGTACCGCATGGCGCAAAGCGCCATGCGGCCCGACCACGATTTCTTCGAAGGCGTGCGGGCGCTCCTGATCGACAAGGACCAGAAGCCCAAATGGAACCCGCCCACCATCGAGGGCGTGACGCGCGACATGGTCGAGGCGCATTTCAAGCCGGTCGCGAACGACCTGTTCTTCGACTGATCGGCGCAACAAGGAGGACAACATGGCGAAGATCGCCTTCATCGGTCTCGGCAACATGGGTGGGCCGATGGCCGCCAACCTCGTGAAGGGGCAACACCAGGTGATGGCCTTCGACCTCTCGGCCGCCGCGCTCGACGCGGCAGTCGCGAAGGGCGCGAAGAAGGTGGCGTCGGCGGCCGAAGCGGTAAAGGGGGCGGAGATCGTGGTCACCATGCTGCCGGCCGGCAAGCATGTGCGTGAGGTCTACGAGAAGGACGTGCTGCCCAACGTCGCCAAGGGAACGCTGCTGATCGATTGCTCGACCATCGACGTCGACAGCGCCCGACATGTCGGGCAAGTGGCGCAACAGGCGGGGCTCGAAATGGTCGATGCGCCGGTCTCGGGCGGCGTCGGCGGCGCCACGGCCGGCACGCTCACCTTCATGGTCGGCGGCGGCGATGCCGCCTTCGCCAAGGCACGGCCGATCCTGGAGAAGATGGGCAAGAACATCGTGCATACCGGCGCGGTCGGCGCCGGACAAGCCGCCAAGATCTGCAACAACATGATCCTGGGCGTCACCATGCTCGCGGTATCCGAAGGCTTCCTGCTCGGCAAGCGGCTGGGGCTGGATGCGCAGAAGCTGTTCGATGTCGTGTCGACGTCCTCCGGCAGTTGCTGGGCCGTGAACAACTATCTGCCGGTGCCCGGCCCGGTGCCGACCTCGCCCGCCAACCGCGACTACCAGGCGGGCTTCACGGCCGACAACATGCTGAAGGACCTGAAGCTCGCCCAGCAGGCGGCGCAGGCTTCGGGCGCCAGCACGCCGATGGGTGCCGAGGCGGCCCAGCTCTTCAACCTGTTCGTCAACAGCGGCAACGGCGCCAAGGATTTCTCCGGCATCATCCGGATGCTGGACGGAAAGTGAGGCCGGCATGATCACGCTCTACGACCTCGTCTTGCAGGACGATCGCCGTCCCAGCCCGTTCTGCTGGCGGGCGAAGTTCGCGCTGAAGCACAAGGGCCTCGACTGGCGGGACGAGCCCATGGGCTTCACCGAGAAGCAGAAGATCGCCTTTGCCCAGTCGCAGACCGTTCCCGTCATCCATGACGGTCCCATGGTGGTGAAGGACAGTTGGGCGATCGCCGGGCATCTCGACCAGGCCTATCCCGACAAGCCGCTGTTCAAGGACGCCACGGCGCTCGCCTATGCGCGCTTCGCGAGCGGCTGGGTCGACACCGCGGTGCATGTGGCGCTGTTCCCGATCATCGTCGGCGACCTCTACGATCGCGTTCGGCCGGTCGATCAGCCGTATTTCCGGGAATCGCGCGGCAAGCGCCTGGGCACGACCGACTTCGCTGCCTTCCAGGCCAAGGCGCGCGAAAAAGGCGTCGCCGCCTTTCGCGCGGTGTTGGAGCCCGCTCGCCGCATCCTGCGCGACCAGAAGTTCCTGGCCGGCGAAGAGCCGGCCTATCCCGACTATGCGCTGGCGGGCGGCTTCCTGTGGGCGCGCATCGCGAGCCCCCTTGAGTTGCTGGAGCAGGACGATCCGGTCAATGCCTGGCGCGAGCGCATGCTTGACCTGTTCGATGGCGTGGGGCGCAAGGCGAAGGCGGCGTGACATACGCCGCCGTCGTCTTCGACCTGCTGACGGCGCTGCTCGATTCCTGGACCTTGTGGAACGATGTCGCGGGCTCGCCCGATGCCGGCATGAAGTGGCGACGGCGCTATCTCGAGATCACCTACGGCTGCGGCGCCTACCGGCCCTATGAGACGCTGGTGCGTGAAGCGGCCCGCGATGTCGGCCTGCCTGAGAGCCTGGGCGACGGATTGGAGCGGCGCTGGGACGAGCTGGCGCCGTGGCCCGAGGCGCGCCGCGTGCTGGCCAGGCTGTCGGTGCCGCTGGCCGTGGCGACCAACTGCTCGATCCGTCTGGGCCGCCAGGCCGCGGATCGCGTTGGCGTGCCGTTCAAGACAGTGGCTACGGCCGAAAGCGTGGGCTTCTACAAGCCGCGGCCCGAGCCTTATCGGGCCGTGTTGGCGGCGCTGGGCACGGCGCCCGACCGGACCTTGTTCGTCGCCGGCTCGGCCGCCGACGTGCCGGGCGCCAAGGGCGTGGGCATGCCGGTCTATTGGCACAATCGCGTCGGGCTTCCGCCACGCGACGACACCCGGCCCGACTATCTCGAACCGACGCTCGACCGGCTGGCCGATCTGTTTCCTCCGGCCTAGAGGCCGGGCTATGGTGCTGCCGCAACGGGGAGAAAGCGCGTGGCGGAGGCCGGTCAATTCAAGCCCGAGGAGCACCGCTTCGGACCGACCCACTGGTTCGAGGACATGAAGGTCGGGCAGAAGTTCTACATCAACTCGCGCACCCAGACCGAAGCCCTGTTCGCCGCCTTTCAGCTCGCCAGCGGCGACAACCATCCGATCCACTACGACCGCGAATATTGCAAGGCGCGGGGCCATCGCGATCTGCTGGCGCATGGCCTGCAGGTGGCGATCCAGGGCGCGGCCGGCGCCGGCATCTTTCCCCATGTCATCGGCGATTCGCTGATCGGCTTCCTCGAACAGTCCTCGCGCTTCCTGAAGCCGGTCTATTGCGGCGACACGCTCTATCCGATGCTCGAGGTGAGCGAGCTCGAACCCGGCCGCACCACCGGGGTCGTCACCATGAAGCTCTCCATCCACAACCAGAAGGGCGAACTGGTCTGCGATGGAGAACACAAGTACCTTGTGAAGAAGCAGCCGCACTAGGAGAAGGGGAACGACCATGCTCGGTGTCATCGCCAAGCTCACCATCAAGCCGGGCACCAACGCCGATTTCGAGGCGACGATGAAGGCGCTGCAGGCCAAGGTCCGGGCCGACGAGCCGGGCAACAAGCTCTATGCGCTGCACAAGACCGCCGACGTTAACGTCTACGTCATGCTGGAGCGTTACGACGATCAGGCGGCGCTGGAGGCCCATCGGGCCGCGGCGCACTTCAAGGAAATCGGCCGCAAGCTCGGCGACTACCTCGCCGGACGACCGGACGTGCAGATCATGCAGGAGGTCTGACGCCGGCAACGGCGCATTGGAACATGGACGGTATCGTACATCGCCATACCAAGCCCGGCACGGCGCCCGGCACCCTTGCCGGGCGCGCGCCCGTGCCCGACGAGGCGCTCGACTTCACCCTGGTCGAGTACACGTCGGAAGACGTCCAGGTGCTGCACGGCGTGGAGGTCGACGAATGTCGCTTCCATCTCGGCACGCCCGGCCATACCTGGATCGACGTCGCCGGCCATCCCAGCTCGGACATGCTGCGCGACCTCGGCATGGCCTTCAATCTGCATCCGCTGGCGCTCGAGGACGTGTTCCACGCCCACCAGAGGAGCAAGCTCGACCTCTATGAGGGCCAGGGCTTCATCGTGCTCAACGATCCGAGCTACGAGGACGGCGAGCTTCATCCGCGCCAGGTCAGCATCTTCTTCGGCGAGAACTACGTGATCTCCTTCCACGATCACAAGCTCGATATTTTCAAGCCGGTGCGTGACCGGCTGGAGACCTCGGGCTCCCGGCTGCGCACTTTCGGCATCGACTATCTCGTCTATGCGCTGATCGACCTCGTGGTCGACCGCAAGTTCCCGCTGATCGAGGTGCTGTCGAGCCACCTCGAGGAGCTCGAGGACGAGGCGCTGGGCCATCCCACGGAGGACACGCTGAACCACATCCACCAGGCCCGGCGTGCGCTGGTGGCGTTCCACAGGATCGAATGGGCCGAGCGCGAGACCGTGCTGGCGATGATGCGGCCCGAGGTGCCCTACATCATGCCCGAGACGCGCACCTACCTGCGCGACTGCTTCGACCATGCCGTGGCCGTGCTCGACCTCGTCGAAAGCTACCGCGAAATGACGAATGGCTTGATGGAAGTCTACCTCATGCATGCCTCCAACCGCATGTCCGAGGTCATGAAGACGATGGCGGTCATTACCGTCTTCTTCATGCCGCTGAGCTTCCTGGCCGGCATCTACGGCATGAATTTCGAGCGCGAGGTCGGCAACATGCCCGAGCTCGGCTGGAAGTACGGCTACGCCTTCTTCTGGTTCCTGGTGGTGGTGGTCGTCGCCGGGCTGTGGATCTGGCTGAAGCGCAAGCGCTGGATCTGACGGCGCCGTGAGCAACTACCGTATCTTCGGCTCGGAGCTCTCGCCCTACTCGGTGAAGGTGCGTTCCTACTTTCGCTACAAGGGCCTGCCGCACGAGTGGATCCCGCGCTCGCCGGCCGTGCAAGCGGAGTTCCAGAAATACGCCAAGCTGCCGCTGGTGCCGCTGGTGGTGACGCAGGAAGGCGAGGGCCTGCAGGACTCCACGCCCATCATCGAGCGCTTCGAGGCGAGCCAGCCGGAGCCTTCGGTCGTGCCCGACGATCGGGCGCTCGCCTTCGTTTCGGCGCTGCTCGAGGAGTATGGCGACGAGTGGGGCAACAAGTGGATGTTCCACTATCGCTGGCGTTACCAGCCCGACGCCTGGTCGACGGCCGAGCGCATCGCCCAGCAGATGATGGGCGCCCAGGGCACGCTCGCGGTGGCCCAGGCGCGCGCCGCCGTCGCCGAGCGCATGATGGGCCGCCTGGGCTTCGTCGGCTCCAACGACCGGACCCAGCCCACGATCGAAGCCTCGTTCAAGCGCGCGCTGGCGCTCCTCGAGGCTCACCTGCAGACGCGGCCGTACATGTTGGGCGGCCGGCCGGCGATGGCCGATTTCGGCCTGTGGGGCCAGTTCTATGAAGCGGCCACCGATCCGACGCCTGGCGCGATCATGCGGGCGTCGTCGCCCAAGGTCATGGAATGGGTGCAGCGCATGGTCTCGCCCCGCTCGCAAGGCCCGTTCGAGACGTGGTCGGCGCTGGCGCCGACCCTGATGCCGCTTCTGAAGGACGAGGTCGCCGCACTATTCCTGCCGTGGACCGCCGCCAACGCGGCGGCCATCGAGCGGGGCGACAAGAGCTTCGAGATGGCCTTGGGTGGCGCGTCCTGGTCGCAGGAGCCGCAGAAGTACCACGCC
>Ga0210407_10001238_pt1 | contig 24644 bp, 17 predicted proteins | sample IncBWC27MmetaG_FD_150860 | JGI IMG/M metagenome (GOLD analysis project Ga0210407, IMG submission 150860) | Forest soil microbial communities from Barre Woods Harvard Forest LTER site, Petersham, Massachusetts, United States - Inc-BW-C-27-M | ecosystem: Environmental > Terrestrial > Soil >... | reverse complement strand
GCCCGCGGTGTTATGTGTGAAAACTGCCGTGGTCGCTTGAGTGTCACGATGCGCTTCCATCTGCCATCTGCTCTGCGTCGGTGGGCCGCCGACAATGAGGTCGTCGAGATGCGGCTACCGCTCGACATACGGATGACCGTTGGCGAGGCGTTCGTGATGCTGGGCCGCGACTATCCAGGAATCCGGCAGCGGGTGCTCGACGATCAGAACAATATCCGCGCCCACGTGAACGTATTCGTCAACGGCGAGAACGTGCGTTTTGCGCAAGGCGGCGCGACCCAGGTCACGAACGATTCCGAGGTGTGGATTTATCCCGCGCTCTCAGGTGGATGAGAGCCGCGGCTTTCTTCGCTTCACAACATGAGAAGCTTGCTGGAAGGAGTAAAAAAATGAGCGGAGCAAATAGTGCAGCCACAGAAATGGCAGAGCGGGTACTGGTTATCGAGCGTGTCTTTGACGCGCCGCGAACCCTGGTGTTCAAGGCCTGGACCGATCCCGATCACATGACCAAATGGTTCGGCCCGCGAGGGTTCAAGAGCACGGTACTCAAACACGATCTGCGGCCGGGCGGCGAGTATCGAATCCACATGCTGGGTCCCGACGGCGATCACTGGAACCAGGGCATCTATCGCGAGGTCCGCGAACCGGAGTTGCTGGTGATGGCCGGCGGCTGGGCCGATGGAGCCGGCAATTTCACCCGTCCGCAAACGACGATGACGCTGAGCTTCGAGGAGCTCGGTGGAAAAACCAAACTGACTTTACGCCAGGAGATCTTCGAATCAGTCACGGCGCGCGACATGCATCGCGGCGGATGGGGCAGCAGTCTCGATCGTTTGGCGGAATACCTTAAGGCTGCCTGAGTTCGAAGGGCGAACTCCGCGCATAGGAGGCCACGAACATGGAACATCGCAGCGATGTGTCGGATCTCGTGCGCAGGTGTTACGCCGCTTACGAAACAAAAGATCGAAAAGCGATCGAAGGATTGTTGAGCGACGACTTCACCTTCACCAGCCCGCTCGACGATCACATCGATCGAGCGACTTACTTCAAGCGTTGCTGGCCAAACAGCGAGAACATCCGCGCGTTCCAGATCGAGAAGCTCTTTGAAAAAGGTAACGAGGCCTTCGTCTGTTATGAAGGAACTCGAAACGACGGCGGGAAATGGCGCTGCACGGAGTTCTTCAGGATCGAAGGCGACAAAATCAGAGAAGTCGAGGTCTACTTCGCGTCGCTGGTGACGCCTGAAAATCTCGAGGCGGCTGCGGAAGCCCGGCCCCGCGAGAATGACCGTCCGCAAAAGATCACCCCATTCCTGTGGTTCGACGGCAAAGCGGAAGATGCCGCTAACTTTTATGTTTCCATTTTCAAAAATTCAAAGATTGTGAGCGTCTCTCGATACGGAGAAGCGGGGCCGGGCCCGAAGGGATCGGCGATGTCGGTCACGTTCCAACTGGATGGACAGAAATTCTTCGCACTTAACGGCGGCTCGCTATTCACCTTCACCCCGGCCGTATCGTTCTTCGTGAACTGCGAGACGCAGGATGAAGTAGATGAGCTGTGGGCGAAGCTCTCCGACGGCGGAGAGAAAAGCAGATGCGGCTGGCTGAAGGACAAATTCGGTCTGTCGTGGCAAATCATTCCTGCTGCTCTCGGTGAGATGCTGCAGGACAAGGATCCTGCGAAATCAACCAGAACCATGAAAGCGATGCTGCAAATGGACAAAATCGACATCGAAAAATTACGTCAGGCATACGGCCAAGGTTAATGTCGATTTTGGGATCGCTCGAACGTCTATATAGCGAGACCGTTGAAAATTCCCGCGGGTAGAGAATGACCATGCGTAGCAGCAAAAATCACTTGGGGATCGGATTCGAGGTATGGACCGCCCAGCAAACCTGGTTCTGGTTTGTCGCCGACCTCGAGCGCAACGGTATGATCGGCGCCGCCGCGACCGAGTCGGAAGCGGAGCACGAGGCCCGTCGATCCATCGAAGAGCTATCCGATTCGATTTGGGCAGCCGGCTGGGAGAATGCATTCCAGAATCTCGAGCGCTATCTTTCCGCCGTGTGCGGCGCTACCGCTTGAGTGCACGGCGCGAATGCCGCGCCCGGGAGAAAACCTCATGGCGGTCGCTCTGATCACTGGATCTAGTTCAGGAATCGGACAGTTGAGCGCGCTCGAGCTGGCGCGGCGAGGCCATCGAGTTTTCGCCTCGATGCGCAACCTCGAGAGCGCGCGTTACATCCTCGCGAAGGCAGACAAGGAGCATCTCTCCGTTGAGACAATCCGCCTCGATGTGACCGACGCCGATTCCGTCTCGGCCGCGATCGCGCATGTTACCGCGCGCGCCGGACGGCTCGACGTGCTTGTGAACAACGCCGGTTTCGGCTCCTTCGGCCCGGTCGAAGATTACGATGACGAAGACTTGAAGCACGTGTTCGAAACCAACTTCTTTGGCGCGCTGCGGGTTACTCGTGCTGCGCTGCCTGCGATGCGCGCGCAGCGCTCCGGCACGATCATCATGGTGAGTTCGATCTCCGGTTTGCGCACATTTCCGTTTCTGTCGGTATATTCGGCGAGTAAATTCGCGCTTGAAGCGGCGAGTAACGGTCTCAGATACGAGCTCGGACCGTTCGGCATCCGCGTCGTCCTGGTCGAGCCGGGCGACTTCAAGACTCGCGCCGGCGCCAACTTCCATTATCCGAGTCGCCTGAAGGATGGTTTTGCAAAAGGAACGAACGATCCGCTCTACGAGCGCCTTTGGAAGAATTACACGACCGGCAGAAATCTCGCGCTCGGCGATGCAACTGATGTCGCCAGAGTGATCGCCGATGCGTCCGAAGCGAAGAATCCGAAGGCGCGCTACCTCGTGGGCAGAGATGCCGAAGAATTAGCCTCGCTCAGTTCGGAGGATTTTGAGCGGCTGATTACCGAAAGGATGACTCTCCCAAACTAAACACTGGGAAGGACGCCATGGAAAATCCGAAGGACTACTACAAAAGCGAGGGATCTATGACGGCGCCGGGCGCGCATCGCGCACAGTTGAGCGCGCTGCCAAAGGACCTCGCCGAGCTATGCGAAGTCGTGCAAGGCGTGCTGATTCATCGCGACATGGCGCCGTTTTTGTACAGCCTCAACCTGTCCAAGGAGCAGCGCGACGACGGAAATATTCGTCCGATCGCGCAGATGCTGACGCGGATTCACGCGCTCGACGCGCGCCCACTCACTGCCGCGCGCGAGCCGGCCCGCCGCCTGCCCAGCGTCTGCCGTCATTTTTCGCTGCTGTTATCGAGCATGCTCCAGGAGCAGGGCATTCCGGCGCGTCCGCGATGCGGCTTCGGCGCATACTTCAACCAAGGAAAATTCGAAGACCACTGGGTAACCGAGTATTGGAACGATTCCGAGAAGCGCTGGATATTGGTGGACGCGCAGATCGACGCACTGCAGAAGAAACAATTCAAGCCGGACTTCAATACCCTCGACGTGCCGCGCGATCGATTCATCATCGCAGGCGACGCGTGGCAGATGTGCCGCGCCGGCCGCGCCGATCCCAAAAACTTCGGGCTATCGATGATTCCCGGCTTGCAAGGGATGTGGTTCATCGCGGGCAACGTAGTTCGCGACCTCGCGTCGCTGAACGGCATGGCGATGCTGCCGTGGGACGTGTGGGGATTGATGGAAATGAAAGACGACGCGCTGACCGACGAGAAAAAGGCGCTGCTCGATCGCGTCGCGCAACTCACGCTCGCAGGAGACGAAGCGTTTGCGCAGGTCCGAGAGATCTACGAATCCGACGAACGCCTTCGAGTACCTCCCGTTGTCTTCAACGTGGACCGCAACACCGCAGAACCGATAACCAACTCCTGAGAAACAAACTGGCGCGGAGCAGGGTTGCTCCGCGCCAGTCATTTTTAACCAGCTATATTGCCTCGATGGCTCAAGGAGCCGCGGAGACCATCGCCTTCACCGTGCAGAAATCCTTGTCGACGGCGCCCATGTTGAGATACCAGCATTCGCGCTCAGGCGTGTGCTGGCCGGGCAGATAGCACATCGTAGAGAAGTTGCCCTGCGTGTCGATCGCGGCCGCACCTATGACGAACTCCCGTTTGAACGGGTAGACCGCGACGCGCGCATCGGGCACCGGGCGGTCACGATAGGTCAGCCAGTAGATGTGCGTGCGCCACAGATGACCCTTCTGATCGTAGGTATCGATGTACGGCTCGAACCACACTTCGCCGTCCAGATAGATTTCGGTGGACTTGTCGAGCGCGCCGGAATTGTTCGCATCGCGCCGCGGAGTCGCCTCGACGATATACATGTGGCGCATCTCCCATGCCTCCGGGCATGCGGTCGCACCGCCGTCGTAGGGGCAGGTGACCTCGGGCGAATGCACAGCATGTACGCTCGCGAGCATCTGCTTGTCGCCGAGGAACCGGTAGTTATACTCCTCGGTCTTTGGATTGAAGCCGGAGTAATGATCGGGATCGTAGCTCTGCGCACCAGTGGCGCTGGAGAGAATCGATTCGTTCAGGCGGCGGACGCGGCGGCTGCCCGGGGTCCAGTCCCAGCTGTCGTCGCCACGATTAGGATCCGCGTAGCGATAGCGGATGAGTCCGGTTCCGCGAGCTTCCTGCGGCGCCAGCACGGGGTATAGCGCGAACAGCCACAGCCGGCCCGACTGCTTGAAGTCCGGATCGACCGGCATCGGCTCGACCTCGGTGCGTCCCACCAGGTTGTAGCCGGCGTAGTGACCGACCTCGATTTCATCGACGATGCGCTGTTCCTGCCCCGCGCGAACGTACTGGCTCTCGCAATCGAAGAAGCGCAGATCGTAGTCGTCGCTCTGGATCGGCCGGAACACGTTGTTCCAGACAATTTTTGTCCCGACGTATGGATCGTTTGGATCGATCAACGGGAACGGCTGGCCTGCGACGTATCCGACTATGCTGCGGTGATCGTTGGTCAGCCGAACCTGCGCCGAGTATTTTTCCGTCGCCTCTCTGTACGGGGGCGGCCAATCGACCCGTTCGGTGGGAACGACTTCCATCCGCATCCCATGAGTAACCGAGTAGAAAACGCCCGGTGAAACCAAATCCTTCACCTGCGCGGCGTTTTGCGGCGAGATAACGTCGCCTGGCTTTACGGTCGCATTGGCCGACGCCACGATGAGGAATAAACCGAGCGTCGATGTCCCCACGCAGAGCAATGTCTTCCAAAAAACTTGCTTGACCATCCTTAAGCCCTCCTCTCCCTCTTTAGAATCACTATATTGAGTCGCCCAATTGTTGCGAGTCAAGTAAGTGAATTTAATATCATCATGATGTTCTTATATCCTACATTCTGATGAGTCAAACGGTGAAAAATTGCCAATGCCGCGCACAGACGAGTTTAGTGCGAGGCGCTAAGTAGTTGAATTTATTACGGAAACTGAGAAATCACTCGTAGCGCAGTGCTTCGATCGGATGCAGCATCGACGCCTTGCGCGCCGGATAGTAGCCAAAAAAAACTCCCACTGCCGCCGAGAAAACGAAACCGCCGACGACCGCCACCGGCGAGACCAAGGTCGGCCATTCTGCCAGCGCCGAGATCAGCTTCGACACCAGGATGCCCAGCACAATCCCCGCAAACCCGCCCATCAGCGACAGGATCATCGCCTCGACCAGGAACTGGAGCATGATGTGGATTCGCCGCGCGCCGATCGCCATGCGGATTCCGATCTCGCGGGTGCGCTCGGTCACCGAGACGAGCATGATGTTCATAATTCCGATTCCGCCAACCAGCAACGAAATCGACGCCACCGCGAGCAGCAGCAGGGTCATCACCTGGGTGGCGTTCTCGGAGGCGGCCGCGATTTCGCTCAAATTGCGCACCGTGAAGTCGTCATCCTGTTTCGCCTGGATGTGATGGCGCTCGTGCAGAGTTTTCGTGACTTGCGCAACCGCGCTGTCCACCTGCTCGGAACTGCTCGCCTTGACGAACATCGTGTTGACGACGCCGGTGATTTTCGGCGCGCCACCGAACGGGCTGGTCGCTGCGGTGCTCGAGTTATAAACCGAATTCGTAGTCGGCACCGACGCGTACGGATTGGACGCGCTGGCCGTTGCCGCTGCCGCCGGCGAGGATGCCGACGGCGATCCCGAGACGCCCAGAACTTTACGCTCGGCGGTATTGAATGGAACGATCACCACGTCGTCCTGGTCCTGCCCATAACTCGACTGGCCTTTGATCGAGAGCACACCGATCACTCTCATCGGAAAATTCTTGACCCGAATAGTTGCGCCGACCGGATTCTGTCCTTCGCCGAACAGATTGTTCACCACCGTTTGTCCAAGCAGGCATACCGCGGCGCCCGCCTTCTCCTCCGAGTCGGTGAAGATGCGGCCGATCGACGGCGGCCATTCCCTGATCGCAAAGTAACTCGAGGTGGTGCCCTGGATATTCGTGCTCCAGTTATGATTTCCGGAGACCACCTGCGCGACCTGCCGATCCATATATGTGACCAGCGCGACCGCGCCGCCACTGCGCGCGAGCGCCTGCGCGTCGGAGACCGTCAGCGTGGAATTGCTGCCGAGTCCCGCGCGGACGCCGTTGGCAGTCGTCGCGCCCGGCACCACTATCAGCAAGTTGCTGCCGAGGCTGTTGATCTGCGCCTCGACCGAAGATTTCGCCCCGTCGCCCACTGCCACCATCGCGATCACCGCCGCCACCCCGATGAAAATACCCAGCATCGTCAGCGCCGCGCGCACCTTGTTGCGCTTGATCGCGCGCGTCGCCGCGATCACCGCCATGCGCGCAAACGTGCCCGCCTCGTCAAGCCCCGAGGCCGCTTTCCGCGCCACTTTCGCATCCACCGGCGCAGCTTTGTCGACGACTGCGCGATGCGCGCCGGCGCCGTCTTTTCGCGTGTCCGAGATGATCACGCCGTCGCGAAAAGTCACCACCCGGTCCGCATAGGTCGCCACGTCGGGATCGTGCGTCACCACCAGCACCGTGAGCGCCTGCTCGCGATTGAGCTTGGTGAGCACGTCCATTATCTCGGCCGAGTTGGTCGAGTCGAGATTGCCGGTCGGCTCGTCGGCGAGCAGGATCGACGGGCGATTGACCAGCGCGCGCGCGATCGCGACGCGCTGCTGCTGCCCGCCCGAGAGTTGATTCGGATGGCTCTGGTCGCGGCCGCTCAGCCCGACCAGGTTCAGCAAGTCGCCGGCGCGATGCTCCCCGTCGGCAGTCCAGGCCGAATAAAACAGCGGCAGCTCGACATTCTCGAGCGCCGAGGTTCGCGACAGCAGGTTGAAGTTCTGAAAAACGAACCCGATTCGCCGGCTGCGGATCGTGGCCAGTTGCGACTCGTCAAGCTTCGAGACATCCTCGCCCTCGAGAAAATAATTCCCGCTGGTCGGAAGATCGAGGCATCCGAGCATGTTCATCAGCGTGGATTTGCCCGAGCCCGACGCACCCATCACCGCCACGAACTCACCGCGCTCGATCTTCAGATCGACGCCGCGCAACGCGTGCACCTCGACCTCGCCAAGCGTGTAGGTCTTGGTCAAGCCGACCAGTTCGATGACGGTGTTCATCGCGAGCCCTAGTGCGGTAGATGAGGCATCCCGCCACCGCCTCCGCCGCCGTAGCCGCCAACGTGCGACGACGACGACGGCGCCGCACTATGCGCCGTCGCGTTGCGAATCTCGTCCGTCACCACGCGCTCGCCCGGTTGCACATCGCCCTCCGCGACTTCGACCCAGGTCCCGTCGCTGAGTCCGGTCGTGATCGTCACGGGCGAGACTTCGCGCCCCTTCTGGATCCACACCCGCGTCTGGCGTCCGGGCGCTCCGTCGATCGCGGCGGAATCCGCCGGAGGTTGTCCCGGCGGCGAGAACCGCAGCGCGTCGATCGGCACCCGCACCACCTTGTCCCGCGACGCCGTGACCACGTTCACGTTCGCCGTCATCCCCGGCTTCAGCAGCAGCTCGGGATTTTCCACACTCACCACCACGTCGTAGGTCACCACGTTCTGAACCGTGATCGGCGCCTGCCGAACCTGGCTGACCACGCCTTCGAAATCGCGATCGGGAAACGCGTCGACCCGAAAAGTCGCCTTCTGCCCCGTCCGCACATAGCCGATATCCGACTCGCTGACGTTCGAGTCCACCTGCATCTTGGTAAGGTCCTGCGCGATCAGAAACAGCGTCGGGGTCTGAAAGCTCGCCGCCACCGTCTGCCCCACGTCGACGTTGCGCGAGACCACCGTGCCATCAACCGGCGACACGATATTGGTGTAGTTCAGGTTGATCTCGGCCGCCGCCACGTTGGCCGTCTGCTGCTGGATATTCGCGCGATCGAGATTGACCTGCGCGACATCCATCTGCCACGCGCTGTACGCGGAATCCACGACATCCTTCGAAACCGCGTCGGCCTTGAAGAGCGCCAGGTTTCGCTCGTAGGTAACTTTCTTGTAGTTCAGGTCGGCCGTGTCCTTGCCGAGCTGCGCTTTCGAGTTCGCCAGCGTGGCATGCGCAATATCGACGGTCGTCTGGTACGGACGCGGGTCAATTTTGGCAATCGCCTGGCCCTTCTTCACCGGTGCATTGTAGTCGGCATAAATTGCGGTGATCGGTCCCGAAACGTAAGTCCCAACCTGCACCGTGATGACCGGATTCACCGTTCCAGTCGCCGTAACCGAGCGGACGATCGGCCCTTCCGTAACCTTGGCGGTGACGATTCGCGGTGCGGTCGAGCTTCCGCTCATGAAGTAGTAGCCGGTCAAAACAATCAGCCCGGCAATCGCGAGCATCCAGGCGCTATTCTTCAAGCTGGGGAAGTTCATCGGCGGCGCTTCAATTATCATCTCGTCGTTCATAGGTTTCCAGTGACTGTCACCTGTTAGACGGATTTGCGGAGCACAAGTTTCGCCGAACCCCCCTCAGAGGTTAGGTTGAGGGTATTCAGCCGACCCAGCTAGTTTAGTCACTATGGATGATCAGCCGCCGCTTACCGGCATCAAAGTTGTCGATCTCACACGCTACCTCGCCGGCCCGTTCTGCACCCAGATCCTCGGCGATTACGGCGCGGAAATATTCAAGATCGAAGCGGTCGAGAATCCGCGCGGCGAGCTCGGCGACAGCACCGGCCGCGACAATTATTTTTTCCTGAGCGCAAATCGATCCAAAAAAAGTCTCCGCGTCGCATTCAAAAAACCCGAGGGCCGCGAAGTCCTTACGCGCCTCATCGACGGCGCCGACGTCGTCGTCGACAACTTCCGACCGGGCGTGATGAAAGCGCTCGGGCTCGACTACGAGCAACTCGCGGCGCGCAACCCGCGCGTCATTACATGCAGCATCTCCGGCTTCGGCTCGACCGGTCCGCTGCGCGACTTTCCCGGCTTCGATCAAATCGCACAGGGGATGTCGGGCCTGATGAGCGTGACCGGAACCGCGGAGAGCGGACCGACGCGGGTCGGAATCGCGATCTGCGATCTGCTCGGCGGAATTTTCTCGGCGCAGGGAATTTTGCTGGCCCTCGAAGCGCGGCATCGCTCCGGCCTCGGCCAGCGCGTCGAGACCTCGCTGCTCGAATCGATCGTCAGCATCCTGACCTGGTCAGCGGGAATTTACTTCGAGACCGGCAAGACCCCGGGGCCCGCGGGCAACCATCATCCGCTCTCGTCGCCGCACGGAGTCTTCAGGGCGTCGGACCGCCCGTTCAATATCGCATGCGGTAACGAAGCGATGTGGAAAAAATTCGTCGTCGCGATCGAACGGCCGGAACTGGCCGACGACGAGCGATTCAAGGGAACCGGCCGGCGAATAAAAAATCGCGCCGCTCTCAGCGAGGAAATCAACCGCGCGCTCGCGCCGCATCCCGCGGAGCACTGGATCGCGCTGCTCAACCGCGAAGGAATCCCGACCGGCCCAATTCTCACCATCGAAGAAATGTTCAAGCATCCGCAAACCGCAGCGCGCGAGATGCTCCTGAAACTCGCCCATCCCGAACTCGGCGAGTACCTGACCACCGGCCTGGCCGCAAAACTCGAATCAACCCCCGGCAAAATCACCCGCCCCCCACTGGTAGGCGAGCACACCAACGAAGTCCTATCCGCCCACGGCTATTCAGCAGACGATCTAACCCGCCTCCGCGCCTCCGGCGTGATCGCCTAAATGCCTTACCTCTCCCTTCGGGAGAGGTCGTTGCGCCTACAGGCGCGACGGGTGAGGGCGATCGCATCGAGCTGAATGCGTGCGCCCTCACCCGTCGCTCGCGGACTCGCGTCGACCTCTCCCGAGGGGAGAGGTAAGAAACTGGTCCTCGACTCTTGCGCCCAGTTTCCTTTCTCGATCGTGGACTTGCCCCGGTTTGCCGATATTCAACGAAGTGCCCGCCCCCAATGTATCTACGCCTCTCCCTTCGGGAGAGGCCGACGCTGCGTCGGGTGAGGGCGCACGCTTTCAGCTCGATACCGGCGCCCTCACCCGCCGCTCGCGGACTCGCGTCGACCTCTCCCGAGGGGAGAGGTAAGAACCTTCCGCCGACTTCACTATTTCATCGCACCTCAACGCGCCCGCCCTCCAGCCGCCACTCGATCGATGTGCACTTCCGCGCGAGCGCGTCGTCATGCGTCACGATCACCATCGCGCCGAGATATTCAATGAGCGCTTCTTCGAGCCGTTCGATAGCCGGCATGTCGAGATGATTGGTCGGCTCATCGAGGACCATCGCCCACACCTGGCGGCCGAGCCCGTAAGCCATCGCGAGCTTGCGCGCCTCCCCGGGCGATGGCGCCGCGGACTCAAGCAGGCGATCCGGGTCGACGCCAAGCGCCGCGATGAGACTGAGCACGCGGCCGCGCTCGCAACTCGGCAACTCGCGAACCGAGTGGAGCAGCGCGGCGCCGTCGCGCGCAGTGAGCTCCTGAGGCAGATACAGAATTCGCGAAGTTGCGACATGAGCGCCGCGCATCATCGCGGCAAGTAACGTGCTCTTCCCGATTCCGTTGGGGCCGGCGACGCGAATTTTCGCATCGCGAAGCACCGCGAGATGCACGTCTTCGAGGATCGGCACGCCGCCCGCCGATATCGCCGCTTCGTCGAGCGTGAAGATCTTCGCGGCCGGTGCAGGAACGTAGTCGACGAACACCGAACGTCCCTTGTCCTTGCGGAATTTGTAATCGCCGAGCTTGACCGCGACACGGTCGACGCTCGCGCGCAGAATTCCCGCATCGCGCGACAGTCTCCGCGAGGCCATCTCCGCCTTGCCCTTCGCCAACATGCTGGTCGCATCGTGATCGCCGCGGAATTTCATCCGCTTGCGAGTGCCCGCATTTGCCTCCGACTCTGCCGACATCGCGAGCCGTCGCTTGTCGGCGAGTCTGCGCACGAGAGTTTCCCGCTGATGCTTGAGATGCTCGTACTTTGCGTGATGCTCCCGCTCCTCGGCTTCCCACGCGCGCTTCGCATCGCTGTAGCCGCCGCGCCATATCCGCGCACCGCCATCGTGCACCCGCACCGTGTAGCCGGTGATTCGATCAAGCAACGCGCGATCGTGAGAGACGACGATTCCGACTCCGCGAAAACGCTCGAGCCCGACGACCAGCAACTCCCGCGCCTCAACGTCAAGATGATCGGTCGGCTCGTCGAGCATCAGAATTGAAGGCTCGGCCGCGAGCGCGGCGCCGACTTGCCATCGCTTGCGCTCGCCGGGCGAGAGCGTGGTCCATCGCGAGAGCATCGCGGGATCGAGACGCAGCTCGCCGTGGATTCGTCGCGCGATTCCGTCGAGCGCTTGTGCAAACGACGCAATCTCCGGCGTCATCGTCTCGACGGTTTGCGCACAGACTTGAATCGCCGCCGATGGCGGATCGAGATACACGTGCCCCGAAGCCGGTTCGAGATCGCCGGAGATGAGGCGCAGCAACGTAGTCTTGCCGTTGCCGTTCGCGCCGACCACGCCAGTCCATCCGGGCGCGAGTGTGAGCGTCACGTCGGAAAGAATCGAAACCGAATCGGCATATGAAAAAGAGAGACCTGATAGTCGCACGAACATAGTAACTACTCCCAAAAGATGCGCGCGCAGCCAATCGCCGCGCGAACAGTTGTCCGAAGACACGAACTATGGAGTTAGTTACTTCCGCACACTCTTGGTCTCTCTCTTTTTGCCTCGCCCGTTATTTCACGGGAGAGGTTAGGTGAGGGTTCTGGTTGCTGTCTCGACTCAAACTATCCGCGCGACGAAGACGGGTCAATCCGCCGCGCTTTAGAGGCCCTTCAAAAACTCGATCAGCAGATTGTTGATCTCGTTCGGCCGCTCCTGCTGAATCCAATGGCCGGCGCCGGGGATGATTACCTTCTTTTTCAGATTCGGCGTGAACGCACCCGCGAGATCGTAACCGCCGGGAATCATCTTGCCGACTACGTCATGCTCACCGGCGGCGAAAAGCGCGGGCTGGCGCAACATTGCGCCCTCTAGAAAGGGCGTCAGCTCCCAGTTGCGATCGATGTTGCGATACCAGTTGATGCCGCCGCGAAATCCCGCGCGCTTGAACTCGCCCGCGAAGAAATCAAGGTCGGCTTCGCTGAGCCAAGGCGGCAGCTTATCCGGCACCATGCCGGTTTCGATAAACTTTTTCGTCTTCGGGAACAGGAAAGAAAACTCCCCGGTCCGCGGCACATCGCCCGACGCCGAGTACAACACCATCGCCATCGAGCGGCGCGGATCGGCGTCAAGTTCCTTCTCGACTCTGCCCGGCTCCTGGAAATACAGCATGTAGAAGTGCTGATCGCCGGCGAGCAACTTGAGCCCATCGGTCGGACGGAACGGGCCGCGCGGAGAATAGGGAACGCTCAGCAGCGCGATCGCGCGAAAAATATCGGGACGCAACAGCGCCGAGTTATAAGCCACCGGCGCGCCCCAATCGTGGCCGACGATCACCGCGGAATCGACGCCGAGACTGTTGACCAACCCCACGATATCGCCGACCAGGTTCAGGACATGGTACGACTCGATCGGATTCGGCGCGTCAGTCTGTCCGTAGCCGCGTTGATCGGGCGCCACGACGCGAAATCCCGCCGCCGCGAGCGCTGGAATCTGATGCCGGTACGAATACCACGACTCCGGCCATCCGTGGCACAGCACCGCCAGCGGCCCAGTTCCCTGCTCCACGTAATGCATCTTGATCCCGTTGGTGGTAACAAATTTGTGCTGCAGTTCAGACATCTTCCTAATCTCTCCTGGAACCGGATCGATCTATTGCTTCGGCGTGGCGCTATTTTTCGTAGCGGCTTTTCTTCGACTTGATCGCCTTCATAACGCTGTCGTGCATTTGCCCCGTGATGACGTCTTAGAGATGTAAGCGCTGGTCGACGCGCGAATATTGCAGATGTAATCGCCATCCCGAGGTCTTGTCTATGTCGGCTCTGTAGATAGCCTCTTTGATCCCGGCGATCCTGTGCAGTCGAGTCCTGGGAAAATTCCGCGTGGCGTGAGCCTGGTTGTTTTCCAACTCCGCAATCGATTCCAGAAGTTGGAGCCGATGCCGAGTGTCGGGAAGGACATTCTGACATTCCATCAGAATGCCAAAGTCGTCAACCAGGCCTTTTGGCTGAGCCATTCGAAGTTATTCGATGAGTTCGATTCCGCTTGAGCGATGAAAATCCGACGCCGCTTTCAGGAAGTCACCGTTGCGAAGGTCGTGGTTGAAAATTCGCAGCAAGCTGAGCTTGAGCGTCTCGAACAGCGGATCTTCATCGTATGCGAACAACACCTGAAACCCGGGACTGACACGCAGCAACCAAACGGTGGAGGTTAAATTTCCCGGCAAATGCGGTTTCGATGGCCGATATGCGTGAGTGAAAAAAGCCCGCCGATCGTTCTTGAACGTATCAATCAGATGGTTCAATCTTCGCGTAAAATTCGTCCGCTCGGATCGCGGCAACTTCTCGAGATCTCGTTTGTACTCCGCGCTGTTTACGACTTCGAATTTCACTTCTTTGTTTCTCGGCTTCGAGTTCGTTCAATTCGAAACTTCAGTATAGCAGACTCCCATACCGACGCTCAGGAGTGCTTGAGCTTTTTGATTTCTTCGGCCATCTCGGGGACAGCTTTGAACAGGTCGGCTACGAGTCCGTAGTCGGCGACGGCGAAAATCGGCGCCTCCTCGTCTTTGTTGATCGCGCAGATCACCTTCGAGTCTTTCATGCCGGCCAGATGCTGAATTGCGCCGGAAATTCCGACCGCTATATAGAGTTCCGGCGCGACTACTTTGCCGGTCTGTCCGACTTGCAAATCGTTGGGCACGAAGCCCGCATCGACGGCCGCGCGCGACGCGCCCATCGCAGCGCCCATTTCATCGACCAGCGGCTCGAGCACCGTCTTGAAGTTCTCGCCGGATTTCAGTCCGCGTCCGCCGGAGACGATTATTCGCGCCTCGGTGAGTTGCGGGCGATCGCTTTTGGTCGCGTTGAACGATACGAATTCCATCTTGAGCGCGCCCGCGTCGATCTCCGCGCTCTGCTTCTCCACTGGAGCGGCGCTGTCGCCGGGCTTGGCGGCATCGAATGCGGTCCCGCGAACGGTGAGCACTTTGATCGGGCCATCGAGTTCCACGGTCGCCATCGCGTTGCCGGCATACATCGGGCGCACGAAGGTATGGTCGTCGTTGATCGAGGTGATCTCCGAGGCCATCGGAGCGCCCAGGCGCGCGGCCAGCCGCGGAAAGAGATCCTTGCCCATCGCGGTAGCGGTCGCGATTACGAATTCCGCGCTTTCCTTTCTCGCAAGCGCGGCGAGGGCCTGCGCGTGCGCGTCGGCAAGATAATTCTTGAGTGCTGGATGCGCCAGCGCGATCACTTTGGCGACGCCGTACTTTGCGATCTCTGCTGCGGCACTTTCAGGCGCGTCGCCGGTCACGACCGCAATTGCGCTTGCGCCGCGCTTCTTGGCGAGGTCGAGCCCCGCGTGGATCGCGGTCAGCGTAGTTTTGGGGAAATGTCCCCCCTGATGCTCCGCGAATATCAGAACGTTACCCATTAGATCACCTTCGCTTCCGTATGCAGCACCGCGACGAGTTCCTGGACCGACGCGACCTTGCGGCCAGCCTGACGCTTTGGCGGAGCGGCGAGAGTTTTAATTTTCAGCTTTGGCGCGAGATCGATTCCGAGGCTGTCGGCTGCGACTTCCTTCAGCTCTTTCTTGCGCGCCTTCATGATTCCCGGCAGCGACGCGTAGCGCGGCTCGTTAAGACGCAGGTCGGTGGTGATCACGCCGGGCAGCTTGAATGCGATGGTCTCGAGGCCGCCGTCGATTTCGCGGGTGACAGAGGTTTTGTCGGCGGCGATTTCCACCTTCGACGCGAACGTCGCCTGCGGCCATCCGAGCATCTCGGCGAGCATCTGCCCGACCTGGTTGGAGTCGTCGTCGATCGCTTGCTTGCCCAGGATAATCAGTTCGGGCTTTTCGTCGCCGGCAATTTTCGCCAGGATGCGCGCTATCGCGAGCGAGTCGAGCGCCGCGTCGGTCTTGACCAGGATTGCGCGGTCGGCACCCATCGCGAGGCCCGTGCGCAGTTGCTCCTGCCAGGTGGACTGGCCGATCGTCACGAGCACGACCTCGCCGGTCTGCTTTTCCTTGATCCGCAACGCCTCTTCGATCGCGATTTCGCAAAACGGGTTGATCACCCATTTCACATTGTCGGTGGCGATACCGCTGCCGTCGGGCATCACGCGAATAGTAGTCGCCGGGTCGGGGACGCGTTTGATTGGTACTAGAATCTTCAAGGCCTAAACTCCGAATTGGTTCATTATGTCGATGGAAAACAGCTTGACTGCTCGGGAAAATCGGGCCGACAAACGCAAAATTACTAACAATGGCCCCTCGCGCAGTCAAACCTTACTAATGAAGATGCCCCCGCGCAAAGCCTTCTTTTAAGCTGACGTACGATTCGCGCGCGTTGCGCGTTTTTAAGTTGACGTGCGATTCGCGCGCGTTGCGCGCTCGGCCAGATCGTGGGGGCGGGGTCCCGATCGGCTCGGATCTCGTAACTTCGCCGGCAGTTGCCATCTTGGGGGGTTCCCCCACGTGATGAAAAAGCTGCAAGTCGTTGTGCGCCAGTGGTTTGGTTGCTGAAGCGCAAAAACCTAACCCCTAACCCCTTCCCATGTGGGAAGGGGAACAATCGCGTGAGGAGGTTCTTTTGATGGTTCATCCGGTTCACGATCGTAAGAATGCCACTAGCGCTGAATTTGCGTAAGGCTGAACAGTTCAGCCCTGAACTTTCGTGGCGATCCGGAGAATCAGTTGCGCTTATAGTCATTGGGGGAGAGGGGGTTGGAGGGGGTGAGGGGAGGAATCGGATGTGAAATCCACATTCGTAAGGAGATTCGGACCGCTGCGCGTCAGTTTACTTTCGAGCCGGCAGGTGATCGTTGTTTGCCAGTTCGGGATCCGCCGATGCGCCTAAGCGAGTACATCCGCATCGTGCCGTAATGCTTGGCGGCGGGAACCTGGCCGACGTATTCGCAGACGAATTGGCTGAGTCCGCTGGCCGCCAAGACCGCGGCGAAAGCCTCGGTCACGTAGACCGCGCCCTCCGGAGTGACCGGTTCGATACGGGCCGCGCGGCTGACGTGCGCGCCGATGAAGTTGGGGCGCTTGAGCACCGGATCGCGCAAATGAAAGACCGGCCCCAAGTGACCACCCAACCTCAGCGCCATGTATTCCGGCAATCCGTGCTTGGTCGGCACGAAGGTCGCCATTTCATCCTGCAACTCAGTGGCGCACTTCGCCGCTGTCTCGACGTCCTTCGTCACCACGTACAATCCGTCGCCCCAGGTATTGCGAAATAGGATCCCGCGCCCGTGACGGTCGAGCACGCGGGCGAAGCGGCCGAGCATCTCGCGGGCGAAGATCGGGAGTTGCGCTTCGCGCAGCGTGCTGAATCCTTTCACGTCTCCGAACAGCATCGCGCGTATCGCGCGGCCGCCCTTCGCGCGTGCTTTCTTCTTGACGGGCCGGCGCGGCAATCGCTTTCTGACTGGTGATTGCGCGATATCGTCGCGGGGATCGATGACGTCGCCGGGAAGTCCACGCGCGCGCCAGAAGGAAACGTCGGCTGCCGCGCCCGCAGTAGGCTCGGCACCGCCTGCCGCGCCGCCATCCCAGACCGCGACCTGCCGCAGTGAGGCGTCGAGAAATCGCGACCTGAGCATCGCGAGCCCCATTGCAATTCTGCTCGCATAACCGAACAGGCTGTCGTCGCCCAGGTATTCATCGGTCGTGGCGTAGGTGATGTTCTTGGCCGAACGCACGCATTCATCGAAGCGCGCGAGCCATCGCTTACCGCCCGGCGCCACCGAAACTCGCTTGAACTCCTCGATATCAAACGGCATCGCGACGTTCAGTTCGGCGCCGCGGCTGAGCAGCTCCTCGGCGAAAATGATGTCCGCGCCGGCGGCGAGCGATCCGTATCCAAATCCAACACGGTTTTTATCCAGTATCGTGGCGATCCGATTGCGTACGGTTGCCTCTGCAGATTCGGGAAAACGGGGGCCAGTCATATGGCCTGAGTAATGAATCACGTTTGGTGGAGTGAGCGGTTCCAGAATCGACTGCGAGATCCCGCGCGCGTCGCAGACCAGGCGCAGTTGATGACGGGTCGACGCGATCGCAGAGAAATCGCGCCCGGTAGCAATCGAGGCGGCCCGCAACGCGGTCCGGGCAGTATCGAGATCGCCGATGATCAGGGCGGCTTCGGCCTCGGTGGCGAGGGCGTAATAATCCTCGCGGTTGTCGGCAAGGCTCTTTAATACTTCACGAGCGAGCGATTCGGCTTTGGGCAAATCACCGCATAGAAGCGTGAGGGTGGCCGCGTTGATTCCGGGATAGTATCCGCCGGCGCGCCGGAAGATCGCTTGGTAGCGGGCCGCGGCGATCGCGAGCAGGCGGTTCCGCTCGCGGCCAATTTCATGCAGCGCCTCGTCCTTTGCGATTCGCGCATCGAGCGCGGCGACATCGGTGAGGAAAGTATCGGCGGGCTGATCGGTGATCAAATCTCCGAGCTTGAACCGATCGTAACGGATGCGCGCCTGGCGGGTCGCGCCGGCTCTCGCGAGAGCGAGCACCGCGCTCCATCGGAGCACGGTGTCATCTGGAAACTGTTCGAGCGCGCGCTCCGCCAGATCAAACGCCTCGAGCAGTTCGCTGCGGCCGATCGCGTCGCGAATTTCGTCGCGCCACTGCGCGATCGGTTTCCCAGTGGAAGCCGCCGCGTTAGTCTCAGTAATCGCCACTGTAGCGCCCGCGCATCCCCCGACTGAAAGTCGTTCATCTGTCTAGCAGACGTCAGCCGTCCTGAACATCGACGATTTAGATCTCCCACTGAGCTGAGTCAGCTTTTGTGCCGGCCGCCGGGCAGATGCCGATCAGTTTGCGAAATTCAACTTTTTGAGCAAAGCGATGAAGCGAGGGTCTTTTCTCAGCGGGTCCCAAATCCGGTCCATCTTGAGGAAGGTCAATAACTGCGAGTTCTGCTCATACGATTTCTCAAGAGCAGCCATCGCGCGGTCATGATCGCCCACGCCGAGATAAACGAGCGCCAGATTGTATGCCGGCACATATCCGCGCAGCGCGCGCTTGTTCAGTTCGTTGATTTGCGCCATCGCGTTTACGCGGTCGCCGGACGCGCCATAGGCGTAGCCCAGATAGCCGAAAACATAGGCTGGCGATCCCAGCGCCACAGCTTTTTTCCATTCGACGACCGCATCCGATGACCTGCCCGCCTGTATGTAGGCCCATCCTACAGTCCAAGGACCAAAAAAGGAGGTCGCGTCCAGGCTCTCGATCTTGCGCCCTTGATCCGCGGCCGCATCGTATTTTCCCTGCCACGCAAGCGACCACGCCATATCCTGTAAAGCCGTAAGCGACAGCGGATCCAGTTCGGCGGCGCGTTGGCTTTCGGCCAATGCTTCATCGAGCCGCCCCGAGCTCGCCAGCAGCTGGGAGAACATGTCGTGCGCGAATGAGTAGTTTGGATTGAGCGCGATCGCGCGTCTGAACTCGGCTTCCGCCGCCTTCCAGTCGTACCTCCAATTGAAGAAGCAGACCGCGAGCGAGGTATGACTCTCTGCCGAGTTGTCGTCCAATTGAACCGCTCGCCTTGCGGCCGCTTCGCCTTTGACCGCCGCCTCGGCGGAGGTAAAGACACCCTCGTTGGCGCCGGCCCAATTATAGGCGTCGGACAACCCCGCGTAGGCCGAGGCAAAGTTGGGGTCGAGTCTAATAGCTTCGTTGAATTCATCGATCGCTTTGAGCAGGCTCGCGTCCGTTACCCGACTGAAGAAGTAGCGGCCCTTGAGGTACGCGTCATGCGCGGCGGGGTTCACAACCCGGGCGGTTGTCAAGCGCGAGTGCTCGGCTGGCGTCAGCTCGACCTTCACTTCTTTGGCGATTTCCGAGGCCAGCTCGTCCTGCATTGCCAGCACGTCTTTGGAATCGCGCTCATAGCTCTTGGCCCACAGATGCTTGTCGGCGGGCGCATCGATAAGCTGCGCGGTGACTCGAACCTTGTCGCCGAGCCGCATGACCGATCCCTCCACCACCGCATCGACGTTGAGCAGTTTGCCGATCTCGGGCGTCGGCGGCTTGTTGGCACCTTTGAATCGCATCACGGATCCGCGCGACACCACCCGCAACCCGCTGATCGTCGCCAAGGCAGTGGTCAGCTCGTCGGTCATCCCATCACTGAAATATTCCTGGTTCGGATCTCCGGAGAAATTGTCGAGCGGGAGCACCGCGATTGAGTTGATGGTGTGCTTCGCGGCGCTCGGAGCAGGAGCCGGGGCCCGCGCAGTCGATCTCGATCGCACAATACCGAGCCACGTGATCCCCGCCACCACCAGCAGCACCAGCGCTCCGATACCGGCGCGCTGAAAATTGCGCCTGGCCGCGCGATTGCGTTGCTCACCATCGGTTCGATTCTGCGCGACCTGAGCAACATGCAACGTCTCCGCCAGGTAGGAACACAGTTCGTCGGCCTTTGCTTCGAAATCGCCAAACAGATCTATGAACTGCGAACTCGTCATCTGATAGGCAAATGGGCCGCTCGGCACAACGTCGCTTATGCGCGCCGGGATGATGCTCTTCTTGAATTTGCCGGCCAGCGCCAGTTCTTTGGGGATTTCCGTCGATTCGCTGGCCGCCTGCGAAAACAACAATAGAAATACCCCACTGCCTTCGATCGCATGCACGATCGCGCCCTGATAGTCCTCTCCGGGTCGAATATTGCGCGAGGAAATCCAGCACGGAATTCCGCGCTTTTCGATAAGGGCGACGAGCCGGTTAGCGGTTTCCTGATCGGCCGAGGCGTAACTTATGAAGACGTAGTCGGCCATTGGGGCTGCGCGACGCACTCCGAGTAACGCGTATGATCAAAAAACTCAACCTGTCCCTGTTCAAACCTAACCCCGGACATATTGATGATGCAGCCCGCCGGGGATCGGTATCGTTGCGATGCGGGCGAGCGACGCGGCGCGCTTCGCGCAAAACTTGCGTCCCTCGCGGTTGTCAGCTCCGCACTTTGCGCAATTCATCGCTACGACCCCAGTTCCGCGAGCAGGGACTTGGCGTCGATCAAATCGGCGGTGGCGAAGCCTTCGGTGAACCAGTTGTAGATTTTGGTGAGGATTGCGCGGGCTTCGTCATTGCGATTTGTATCGCGCAGCAGGCGGGCGAGGCTCGTCGTTGCGCGTAGTTCGAAGAGCTTGGCGCTTTGATTGCGGGCGACTTCGATTGCTTGTCGCAGGCACTGCTCGCCCTCGGCGGCGTGGGAGCCGCCCTGCTTCAACAACATCTCGCCCTTAACCCGGAAGATTTCAACTTCTTCCATGCGCTGTTCCAAGCGCACGCGTTCGAACATTTTTTCGATAACCGCGGCGCACTCCTCGGTTCGCCCAAATCGCAAGTACTCATCGGCCAGCGGTAATAGGAGCCAGGTGGGAGAGATGGATTCGGTGGACTCGGCAAACTCGATGGCGCGGCGCATCTCCTCAAGCGCGCTCTCGTCATTGCCCTGGCAACTGCGCGCCCATCCGTTGATCGCGGTGGACACCGCAGTCGCGAAGGCCAGACCCTGCTCGGTCGCCTCGTCAATTGCTCTTTGCGAAAGTTCAAGCGCCGCGGACGGTGATCGACGCCGGTGCGCAGCCATACCAGCGATGTGGTAAGAGACGTAGGTCGCGTATCCCTTGGAGAGTCCTCTGACCCACGCGAGAGTCTTCGCTTGTCGATTGGCCGCCTGGTCGGGGAAGCCCATAACCACCAAAGCGACTTCGAATAGAGAAAGAGATATCGCCTGGACGTCGAGATTCCTGCCGGTCAGCCGATGACCGGCTTCGCCTTTCGCGGACATTGCATCCAACTGCTCGAAATAAGCGCGCGCCGCGACGTAATCTCCCATCCAAATCGCCACCTCTCCCAATGCGGCGATGGTCACCACCAGCTTGACGGGGTCGTCGGAGCGTTTTGCGAGGGTGAGTTGCTCCTCGGCGAGAGCTCGCGCCCTTTTCATTTCGGATCTGAACACGCATGCCCACCGCCACCCGTCGAGCACATAGAACAGTCTCTGATCGTCACCGAGTTGCGCGCACAAATCGCGAGCCCGGCTGTATGCCGCGATCGCGGCCGGCGCCCCGATGCTCACGGTGAGCTGATTCGCCTGGCCGCTCAGGATTTGTAGCCGTAGTTCGAGCCGGTTGCGCTCGGCATCTTCCGGGAGGGCGGCAATCAGCTTCAATCCGGCTTCGACGGAAACGGCGACGGCCGAGTACGCGGAACGTTCGAGCATCTGTTCAGCGGCGCGGGTCAAATATTCGGCAGCCTTGGCCGCGTTGGCGCTGCGGCCGAAGTGAAACGCCAAAGTCGCCAGGTAGTCTTCCGCTTGATCTTTGAACAGCGTCTCGATCGCGGAGCCGGTGCGCTCATGGAGTTGCTTGCGCCGCTCCATCAGCACCGAGTTGTACGAAACCTCCTGGGTCAGCGCGTGTTTGAATGTGTACTCGGTGTCGCCGACCGCGGGCTGCTCGTAAATGAACTCGGCAAGCTGGAGGCCGTTGAGCATCCGATTGAGATCGTCGTCGGGCTTCTTGACCACCTCGCGCGCGAGCGAAAACGGAAACTCTTTTCCGATCACCGCCAGGGTTTGCAGCAGGTCCTTCTCATCGGCGGGCAGCCGATCGATGCGCGCGGCAAGGATTCCCTGCACGGTGGGTGGAATCTTCAGCTCGGCGAGCGGACGGGTTAGCCTGACGGTGGAACCTTCACGGACTAGCGCGCCCTCGTCGAGCAGCACCTGCGCGGTCTCTTCCATGAAGAACGGATTGCCTTCGGTCTTTTCGATAATCACGCGCTTGAGCGCCGCGAGCTCCGCGCCGTCGCCGAGCAGCGCGGTGAGCATCTCGTCTGCGCTCTCCTTGCCGAGCGGATCGAGACGGAGTTGCGTGTAGTAAGTCTTGCTGTTCCACTGATGGGAATATTCGGGACGATAGTTCACGAGCAGCAGGATTTTGGCGGTGCCGATCGAATCGGCGAGCAGGTTCAGAAACGCCTGGGTCTCTTCGTCGATCCAGTGCAAATCCTCGAACATCACCATCAGCGGTTGATTGAGCGACTCGCGCAGCAGGATGCGCTTGATCGCATCGAGGGTGCGCCGCTTGCGGACCTGCGCGTCCATGCCTTCGAGCGGATCGTCAGTCTCGGCGATGCTGAGCAAGGCAAACAGGTACGGAATGGTGTCCTCGAGCGCGCGATCGAGGGTCAGCACATTGCCGGTGACCTTCGCACGCCGCGCACGCTGATCATCCTCGCCTTCGATTTTGAAATAGTTGTGCAGCAGATCGATCACCGGGAAAAACGCCGATGCTTTCCCTTGCGACACCGAGAATGTCTCGAGCACCATCCAGCCCGACTGGTTCTTGGCCTTGAACTCGAAGAAGAGGCGCGACTTGCCGGTGCCGGCTTCGGCCATCGCGGCGACGATCTGCCCGTGATCGGATTTTGCGCGAGCGGCGGCGTGTGCGAGCGCGTCCATCTCGTGCTCGCGGCCGACGAACTTCGTCAGTCCGCGACCTGCCGAGCGCTGCAGGCGCGTGCGCAGCGGGCCGAGGCCCGTCACCTCGTACACATTGACCGGCTCGGTAACGCCTCTGACTTTGGTCGGACCCAGCGGTTTCAGCGCGAAGTAGCCCTCGACCAGGCGACGCGTATTTTCGCTCACCGCGATCGACCCGGTCGGCGCGAGCGCTTGCATACGTGAGGCGAGATTCGTCGTGTGCCCGATCGGGGTGTATTCCGTTTGCCCCTGCCCAGTGCTGATCGAACGAACGACTACTTCGCCGGTGTTCACACCGACGCGCGCCTCGATCGGCAGGTTACCGGCCTCACGCAGTCGCGCCGAGTAACGTTTGAGCTCTTCCTGCATGCGGAGCCCCGCGTAAAGCGCGCGTTGCGGATGATCCTCATGCGCGACGGGCGCGCCGAACAGGGCGAAGATGCCGTCGCCGGTCGACTGCACGATGTACCCGTCGTAGCGGCGGACCGCGTCGATCATCAGCTTCAGTGAGGGATCGATAATTGCGCGCGCCTCTTCAGGGTCGAGGTCCTGCTCCAACTCCGTCGATCCTTTGATATCGGCGAAGAGCGCCGTGACCGTCTTGCGCTCACCGTCAATTGAGGACGCTTCGGCCTGCTCTGCGGCGACGCGAATCGGCGAAGTTGGAACGGCTACTGCCGGGGATCTACCTGAGCCCTCGGCAACGGCCAGCGGCGCGGCGCACTCGCCGCAGAATTTCGCGGTCGGCGCGTTCTCGTAGCCACATTTCGCGCAATGTCTCTTGAAAGGTGCGGCGCACTCGTTGCAGAACTTTTGTTCCGCGGGATTTTCGGCTCCGCAATTTGCGCACTTCATTTCAAACACTCAACTCGTCGAGCAGATCCTGGTGGCTCAAGCTTCGATCGACCTTGCGTAGTCGTTCCATCCGGTCACGCCCATCTCGGCGAAGAGACGCCGCGCTTCGGCGAGGTCGCGCGTCATGCCGTCCGCGTCGCCGCGCAGGCGGGCGAGACCCGCGCGCTCGAGCATGAGTATAGGGAGCCATCCCTTTGCCCCAGCGAAGTTCAATGCGTCCAGTGTTTCCACAATTTCGGCTTCGAGTTCGTCCAGGTGTTGCGCGCCGTTGACGATTCGCAGAACGCGCGCCCTGAGAAAGCCAATCGAACGGACCAAGGGGATTGTCATTTCCCTGGTTCGGCGCACCAAATCCAAACCCCGCTCTCGCTCGCCCATTTCGGCCAGACAAAGCGCCTGGTGAGCATAGACCAATACGCCCCACTCTGCCCCTGCGCCTGTCGTTGAGATGCGATTGCTGGCGCGCTCGAGAAATCCGTTGCCTTCTTCCCAGCGGAGGCCAAGCGTGCTCGCGTTACCGCACGCCATCAGCGCGTAAATGATGTTCCGATCCGACCCGTAACGCTCGGCCATCTGCAGGGCTTCGTCCGAGTAGCGCTTAGCGCGCACCGCATCGCCGAGCATCCAGCAGGGCCAGAACCGATCGGTGGCGGCCGATGAGATGTCCGAGCCGATCCCAGATCGGCAGCAGCGTGGG